>Ga0181520_10001615_pt1 | contig 45318 bp, 39 predicted proteins | sample PEATcosm2014_Bin_29_FD_132451 | JGI IMG/M metagenome (GOLD analysis project Ga0181520, IMG submission 132451) | Peatland microbial communities from MTU Mesocosm Facility, Houghton, MI, USA - PEATcosm2014_Bin02_30_metaG | ecosystem: Environmental > Terrestrial > Soil > Wetlands > Peat | place... | reverse complement strand
GGAGGTGGAACACAGGCCCAACTCGCCCGCCGGCATCCGCTCCGTAGGGTCGCGAAGCGACCCATAGGAGCGAACAGGGCGAAAGTCTGGGACACGGACGATTACGTAGACGGGCTCCTAGGAATCCAGCACCTGGCGCAGTTCTTCGATGCTGAACGGCTTGGGCAGAAGGATCAGGTAGGGGTGGGCCTTCACCAGGTCCCATACGGCCGCGTCGGCCCGGCCCGTGGTGACCAGCACCGGCACGTCGGGGCACAAGGACCGCAGCAGGGGCACGGTCTTCTCCCCGCCCATCCCGGGCATGGCCAGATCCAGGATGACCACGTCGGGAAGCAGGCCGGACTCGAGTTCGGCCAGGGCCTCCTCGCCGCTGGCGGTGATGCGGGCGGCGTGGCCGAGCACCTTCAGGACCTCCCGCATGGAGCTCTGGATCAGGTCATCATCGTCCACCACGAGCACCGTGAGCGGGCCGATGGGAAACCGGCGCGGATTCTTGGCTTCCGATGCCTTGTTGCCTTTGGGGGTCATGGACGGATTCCTTTCCAAACATGGGGTTGTCAAGGCGCAGCCAGGGCCGGCGAGCCGTGACCAGGGCGCGGGCCATGGCTGCTCTTGGACGGTGTGTCGGTGATCGATCCCCGGGCGGACAGACAGATAGCCAGCCCTTCAGATACGGTCCGGTGTGCGCGTTCCCGCCACCGGGAACAGCATCAATCTAACGTCCGGCGGCACCCCTGTCTGCGAGGGGAATCCCCTACATTTGAAGATTTAAATTGGATTGGCGATGGCCTGCTGGCGCAGGTCCTTCATCCCGGCCAGGCCGAGCTTGACCTGGATGCGGGCGAAGTAGCTCTCCACCGTGCGCGGGCTCACGGCCATCTCCTCGGCGATGCCGGCGGTGGAAAGCCCTTGGCCGAGCAGGGCGTAGACCTGCTGCTCCTGGGCGCTGAGCACTTCCAGGCCCTTCCGGGCCTCGGCCGAATCGATCCAGCTGCGTTCGGCGATCGGGCTGAGGTAGCGGGAGCCCGCGAGGCACGCGCGGATGGCGCCGGCCAGCACCTCGAAGGTCTCGCCCTTGGTGAGGTAGCCCTTGGCCCCGGCCCGCAGGGCGCGGTCGATGTGCGCGGCATCCTCGAACATCGAATAGACCAGGACGGGAAGCCGCGGCAGTTCCCGGGCCAGCCGCCGCACCAGATCCAGCCCGTCCTCGCCGCCCAGGGAAAGATCCACCGTCACCAGATCGGCGGTGGCCAGCGCGGCGCTGCGCAGGGCGGCATCGATGGAGCCCACCTCAGCGCAGACCTCCAGGCCTTCATGTTCCATCACGTGACGCAGGCCCAGTCGTACCACGGGGTGGTCTTCCACGATCAGCACTCGGACGGTTCTGGGCTCGCTCACGGTCAATCTCGATATTGAATTCAAGTGTTCCAGGGTTATTGGTCGGAACCCAGCGATGTCCAGAAAATTATAATGCGGCCGCTGGCTGAACGGCCCGCCAATCTTGGGCCATTCACCCCATCGCCAGGTTCCGGAGGTCGTCCGGACAGGGCCGGCGGCCGGGAGCGTCCGGCCGCTAGCATGGGACCTCCTGGGCCTGCACGTGGCAGCGGACCCGCAACCGGGCCTGGCCGGCCAGCGCCTGGGGCCGCTCGCAGCCCGCCTGGGCCAGGGGACAGCGGTCGCGGAAGAAACAGCCGCCGGGCAGCCGGCGGTTGCCGGGCAGCTCGGTGGTGGCCGAAAGCGCGTCCTCGTCCACCGGCTCCCCCAGGCGCGGCACCGATTCGAGCAGCAGCCGGGTGTAGGGATGCAGCGGCGCGCGCAGCACCTCCTCGGTCCGGCCCAGCTCCACGATCTGGCCCAGGTACATCACCGCCACCCGGTCGCTCATGTGCCGCACCACCGCCACGTTGTGCGAGATCAGCAGGTAGGTGAGCCCCAGGCGCCTTTGCAGGTCGTTCAGCAGGTTGAGGATCTGCGCCTGGACCGAGATGTCCAGGGCCGAGGTGGGCTCGTCCAGCAGGATCAGGTCCGGCTCGGTGACCAGGGCGCGGGCGATGGCGATGCGCTGGCGCTGGCCGCCGGAGAACTCGTGCGGGTAGCGGTCCAGGTAGTCCGGGGGGATCTCCACCTGGGCCGCCACCGCCATCGCCGCCTGGCGCAGGGCGGCCCGGCTCAGCTTGCCCCGGCGCTCGACGTGCAGCGGTTCGCTGATGATGCGCCACACCGGCAGCCGCGGATCGAGCGAGGACTGGGGGTCCTGGAAGACGATCTGCATGCGGGCCGTGGCGCTGTCCGGACGCCCCCGCAGCGCGCCCGCGGTCGGCTTGACCAGGCCGATCACCACCTGGGCCAGGGTGGTCTTGCCGCAGCCGGATTCGCCGACCACGCCCAGGGTCTCGCCCGGCAGGATGTCCAGATCAACGCCGTTCAGGGCGTGCACCCATTCCGTGGAGCGGCCCAGCCAATCCATGCCGATGGGGAAGCGCACATGGACGTCCTGGAGGGTGAGCAGGGGCGCGTTCATGGTTGGCCGTCCTCCTCTTGCACCGCCCAGCAGGCGGCCCGGTGCCATCCGGCGTGCCCCACCGGAAGGGAGGGCGGCCGTTCCCGGCAGGCTTCCCGGGCCAGCGGGCAGCGGGGTGCGAAGGCGCAGCCCCTGGGCAGCTGGGTCAGGTCCGGCACGGTGCCGCGGATCGCTTCCAGAGGGACCCTGGAGCCCACCCGGTCCGGCAGCGCGTGCAGCAGGCCCCGGGTGTAGGGGTGGCGCGGGGCCGCCATCACCTCGGCGGTGGGGCCGTCCTCCACCACGCTGCCGGCATACATCACGTAGACCCGCTGGCAGAACTGGGAGACCACGGCCATGTCGTGGGTGATGAACAGGACGGCGGTGTTCATGGCCCGGGCCTTTTCCCGCATCAGCAGCAGCACCTGGCGCTGCACCGTGACGTCCAGGGCGGTGGTCGGCTCGTCGGCGATCAGCAGGCGCGGCTTGCAGGAAAAGGCCATGGCCAGGAGCACCCGCTGGCGCATGCCGCCGGACAGCTCGAACGGATAGGTGCGCAGGACGTGCTCGGGATCGGCCACGTGCATGCCGCGCAGCAGGGACAGCGCCTCGGCCCGGGCTTCGTCGCGCCCGGAATGGCGGTGCAGCCGGATCACTTCCAGCATCAGGTCGCCGATCCGGCGGGTCGGATTGAGCGCGGTCATGGGCTCCTGGAAGATCATCGCCACCTGGCTGCCGCGCAGCCCCAGCATGGTCCGTTCCGAGGCCTGGAGGATGTCCTGGCCGAGCATGGTCAGCGAACCGGCGGTGACCCGGTAGCTGTCCGCCACCAGCAGGCGCATGGCCAGCATCGCGGTCACCGATTTGCCCGAGCCGGATTCGCCCACCACCCCGACCATCTCCTTCGGCCCCACCCGCAGGCTGACCCCGTTCAGGGCCCGGACCGCCCCCTGGTAGATCGGGAATTCCAGGCTGAGCCCGTCGATCGACAGGATGCTGGCGTCCATGGTCACCGGCCTTTCTGCCTGGGATCGAGCACGTCCCGGAGCCCGTCGCCGAACAGGTTGCAGCCGGTGGCGGTGACCAGGATGGCGAAGCCGGGAAAGGCGGAATACCACCACTGGTCCAGGATGAAGTTGCGCCCGGTGGCCACCATGGCGCCCCACTCGGCGGTGGGCTGCTGCGCGCCCAGGCCGATGAAGCCCAGGGCCGCGGCCATCAGGATGGTGCCGCCCACGTCCAGGGTGCCCTGCACGATGATCGGCGCCAGGGCGTTGCGGAACACGTGCCAGCGCACGATGTGCCAGTGCGACCCGCCGAAGGTGCGCGCCGCCTTGGTGTAGTTCATCTCGCGGATCACCAGCGCCTGGCCCCGGGCCAGCCGCATGTAGCAGGGAATCCGCACCACGGTGATGGCCAGCATGGCGTTGAACAGGCTGGGGCCGAGCGCGGCCGCCAGGGCCATGGTCAGCACCAGCGACGGCACCGAAAGCACAATGTCGGTGCAGCGCATGATCAGCGCGTCGGTGCGGCCGCCGACCGCCCCGGACAGGCAGCCCGTGAAGGAGCCCAGCGTGCCCGAGACCGGCACCACGAACAGGGCGACCGCCACCGACTGGCGGCTGCCGAACAGGATGCGGCTGAACAGGTCGCGCCCCACCTCGTCGGTGCCGAACCAGTGGGCGTGGGAGGGCGGCAGCAGCCGCTCGCCCAGGTCCACCAGGTTGGGGTCGCGGGGCGCCAGCTCCGGCGCCAGGGCCATGACCAGCAGCACCGCGACCATGATGGCCAGGCCGATCAGGGTCAGCGGGCTGTTGCGGATGCGGTACCACAGGAAACCCAGGGAGTGAGCGAGCGCGCTAGCCATCTCAGCCAGCCTCCGAGATTCTCGGATCGATGACCATGTACACCAGGTCGACGATCAGGTTGAGCACCACGTAGGCGAACGACACCACCACCGCGAAGCCCATCACCGCCGGGAAATCCAGCGCCTGGATGGAGTTGACCACATAGGCCCCCATGCCCGGCCAGGAGAACACCGTCTCGGTGAGCACCGCGCCGTAGAGCAGGTCGCCCATGGCCAGGCCCAGCACCGTCACCGAGGGGATCAGGGCGTTGGGCAGGGCGTGGCGGAGGACCACGGTCCATTTGGGCAGGCCGTTGGCGCGGCTGGTGCGCACATGGTCCTCGCCCAGCTGTTCCAGCATGGCCGAGCGGATCTGCCGGGCCACCACCCCCAGGTGCACGAAGCCGAGGGTGAAGCCGGGCAGCAGGATGTGCTCCAGGCCCTTCACCAGCACCGGCCGGTTGCCGGTCAGCAGGGCGTCGATCAGGTAGAAGCCGGTGATCTGGGCGGGGGGGTCGAGCCCCTCCGGCAGCCGGCCGCCCCCGGGCAGCCAGCCGAGCTTGGCGTAGAACAGGATGATCAGCAGCAGGCCGAGCCAGAAGGCCGGGGTGGAAATGCCGATGACCGACAGCGTGCGGACCACGTGATCCACCACCTTGTTGCGGTAGACCGCCGATAGGATGCCCAGCGGGATGCCCAGCAGGGTCGCCAGCACCAGGGCGAAGGTGGCCAGTTCCAGGGTCGCCGGGAAGAACGCCTTCAGGTCCTCCAGCACCGGCCGGGAGGTGCGGATGGAGGTGCCCAGGTCGCCGTGCGCCAGCCCGGAAAGGTAGCGCCAGTACTGGACGTAGAGCGGCCGGTCCAGGCCGAGGTGCTGGCGGATGGTGGCGACGATCTCGTCCGAGGCCCGCTCGCCGGCGATCAGCCGCGCCGGGTCGCCGGGGATGAGGTGGGACACCACGAAGGTGATGAGGGACACCCCCAGCACCACCAGCCCCAGCCAGAGCAGGCGCCGGATGATCATGCGCGAATAGGACATGGCAGCCTCGAAACCGTGAGCGGGCGCCCGGGAGACTTCCCGGGCGCCCCGCCCCCTACTGTTTGGACATGGTTTCGATGTTGAAGATCTGCTCCAGCATGGGGTTGAACACGAACCCCTTGACCGAGTCGCGCATGCTGGCCTGGTAGTTCTTCTGGTAGAGGAACACGTAGGGCGCATCATTCATCACGATCTTCTGCGCCTTCTGGTAGAGGGCGGTCCGCTCCTTCTGGTTGGTGAGCCCCGCGGCCTGGAGCACCAGGGCATTCACCTCAGGGTTGTGGTAGAAGGAACGGTTGCCGGCCATGCCCTGCATCTTGTCCTCGAACCAGTAGTTCATAAACATGTAGGGATCGGCGAAATCCGGCGACCAGTTGCCGATGGAGATGTCGTAGTCGGCCTTGCCGATGCGTTCGCGCATGGACGCGTTGGCCATGTTCTCCAGTTTGAGCTCGATGCCCAGCTTGGCCAGGTTGGCCTGCAGGGACAGGGCGATCGGCTCCCAGGCCGGGTCGCGCACGGAATACAGGAAGGTCCACTGCCGGTGGGCGGGCTTGGCCTGGTCCAGCAGGGACTTGGCCTTGGTCAGATCCAGGTTGTACTGGGTGATCTTGGGATCGTAGCCCCACATCCCTTCCGGGATGGCGCCGCGCATCTGCTTGACCTGGCTCTTCATCACGCCCTTGACGATACCGTCGTAGTCCGCCGCGTAAGAGATGGCCTGGCGCACCGTGGCGTTGTCGAAGGGAGCCCGCTTGTTGTTGAGGTAGAGGTAGGTCACCCGCAGCGAGGGGAATTCCGCCACATGGATGCCGGGCTTGCTCTTGAGGGCGAACAGCTGGTCCTCGGGGAGTTCCTCGACGATGTCCAGGTCGCCGCTTTCCAGCTGCAGCCGGCGGCTGGAGGACTCGCCGATGATGTGCACCACCATCTTCTTCAGGATCGGCTTCTTGCCGCCATAGTAGGGGTTGGGTTCCAGCACCAGGGTCTGGCCCTTGGTCCAGCTGGTCAGGTGGAACGGGCCGGAACCGGCGGTGTTGCGCGCGAAGAAGGCCTTGCCGTCCTCGCCGGCGTCGGCCCGGGCCAGCGCCTTGGGGTTGATGATGCCGGCGCCGTTGACCGCCAGGGTCGACAGGAACGGCGAGAACACCTTGGGCAGGGTGAACACCACCGTCATCGGATCCGCGACGCTGACCTTCATCTCGGGGGGGAAGTTCTCCGAGGGGCCCTGACCGAGCTTCATGACCCGGGCGAAGGTCACCCGGACCGCCTCGGCGTCCACCGGCGTGCCGTCATCGAACTTCTGCCCCTTGCGCAGCTTGAAGGTCCACACCAGGTTGTCCTTGGAGACCTTCCAGCTCTCCGCCAGGTCGCCTTCCACGACGGTGCTGCCCTTGCCGTGGTCCACCTGGTACTTCACCAGCTTCTGGTAGCAGGGGTAGGTGATGGTCCAGTCGTTGTTGTCCATGGTGATCGCCGGGTCCAGGCTCTGGGGGTCCGTGGACTTGCCCAGCACCAGCGTATCCAGGGGCGCCATGGCCATGGCGGCCTGGCCGAGACCGATCCCCAGGGCAAGGCCCAGCACACTGGGGGGCGCCAGCATCAAGCGTTTGAAGCGGGAAATCGCTTGGTTACTCATTCACTGCCTCCTTGCGGATGGGGGGTTGGGGAAAAGACCGGCGGCCGCTTATGCGTCCGCTCGGCAGGAGAATATGCTGGTGTTGCTGGCCAACCTGGATGACCAAGGAGGTCCCTGCCATGAAATTGCTGATCGCTGCGGATATGGAAGGCGTGACCGGCGTGGTCAGCTGGGATCACGTCGATGCCAGGACCGCCGAATACCAGCGCTTCCGCCGCCTGATGACGGCGGACGTCAACGCCGCCGTCGAAGGCGCCCTCGCGGCCGGGGCCGGCGACATCCTGGTGACCGACGGCCACGCCAGCAGCGGCAACCTGCTGATCGAGGAGCTGCACCCCCAGGCGCGGCTGAACACCGGCACGCCCTCGCCCTTTTCCATGGTCCAGTGCGCCCAGGACGGCCTCGACGCGGCCCTGTTCGTGGGCTACCACGCCCGGGTCGGCACGGTCCATGCGATCCTCGACCACACCTGGTCCTCGGCCCGGGTCGCCGATGTCTGGCTGAACGGACGGCCCGTGGGCGAAACCGGGCTGAACGCCGCGGTTTGCGGCACCTATGGCGCGCCGGTGCTGCTGGTCACCGGCGACCAGGCGGTGGCCGCCGAGGCCCAGGAGTGGATTCCCGGCATCGAGGCGGCGATCGTCAAGCACGCCTGCGGACGCTACGCCGCCCAGTGCCTGCCGCCCGGACAGACCCGGCCGCTGATCCGCGACGCGGCGCAGCGCGCCGTGCAGGGCTTCCTGGCCGGCCAGGGACCGGTGCCGCTGGAAGTGGAGACCCCGGTGACCATCCGGATCCAGTTCGTGGCCAGCCACATGGGCGACATGGCGCGCCTGTTGCCGGGCGCGGTGCGGCTGGACGGCCGCACCATCGAGTTCACGGCTCCCGATATGCCGGGCGCCTACCTCAAGTTCAGGTCGGCGGTGGCCCTGGCGGGAGCTTGACGCTTCAGTCCCCATGGCACTCGACCCGATCGTCCCGGAGCAGGGGAAAGGTCCGCGCCTCGGGCAGTTCATAGTGCCACCACTCCGAATCGATCTCCCGGAACCCGGCCAGGACCATGATCCCCAGCAGGATGAAGCGGTTGCGCTGAACCTCGGCGGGCAGCCCGGGGGCGAGGTGGTGGGCCAGCTCCACCATGGCGTCGAACGGCGTGCCCATGTCCAGTTCGACCCCCTCCGCGTCCACCAGGGTCACATCCAGGGCCACGCCCCGGCTGTGGTTGGAACCCCGCCCGGCCTCGGCCACGTAGCGCGGGTCGGGCAGGCTGCGCCAGAGCAGCTCCTGGGCCTGCGGCGGGCGGTAGGCGTCCAGCAGCTTCAGGCGCAAGCCGCACAGGGCGGCCATGGCGGCCGCCCGGCGCAGGGCCGGTTCGGCCTCCCGGTGCAGCAGGCAGCAGTTCGTGGCATACAAGGTCCGCCCGGTGAGGTTGCCGGGCCGGGCATAGGCCAGGTCGATCACCACCTGGTGCCGCTCCCCGGTGATCTCCACCAGTCGATCGTCCTGATGCATGGCCGCGCCCCCGGATGGTGCTGGGCTGAAATCTTTTATCAAATTGATGTAACCATATCAACTGCCCGCGATCCGTCAAGCGCGGATCGAACGGTCACGGTTGCCCGGCAGCCTCCGCCTGGGGAATGAGCTGAAGGTAATCCTGGCGGGTGAGGCTGGTCCGCCAATGGCCGGTGGCCATGGCCAGGCCGGTCACGGCCAGGAAGATCCCCGCCACCAGCAGCCCGAACGCCCAGCCGGAGACCGCCTTCCCGCCCGGCGCGCGCATCTCCAGGGTGTCCTTGACCGGGCAGACGGCCACGCAGCGGTAGCAGGCGGAGCACTCGTCGCTGGCCACCCGGCCGGCCCGGTGCACCTGGATGCGCGATGGGCAGGCCCGGGTGCACCGGCGGCAGTCGATGCAGCTGGCCTTGGCCCGGGTGACGCGCAGCGGGCTGGCCAGGCTCAGCAGCCCGAGCAGCGCGCCGTACGGGCAGAGGTAGCGGCACCAGGCGTTCTGCACCAGCATGGACAGCCCGGCCAGCGCCAGGACCACCCCCAGGGCGAATCCGGAGAGGTGCGCGAAGAAGAGGTACATCCGCACATCGGCCAGGGCGTTGAACGGGCTGTCCAGGAAGGCCTCCAGCGCCGGCCCGTCCATGCGCCCAACCGCCCAGAGGAAGAAGCCCAGCAGGAGATACTTCAGCGCCCGCAGCGGAAGGTCCAGCCAGCGCGGCAGGGCCCGGTTGCGGCCGAACAGCTTGCGCCCCAGCAGCCACAGCCCTTCGCTCAAGGTCCCCACCGGGCACAGCCAGCCGCAGAAGCTCTTGGAGAGCAGCAGCCCGAGCCCGAGGATGGCGATGAAGATGAACAGCCCCGCCGGATGGAACCCGTGGATCCGCCCGGTGACCAGCCAGAATTTGAGGCTGAGCAGCGCCGAGATGGGCAGGAACCCCTCGGCGCCGGCCGGGTGCGGCACCGCCCCGGCACCCAGGAACCGGGCGAAGTCGATGCCGATCCAGGCGCACAGCGCCAGGAACGCCGCCTGGACGCCGTGGCGGACGGCCTGGATGCTGGTCTGTGAGGGCTGGGTCATGGATCTGCTCCCGATCTACCCTCAGCTTGCCCGAGGCGCGCTCCTTTAACCTTGACCGGGATCAAACATCGGATGATTTTGTTAATGAAAATGATTTCCATTTGGTATAGGGTTGTACTATGTTCCTGGACTGCCTCGTCACCCCCTTCACCGCCAACGCGTTCATGCAGAACGCGCTCATGGCCGGCATCCTGGTCTCCATCGCCTGCGGCATCGTCGGCACCTTCGTGGTGCTGCGGGGGCTGGCCTTCATCGGCGACGCCCTGGCCCACGGCGTGCTGCCCGGCGTGGCCATCGCCATGATGCTGGGCCTGCCGGGCATGCTCGGCGCGGCGGTGGGCGCCCTGGGGATGATCTTCGGCATCGGCTTCATCACCCGCCGTTCGAACCTGTCGTCGGATACCGCCATCGGCCTGCTGTTCGTGGGCATGCTGGCCCTCGGCGTGGCGATCGTGTCCCGCTCGCACGCCTTTTCCGGCGACCTGGTGCGCATCCTGTTCGGCGAGATCCTCGGCATCCGCACCGCCGAGCTGGTCACCCAGCTGGCCGCCACCCTGGTGATCGCGGCCCTGGCGGTGACCTGCCACCGGCCGTTCCTGCTGCTCTGCTTCAGCCCGGAACAGGCCGAGGTGTCCGGCTTCCCGCCCCGGCGCTTCCACGCCATCATGCTGCTGATGATCGCGCTGACCGTGGTGGTCTCGTTCCGCACCGTGGGCACGCTGCTGGTGTTCGGCATGCTCCTGGCCCCGGCCGCCTCGGCGGCGCTGTTCTCGCGCAAGATCATCACCATGGTGGTTTCCGCCTCGGCCATCGGCACCTGCTCGGTCTACGCGGGCCTGCTGGCCAGCTACCACCTGAACATCGCCGCCGGCGCGGCCATCACCCTTTCGGCCTCCCTGCTCTTCTTCATCCTGCTCACGGCCCGGCAGCTGATGCCTCGGCCCGCCGGAGCGAAGTCATGACCGCCGCGGTGGAAGCCAGCGGCCTGGGCGTCGGCTACCAGGGCGAAACGGTGGTGGCGGACATCGCCTTCCGCCTGGAGCCGGGCCAGGTGCTGGCCCTGGTGGGCTCCAACGGTTCTGGCAAGACCACCCTGCTCAAGACCGTCGCCGGGCTGCTGCCGCCCACCGCGGGCCGCCTCGACGTGCTCGGCGCCAGGCCCCTGGCCAGCCCCGCCCGGGTCGCCTACATGGGCCAGTTCCACCCTTCCAGCTTCATGCTGCCGCTGCGGGTGCACGACGTGGGGCGCATGGCCCGGTTCGCCCGGCATGGCCTGCTCGGCCGGCTCACTGCCGGTGACGAGCGGGCGGTGCGCGAGGCCATGGCCGTCATGGGCGTGTCCGCCCTGGCCGAAGCGCCGCTGAACGCCCTGTCCGGCGGCCAGCGCCAGCGGGTGTTCCTGGCCCAGGCCTTCGCCCGGGACGCCGACCTGATCCTGCTGGACGAGCCCGCCGCCAACCTGGACGGCGCGGCCCGCGCCATCTACCGCCGCCAGCTGCACAGTCTGACGGCCGCGGGCCGGGCGGTGATCCTCGCCACCCACGACATCGACGAGGCCGCCGAATGCGACCGCACCATGCTCCTGGCGCACCGGGTGGTGGCCTACGGCCCCAGCGCGGAGATCCTCACCCAGAAGGCCCTGCTTTCGACCTTCGGCATGGTCGGCAAGTACCAGGAGGGCGGCATCGTCATCGTCGAGCGCGAGCACGGCCACGACGATTGTGAAGGCCATTAGCAGTCAGATGTAGCTGTTGACCAAGTTCTCCAGGCATTCCTGGCGGCCGGAACGGGGCGTGGTGTCCCGGTTGGCGGCCAGGGCGCGAGCCGCCACCGCGTCCAGGGTCAGGTGCCCGCCCAGCAGCTGCTGGCCGAATTCGCCCCGCCAGCCGGCATAGCGCTCCTTCACGGCCTGGTCGAGCCTGCCGTCCTGGATCATCCGCTCGGCCATCAGCAGGGCCCGGGCGCACAGGTCCATCGCGCCGACGTGGGCATGGAACAGATCGACCGGTTCGATGGACTGGCGGCGAACCTTGGCGTCGAAGTTGAGCCCTCCGGTGGTGAGCCCGCCGGCCTTGAGGATGTGGTACAGGACCAGGGCGACCTCGCCCAGGTTGTTGGGGAACTGGTCGGTGTCCCAGCCCAGCAGCAGGTCGCCGCGGTTCATGTCGATCGAGCCGAACAGGCCCAGGGCGGAAGCCAGCGCCACTTCATGCTCGAAGCTGTGCCCCGCCAGGGTGGCGTGGTTGGCCTCGATGTTCATGCGCACGTCCTTCTCCAGGCCGTACTTCAGCAGGAAGCAGGCCACGGCGGAGGTGTCGTAGTCGTACTGGTGCTTGGCCGGTTCCCGCGGCTTGGGTTCGATCAGGATGGGGCCGGCCAGGCCGATCTTGTGCTTGTAGTCCACCGCCATGGACAGGAACCGGGCCATCTGGTCCAGCTCGGCCTTGAGATCGGTGTTGAGCAGGGTCTCGTAGCCTTCGCGCCCGCCCCACATGACGTAGTTCTCGCCGCCCAGCTTGCGGGTGGCGTCCATGGCTTCCCGCACCGAAAGGCAGGCCATGGCGAACACTTCGGGATCCGGATTGGTGGCGGCGCCGGACATCCAGCGCCGGTGGCTGAACATGTTGGCCGTGCCCCAGAGCAGCCTCACCCCGGTGGCCTCCTGCTTGGCGGCCAGGACATCCACCATGCGGCGCAGATTGTCCACGGTTTCGCGCGGGGTCGCCCCTTCGGGCGCGATGTCGCGGTCGTGGAAGGTGTAGAAGGGCGCGCCGACCTTGCTGGTGAACTCGAAGGCCACGTCCGCCTTCATGGCTGCCGCGGCCATGGGGTCGGCCATGCCGTGCCATGGGCGCTGGAAGGTATCGCCGCCGAAGGGGTCGCCGCCGTCCCAGCCGTAGGTGTGCCAGTAGCACACCGCGAACCGCAGGTGGTCCTCCATGCGCCTGCCCAGGACCAGGCGGTCCTTGTCGTAGTAGCGGTAGGCCAGCGGGCTGGTGGCGCCCGCGCCTTCGAAGCGGATCCGCTCGATGCCCTTGAAGAACTCGCTCATGATTGCTCCTTCGCAATGGTGCCGGTTCAGTTGACGCGGAGCTCCCGGAGGCGCGGATACAGCTCCCGGAAGCTTTGGTAGCGGGGCAGCAGGACTTCCCGCTGTTCCGCGGAGGGGGCGAACGCCCGCCGGATGGCGGGGGTGCGGCAGACTTCGGCTTCCTGGCCGCCGGCGGCCATCCACCCGAGCCGGGCCGCCCCCAGGGCGCCCCCGGTCTCGCCGCCTTCCAGGGTGACGATCCCGGTATCGAGGCAGGAGGCGATCAGCTGGGCCCACTCGGGACTGCGCGCGCCGCCGCCCACCAGGGCCAGCCGGCCCACGTCGGTGCCGGCGGCCTTCAAGGCGTTCAGGCCGTCCAGCAGGCCGAACGCCACCCCCTCCATGACCGACCAGGCCAGCTGGACCGGATCGGTGTCGTGGTTGAGGCCGAAAAAGGCGCCCTGCGCCTGGGCGTCGTTGTGCGGGGTGCGCTCGCCGGAAAGGTAGGGCAGGAAGATGGGCGCCCGGGCCAGCTCGGCCGCGGACCTGGCGCTGACCTGGCCCAGCAGGGCCGCCTCGTCCTTCGCCCCCAGCAGCCGGGTGACCCAGGCCAGGCAACTGGCGGCGGAAAGCATCACGCTCATCTGGTGCCAGCGCCGGGGCACCGCGTGGCAGAAGGCGTGGACCGCGGATGCCGGGTTGGGCCGGAACCGGTCGGTGACCACGAACAGCACTCCGCTGGTGCCCAGGGAAAGGAACCCGTCGCCAGGCGCGGTGGCGCCGATCCCGACGGCGCTGGCCGCGTTGTCGCCGCCGCCGCCGGCGACGACGACCTGGGCCGCCAGGCCCCAGGCCGCGGCCACGCCCGGCAGCAGCGTACCGGAGGGTTCGCTGCCCTCCACCAGGCGCGGCATCTGCGCCCGCTCCAGACCGGTGGCCTCCAGCAACTCGTCCGACCAGTCGCGCTTGGCCACATCCAGCCAGAGCGTGCCGGAAGCGTCCGACCGATCGCTCACCTTGGCGCCGGTCATGCGCAGGCGCAGGTAGTCCTTGGGCAACAGCACGGTGGCGACCCGGGCGAAGACCTCGGGTTCGTGCCGGGCCACCCAGGCCAGCTTGGGCGCCGTGAAGCCGGGCATGGCCAGGTTGCCGGCGATCCGGGGCAGTTCCGGACAGCGCCCGGTCAGCTCGGCGCACTCGGCCGAAGCCCGGGTGTCGTTCCAGAGGATGGCGGGACGCAGCACCCGGTCCGCGCGGTCCAGCAGGGTGGCGCCGTGCATCTGGCCGGAAAGGCCGATCGCCCGCACCGCAGCGAACGCGCCGGGCGCCTGGCCGCGCACCGCCTGCACCGCCGCGCAGGCCGCCGACCACCACTCCGCCGGGTCCTGCTCGGACCAGTGGGGATGGGGCCGGGCCAAGGCCAGCTTGTGGCTGGCAACCGCAAGAATTTGATGATTGTCTTGTAGAAGAACAGCCTTCACTTCGGATGTTCCAAGATCGATTCCCAGGAACACGACCCCTCCAGCAGGACCTTCAGGCGCATTAGTCTACGCCAATCGTAAGGACAATCCTTTTTCGGGAATTAGGGATTGCATTGAGAAATAAATCTAATTATTTGCTCGAAATCGCGGATTAAGGTGCCAGCCCCACCCGGGGGCCTCCACCCATCATGGCCATCGCAGCACGGACCCATGACGCACTTGAAAACCCAATATATGGGGCCGGGATATCGGCGCCTCTGGAGGATCGAGCCATTTGTATCATAGCCCCCCCCAATAGTTAGTCAAGGGGAAAAACTAATAAATTTTTGTAGTCTTGAATTAAAACGGTATGCTTGATCTAAAAATTAAAATATTTAAAGTTATTTATTTATCGAAGAGACCGGATTTCTTCTTCAAGCGCTGCAAAATGGCCTCCGGATGCTAGCATGACAATCCTACCCCCAACCATCGAGGTGACCATGTCCTCGCCCCGCTCCGCCAACGTCGCCCAGCGCCCTTTCGGCCAGACGCTCTCCGGCCAGCCGGTCACCCAGTTCACCTTGACCAACGCCCACGGCCTGCAGGCCGAAATCATCAGCTATGGCGGCATCATGACCCGCCTGCTGGTGCCCGATCGCGCCGGCCGCTTCGCCGACATCGTGCTCGGCCACCGCAGCCTCGCCGAATACCGCGCCGGCTCGGCCTACTTCGGCGCCCTGATCGGCCGGGTGGGCAACCGCATCGCCGCCGGCCGCTTCACCCTGGACGGCACCGTCCACCAGCTGGCGACCAACGACGCCCCGGGCGGCCGCCCCTGCCACCTGCATGGCGGAGCCGCGGGCTTCGACAAGGTGCTCTGGCAGGCCGCCCCCCTGGCGGGCGCGGGACTGCGCCTGCGCTACCACAGCCCGGACGGCGAGGAAGGCTACCCCGGCAACCTGGACGTCACGGTCACCTACCGCCTGAGCGACGCGGATGAACTTATCATCGAATACCACGCCATCAGCGATCGCCCCACGCCGGTGAACCTCACCCAGCACAACTACTACAACCTGCGCGGCGAATCCGCCGGCGACATCCTCGACCACCTGCTCACCCTGCATGCCGGCCGTTTCACCCCGGTGGACGCCGGGCTCATCCCCACCGGCGCCTTCGCCGGCGTGGCGGGTACGCCCTTCGATTTCACCCGGCCCATCCGGATCGGCGCCCGGATCGAGGCCGCCGACGCCCAGCTGCGCTTCGGCGGCGGCTACGACCACAACTGGGTGATCGACCGCACCGGGCCGGGGCTGGCGCATGCCGCCACCGTCCAGGAGCCGGAATCCGGCCGGCGCATGGAAGTGTGGACCGACGCACCCGGCATCCAGTTCTACGCGGGCAATGCCATCCCCGCCGGCAGCGCCGGCAAGACCGGCCGCCCCTACAGCGCGCGCCAGGGCTTCTGCCTGGAAACCCAGAACCACCCCGACGCGCCCAACCATCCGGAATTCCCGCCGGCGATCCTGCGCCCGGGGGCGGAATACCGCACCATCACGGCCTACCGCTTCAGCGCGGGCTGATCGTTCAACTGGGGCGTCCTTCGTCCCGTGCCTCGCGCCGACCCAACGCGGGTCCCGGGTTCAAGCCCCGACCCACCGGTACTCGGGAGTCAAGAACGTGCTCGCAAGCTGCGCGCGATCTTAACTCCCGAGTTTGCCGTCGAAGCTGACTGGAGGGGGCCTCCGTCTCGCCCAACCCAGATGGAATTGCCTTCCACCCATTTGTCGATAAAGCACCGAATCCAAAGTTATGTTCGGCTTCTACGGCAAACTCGGAATCTAAAAGCGCGCGCAGCTTGCGAGCACGTTTTTAGAGTTCCGAGTACCGGTGGGTCAGGGCCTGGTCCCGGGACCCGCGTTGGGTCGGCGCGATGCAGGGGTGACGGATGCCGCAGCAAGACGCCGCAGCAAGACTAGGCGAACAGCTGCCGCAGGAAGCGCAGCCCCTGTTCGGCCAGTTCGTCCTGGCTCGCGGCCAGCGGCCGCCAGATGGAGGCGGCCTTGGCGATCTCCAGGGTGCCCGGGGTGAACGACTCGATCACCGCGGCGCCGTCGTATTCGATCTCCCTCAGCGCGTCACGCATCCCGGTCCAGTCCTGGTGACCGGTCCCCGGCGCGCTCCGGTCGTTCTCGCAGCTGTGGAAGTGGCCGAGCCTGCCTTTGCCGACCAGGCGGATGGCGTCGGGAATGCTCTTTTCTTCGATGTTGCCGTGGAAGGTATCGAGGTGCACCTTGTAGACGGGGCTCCCCACTTCGTCGATCAGGGCCAGGGCCTGTTCCGCCAGGTTGATCATGTCGGTCTCGAAGCGGTTCAGCGGCTCCACCCCGATGGTGACCCCGCAGTCCCGCGCCAGGCCGGCGACGGCCCGCATGTTCTCGACGGCGTAGGCCCGCTCGCGCTTGCGCTGCTCGTCGCTCACCATGCGCGTCTTGCCGACGGCGGAATAGACCGGCCCGGCAAAAACCGTGCAACCCAGCTTTTCCGCCATCCGGATGCAGGTCTCGATGTACTCCCTGCCGCCCTTCCTGGGTTCCGGTTCCATGTTGGAAATGTCGCGCATCGGGCCGAAGGCGCCGCACAGGGTCACGCCCAGGCCGGTGTCGGCCAGCTTGCGCTTCAGGGCCCCGAGGTCGATCGCCGCCGGATCCTCCACCGCGATCTCGATCAGGTCGTAGCCCATGCGCGCGACCTTGTCGAGCAGATGCAGCTCCGCCGTCGTGAAGGGCGAGGTCCAGACCCACGTGTTGATACCGAGTTTCATGGCTGTCTCCTTTTCAAAGGTTCTCGAAAGCCGGCAGCTTGATCCGGGCGCCGCCCTCGAGCGCGGACTGGTGGGCGCAGACGCCCGCGGCGCTGTAGTAGGCCGAGGTCACCGCGTCGATCGCCGCCTCGCGGCCTTCGAGGATGGCCGAGATGAATTCGTGGACCAGGTGCGGGTGCGAACCCCCGTGGCCGGCGCCCTGGATGAAGGACACGTGGGTGGGATCATCGATCCTTTCCTTCTTGGTGAAATCGGCGATCTCCGGGGGCAGCAGCTCCAGCGCGTCGGGCGCGAACAGGCGCCGGGCGGTCTCCCCGCCTTCGTACAGCGCGGAGCCTTCGCCTTCGATCTGCTCCCATTCAAACGCCATCTTGTCGCCGTACACATCGAAGCTTTCGCGGTACTGGCGCACCGTCTCGAACAGTGACCGGGTCGCCTCGGCCACAACGTTGGAGTTCTTCAGCTTGAACGTGGCCGTTTCCACCGCGAACGGCGAACCGTAGCGGCGCGCCAGGTCCTGGCTGATGGCGCCGGAGCCGTGGCAGACCACGGATTCCGGGTAGGCGCCGACGATGTTGAGCAGCGGCGCGATCGCGTGGGTGCCGTAGTGCATGGGCGGGAAGCCGAGCCAGTATTCGGGCCAGCCCTCCAGGCCCATGTTCTGCATGTGCGAGCCGCGGACGAACTGGATGCGGCCCAGCTGACCGCTGGTGGCGAGCTTCTTGGCGTAGAGGAACTCGCGGGTGTACACGGCGGTTTCCATGTTCATGTAGACTTTGCCGGCCTTCTTGCGCGCCTTGACCAGGGCGGTGAGATCTTCGAGGGTGGTGGCCATCGGCACGGTGCAGGCGGTGTGCTTGCCCGCCTCGAGGGCGGCCAGGGACTGGCGCGCGTGCTCGCCGATCGGCGTGACCACATGGATGGCGTCGAAATCGGCCCGCTTCAGGAGGGTCTCGTAATCGCTGAAGCGATCCGCCGCCGGGATGCCGAATTTGCCGCCGACTTCTTCCAGGGTGGCCTTGTTGCGCGCGCATATCCCGACCTTGCCGACCCCGGGGTGGCGCTGGAAGATGGGAATGAATTCCTTCCCGAACCCCAGGCCGATGATCGCCACATTCACTTTCTTCGCTTCAGCCATTTCTTCACCCTTTGCAATTGACCGGGGCCCGGCTGCATCCGGGCCCCGGGTCGGGAGCATCACTTGTATTCGGGATTCGCCTTGAACTGGGGTTCGTTGATGTCGAACTTGAACGCCTTGGCGTCCCGCTTCTTGAAGTAGTCGTCGTGCATGTAGGGGACCAGCTTCCGGGTGTCGAGGTTCTTCTTGTCGTACGGGATGAAGCTGACGAACACGGCCTTCTTGAAGGGCTTCTTGGCGAAGCAGGCCTTGATCTGCTGGTAGCAGATGTCGGCTTCCAGGGTCGGGGTCTCGTTGCAGTCCATGGTCACGGTGCCGTCGGCCACCCACTTCCAGGATTTCTCCTTGCCGTTGCTGGAGCCGAGCCAGTACTTGCTCGGGTCGAGACCGGCTTCCTGCATGGCCTGCAGGGCTCCGGCCATCATCTCGTCGTTCTCCACATAGGCGCCGTCGAAGCCGTTGGGGCCCAGGCTGGTGATGGCGTCCTGCATGGCCTTCTTGGCGGGATCGGCGAACCAGCCGCCGGTGGCCCAGAACACCACCTTGAGGTCCTTGCCGCCCGCGCCCTTGACGCCGACGCTCTGCTGCAGGTTGCCGATATCCTTGCCGGCCTGCTTGTAGGCGGCGAGGAAGCCCATGGTCTGGCCGGCGGCGGTGCCCTGGCCGAGCTTGCCCTCGATCATGATGACCCGCTTCACATTGTGGGTGATGGCCGACTTGCCGGCGATCTCGCCCAGGGTGACCCAGTCGTAGCCGGCGAAGCCGGTGAGGCCGGGCTCGTTGGGCGGATTGTGGGTGAGGTGGAATTCGGGAATGCCGGCCGCCTTGGCCAACTTGAGGCACTCGGAGGTGGTCTTGGGCGAGTTCTGCACCACCACCAGGGCGTCGACCTTCTGGGTGACGAAATTCTCCACGGCCTGCAGCTGGTCGGGCGCCGTCCCCTGGCCGACGATATCGATCACCTTCCAGCCTTCCCGCTTGGCCAGGGTCGAAAAGACCTGGAAGCCGGCCTTGTAGAAGTCGTCGGAATTGTCCATGTAGTAGCCGATGACCTTCTGGTTTCCGGCGGCAAAACTCATCGTCGCGAACATCGCGAGCGCAGTGGCCGTCTTGGTGAGTCTGTTCATGCTGTCCCTCCTCCGTTGGTGTTGCGTGAATGAATGGGAATTCACTGTGCCTTGCGCGCCAGCGCGTGTTCCCTCCGCCTGGCCATGAACGCCGAAACCTGGGTGGAAACGTCGGCGGCCGAAACCGCGATGATCACGATCAGCCCCTTGGCCACGAACTGCACTTCCGAAGGCAGGCGCAGCATGTTCATGGCGTTGCCGATCGAGCCGAGGAAGAAGATGCCGATCAGGGTGCCCAGCATGCTGCCCTTGCCGCCGCGCAGCGCGGTCCCGCCGATCACCACCATCGCGATGGTGTCGATCTCCAGGTTCTGGCCGAGGGTGATGATGCCGGTATTGATCCGGGCCAGCAGCAGCACCGAGCCGATCCCCACCAGGAGCCCCATGATGGCGTAGACCGAAAGGGTCATGTTCCGGACGTTGATGCCCGCCAGGTAGGCGGCGTTGGGGTTGGTCCCCACCGCGTAGATCCGGCGGCCGTATTTGGTGTAGGCCAGGATGAGCCCGACCACCAGGATGATGGCGAAAAAGGCCAGGACATAGGGCGGGATGGTCAGGTTGAGCCCGGTCACCGGGTCCTTGGCGCCCTTGATCAGGTTGGTCTTGAGGAAGTCCAGCTCGCCGTTCATGGTCACTTCGCGCGAATGGCTGACCAGCAGCGCGATGCCCTGGAAGGTGATCATGCCGCCCAGGGTGATGATGAAAGGCTCCACCTTGGTGCGGGAGATGATGAAGCCCATCGTGGTCTCCAGCACGATCGCCGCGCCGACGCCCAGCGCGATGGACACGGGCACGCCCAGGCCCCAGGTGGAGATGCCCGAGGACACCAGGATCGAGACCAGCGACGCGAGCATGCCGACCGAAAGGTCGATCCCCCCGGAAAGCATCACCAGGGTCATGCCCACCGCGACGATGCCCGGAACGGCCACCTGCATCATGATGTTCAGCAGGTTCACCGGGGAGATGAAGGTCGGGTACTTGCCGATGCCCTGGCTGCCCAGTTGCAGGCAGACGATGATCAGGATGAACCCGACGAAGATCGACAAGGGCGTCAGGTTCTCATGCCGGCTGAAGAGCGACGATCGGCTCCGTGCCTCCGCTTTACTGTGGCTCATATGGTGCTGTCTCCAATCGAGTGGGTCAGAATGTTCTCTTCGGTGATCTGGTCACCGCTCAACTCCGCGGCGATCGCCCCATCCCGCATCACCAGCACCCGGTCGCTCATCGAGATCACCTCGGGCATGTCCGAGCTGACCATGATGATGGCCTTCCCCTGGCGCAGCAGGTCCACCATGATCTGGTAGATCTCCTGCTTGGAGCCGACGTCGATGCCGTGCGTCGGTTCGTCGAAGATGAAGATCTCGCCATTGGTATGGAACCATTTTCCCAGCACGACCTTCTGCTGGTTGCCCCCGGACAGGTCCAGCACCCGCGTGCGCGCGTCGGGCGTCCTGATGTTCAGGCGCTTCACGTACTCGTCGCCGACCCGCAGATCCTCGCCCGGCAGCCTCACGAAGCCTTTCTCCTGCACCAAGTTGGCCGTGGTCACGTTGCGCGCGATGGTCTGGGGCAGGAACAAGCCGGTGTTCTGCCGGTCCTCGGTGATGAAGCACATCCGGTTCCTGATCCCCGCCTTCGGGCTGGTGTTGCGCACGGGCTTGCCATGGATCAGGATCTCCCCGCCATCCAGCCGGGAGCTGCCGAACAGCACGTTCATGAGCTCCGAGCGGCCCGACCCGGTCATGCCCGAAAGCCCCAGGATCTCGCCCCGGCGCAGCACCAGCGAGGCGTTGCGCACGCCCTTCCCGCTCACCCCGCGCGCTTCGAAGATCGGCTCGCCGATCTCCACCTTCTCCCGCTGGTAGAACGTCGACGGGTCCCGTCCGACCATGTCCTTGATCAGCCGCGACTTGGTCAAGCCTTCAATGGCCTGTGCGTTCACCTTCTGGCCGTCCCGGAGCACCGTGACCCGGTCGCCGATCTTGAACACCTCGTCCAGGTGGTGCGAGATGTAGATGAAGCCGATGCCGCTCTGCTTGACGGTCTGGATGATCGACAGCAGGTTCTCGATCTCCGAAGACGAGAACGACGCCGTCGGCTCGTCCAGGATGATCACCCGGCGCTTGAACACCAGCCCCTTGGCGATCTCCACCAGCTTCTGTTCGCCCGAGCTGAGCTCTTCCATCTTCCGGGCGGGATCGAGATCGCTCTTGAGGTAGGTCAGCACCTCTTCGGTCTGCCGGCGCATCTCGCGCTTGTTCAGCACCCAGCCGCGGAGGATCTCCGAGCCCGCGAAGATGTTCTCGATGATGCTCAGGCTGTTGAAGACGATGTGTTCCTGGTAGATGGTCTGGATGCCCAGGGAGATGGCAAGGTGCGGGGTCAGGGTGACCTGCCTGCCTTCGAAGATGATTTCGCCGCCCTCATCCGGCTGGTAGGCCCCCGACAGGATCTTGATCAGCGTCGATTTGCCGGCCCCGTTCTCGCCGCACAGACAGTGCACCTCGCCTTCGTTCAGGTCGAGGCTGATCCCCCGCAGCGCCTTGACGCCAGGGAAGGTCTTGGAAATGTTCCGCAGCTGAAGAATTTGACCCATCGGTTCTCCGTCATGCAGCACGATCTGGGTTCGCCGAGCTGCATGCATACCTTATGACCATTCGTTTTCGACGTTTCGGGACTGATTCAGGGAAATAACTCGATCAATATGGTCGGTCGCTCCGGCAGAATCATGAACGGGATACCTGTCCTTGCCGAAGGCGTCCACCCCTCAGCGAAATCGGTGCCTGGGGCCATGACGCACTAGAGAAACAGCTGCATGGGAGCAGGAAACCGACCCCGCTGGTGGATTGAGTAACTCGTATCATAAATCTCCGTTGGAGTTAGTCAAGGGGAAAAACTAATGAATTTTTCTAGCCTTGAATTAAACGTCCGTGATTATAGTAAAACATATAATAATTTAGGTTAATGATTCAACGAGAATTTTCTGATGCGCTTTCAACCCGTTCCCTTCCCCATTTGGGTGCTAGCATGAAAAACCAATTGCCAGGGCGATCAGATTCGATTCCTGCTGCCAGCGCCTTTGAACCGGCCCTGGTTCCGCAGCGCAGCAACGTCATCCAGGAAGGAGGCCGCATGGCAGCCAAAGTCAATTCCACAGCCATCCGCCGGGTCAATCGAGTACGCCTGTTCCATGCCTTGCGGGAACATCCCAACAGTTCACAGACCGACCTCCAGCGCATCACCGGGCTCGACCGCGGCACCACCTCCCTGGTGGTGGCGCAGCTGCTGGAGGAGGGGCTGTTGACCCGTGGCGAGCCGACCTACCCGGGCCGGGTCGGGCGGCCCGAGACGGCCTTGAACATCGCGCCATCGGCGGGCATCTTCGTGGGCGCCAGGCTGGAGCCGCGCAAGGTCCGGATCATCTCCACCAACCTTGCCGGGGAGCCGATCACCCGCCTCGACATGCCCGGAAGCACCGACATCTACCAATCCATCACGCTGTTCCGCAAGGGCCTGGAGCAGATCATCGAGAGCAGCGCCGGCGCCGCCGTGCGCGGCATCGGCGTGGGCGTCCCCGGCCTGATGGACCGGGACGGCAGCCTGGTGCTGGCGCCGAACCTGGGCTGGCGCCGGGTGCCCATCCGTTCCCTGCTCCAGGAGGGCCTGGAGGCGCCCGTCTACGTGGACAACGACGCCAACGCCGCCGCCATGGCCGAGCGTCTGTTCGGCGCCTGCAAGAACTCCGCGAATTTCGCCTACCTTTCCTGCCATTCCGGCCTGGGCGCGGGCTTGTTCATGGAGGGCCGGCTGTACCGGGGGGTCCATGGCTTTTCGGGCGAGATCGGCCACGTGACCGCCGTCCCCAACGGCCGGGCCTGCGGCTGCGGCAAATGGGGCTGCGTGGAAACCTACGTCTCCGAAGGGGGCATCCTGCGCACCCTGTCCGAGCGCGGGCGCTGGTTCACCAACCTGGCCGATGTGGCCGAAGCGGCGCGCCAGCAGGACGTGATCGTCCTGGAGGTGCTGTGCGAGGTGGGTCAGTACCTGGGCATGGCGCTCTCCAGCCTGGTGAATATCCTCAATCCGGAAATGGTCGTGCTGGGCGGCACGCTGGCCAATGTGTTCGAGTTCCTGGAACCCGCCATGCACAAGACCATGGATATCCATGTCATGGCGCCGCTGCGCGAGGTGCTGCGGGTCATCCTGTCGCCGCTGGGGTCCGAGGTGGTGCCCATGGGCGGCATCGCCCTGGCCATGGACGGCTTCATTTCCGCGCCCCACCTGGATACCAGCCTGCGGCCGCTGCCCTCCTGAACGCACCCGGCCGGAAGCAGCTTTGAAAGGGAGTCTTATGCGAAACCAGAAGTTACGCTACGCCATGGTCGGGGGCGGCCGGGACGCCTTCATCGGAGCGGTCCACCGCAGGGCGGCCGGCTTCCACAACGGCATGGAGCTGGTATCCGGGGCGCTGTCGGCCGATCCCGGGAAGGCGCGGCTGTCCGGCCAGGATCTGGGGCTGGAGCCCGGCCGGATCCATGCCGATTGGCCATCGCTGCTGAACGACGAGCTGAAGCGGCCGGCGGCGGAGCGCATCCAGTTCGTCTCCATCGTCACGCCCAACCATATGCATTACCCGGTGGCGCGCGCCTTCACCGAGGCGGGCATCCACGTGGTTTGCGACAAGCCGCTGGTCCACACCAGCGAGCAGGCTGCCGACCTGATCCGGCTGGCCGGGCAGCGTGGCACCCTGTTCGCGGTGACCTACAACTACACCGGCTACCCCATGGTGCGCCAGGCCCGGGCCATGGTGCGCGCCGGCCAGCTGGGCGAGATCCGCAAGGTGGTGGTGGAGTACCACCAGGGCTGGCTGTCCCGGCTGGAGGAGGCCACCGGCACCAACAAGCAGGCCGCCTGGCGCACCGATCCCGCCCGGAGCGGCATCGCCGGGGCGATCGGCGACATCGGCTCCCATGCGGAGAACCTGGTGGCGACCGTCACCGGGCTGGAGATCGAGGCGATCTGCGCCGACCTGACCACCTTCGTGCCCGGGCGTTTGCTCGACGACGACGGCAGCCTGCTGATCCGCTACGCCAATGGGGCCAAGGGCGTCCTGCTGGCTTCCCAGATCGCCCTGGGCTGCGACAACGATCTGCGCCTGCGGGTCTACGGCAGCGAAGGCGCGCTGGAATGGCACCAGGAGGATCCCAACGTGCTCGGCTACGCGCCGATCGATGGCCCCAGGCAGACCCTGGTGCGCGGCACCCCCTGGCTGACCCCGGCGGCCAAGCGCGCCAGCTTCCTGCCCGCCGGCCATCCGGAGGCTTTCATGGAAGCCTTCGCCAACATCTACCTCGGGGTCGGCGAAGCGATCCGCGCCCGGGAAGCCGGCCGTCCGCTGGAACCGCTGGAAGGCGATTATCCGACCCTGGAGGACGGCGCGCGCGGCGTGCGCTTCATCGAGAAGACGGTCCAGGCCTCGCGCTCCCAGGAGAAGTGGACGCGCTGGAGCTGATCATAAGCCTTTTCCTATAAGGAGGAGTCCAATGCAAAGAGCCATCACCCTTTTCACCGGCCAATGGGCGGACCTGCCGCTGGCCGAGCTGGCGCCGCTGGCGAAACAGATGGGCTACGACGGCCTGGAGCTGGCCTGCTGGGGCGACCATTTCGACGTGCAGCAGGCGCTGGCCTCGGAAAGCTATTGCCGGGAGCGCCACCAGTTGCTGGAATCCGCCGGCTTGCAGTGCTTCGCCATCGCCACCCATCTGGTCGGCCAGGCGGTGTGCGATCCGATCGACGAGCGGCACCAGGCTATCCTGCCCCCCCATGTCTGGGGCGACGGCGATCCCGAAGGGGTGCGCCGGCGCGCCGCGCAGGAGGTGCAGGACACCGCCCGGGCGGCGGCGCGCCTGGGCGTGAAAACGGTGACCGGGTTCACCGGGTCGAAGGTGTGGGCGTCGCTCTATGCCTTCCCTCCCACCTCCCAGGAATACTGGGACCGCGGCTTCACCGATTTCGCCCGGCGCTGGAACCCGATCCTCGACGTGTTCGACGGTGTCGACGTCAATTTCGCGCTGGAGGTGCATCCCACCGAGATCGCCTTCGACATCGCCAGCAGCGAGCGGGCCCTGGCCGCGGTGAACGGCCACCGGCGGTTCGGCTTCAACTTCGATCCCAGCCACCTGGGCTACCAGGGGGTGGACTATGTGTCCTTCCTGCGCCGGTTCGCCGACCGCATCTTCAACGTCCACATGAAGGACGCCTGGTGGGGCAAGGGCGACGGCTCGGTGGGCGTGTTCGGCGGCCACACCAGCTTCGGCGATTCCCGCCGCTACTGGGACTTCCGCAGCGTCGGCCGGGGCATGGTGGATTTCGAGGCGATCATCGTCGCCTTGAACGATATCCACTACCACGGCCCGCTGTCCGTCGAGTGGGAGGACGCCCGCATGGACCGCGTGTTCGGCGCCAGGGAAAGCGCCGCGTTCTGCCGGCGGCTGGACTTCGAGCCCCCCGCCCGCGCCTTCGACTCGGCCTTTGAGCGGTAGCCCTATCCCAGGGCCTACAGCAGGGTCTCCTGGTCGTCCACCAGCAGGATGGCCTTGCTGCGGGCGGCATCCTCCGGCGGCGCGGCGGCCGGGCCCGGCGGCCCATCCTCCTTGCTGGGCGGGAAGTGGATCCGGAAGGTGGTGCCCCGGCCCTCCTCGGTATCGACCCACAGCCCGGCGTTGTGGGCCTGCAGGATGCCCAGGGCCGCCGACAGGCCCAGGCCCCGGCCGTGCAGGTGGGTGGTGAAGAACGGGTCGAAGGCCCGTTCCAGCACTTCCCGGCTCATGCCCGAACCGGTGTCCTCCACGACGAGGCATACGGCCGGGCCGGCGGGGGCCGGGTTGATCCATACGCCCGCGGCCTCGTTGCCCGGTTCGAGGCGCAGCTCCGTGCGCACCTGGATGGCACCGCCCTTGGTCCCCAGTGCTTCCTTGGCGTTGAGCACCAGGCCGGTGAGCACCTGGGTCAGCTGCTTGGCGTCGGCTTCGATCCTGGGCAGGCCGGCCTGCCCGCTGAACTGGATCCGGTGCTCCCCCAGGTCCATGAAGGGGCGCAGGCATTCCTGGACCAGCGGGTCCAAGGCCAGCGCCTCGCAATGGCGGAAGCCCTTGCCGGAGAACTCAAGCATGCGGCGGGTCAGCCGGGAGGCCTTTTCCAGGATCTTCAAGGCCCGGTCCAGGGGCGCCTGCAGGGCGGCACCTTCGGCCTTGAGCCGGGCGATCTCCAGGTTGCCCTGGATGCCCTGGAACAGGTTGTTGAAGTCGTGGGCGATGCCGCCGGCCATGAGGCCCAGGCTTTCCATCTTCCGGGCCCTGATCAGGTCGCCCTCCACCAGCCGGAGGCTGATTTCCGCCTCGGCCAGGCGCTGCTCGGTGCCGATGTGGTGCAGGGCCAGCTCCACCACCTCGGGCAGGGTATCCAGGAACATCCCGTCCTTCACCAGGTAGTCCAGGGCGCCGCGCTTCATCATGGCCACGGCCACCCGCTCGTCGCCGGCACCGGTGGTGACGATGAAATGCCTGAGGGCGTGGCGCTCGATGAGCTCGGCCCCGGTCATGTCCGGCAGGGAGTAGTCCAGCAGGGCCAGGCTGGGCTGGTGGCCCCGCAGCCAGGCGATCGCGGCGGCCCCGGTGGCGCAGTGGACGCAGGCCCAGCCGCGCCCGGCGAAGGCTTCGCGGATCAGCTCGGCCAGGCCGAGGTCGTCTTCCACCACCAGGATGGTGACCGCGGGACACGCCTGCGCAGCGCTCATGGCCGGACCACCTGCAGGATCTGCAGGAACTGGCCCAGGCGCTTGAGGGTTTCGGCGAACGCGTCGAAGCCGACCGGCTTGGTGATGTAGAGGTTGCAGCCCAGCCGGTAGCAGGCCGCCACCTCGCACGGATCATCGGTGGTGGTGAGCATGATCACCGGGATGGCCCGGGCTGCCGGATCGGCCTTCAGCCGTTTCAGCACGGCGATGCCGTCCAGCCTCGGCATGTTGATGTCCAGCAGCAGCAGGCAGGGCTGGTCCCAGGGCGCGCCCCCGGCCGGAAGCAGGAAATCCACCAGCTCCTGGCCGTCCCGGAAGCGGGTGATGGGGTTGCCCACGCCGGCGTCCCGGAGCTGTTCCATGACCAGATCGGCATGGCCGTCGTCGTCCTCGGCGAGGAGGACGGTGAAGGGCTCTGCCTGGGGCACCAGCATGGAGTCTCCGGAAAAGGTTCTGCACATGGATTATACGGCGGGCAGCTCCACGCAGAACCGGCTGCCCCGCGCCGGCGCCGATTCCACCCAGATCCGTCCGCCGTTGCGTTCCACCATCCGCCGCACCAGGGTCAGCCCCAGCCCTTCGCCCTTGGTCGGCCCCTGGGGGTCCAGGCGCTGGAAGATGTCGAAGATGCGCGCGCGGTGCTCCAGGGAAATGCCGATGCCGTTGTCCTCCACGCAATACACCGCGAGCCCGGCCAGCACCCGGCCCGAGACCTTGATGCGCAGCGGCTCGGCGCCGTGCCGGTACTTGATGGCGTTGTCCAGCAGGTTGGAGAACACCAGGGCGGTCTGCGCCGGGTCGGCCAGGCAGGGCGGCAGCAGGTCCAGTTCGAGCGCGCCGTCGGCCTCCTGCAGCTGGAAGGCCATGGCCGCCGCGCTGGTTTCCAGGACCTGGTTCATGTCCAGCACTTCGCTCCGCAGCGCCATCCGCCCGGCCCGGGAAAGGCGCAGCAGGCCGTTGATGATGGCGTCCATCTTCACGCCGCTGGCCCGGATGTATTCCAGCGCCGCGGGCATCCGCTCGCGCAGCAGCGGCAGGGCGGCGGCCCGCAGGGCCTCCACCGACCCGGGGCCGGCCAGCCGCCGCTCCAGTTCGTCCAGGCTCCGGCCCAGGCGCTGGCTGAAGCCCTGGATGTTCACCAGCGGCGAGCGGAGGTCGTGGGAGGCCACATAGACCAGGGTTTCCAACTCCTTGTTCTTCTGCTCCAGTTCGAGCATCAGCTTTTCGCGCTCCCGCTCGGAGCGCCGGCGCACCGAAATGTCGGTCACCAGGACCGGCGAGGCCACGTAGCGGCCCTGGGCGTCCTGGATCGGCGCGATCGAGAGCAGCGCCTCCATGGTCTCCCCGTTCTTCTTCCGCAACCGCAGTTCGTAGGCTTCGGTGGCGCCGGGCTTGCGCGCCGCCCGCCGCGCCTCCAGCAGCCCCAGATCCTCCTCGGCCACGATGAAGGTCCGGTACTTCCCCAGCAGCTCCTGGGCCGTGTAGCCGAGCATCTCGGCCAGCCGGTTGTTGCAGTATGTGTAGAGCTGGTCCGGGCCGACGATGAGCAGGCCCTCGTTGAGCGCCTCCACCACGGTCCGGTAGCGTTCCTGGCTTTCCCCCAGCGCCGCGGCGGCCTGCGCCTTTTCGGTCACGTCGTTGGCCATGAGCAGGAGCAGCCGCTCGCCCCGGCTTTCGAACGGCACGAAGGTGCAGGCCAGCAGCCGGGTCAGGCCGAAGCTGGTGGTCACGGCCGCTTCCAGCGTCCGCTCGGTGCCCGTGGCCAGCGCCGCCTCCGCCAGGTCCAGGAGCCCGGCGTCCACCCAACCCTGCATCCGGCGGAAGTTGAACTGGAGGATGTCTTCGATCCGGCCGCCAACGGTCCGCGCGGCGGCCTGGTTGGCCATGAGGCAGGCCCCGTCCCTGCCCCGGAACAGCAGGATGCCGGTGGGGGAAGCGGCGATCAGCTTCTGGTTGAGCTTCAGGGCATCGTCGCGATCCTGCTGGGCCTCGATCCGGCTGGAAACGTCCTCCAGGCACCAGACCGCGCCCTCCTCCGGATGGCCGGAGACCAGCTGGCTGCCCACCACGAAGGCCCAGAACGGGCTGCCGTCCACCCGCCGGAAGCGGAATTCACCGGTGAACCGGCCTTCCCGCTCGATGGCCGGATAAGCCTGGCGGCCGAAGGCCTCGAAGGCCGCCGCGTCCTGATGGAAGGACGCCGCGTGGACGCCCTTCAGGTGGTCCGGCTGCGCGCCGAAGATTTCCGCCCATTTGGGGTTGGCCCACTCGATCCGGCGGGCCTTGACGTGGGCGATGCCCAGGCCGCTGTTGGCCAAAACCAGGGTCTGGACGTGGAGGGAATGCAGCATTTCCTCCCAGGCCCGCTCCCGGGCCTGGCCGGCCGAGCGGTAGCGCCGGTCGCTCCGGGCCTGGCGCAGGAAGCGCCCCAGCCACACGCCGAGCGCCGCCAGGGACGGCAGGGCCAGCAGGGCGATCGAGACGGGTCGCACGAAGGGCTCAAGGTTTCTCGGTGAAGCTGTCCGCCATGTCCACCACGGTCATGGAGCCATAGCCCTTGTGCGCGCCGATGGCCGCGCCCCCCACCCGGAAATCCGCGTTGAAGAGGTTCTTGCGGTGGCCCCGGTCGGGCACGCCGTCGTCGATGACCAGCTGGATGACCGTCATGCGCGGCGTCTCCTCGCCGTAGTTGATCACTTCCCCGATCAGCGCCCCCGGCGTGCCGTAGCGGCGAATCCGCTCGCCGAAGGTGGATCCGGAAACGCCCACGTGCCCGGTCTGCCCGGAGGGCCCCTGATCCGCCACGTGTTCCCAGGCCGCGGCGTGCAGCCCCTCGGAGAACGCCACCTGGCCGGGGATGGGCTGGACCTGCTCCAGGAATTCGGCCGCCTCCAGCACGGCCGGCCGGCCTTCGTTGGTGCGGATCGGCACATGGTCGCGCAGCCGCCACAAGGTCCCCTCGAAGCGGGTGCCCAGGGCGCGCAGGTACTTGGCGTATTCCCTCGGGAACCTGCGGATCTTGGTGATCTCCCGCACCACGGCCTGCTCTTCCAGGGTGCTCCTGGCCGCCTTGGGCGCCTGGACCTCCTGGGCGCGCAGGCTCGCCACCGCCAGGCAGGCGGCGAGCAGCGCGCGGATCATGGTGGGGAATGTCTTGGGTGCATTCATGGTCGCGCTCCGGCCGGCACTGGGTGGCATGATCCTAACTCTTCCCGGGTTAGAATAAGCACAACGGAGATGCGCATGGCCCCCTATCTCAGCATCGTGATTCCCATCTTCAATGAAGAAGCCAATATTGCCAATCTTTGGGACCGCCTTTTCAAGGTCCTGGATGAGCATTACCAGGACCCCGACCGGCCCTGGGAGGTGGTCTTCACCGATGACGGCAGCCGGGACGGCAGCCTGGAAATGCTTCAGGACATCGCCCGGCGCGAGCCCAGGGTCTCGGTTGTGGAATTCAACCGGAACTATGGCCAGCACGCGGCCATCTTCGGCGCCTTCCACGCGGCCCGGGGCAAGGTGATCGTCACCATGGACGCCGATCTGCAGAATCCCCCCGAGGAGGTGCCCAAGCTGGTCGCCAAGATCGAGGAGGGCTTCGACGTGGTCGGCGGCTGGCGCCAGGGCCGGATGGACAACGACAGCCTGTTCCGCACCCTGCCGTCCAAGATCGTCAACGCCGTCACCCGCAAGACCACCGGCGTCAAGCTGCACGACTACGGTTGCATGCTCCGGGCCTACCGCCGGGAGATCGTCGACGCGATGCTGCAGTGCAAGGAGCGGTCCAGCTTCATTCCGGCCCTGGCCAACAGCTTTGCCAAGCGCATCACCGAGGTTCCGGTGGCCCACGCCGAGCGGGCTGCCGGCGATTCCAAATACGGATTCTGGAAGCTGATCAACCTGCAGTTCGATCTTTTGACCAGTTTTTCCCTTTTGCCACTGCAGATGCTCAGCGTACTGGGCGTGGTGGTTTCGGCCTTGGGCATAGGCTTTGGTGTCATCCTGCTGGTATATCGAATCCTCCACCCCGAGGGCGCAGCCCAGGGCGTGTTTACGCTGTTCGCCGTGCTATTCTTTTTCGTCGGAGCTCAATTTCTGGCTTTTGGCTTGTTAGGCGAGTACATTGGTCGCATCTACCAGGAAGTGCGGGACCGGCCCAGATACGTGATCAAAAAGCTGCATAAAGCCGATGATTGAAGCGCAGGGCGGAAGGAATCCATATGGTCGTCAAAGGTCGAATCCTGTTCGTGGATGATGAACCACAAATTCTTGAAGACATGCGCCGCCAGGCACCGCTGCTAGGTAGCGAGTGGGAACCGGAATTCCTGGATAGCGCCAGCAAGGGTTTGCAGGCGTTCGCCCGGGAACCCTTCAGCGTGGTGGCCACGGATCTGCGCATGCCGGGCATGAATGGGGCCGAATTCCTGGAAGAGATCATGGCCCGCTATCCTTCAACCATGCGCCTCCTGCTGGCGGCGGAAGCGGACCGGGAACTGGCGGTGCGGAGCGTCGGCCGGGTCCACCAGTTCCTGACCAAGCCGGCCGACCTCGGCTTCGTCAAGTCCCTGGCGGATTTCAGCCAAGGCCATGGCCGGCGGGTGGGCAACGACCACGTGCGGGAACTGATTGCCCGCATCAGCCAACTGCCTGCGGTGCCCGAACTCTACCGGGAGATCACCGCCCTCCTGGAATCGGATCGGGGCTCGGTGGATCAGCTGGCCGCCGTCATCGGCCGGGACATCGCCATGACCACCATGATCCTCAAGCTGGCCAATTCCGCCTTCTTCAGCCTCAGGCAGGCGGTGACCAGCGTCGCCGAGGCGGTGTCCTACCTGGGCATCGACCTGCTCAAGGCCCTGGTCCTGGCCCACGGCCTGTTCGGCCAGGTGGGCGCCTTCCGCATCCCCTCCTTCACCCTCCAGCACCTGTGGCAGCACAGCCTGTCGGTGGGCGCGGCCAGCCGGCGCATCGCCGAAGCCGAGGATCTGGGCGCGCGGCGGGCCAACGAGTATTTCACGGCGGGGCTGCTGCACGATATCGGCATCCTCATCCTCGCTTCCCGGTTCCCCGAGGACTACGCCAAGGTGCTGGAGACCAACCAGCGCCACGGAGGCGAGCTGGAAGCCTCCGAATACCATGTGTTCGGCGTCACCCATGGGGAGGTCGGGGCCTACCTCCTGGCGCTCTGGGGCATCCCCGAACCGGTGGTGCAGGCGGCCGCCTACCACCACGGCATCAGCCGACAGCCGGTCCGGGGCCTCTCCGCCGCCCTGGCCGTGCACGTGGCCGACACCTTGTACGGCTACAACCCCGACCACCAGATCTTCGCCAAGGCCCGCCTGGACGAGGCCTACCTGGTGAACCTGGGCCTCACCGGCCGGCTGCCGATCTGGACCGCGGCGGCGCAGCCGTAGCAGCCTGTGCCCCCTGGGACTGGATCAGCGTCCTACTGAGGCGTACGTTTCCGTAAAACTAGCCGCGCAGGGCCCGGGCGATCCTGAGGAAGCCCGCCGACTGGGGGCTGTCGGGATGCCCCGCCACGATCGGCACGCCTTCATCGCTGCCCACCCGGATCTCCAGATCGACGGGGATCTCGCCCAGGAACGGCAGGTCCATGCGCTTGGCGGCGGCCTTCACCCCGCCGTGGCCGAAGATGGCCGTCTCGGCGTGGCAGCTGGGGCAGTGGAAGCTGGACATGTTCTCGATGATGCCGGCGATGGGCACCTTCACCGTCTGGAACAGGCCGATGGCCTTGCGGGCGTCCAGGAAGGCCACGTCCTGGGGGGTGCTGACGATGATGGCGCCTTCGACCTTGGCGTTCTGGATCAGGGAAATCTGGGTGTCGCCGGTGCCCGGGGGCAGGTCGATAAACAGGTAGTCGAGATCGCCCCACAGCACATCGCCCAGGAACTGGGTGAGCGCCTTGTTCAGCATGGGCCCGCGCCAGATCACCGGCCGGTCCTCGTCGATGAGGAAGGCGATGGACATCAGCTTGATGCCGAATTTCTCGATCGGCACGATCTTGCCTTCCGGCGTGCCTTCGGGCCCTTCCTTGATGCCGAACATCATGCCCATGCTGGGCCCGTAGAGATCCGCATCCAGCAGGCCGACCTTCAGGCCCAGCTTGCCCATGGCCACCGCCAGATTGGCGGCGACGGTGCTCTTGCCCACCCCGCCCTTGCCGGAGCCCACCACCAGGCAGTGCTTGACCGTGGGCAACAGGTTGCGGAACTCGGGCTCGGGGGTGTGTTCCCACTCCATCTGCAGCTCCACCTGCTCCACGCCCGGCACCCGGCCCACCGCCTCCTGGACCGCCTTGCGGATGACCGCCTCGCGGTCCCGGTAGGCGTCCAGCAGGTGCAGCTGCACCGTCACCTTCGGCTCGGCCACATCGATGCCCCGCACCGCCTTCAGGGCGACCAGCGTGGCCTCGGTCCCGGGCACCAGGTAGCTGTTGAGGGCATCATAGATTGCGGCGCGACTGATTCTCGATCCCATGTGACTCTCCAGTCTATAGCCTGACAGGAACGGGCTGCCGGCTACAGCTGCTGATCCCAGGAATCGGGAAGTTTCTGGGTGGCGGCCTTGATCCCGCTGCTCATGAGGCCGTGTTCATAGGTGCGGACCTGGCTGCGGAGCGGCGGCCAGGAAGGGTCCAGGCCCCGCCGGAGCACGCTGCCGTCCGGCCCCAGGACCCGCCCCTTGGTGGTGTCGTGCAGCTGGAGTTCCAGCAGCTCCAACACCTGGTCGGCGACGATGGGATCCACCAGCGGGAAGGCGACCTCCACCCGGTGGTCCAGGTTGCGCTGCATCAGGTCACCGGAAGCCAGCAGGGTCTCCGTGTCGCCGCCGTTGTTGAAGTGGTAGACCCGGGCGTGTTCCAGGAACCGGTCGATGACCGAGACCGCCTGGATGCGTTCGGACAGCCCGGGCACCCCGGCGCGCAGGCTGCAGGAGCCGCGCACCAGCAGGTCGATGTTCACGCCGTCCTGGCTGGCCTCGTAGAGCCGCTGGATCATCGGCGGATCCACCAGCGAGTTCATCTTGAGGATCATCCGGGCCGGCTCGCCGGCCAGGGCATGGGCGCGCTCCCGGTCGATCCGGTCGTAGAGGGCCTGGCGGAACTGCTGCGGGGCGATGATCAGCCGGTTCAGCTTGGGCGGCCGGGTGTAGCCGGTGAGCAGGTTGAACAGGTTGGAAAGGTCCTCGCCGAACTCCGGCCGGGCCGTGAACAGGCCGATGTCGCAATAGAGCCGGGAAGTGCGCTCGTTGTAGTTGCCGGTGGAGAGATGGCAGTAGCGGCGGATGCCGCCGGATTCCTGGCGGATCACCAGGCAGACCTTGCCGTGGGTCTTGAGGTTGGGCATCCCGTAGACCACGTGCACGCCCGCCTTCTCCATGCGCCGGGCCCAGGCGATGTTGGCCTCCTCGTCGAACCGGGCGCGCAGCTCGACGATGGCGGCCACCTGCTTGCCGCGCTCCGCGGCCCGTTCCAGGGCGGCCGCGACCGGGCTGGTGGGGCTGATGCGATACAGGGTCACCTTGATGGCCAGCACCTTGGGGTCGTCGGCCGCCTCGCGCACGAAGCGGACCACGCTGTCGTCGAAGCTCTGGTAGGGATGCATGAGCAGGATGTCGTTCTTGGCGATGGCCTCGAAGATGCTCGTATGGATATCCAGCTGGGGCACCGGCAGGGGCGGCAGCGGCGGGTCCTTGAGGTGCGGCAGGTCCAGCTGGGAGTAGATCTGCATGAGATCGGAAAAGGCCGCGAAGCCGTCGGTGGGGTAGAGGTCCTCGGGGGAGAGCTCCAGTTCCTCGATCAGCATCTCCAGCAGCACCGGGCTGAGCCCCTGTTCGTACTGCAGGCGCACCACCGCGCCGCGCCGGCGGCTGCGCAGGTGTTCTTCGACCATCTTCATCAGGTCCTCGCCGGGGTCCTCCTCCACCGGCAGGTCCGAATCCCGGGTCACCCGCAGCGCCTGGCAGTTGCGGATGGCATAGCCCTGGAACACCTGCTCGAGGTTCATGCGCACCACATCCTCGAGCATCACGAACATGTGCCCGCCGGTCACCGAAGGCACCCGCAGGAAGCGCGGGGAACCGGTGATGGGCACGTGGATGATGGCCAGCGCCGACACCGGGAGATTCTCTTCCTCCAGGTATTCCGCCGCTTCCAGTTCGGCCATGAGCACCAGCACCCGGTTGCCCAGGCGCGGGAACGGATGCCCGGTGTCCACCGCCAGCGGCGTGATCAGGGGCAGGAGGTTGCGCTGGAAGTAGTCCTGGGCGAATTCCCGCTGGATCTGGTCCAGGTCCTCGGGCTTCAGGATGTAGATGCCCTCGGCATTCATCTGCGGCTCGATGGTCTGGTGGAAAACCCTATGCTGGCGCAGGGCCAAGTCGTGGATGCGCTGGGACAGCACGCCCATCACCTGGCGCGGGGTCCGTCCGTCGGGGCCCGGCTGGACGATCCCGGCGTCGATCTGGCGCCAGATGCCGGCCACACGCACCATAAAAAATTCATCCCAGTTGTTGGATACGATGGCCAGGAACTTGACCCTTTCCAGCAGTGGCACGCTGGGGTCCTCAGCCTCCTCCAGAACCCGTTCGTTGAAGTCCAGCCAGCTCAGCTCACGGTTCAGGTAGTTTTCCGGCTTCGGGAAAGTTTTGCTCATGGCATCCATTATGCGGTAGGCCCCTGCTCCAAAGCCTGATGCCCCGTGTAAATTCATTGTTCCCTGGCCCGCCCGCCGGATTTGCGGTGGTCTTTTAAGGCAATCCAGGATACGCTGGATATTCGTCTTTTTCCGGGGCCGGCAGGTGGGTCCCATATCCCAACGAGAGGGCCGGAACCAACCGGCCAGGTAGGAGGCTTCCATGACCGAAGAGATCATCCCCGTCGCCAAGCGCGAAACCACCGGCAAGGCGTCCAACAACGCCCTGCGCAACGCAGGCATGATTCCCGCGGTCATCTACGGGTTGAACGAACCCCCCGTGGCCATCGCCATCAGCCCCAAGGTCGTCGCCCGCGTCATCGCCAGCAACACCGGCCTGAACTCCATGATCCACCTCCAGCGCGAAGGCACCGACATCAAGCGCCACGTCATCATCAAGGACGTCCAGCGCCACCCGGTCACCGGCCGGCTCAGCCACGTCGACTTCATGCGGGTCGATCCCACCCACAAGGTGCGCGTGAAGGTCCCCATCAAGCTGGTGGGCATGCCCGTGGGCGTCAAGGAAGGCGGCATCCTCGACTTCACCCACCGCGAGATCGAAGTGGAAGTCCTGCCCAGCTTCATCCCCGCGCACATCGATGTGAACGTCGAGCACCTGAAGGTGGGCGACTCGATGCGTCTGGACCAGGTGGTGCTGGATGCCCACATGACCCTGCACGGCGATGCCCACAACGTGATCTGCTCCGTGCTGGGCAAGCAGGCCGAGGAAGAGCTGCCTGAAGCCGCGGCCGCCACCACCACTGCCGCCGCCGCCGTGCCCGCCGCAGCCGCCGCCCCGGCCGCCGCTCCCGCCCCCGCCCCCAAGGGCAAGAAGTAGCTAGTATCAGGTGCGTAGCTTGCTACGCTACTGATGCTTGTGCCTGGAACGGCCGCGAAAACAGGACGAGACCTCACGGTGCAAGCACAGCGGTTCCATCCACGCAGGGCGGGCTTCCGGGTCCGCCCTGTTTTTTTGAGAGTTCCAACCCATGTGGCTGCTCGTCCCCCTCGGCAACCCCGGCGAAGCGTACACCACCACCCGGCACAATCTCGGGCGGCTCATGCTCATGCGCTGGATGCAGACGCACTGCCCGGCCCCGCGGGTCGCGCGCCGGCTGCGAACCGGCACCATCTACCAGCTCGAGCCGCCCTTCCAGGCGCTGGTGCCCGGCACCTACATGAACCTCAGCGGCCTGGCCTGCGCCGAGGCGGCGGCCAGCCATGATCCGGCCCGGATGATCCTGCTCTGCGACGACAAGGACCTGCCGCTCGGCCAGGGCCGGTTCCGCCGCACCGGCAGCGATGGCGGCCACAACGGCCTGAAATCCGTGTTCGCCGAGCTCCAGCGCCAGGACCTGGCCCGGCTGCGCCTGGGCATCGGCCCGTTCCAGCGGCCCCTGGTGGATTTCGTGCTGGGCGAGTGGACCGAGGCGGAGTGGGACCTCATCGATGCCATGGACGCCCCGTTCGCCCGGTTCATGCAGCTGCTCCAGGAGACGGCCGACCTGGGCGCCCTGGCCGGCACCGTCAATCCCGCCTCGTTCTGGCAGCCGGCCAAGGACGTGGCTCCAGGCGACTGACCCAGCCGAACGCCCCCTTCCGGCCCAAGAGCTGGATTGCATGGCCACCATCAGGGATCTCCCGCCCCCGGAGAATCCCCAACCTATCTTGCCTTCCCCCCCACTTGCCCTCCAAGCAGTGTCATGCTGGTTGCACTACTGGGAATCTTTAGTTTGTTGGGGAGGAACAGCCATGGCTGTCTGCTTCGACGTGCCGATCATTCGCTGCGCGGCTCGGCTGCTTCGAACCCTGTCCGCGGCATTCCTGGTCCTGGGATGCCACGGCCTTCCGGCCGGGGCCCAGGCACCGGAAATCTACATGCAGCTGGGCTACAAGACCGGCAGCGAATTCGGGATGGAAAAGCAGGTTGTCTTCTCCTCGGACGGGGGCCTGCTGGCGGCTGTGAGCGGTGACAACCTCATCCGCGTCTGGGATACCGAATCCGGGCGGGAACTGCAGACCCTGACCGGCCATGAGGGAGCGATCGACTGCCTCGCCTTCGTTCCGGGCAGCCGGCGGATCCTTTCGGGCGGCCACGACCGGACCGTCCGCCTCTGGGACATCGACCAGGGCCGCCTGATCCAGACCTTCTGGGGGCACCAGAATCAAGTGCGCTGGATCACCGTGAGTCCAGACGGAGCCCTGGCCGCTTCCCTCGAGGACGTTGCGGTCAGGATCTGGGATCTGTCAAGCGGGGCGCTCGTCATGACCGTGCCGGCACCCGCGGAATCGGGCAGCTCCAGCGGCCATGTGAGCCCCTTGCGCTACGTCTCCTTTTCCGCCGACAGCTCCAAGGTCCTGTTCAACAGCCTGCACGGTGAGACGACGGTGGTCGGCCTGAAGGAACGGAGGATTCTCCGAACCTTCACCTGTGAGCAGCTGGACAGCTACGTCATGGGGCCTTTCCTCGGCTTTGCCCCGGATGGCCGGCCCATTCGCGCGGGGTCCCCCACCTTGATCTACCTGGACCTGGAGCGGGGTGAAGTGTCCTGGAAGAAATTTCCCCAGGGGTGCGCGGTGAACTTTCTTTCGCCGGATGGCTCGATGGTCGCCGGCAGGATCTACAAGAACGGCACCAACGCATGCATTCAAGTCTCCGATGGCGAGGGGAAGGAACTGCGATCCATCCCGGCCCGGGATGACGTGGTGAGCATCGGCTATTCCCCCGCCAAGGGGCAGGTCGCCATCGCCTGCACGGGCGACCACCTGGACCTGTACGATCTTGCTACCGGCATGAAGATCCAGGATTTCTCTGCGCCGGCAATCATGGCCAGGGACGCCCGCTTCTCCGCCGATGGCAATTTCATCTCCCTGCACCGGCAGCGCGTCGTCGGCCGGCACGGCCAGCAGCGGTTCGAGAACTGGGCGGACCACTGGAATCTCAGGACCGCGACCATGGAGAAGCACTTCAGCATCGACGCCTTCAACAACGAGGTGAGCGCGCTGTTCAAGAACGGCGACCCGGGGTCTGTGGCCACCGCCTCCAAGCGGGTCCAGGAGAACAGCTACTACGAAGCCCTGCCCGACGGGTTCTCCGGGTTCGATCCGCAGAACCGCTGTTTCTATTACGTCCAGGTCGTTCCCGAATCCCTATCCGGCGGCACTCCCTTCGTCACCATCTTCCGGATCGACGGCAGCGATGCCGATGACCAGAGCCAGTTCTCGAACTACGCTGCCTGGCGGGTATTCCGCAAGATCAGGGCCCATGACCAGGGCGTCACCGCCTGCGCGGTAAGCTACGGCGCCGATCTCCTGGCCACGGGCGGCGCTGACCGGACCATCAAGATCTTCTCCTTCCGTGACCAGAGCCTGGTCCGGACCCTGCGGGGGCACCTGGGCCCAGTCACCGGGCTGACCTTCTCCCCGGACGGCACCCGCCTTCTTTCGGAATCCGGCGACATGACCTCCCGCCTGTGGGACGTGGCCACGGGCAAGGAACTGGCCCGGTTCATCCTGTTCGCGGACAGCGAGTGGATCGCGGTCACGCCGGAAGGCTACTACAACGCCTCGGCCAACGGAGATCGCCACCTCAACGTGCGCACCGGCGACGGCGTGTTCGGCATCGAGAACTACCGCGAGGCCTTCTTCCGCCCGGATCTGGTCCGGAATGTCCTGAACGGCGGTTCCATGCAGGGCTTCCAGACCCTGGCCGAGATCCATCCGGCGCCCAGGGTCAGCTTCATCCAGACCCCCACGACCGCCGCGGCCCAGGATTTCCGGGTGACCCTGAAGCTGGAGGACCAGGGCGGCGGCATCGGCGATGTGCGCCTGTTCCTGAACGGCTCGGCGATCGTGCTGGACAGCGGTCGGGGCCTGAAGGTGACGGCGGCGGAACCCCAGGGTCCGGTTCGCGGATACAGCCTCAAGCTTTCTCCCGGAGTCAACACCATCCGGGCCGTGGCCTTCAACGCCGGCAACACCATGCAGAGCAATTCCGCCAGCCAGCAGGTGACGGCGACCTTCACCTCCGCCCACAGGCCGGTCCTGCACGCGCTGGTGGTGGGCATCCAGCAGTTCCGCAATCCCAAGCTGGAGTTGAAGTATCCCGCCGCCGACGCCAGGCTGTTCGCCGAAATCTTGCGCAGGGGCGCCCAAGGGCTGTTCGAGCAGGTGCAGATCAAGACCCTGACCTCCCGGGAGGACACCAGCCGGGACAGCCTGATCCGGGCCCTGAAGGGCTACCGGACCGTCAGTCCCGACGACGTGTTCATCCTGTTCCTGGCCAGCCACGGAACCGTGGATGAAGGGGAATACTTCCTCATCACCTCCAACGTCGGCCCCCTGAACACCGAGAAGCTGCAAAGCGACGCCCTGCCCCAGGGCCTGCTGAAGGAGATGGTGGCCAACATCCCCTCCACCAAGAAGCTGATCCTCATCGACACCTGCAACGCCGGCCAACTGGGCAAGGCCATGCAGATGGCGCTGCTCACCCGGGGCATGAGCGAGGACACCGCCATGAAAGTCCTGTCCCGGGCCGTGGGGTGCACCATCCTGAGCGCCTCCACCTCGGTGCAGGAAGCCCTGGAGGGCTACCAGGGCCACGGCCTGTTCACCTGGGCCCTCGCCCAGGGCATGCAGGGCAAGGCGGACAAGGGCCACAGCGGGGTGGTCCAGACCACCGCCCTGGCCGCCTACGTGGAGGAGGTCGTGCCCGATGTGGCGGAGCGGGTCTTCCGGAGAGCCCAGTTCCCCACGGTGTCCATCAGCGGGCAGGGCTTCCCGGTGGGGAAGGTGGTCCAGTGACGGCTAGGAGCGACCCTCTCCGGGCGCCGGCCCCTTGCCTTGCAGGTAGGGGTGCTTGGCGCTCTGGGCTTCCAGGATGTAGAGCACCTCTTCGGCGATGTTGGTGGCCTGGTCGGCGATGCGCTCCCAGTTCTTGATGACCAGGATCAGGTGGCCGGCCCGGTCGATGCACCCGGGGTCCGCTTTCATGAGCCGGATCAGCTCCCGGTAGATGCCGGCGTACAGCTCGTCCACGCTGTCGTCGGCCAGGATCACCGCCCGGGCCAGGGCGGCATCCTTGGTCACGAATGCGTTCATCGCCCGGCTCACCATGCTGCGGGTCTCCTGGCCCAGGCGCTCCAGGCTGCCGTCGAGCAGCACCGGCGGGTGCACCAGCGTCCCGCGCCGGGCGATGTTGCAGCAGTGATCGCCGATGCGTTCCAGTTCCGGAACGATCTTCAGGCTGGAGGCGACGAAGCGCAGGTCCACCGCCGCCGGCGCCTGGAGGGCCAACAGCTCGATGCAGAAGTGGTCCAGCTGGAGCTCCCAGGCGTCCATGCGCCGGTCCAGCTCGCGCACCTGGTTGGCGATGTCCGGATCCGGCACGTTCATGGCCTGGATGCTGCGATCGATCATCTCCTCGGCCAAGCTGGCCATGGCGGTGATGCTGTCACGCAGCCCGTTCAAGTTGGTATCGAAATGGCGCATCAGCCAAACCTCCCGGTGAGGTAATCCTCGGTCATGGGTTTCGTGGGCGCGGTGAAGATCGTCTCCGTATCGCCCTCCTCGATCAGTTCCCCCATCCAGAGGAACGCGGTGCGGTCGCTGGCGCGGGCCGCCTGCTGCATGTTGTGGGTGACGATGACCACCGAAAGCCGCTCCCGCAGGCGGAACATGAGTTCCTCGATCTTGGCCGTGGCGATGGGATCCAGGGCCGAGCAGGGCTCATCCATGAGCAGCACTTCCGGGTCCACCGCCAGGGCCCGGGCGATGCAGAGGCGCTGCTGCTGACCGCCGGAGAGGGTCATGGGGCTCTGCTGGAGCCGGTCCTTCACCTCGTCCCACAGGGCCGCGTCGCCCAGGGCCCGCTCCGCCGCCTCCTGGAGCCGGGCCTTGCTGCCCAGGCCGGAGAGGCGCAGCCCGGCGACCACGTTGTCGAAGATGGACAGGGTCGGGAACGGGTTGGCCTTCTGGAACACCATGCCGATGCGCCGGCGCAGCAGCACGGCGTCCACGTCCTTGTGGTAGATGTCCTTGCCGTTCAGCGTCACGGCGCCGGTGACCTTGGCCCCGGGGGTGAGGAAGTGCATCCGGTTGCAGGCGCGCAGCAGGGTGGACTTGCCGCAGCCCGAGGGGCCGATGATGGCGGTGACCCGCTTCACCGGGAATTCCAGGGAGACGTTCTTGATGACCGCGGTCTTGTTGAATTCGATGGTGACGTTCTTGCAAGCAAGCATGCTGGATTCCCGTTCAGGCGTTGAGGCCGCGCTGGTGCCGCCAGAGGATGAAGCGGCTCAGCAGAGTTGCACCGAGGACCCCCAGCACCAGGACCAGGGCGCCGCCCCAGGCCAGGCGGTGCCAGTCGTCGTACGGGCTGATGGCATAGGTGAAGATGGTGTGCGGCAGGGTGGCGATGGGCGCGTTCGGGTCCAGGCTCTGGTAGGGGTTGCCGAAGGCCGTGAAGAGCATGGGCGCCGTCTCGCCGGCGATGCGGGAAACCGACAGGATCGCGCCGGTGAGGATGCCGGGGGCCGCGGCCCGCAGCGAGATGGAGGCGGCGATGCGCCAGGACGGGATGCCCAGGGCATGGCCGGCCTCGCGCAGGCTGTGCGGCACCAGGTGGAGCATCTCCTGGGTGGTGATGACCACCACCGGCAGCATGATGAAGGCCAGGGCCAGCGATCCGGACAAGGCCGAGAAGTGGTGCAGGGGCCGCACCACCAGCTGGAAGGCCAGCAGGCCCATGACGATGGAGGGGACCCCGGAGAGCACGTCGCAGCAGAAGCGCAGCGCCGCGGTCAGGCGCGGGTCGGCGAATTCGGACATGTAGATGGCCGCCCCGATGCCCACCGGAATGCCCACCCCAGTGGCCATGCCCACCACCAGCAGGGTGCCGAGGATGGCGTTGCGCAGCCCGCCGCCGACCTCCCCGGGGGGCAGCGGCAACTGGGTGAAGAGGGCCAGGGTGATGGCGCCGGCCCCCTTGGCGAACAGCTGCCACAGGAAGGCGAACAGCGGGATCATGGCCACCACGGCGGCCGCCAGGCAGAGCCCCTCCATGGTGCGGCCGAACAGTTTGCGCAGGTGGTGGGTCGTGTTCATTTCACCTCCCGGGTGCCCATGCGCCGGTTCAGGTAGAGGATCATGAGCCGCGCCCCGGCATTGAGCACGATGGTCACCACCAGCAGGATCAGGCCCAGGCTGATGAGCGCGCTGATGGCCAGTTCCGAGGGTGCCTCGGTGAACTCGTTGGCGATGACCGAGGCCAGGGTGTAGCCGGAGGCGAACAGTGAAGCCTTGATCTGGGGCGTATTGCCGATGACCATGGTCACGGCCATGGTCTCGCCCAGCACCCGTGCCAGGCCGAGCAGGCCGGCGCCGAAGATGCCCTTCCAGCTGTAAGGCAGAATGAACCTCCAGATGGCCTGCCAGCGCGTCGCGCCCAGGGCGTAGGCCGCTTCCCGCTGGGAGGCGGGGACCTGGAGCAGCACCTCGCGGGTGACCGACAGGATGAACGGCAGCGCCATGATCGCCAGGATCAGGCCCGCGGCCAGGTAGCCGACCCCCAGGGGAGCCCCGGAGAAGATCGGCAGGTGGCGCAGCCCCGTGGGCGATTTGTAGATGTAGATCTCGAACCTGCGCACCAGCGGCACCAGCTCGAAGATGCCCCAGAGACCCAGCAGCACCGAGGGGATCGCCGCCAGCAGCTCCACCGCCAGGGAGATCAGCTTGGCCGGGCCCCGGGGCAGGATCTCCACCAGGGCCACCGCGGTGAACACGCCCAGCGGCAGGGCGATGGCCATGCCGATCAGGCTGGTGTAGGCGGTGCCGTACAGGAAGGTGAGCGCCCCGTACTTCTGGTTGGTGGGGTCCCACTCCGGGGAGAACATGAAGCCGAAGCCGTGGTCCCTGAACGCCAGCGCGGAGCCCTTGACCATGAACAGGATCACCACCAGCAGGAGGGCGCCCACCACCGCCGCGCACAGGCCGGTGGTCAGCCGGAAGACCCGGTCGGCGCTCCGCCCCGAGCCTTGCCGCTGGAGGTCTTCGGCCCGGTATGGCAGGATCTGGCCAGGGGTGATCCGGCCCGTGGAATCGAGTACTGCATCATCCATCACGAATGGGTATCCCAAAAAGAGGCCCGTGCCCGCACGACCCCATGGTCACTGGACTTCAGATCAGTTCAGCTTGGCGAGATCCTTGAGTTCCCGCTGCACCACCGACTTGGGCAGCGGCGCGTAGCCGAGCCCTATGGAGGCAGCCTGGCCCTTGGTGACCGCCCAGACCAGGAAGTCATGCAGGGCCTTTTTCTTGGCGCCGTCCTGCATGGCCGGCGTGGCCAGGATCCAGGTGAAGGTGGAGATGGGATAGACCCCCTTGCCGGGCGCGTTGGTGATGGAGACCCGGTAGTCCGCCGGAATGTTGGCGGTGGCGGCCGCGCCGGAGACCGAGGCGAGGCTGGCGTTCACGTACTCGCCGGCGGCGTTCTTCACCGGGGAGAAGGCGATCTTGTTCTGCAGCGCGTAGATCAGCTCCACGTAGCCGATGGAGCCCGGAGTCTGCTTCACCAGGCCGGAGACGCCCTCATTGCCCTTGCCGCCCAGCCCCACGGGCCAGGTGACGGAAGTGCCGACCCCGACCTTGCCCTTGAACTCGCCGGAGACCTTGGAGAGGTAGTCCACCCAGGTATAGGTGGTGCCGGAGCCGTCGGCCCGGTGCACCACGGTGATGGGTTCGGAGGGCAGCTTCATGCCCGGGTTGTCCCTGGCGATGGCAGGGTCGTCCCACATGACGATCCTGCCCAGGTAGATGGCCGCGAGGGTCACGCCCGAAAACTTGATCCCGCCCACGGGCAGGTTGTAGACCGGCACCACCCCGCCCAGGGCCATGGGCAGGTGCATGATCGGCTTGACCTTGGATTCCTGGAGCTGCTGGTCGGTCATGGGGCCGTCGGTCTCGCCGAAGTCCACCGTCCGGTCCTGGGAGAACTGCCGGATGCCGCCGCCGGAACCGATGGACTGGTAGTTGATCTGTACCCCGGGGTGCAGCTTGTTGTAGTCGTTGAACCACTTGGAGGCCAGGGGATAGATGAAGGTCCCCCCCGCGCCGGAGATCTTCAGGGTGTCGGCCTGGGCTGCGGGGGTGAGCAGCAACAGGGCCAGGGCGGCGGGGACGAATGTTGGGATTCTCAAATCTTCCTCCAATATGGGTACAACAATGAAAAGCCCGGGAAGCGAACCCGCTCTCTCGATGTGACATTCCTGTGAAATGCCGGGCGGCGATTGGCCTTGTGTTCCGGACCATTCCAAGAGAGACTGGGGGTTCGCGTCCCCGTTCGAGGGGACCTCCTTGCTCCGGTCGCCCGGGGCTTCATATCCATGAGGAGGAACGATGCGTCGCTATGAGACCATCTTCATCGCCTCCCCGACATTGACGGACGAACAAGCTGAAGAGCTGGTCCGGCATTTCGAGGGAATCATTGCCGAGCAGGCTGGCGAACTGCTCAAGACCGAAAAGTGGGGCCGCAAGAAGCTGGCCTACGAAGTGCAGAAGTTCAGCGAGGGCTACTACACCCTGTTCGACATGAACGCGGGTCCCACCCTGATCGCCGAGCTC
>Ga0181520_10001613_pt1 | contig 45321 bp, 37 predicted proteins | sample PEATcosm2014_Bin_29_FD_132451 | JGI IMG/M metagenome (GOLD analysis project Ga0181520, IMG submission 132451) | Peatland microbial communities from MTU Mesocosm Facility, Houghton, MI, USA - PEATcosm2014_Bin02_30_metaG | ecosystem: Environmental > Terrestrial > Soil > Wetlands > Peat | place... | reverse complement strand
TGTCCGTCCCCACCTTGCCAACTGAAGGCGACGATACAATCCCAGGTCGTGTTACTTTGCGACGCTGGCGTGCATTCGAGCAATTGCCATTGGCCATCGCGGACGACTTGCTGACGCAGCACGTTGAGCAGTCGAGCGTAGAAGCGGCGCAACTCTTCGTCGACGGGTTCGTTTGGAGCCCGGCACAGATGGGGAGATATTCGCTTCTTTCGTCCCTCGCATTGACCGTGGTGGAAGAATCGCATCCCCGGGCAAAGAAATGAGATGACCGCCGCGGCCTCATGAACCCGCGGAGAGAAGGTTGCGGCAGCCCGCGGCTCGTCGTGATTTTCCAGAAAACGGGCCAGCTTGTCCTGAAAATCGCACCCCGCCTGAAAGTGTTCATGCACTGGGCGGGCATGACCATCGCGGAGGCGGTCGTAGAGCCGCTTGTCGTAGGTGTAATCGAACCCTTGTTGCTGCATCGTCCATTCTAGATCCCAGTAGACCTCAGCCAGGAAGCAGAAGTCCGGAAACTGCTCGCGCACTCGCTGGATCGCCTTCGGCCAAAAGGGTTCTGCCTGGATACCCCAGGTCCGTTCAAAGACGTCCGGGAGCAGCAACATGGCCATATCGCAGCGCACACCGTCGCATCGCTTTGCGACTTTCACCAGCTCCCCGATCATCGCTTCCTGCGTGGCCGGGTTGCCGTAATTGAGTTGAAGGGTGTCCGGCCAGCCTGGGAAATATGGATCGCGTCCGTAGGCGAGAATCGCATCGCCTCGCCTGCTTTGGACTCGTGTATAGTTCTCGGGAAGCCGGGCCAGGTCCTGTTGGTTGCCGGGTATGTAATAGTCGGGATGATCCTCTACCCAGGAATGATCCAAAGCGGTATGATTGGGAACGAAGTCGAGCATCAAGCGCATGCCTCGCTGGCGGAGCCGCTCCCGGAGTCGAGCTAGGGCGGTATCGCCCCCTAGATTCCCAGCCGCCTTGTAGGCGGTGATGGCAAAACCGGAACCACCAACGTCTTCTTCGCGGAGGTCCGGCAGTACCTCCTGAAACTCCCTGCGCAACTCGGGCTTGGCGCGCGAGACGTGCTGACCCGCCAGTCCGGTCTGCCAGACGCTTAGGAGCCACACCCAGTCAAAGCCGAATTCTGCCAAACGGTCGAGTTCCGTGTCCGGAATGTCATTCAGAGTTGCCGTTTGGCCCAGCTTGTGGGATATCTCCGTCAGCCAGACTCGGGTATTGATTTGATAACACGATGGATAGCGTGGTGCCGTCATGGCGTATCTCCCCGGTGGGAATTGCTGTGAAGCACCCGAAGCACTTCCCGAAGCATGGTGAGATCTTCCCTCGTTGCGATCACAAGAATCCGGCCGCGTGAGCCGTGGCGGGCCACGTCCACATCCGGCCGGCAGGTGCCGTTGGCTGCCGGGTCCAATTCCAATCCCAGGCACTCGAGGCCGTCACAAATGGTCTGTCTGACTTCAGCCGAGTGCTCGCCAACACCGGCCGTGAAGACCAGGGCATCGACTCCACCCATGGTCACCGCCATCGCACCGATCGCCTGGCGGACCCGGCGTGTGTATATGGCCACGGCCAGTTGAGCGCGTTGGTGACCGGTCCGAGCCGCAGCCAGCACCTGGCGCATGTCGCCCGAAATGCCCGACACGCCCAGCAAGCCCGACTTGTAGTTGAGCGCCGTCTCGACCTGCGCCGGCGTCAGCCCGCGGCGTTGCTGGACGTGCAACACAATACTCGGGTCGATCGAGCCGCTGCGCGTAGCCATCATCAAGCCGTCCAGGGGGGTAAAGCCCATGGTCGTGGCGACACAGCGACCGCCGCGCACCGCTGCGTCGGAGCAACCACTGCCAAGATGGCAAATTACGAGCCGTAACTCATCCGGCGCCCGCCCCAGCAGTTCAGCGGCGCGGCGACTGCAGTAAGCATGGCTGAGCCCGTGGAAGCCAAAACGGCGGATGCCCCACTCGCAAGTCCACCCTTCCGGGATGGCGTAGGTTTGCGCCTCGGGCGGTAGCGTGGCGTGGAAAGTTGTGTCGAAGGCGGCCACTTGCGGAACGCCGGGCAACTCTGCTTCTGCGGCGGCCAGGGTCTCCAGGCTCGGCGGATTGTGCAGCGGCGCCAGGTCCGCCAGCGCGGCAATGCGCGAGCGGATTTCGGGCGTTATCCGCACGGAAGAGGTGAATTCGCCGCCGTGGACCACCCGATGTCCGACGGCGGCCAGGGCAGAACGCTCGGGCAAGGCGGGCGGTTCAGCGTGCATCAGGTCGCGCACGAAACGCCGCACCGCTTCGGCATGTCCTCTCCAGGCGACTTCCTCGGAATGCTCCACGCCATCGGGACCAACGTACTTGCAATGGGTCACCGTGCCCGCCCAGTCAGCAAGCCCGTGGGCGACCACGCTGCAATCAGCCGCCTCCATGAGCGTGCATTTCAGGCTGCTCGAACCGGCGTTCAGCAAAAGGACTTTCATCTCAGGCATTCCCGGGCTCGGCTTGTGATTTCATCTTGCGCACTTCCCTTTCACGCTCACGCGTGAGCTGAATCTGGTTGCCATGGCTTTAAGTCCGGGGGTGGGCTGGGACCCAGGCGGGCAAGGCCGGGGCCCGCCTGGTAGATTGCAAAGCCCGCAGGCGGCAGTGTCATCCGAACAGCAAGCGGCCCACTGTTATTCTCCACGGTCAAGGTCGGTGGAGGTGGCGCAGCACTCTTCGGGGCGTACCAGAAGATCAGATGAAACTGGTCTCCCTCGACACGAAATGTTGGCGCAACCGTCGAATAGGCGGTGACCGGCTGCGCCTCGTCGGTGTTCATTGCGATCAGGACTTCCTGGTCGATGAAAAGGCGCGACCAGCACACGAGCGATCGCATCCGGTCGCCTAGACGGTGCGGAAGGCTAAAGGTAACGCCATCTCCCGAGACGCGATGCAGCGACTGTCGGCCTCGCCGTAGCGGCAACAACTTCTTGCGAAGGTCGATCAGTGCGGCCAAGGCCCGGTAGAGGTCGCCGTCCTCGTTGAAGAAGTGGCGGCCCTGGGTGCATAGACCGCCAAACCGACCGCCGAACATGCTCTCTCGGAGCACAAGGTCCGAGCCGTTGGGGCGCCCGCCGCTGTCGAAGCCTTGCTCCGATCCGTAATAAATGCAGGGGATGCCCATCGTGGTCAATTGCACCGCCAGCACGTTGAATGCCAGGTCACGCAAACGGCTGTCGCCGCAAAAGCGACACTTGTTGCTACCCTTGCGAACCTGGTCGTGTTCGTCCACGAGGGTGACCACTTGGTTGCGGTACCAGCGGTGCCCGCTAGGCGAGTCCAGGATCCAGTTGCGGAATACCGAGAAATAGTCCGCCGGCTCGTTGTAGCCGGTGACCATCCCCTCCAGCTTGCCCGGCACGTCCTCGATGCCCAAAGCTGCGTCCAGTCCGGTCTTCTCCACCACTTCCCAGGCGTGCTCACGGCCGCCCGATATTTCTCCGGCCAGAAGGAAGCGTTCCTTCCCGATGCTCTGGGTGAATTCTCGGATCACATCACAGAACGTCCGCAGCGCCTCCGGCCTCATGTGCTTGGCGGCGTCTATGCGGAATCCATCGAGATCGGCGTAAGCGATCCAGAAACAGTAGACGAGGCAAAGGCTGGCGAAAGCTGAAGACGCCTGGCAATACTGCCCGGCCCACTGCACCCAAATGTCGAGGGTCTTCAGATCGAACATGTCTCCCTCGGCATATTCCGGGTGGTAATCCCAATTCGTGATATGCCCCTTGCGAAGAAACAGGCCCGGACGCTGGAACTCCCGGGGCCAAATGGCGCCGTCCGGCCACGCCGCCTCCAATTGGCTGCCGTCAGGGGTGTCAAAGGGCAACGTCGGCCGGCCGTCACGGTCGTTGAAGCCCTTGACCGCGTACGGGTTGCCGTCCCAGCGGGGATCGTTGTACGATTGGCCCGAAGCGGGGTCATGCGTCGGGTGGCGATCCGCATCGTAGGTGAAAACGTTGCCGGTGTGGTGGGCGATGATATCGAGAATTACGTAAATCCCTTGCTCGTGGGCGGCCTGGACGAAGTCGCGAAACTCCGTCCGTGTCCCGAAATGCGGATCTACGTCGAGAAAGTTTTGGATGCCGTAGCCGTGATAGCTCGGCTCGAAGGGAACCTGTCGGAAGATCGGGCTGACCCATAGGGCGGTGACTCCTAGCCGACGAAGGTATCCGAGCTTGCTCTTCAACCCAGCTAGTGTCCCGCCCTGCCAGTTATTGCCGGCACTGAGCCAGGTGTCGTAATCGACCCGGCCAGAGTCTCCAGGCTGGTAAAGCGGTGTGGCGCCGGTCTCAACCGGACGGTCCGCATTGTCCCGGTAGCCGCCTTTTTCATTGCCGTCGGAGAATCGGTCCAACAGCAAGAAGTACAGGATCTGGTCCTCCCAGGCGGCCGGAGATGGAGTGAACGTCCGCCGCATCAGCGAGGCGAAGTCGATTTCGAGCAAGCTCTTCTCGATCATCTCAGCTTGTGCAGTCATTGAAGCTTTCTCCGAGGAAGACCATTAAGTGTGGTGGTCGGCCAGTTTGCTCTCCAGCGTTCCGGCAAGGGGCAGCGCGGACTCGCTGTTCCTGCGTTCGTGTAGGCCGATATCAATCGCAACAACTTCGCGCAGGAGAAGGGCCGTCTCACTGTCCAGGCTGATCTTGACGACGTCCGGCCGGAACAACAGGGCAAAGGTCCAGTCGATCATGATGCGTAACCGCCGGCCCCAACCCGGCATTTGCAGCAGGTAGTACGTACGCCGCACGAACCACGCCGGGAAGCCGCGGAGCCGCACTTTGAGGAGTTGGCCGAACGCCTTGCTGTGGCCTAGGGAACCCATCATGCCCAAGGTGCGATAAACGAACGGCTGGGGATCCCGGCCATTGAGTGCGCTGTAGATATTTCGGGCCAGGAGCTTGGCCTCGCGCAAGGCATGCTGCGCGAGACTCGGATACGAACTGCCGTTGGGAGCTGGGACCGACGCGCAATCACCGAGTGCCCACACCTCTGGATGGCTCCGGCAGCGCATGCTTCCCTCGACCACGATGTGTCCACGCTTGTCTTTTTCGACGGACAGGCCAGCCCCGATCGGGCTAGGGACAGCCCCTGCCGCAAGTACGATGGTATCCGCTTCTATGGTCTCCTCTGGCAAGTGGACTTTGCCTGGCTCGATGGCCCGCACAATGGCGTTGGTCCGGATATCCGCCCCGCGCCGCTCAGCGAGCACCCGGGCTCCATAACTGGCGAGTTTCGGATCGATTTCCGGCATGATGCGGTCAGCGCCCTGGAGCAGGAAGAACCGGACTTCGTCGCGGCTCAGATGCTTATAGAGAGGCGTGATCCCATCCACCAGTGCGGTCAACTCGCCGAAGAGTTCCACTCCGACCAGTCCGCCGCCGATGATTACGAAGGTGAGCTGCCGGCGTTTGCGCTGCGGGTCGGTCTCCACGTCCGCTCGCTCGAAACGTTCGATCACGTAGTTACGGAGCAAGAGAGCATCGGCGAGGGTTTTGAAGGTGAAAGCGTGCTCGGAACCGGGGGTCATCGCACGATTGGTCCTTGCCCCGAGGGCCAAAACCAGTTGATCGTAGGCCAGTTCACCGCTCTCTCCGGCGGCGCCCAGATGGACGACCCGGCGCTCCAGATCGATGCTCTCAACCGCCGCCTCGACGAAGCGCGTGGTCCGCAGAAAGGCACGGACCGGGAAGCTACAGTGGCGCAATTCAAGGGTTCCGGAGAAGACCTCAAACAGCAATGGCGTCATGAGCAGGAAGTTGTCCCGGCTTACCAGAACGACCTCGACGTCCGAGTCGTGTCTGAAGAGGCGTTCGACGTGGCGGGCCGTGTAGACTCCGCCAAAGCCGCCGCCGAGGATCACAATGCGTCTTTTCGATACTGAAGTGTCCATGTGATCGCTTCTACCTCATCAGACGTTATCCCCGGCAGTGTCCCGAGCCCGCGGCCCGGCGGCCTTCTCCCGCCGCCCCCATCGCCATTCCGTGATTTCCGGCATGTCGTCGCCGTGCTTGTCGATGTAGTGCTTGTGTTCGATAAGCTTCTCGCGGAGCGCCTGCTTGAAGTACGCTGACCGTGCGCCCAACTGTGGCAGCCGATCGATCACGTCCATGACCAGGTGGCAGCGGTCCAAGTCGTTCAGAACCACCATGTCGAACGGAGTCGTCGTCGTGCCTTCTTCCTTGTAGCCGCGCACGTGCAGGTTTTTGTGGTTCGTGCGGCGGTAGGTCAGTCGATGGATCAGCCACGGGTAGCCGTGGAAAGCGAAGATGATCGGCTTGTCCTTCGTGAAGAGACTGTCGAAGTCCTGGTCGCTCAAGCCGTGCGGGTGTTCGCTCGCTGGCTGGAGCTTCATCAGGTCCACCACGTTGATCACGCGCACTTTCAACTCCGGAAGGTGCTTGCGGAGCAAGTCCACCGCGGCGAGGGTCTCCAGCGTTGGCACGTCACCGCAGCAAGCCATGACGACATCAGGCTCGCTACCCTGGTCGTTGCTGGCCCAATCCCAGATGCCGATGCCGGCCGTGCAATGCTTGACCGCTTGGTCCATCGTCAGCCACTGCGGAGCCAATTGCTTGCCGGCCACGACCAGGTTGACATAGTTACGACTGCGCAGGCAGTGGTCGGTCACGCTCAGAAGCGTGTTGGCGTCTGGCGGCAAGTAAACGCGGATGACTTCCGCTTTCTTGTTCACGACGTGGTCGATGAAACCCGGATCCTGGTGCGAAAAGCCGTTGTGGTCCTGACGCCAGACGAGCGAGGAGAGCAGGTAGTTTAGCGAGGCGATCGGCCGTCGCCAGGGAATATGCCGCGTCACCTTCAACCATTTGGCATGCTGGTTGAACATCGAGTCAATGATGTGAATAAAGGCCTCGTAGCACGAGAAGAAGCCGTGCCGCCCAGAGAGCAGATAGCCCTCCAACCAGCCCTGGCATTGGTGCTCACTGAGAACCTCCATGACGCGACCATCCGGGTTGAGGTGGTCGTCGTAGGGTAACGTTTCGGCCACCCAGGCGCGGTTGGTGACTTCGAGGACATCCTGCCAGCGGTTGGAGTTGGACTCATCCGGGCTGACCAGCCGGAAGTTGCCGCTGTCGAGATTCATTTTCATGACGTCGCGGAGAAACTTTCCCATGACCCGCGTCGCCTCAGCGTCCACGGCGCCGGGGCTGGGCACCTCGACGGCATACTCCCGGAAGTCCGGCAGCTTAAGATCCTTAAGCAGCACGCCGCCGTTGGTGTGCGGATTGGCGCTCATGCGTTTCTCGCCTTTGGGCGCCAACTCGGCCAACTCCGGAATCAGACGGCCCGTCTTGTCGAACAGTTCTTCCGGCTTGTAGCTCTTCATCCAGGTTTCCAGGATCTTCACGTGGCCGGGCTTGGCCATGTCGGACATCGGCACCTGATGCGAGCGCCAGTAACCCTCTGTCTTCTGGCCATCGACTTCCTTCGGGCCCGTCCAGCCCTTGGGGCTGCGGAACACGATCATGGGCCACAAGGGGCGCTTCGTGAAGCCTTTGCTGCGGGCTTCGGCCTGAATGGCCTTGATCTCGCCGATGACACGGTCGAGGGTGCCCGCCAAGAGTTGGTGCATTTTCGCCGGGTCGTCTCCTTCGACGAAATGGGGCGTGTAGCCGTAGCCGCGCATCAGCGCGTCCAACTCCTCGTGGCTGATGCGGGCCAGCACTGTGGGGTTCGCTATCTTGTAGCCATTCAAGTGCAGAATGGGCAGCACGCAGCCGTCGCGCACGGGGTTGAGGAACTTGTTGCCGTGCCAGCCGGTGGCCAACGGGCCCGTCTCGGCCTCGCCGTCGCCCACGACGCAGGCAACGATCAAGTCCGGGTTGTCAAAGGCCGCCCCGTAGGCGTGTGACAGGGCATAGCCCAACTCACCGCCTTCGTGGATCGAACCGGGCGTCTCCGGGGCGACATGGCTGGGAATTCCGCCGGGGAACGAGAACTGGGTGAACAGTCGCTTCAGGCCCGCTTCGTCCTGGCCGATGTTCGGGTAGACCTCGCTGTACGTCCCTTCGAGGTAAGCGTTGGCAACCAGGGCCGGCCCGCCGTGCCCGGGGCCGGAGATGTAGAGCATGTTCAGGTCGTAGAGCTTGATGACCCGGTTCAGGTGCACGTAAAGAAAGTTCTGCCCCGACGTGGTTCCCCAGTGACCTAACAGTCGCGGCTTGACGTGGTTCAGTTGCAATGGCTCCTTCAGGAGCGGATTGTCCATTAAATAGATTTGGCCGACGGACAGGTAGTTCGCGGCGCGCCAGTAGGCGTGCATCTTTCGCAACTCCTCGGCGGAAACAGAACCTTCCGCCGAAGTTTTCCTGCCGTTTCCCGTCTTCCGTTTCACCTGGGTGGTTGTGGTTGACATGGCTCATTCCTTTCTATGATGGCAGCAACGTTAGTTAGTTATGAGTATCGGGTAGTGATTGCTGCCATTGTTATCATTCACCACTCGACCGCTCGGTAGTCGGTATCCCTTCAAACGGCCACTTTCTTGGTTACTCGCGCCTGGGCGTACTGCTCCAGTTTGCGCGCGTCGGCGTAGAACTTGCGAATGCCCTCGGCCAGCTTTTCCGTGGCCATGGCATCCTCGTTGTGCATCCAGCGAAACGTCTTCTCATCCAGGTGGATCTTCTCCTCATGAGATGCTTTGGCCCCTTCCGCGCTCAAGCGGCGAGGGACGGAGCCTTCTGCCTTCTCCATTTGTGCCAGCAGGTCGGGGCTGATCGTCAGCAGGTCACAGCCCGCCAGCCGAACAATCTGGTCTACCTTGCGAAAGCTTGCGCCCATGACCTGTGTCTTGTAATCAAACTTCTTGAAGTAGTTGTATATTCGCGTGATGGATGTGACTCCCGGATCTTCGTCGGCGGGGATGTCTTTGCCTCCGCGCTCCTTCCGGTGCCAGTCATAGATCCGCCCGACGAAGGGCGAGATCAGCGTCACGCCGGCCTCGGCGCAGGCCGCGGCCTGGGCGAAGCTGAACAACAGCGTCAGGTTGCAATGGATTTCTTCGCGCTCCAGTTGTTCCGCGGCGCGGATGCCCTCCCAGGTGCTGGCGATCTTGATCAGCACGCGCTCGCGGGCGACCCCGGACTGCCGGTATAGGTCGATAAGGCGACGCGCCTTGGCCAGGGTGGCCTCGGTGTCGAAACTGAGGCCAGCGTCGACCTCGGTGGAGACGCGGCCGGGCACGACTTTGAGGATGTGGCAACCGAAGGTTACGAAGAGCTTGTCCATGAACGCTTGGGCGCGAGCTGCCTCGTCGCCCGGCGAGTCGAGGGCGAAACGCAGCGCCTCGTCGACCAGATCCTGGTACTCCGGCTTCTGGGCCGCCTGCAAGAGCAAGGAGGGGTTGGTGGTTGCGTCTTGTGGCTTGTGCTCCGCGATGGCTTCGATGTCGCCCGTGTCGGCCACGACCGTCGTCCAGCGTTTTAGGGATTCGAGCAAATTCATGCGGTCACCTCTTGCGGGATCAGAGTGTTGCAGAACGTCATCTGACCAGGAGATCCGTTCCTGTTGGAGTGGGCCCGGCCGTTCGCCACCAGATGCTCCAGCAGCAGGCTAACTGTCTCGGCGGCGTCGGGGGCACCTGCCGCCGATGCGATCTCTTCAGCGGTCTGGGGCGTTTCGGAAAGGACTGAAAGCACCTTTCCTTGCAAGGCCAGGATCGATGCAGCCGCTCTCTTGCCTGCCTCGACGCCCGGCTGATGATAGGCGTTAATGCCGACCAGGCTGGCGTATAGCCCTACCGCGCGCTCAAATAGGGCAATCAGCTCGCCAACGGTTCCGGCATCGACGCGCGGCACAGTGATGGTCATCGACTCGCGGTCGTTCTCGAACAGTGCCGCGCGTGTGCCGAGCAAGAAGCCGTGCAAATAATCGCCGGCAGTAACGCCCGGCTCCACCTCGTGAGCGGAACCACCTGATTCCAGCACGCGGATGAAGACCGCGAAGAAGTTGGGAACTCCTTCACGCAGTTGCTGAACGTAGGCATGTTGATCCGTGGATCCCTTATTGCCGTAGACGCTCAGGCCCTGATTGACGCGCCGCCCTTGCAGGTCAAATTGCTTGCCTAGCGACTCCATGACGAGCTGTTGCAAATAGCGGCTAAACAGAAGCAGGCGATCTTTGTAAGGGAGAACGACCATGTCTTTCGCGCCCTTGCCGCCGGTGCCGTGATACCACATCAATGCCATCAACGCGGCGGGGTTTGTCCGCAGATCGTGGCCGCGCGTCGCTTCGTCGCACGCCGCAGCGCCAGCCATCAAACCATCGATGTCGAGCCCCTGAAGCGCCGCCGGCAAGACCCCAACTGCCGACAGCACGCTCGTGCGCCCGCCGACCCAGTCGAGCATGGGAAAGCGGTGGAGCCACCCTTCCGCCTGGGCAGTGCGGTCGAGTTTTGAGCCGGGCATGGTGATAGCCACGGCATGCTTGTGGAAATCCAGTTCCTCCCTGCGGAAGGCTTCGTCTGCCAGCAGCATGGCATTGCGGGGCTCTGGCGTACCGCCGCTCTTGGAGATAACGATGCAGAGTGTTTCATGCAGCCGGCCTGCTGGGCCGCGGAGGATGCGGGCGATCCCGTCGGGATCCGTGTTGTCGATGAAGCAGACCTGCATCAAGTCGCGATTGGGGGCACCCAGCGCGTCCGCTACAAACATCGGCCCCAGTGCCGAACCGCCGATGCCGATGGACAGCACATGGGTGAACTTGAGGCCTGCGGGGGTCCGGATGGTGCCGTCATGTACAGCGCCCGCGAACTGTTTGATCTCGGCCAGGGTGCTGCGGATTTCGGCGGCAATTGCCGGCGACGGGGCCAACTCGGGCGCGCGGAGCCAGTAATGCCCCACCATTCGGTTCTCGTCCGGATTGGCGATGTCCCCACGTTCCAGTGCGTCCATCGCCTCAAATGCCCTCTGCATGGGCGCGTCCATCCGCTCCAGAAAGCCATCCTCGAACCGCATCCGGCTCACGTCCAGCGTCAAACCAAGCGAGGGAACCTGGCAAAGATACTGCTGATACCGTTTCCATAGATTAGGTGTACTCATGGTTCCTCCTATCACTTGGCCGTAGATAATAGCTGTATCCGCGACGGTGCCGGTCTCGACCATGGTCGGTTGTCCCCGCGACGTCTCTCCTCGATGAAGCTGAAATTATTCCGGTCCCCGACCAAAACGGTGTCAGCCGTTCCCAGGAACAGCCCGGTGCCCACGACACCGGGAATCGCACGGATGTCCATCTCCAGCCTAGCCGGGTCCGGGATCGGGTGGATCTGACAATCGAGAATATGATTGCCGTTATCGGTCACAAACAGACTGCCCCCTCGAAAGTAAGGAACTGGCTCGCAGCCGAGCTCACGCAGGCGGCGGTCGCACAATGGTAAAGCGAACGGAACCACCTCGACCGGCAACTTGCCGCGTGTTCCCAATTGCGGGACGAGCTTCTCGTCTCCCACCAGGATGATTAGCCGGCGGGAGGAGGCAGCAACGATCTTTTCCCGGACCAGATCCCGTCCGTAACCCTTGATCAAATCCAGTCGCGGATCCACCTCATCCGCGCCATCGACGGTCAGGTCGAGGACTCCGGCCTCGGCAAGGGTCACCAGGGGGATACCTTCCTTCCGGGACAGACTTGCCGTCTCCTCCGAGGTCGGCACCCCGTGGATGCGTAGGCTTCCGGCCCGGATGTGCTCGCCGAGGGCCTTGACGAAGGCCTGCGCGGTGCGGCCCGAACCAAGCCCCACACGCGAGTTGCTCGGCACCATGTCGAGCGCATGCTCAATGATCGTCATGGTTGACTCCCTGGCAAGCCTCTGTCGCAGCTACAGCTCCCCGCATGCGCTGGAGGAATTCACGTAATATGCTGCGGGCAAGGGCCGGAGCGGACAAGCCTCGCTGCCCCGCCGCCCTCATCAAGTCGCTCACATCGCCGCTCTGCAAGACGACGGGGAGTTCTTCCCATTCGTCCCTATCGTCAAAACGGTTGCGAGTCGCGCCCGTTGATTCGCTGTCTGTACACTCTGCGAGACGTTTGTAGAGAGTGTTCCTCACTAACATTGGAGTATCCCCTCGTTACTACCCGCCGGGGGCTTGCACAACTTCATGCAGTTCTGACGCAACAGGCCGATTTGCTCCTTTGCCGCTGCGATGACGTGCTCCGGCGTAAAGCCGAACTTCTTCACCAGATCTTTCAGCGGGGCAGAAGCACCGAAAGAACGCATGCCGATGCTCTGTCCCGTGAGGCCGACGTACGTCGCCCAGCCGAACGTCGAGGCTTGCTCCACCGAAACTCGCGCAGTCACTTCTGGCGGCAGCACACTGTCTTGATACTCCCGCGGCTGATCGTGGAATAATTCCCACGACGGCATGCTTACCACCCTCGACCCGATTCCGTCGGTTTTGAGCCGCTCATGCGCTTCCAAGCACAGCGCTACCTCGCTGCCGCTCGCCATCAGCAGGACGTCCGGCCGGGCATCCGGGGCGTCGGCCAGAACGTACGCTCCGCGAACCAATCCCGAGGCAGAAGCGTACCTGCTCCGGTCGATCGTCGGCACGGCTTGGCGGGTGAGAATGAGAACCGCCGGCTCGTGGTGCCGCTTCATGATGACCTTCCACGCCTCTGCCGTTTCATTGGCGTCGGCGGGGCGCAAAACGATCAAGCCCGGGATGGATCGCAGCGAGGGCAATTGCTCGACAGGCTGGTGCGTCGGGCCGTCCTCGCCGACACCGATGGAGTCGTGCGTGAAGACATAGACCACCGGCAACTCCATCAAGGCGCTGAGCCGCATAGCGCCCCGGGCGTAGTCGCTGAAGATTAAGAAGGAGGAACCATAGGCCCGCACCTTGACCAGCGCCATGCCGTTGACGACTGCGGCCATGGCGTGTTCGCGGATGCCGAAGTGTAGGTTGCGCCCGGCGGGACTGTCGGGGAAAAAGTCGCCGGCCCCATCGAACGTCAACCGCGTCTTGCAGGATGGGGCCAGGTCGGCCGAGCCGCCCATCAGCCACGGGATGGTCTTCCCGAGGGCGTTGAGTACCTTCCCGGAAGCGTCTCGCGTCGCCAACCCCTTGGCGTCCGGCGCGAAAGTGGGCACGTCCTTGTCCCAGCTTTCGGGCAGTTGGCGGTGCTGCATGCGATACAGCTCGTCTGCCAACTCGGGATACGCGGCCCGGTATTCAGGCAGCCGGCTGAACCATACCTCACGCAGCTCCATGCCACGCTTGCCGATGCCGTTGCGAAAATGGTCGTAAACTCCAGCCGGTACCAAGAATTTGGCGTCTTCCGGCCAGCCGTAGCTCCGTTTGGTCAATCGGGTTTCTTCTTCGCCCAGAGGCTCGCCGTGGGCGGCACTGGTGTCCTGCTTATGCGGCGCCCCGTAAGCGATATGGCTGTCGACAATGATCAATGTCGGACGGTCGCGGGTGTTGAGGAAGGTGTGGAAAGCCCGCGCTAACATCTCTTGGTCGTTGGCGTCGCCGACGCGGGTAACATTCCAACCGTGACCGATAAAGCGCGTGGCCACGTCGTCACTAAAGGTCAGCCCCGTGTGCCCCTCAATGGTGATGTGGTTGTTGTCGTAGATCCAGCAGAGATTGGGGAGTTTCAAGTGCCCGGCAAGGGAAGCAGCCTCGGCCGAGATGCCTTCCATCATGCAGCCGTCTCCGCACAAGGCGTAGATGTTGAAGTCAATCAGGTTCTCGAATCCGGGCTGGTTGAAATGAGCGGCCATCCACCGGCCGGCGATGGCCATGCCCACGCTCGTTGCCACTCCGTTGCCGAGCGGACCGGTGGTGGTTTCGACACCGCTCGTCCAGCGGTATTCCGGGTGTCCGGGGCAGCGACTATCCAATTGCCGAAAGGCCTTGATCGCCTCCAGCGGCACCGACGGCTCGCCCAGCGTCTCGTAATCCTTGCTGACCGCCTTTACTCCAGTCAGGTGTAACAGCGAGTACAGCAGCATCGAGGCGTGGCCCGCGGACAGAATGAAACGGTCACGATTTGGCCAGATCGGGTCTTGCGGGTCGAATCGCAGAAAATTCTGCCACAGGCAGTAGGCCACCGGCGCCAGCGCCATCGGCGTGCCCGGATGCCCGGAGTTGGCAGCCTGCACGGCATCCATCGACAGGGTGCGGATGGTGTTGATGCACGTTAGATCGAGATTGTTTTCACCGTTCACTTTGGCTCGTAACATATGCTTTCTGTCGGCGAGGGACTGTTGCAGTCGCCGTCCATTGGGATGGGTCACCCCTCCAATACCACGATATCTAATGGGCGCTTCGTCCGCCTAGTTCTCCTTCATTACGTCACCTCGATCACTTGCGTTGGCGTCGCTTGACGCGCAATTGCGCCAGCGAGCGAGCCAACGCGGCATTGACGGAAGCGACTTGCTCCGAAGACAGCTTCTCGCTGAGGCGGGCGGCGGCTCGTTGCCGAGCTTCTTCGACTTTTGCCTCGTCAATGTTCTCCGCCGCGATGGCCATATCTGTTAAGATGGCCACGCGGTCGCCCGTGACCTCGACGAGCCCCTCACCCACGGCTAGGAAACGATCAGAGCCGCTCTGGCGCACAATCATTTCTCCCGGCACCATTTGGGTCATCAACGGGACGTGCTGGGGGAGAATCCCAATCTGGCCTTCCACGGCCGGAAGGGTGATCATGTCCACATCTTCGGAGCAGACCGTTGCTTCCGGCGTGACGATTTCCAGTTTCAAGGTGTTGCCCATGTTCGCCTCGGAGTAGGGCTGTAGAGCTTGCGAGGCTCCCACAGCGGCTTTCATCCGTCAACTCTGTTTAATCTCCTCAATTGCGCCCTTCATGTAGAAGTCTCCTTCCGGCACGTCATCGTGCTTGCCGTCAAGGATCTCCTTGAAGCCGCGAATGGTGTCCGCCACCGCGACCTGTTTGCCCTCACGGCCCGTGAACACTTGCGCCACGCTGAACGGCTGACTCAAGAACCGCTGGATCTTGCGCGCCCGAAACACCGTCAACTTATTTTCCGGCGAGAGTTCGTCCATTCCCAAGATCGCGATGATGTCCTGCAAGTCTTTGTAGCGCTGCAGCACCTTCTGCACGCCACGGGCCACATCGTAGTGCTCCTGCCCCACGATTTCGGGCGCCAGCGCCCGGGAGGTCGAGGCGAGAGGATCTACTGCCGGATAGATGCCTAGTTCGGCAATAGCACGATCCAATACGATCGTTGCGTCCAAGTGCGCGAACGTTGTGGCCGGCGCGGGGTCGGTCAGATCGTCGGCGGGCACGTAGACCGCCTGAAAGGAAGTGATCGAACCGTTCTTGGTGGAAGTAATGCGTTCCTGCAGGGCACCCATTTCGGCTGCGAGTGTGGGCTGGTAACCGACGGCGCTAGCGGCACGGCCCAGCAAGGCTGAAACCTCGGAGCCGGCCTGAGAGAACCGGAAGATGTTGTCGATGAACAGCAGCACGTCCTGGTTTTTTTCGTCGCGGAAATACTCGGTAATCGCCAAGCCGGCCAGCGCCACGCGCAGGCGGGCGCCGGGCGGTTCGTTCATCTGGCCGTACACCAAGGCGATTTTCGACGCGCTCAGGTTGTCCTGGTTGATGACCCCCGCTTCGGACATCTCCTTGTAGAGGTCATAGCCCTCCCGCGTGCGCTCTCCGACGCCGGTGAATACCGACACCCCACCGTGTAATTTGGCGATATTGTTGATCAGTTCCATGATGACGACCGTCTTGCCCACGCCTGCGCCGCCGAACGCTCCGACCTTTCCGCCCTTCAGGAACGGGCAGATCAGGTCAATGACCTTGATGCCGGTGGGCAGCACCTGCGGCGAGGTCGTTTGGTCTTTCAGCAACGGCGCGGGGCGGTGAATCGGATATCGTTTCTCGGCCTGGACCGGACCGCGCTCATCCACGGGGTTGCCAGTGACGTCAAATATCCGGCCCATGACGGCGTCGCCCACCGGCATCGAGAGCGGTCCGCCGCTATCGGTGACCTCCAAGCCGCGTTTCAGGCCCTCGGTCCCGGACATGGATACCGCGCGGACCCAGTTGTCGCCGAGATGCTGCTGCACTTCGAGCGTCATTTTGATCGGTCCGTCCAGGGCTGGGCACTGGACAGTCAAGGCGTTGTAGATGCGGGGCAGCGGCTGGGGAAATTCCACGTCCACGACCGGACCGACCACCTGAACGATTCGACCTGTATTCATTTTCCTACCCGTTCTTTCTAATCTGTTACGAACATGGCCCGCTCAAGCGGAGTCCGCCTGACCGCCGGCGATGTCCAGCAATTCCTTCGTAATGTTGCCTTGCCGCACCTTGTTGTATTCGAGCGTCAAATCCTTGATCAGTCGCTCGGCGTTGTCGGTGGCGTTTTTCATCGACACCATCCGGGCGCTTTGCTCGCTGGCCTTGGCATCGAGCAGAACCTGATAGAGGTAAATGTTGAGGTAATGCGAAAGGAGATAGCCCAAAAGAACCTCCACGCTGGGCTCACACCGAAACTCGGTGACGTGCGCAAGCTCCTCGGCGGGTTCCAATCCTTCGAGCTTCAGCGCCTTGATTTCGCCCACCGGCAGGTACTCCAAGGAGAAGGGCTGCTGGGTGAGCGTGTTGATAAAATGCGTGGCCACAACCTGGACCTGGTCGACTTCCCGCTCTAGGAAGAGGTCGCGGGCAAAAGCGGCAATCGCCCTGGCCTCCGCAAATTGCGGCGTGTCGGCATAAGGAAACTCCGCAACAAGCCGCCGGCCGCTGTGGGCGATGAACTGCGCGGCCCTGCGTCCGGCCGTGATGAACACCGTGGATTGAGGGTCAAACTGGGCGGCTATACGGAACACGTTGCTGTTGAGCGCCCCACAGAGACCCTTGTCGGCACCGGCCAGGATGACGGCACGTCGGCGAACTTCGCGCGCTACCAGCAACGGATGGGTGAACTCGGGCGCACGGGTCGTCGCCGCGCGCTGCATCCGGTACAACAGGCGCACAAAAGGATGGCCCGCTAGCGCCACTTGCTGGGCCTTGCGCATCTTCGATGCGGCAACCATCTGCATCGCTTTGGTGATCTGCGCGGTGCTGGTGATCGAGCGGATGCGCCGGCGTATGTCATGAGTGCTGAGCATATTCGGTACTCATTTCCAGGTTTGTTTGAACTGGTCGGCCGCAGCCTTCAAGTCGGCCTTCAAGGCATCGCTGATTGCCTTCTCCTTGGCGATCTTCTGAAGCAGCTCGGGCTTGCGCGTGGTCAGGAACTCCGTCCATTTGGCTTGGAACTCCTTGACCCGGTCCACCGGCACATCGTTTACATACTGGTTCTGAACCGCCCAAATGACCGCCACCTGGATCTCGACGGAAATGGGGTTGTATTGAGACTGTTTGAAGATCTCCATGATGCGCTTGCCGCGGTCGATCTGCGCCTGGGTCTTGGCGTCCAGTTCCGAGCCGAACTGCGCGAACGCCGCCAGTTCCCGGAACTGGGCCAGATCGCCCTTAAGCTGCCCAGCGACCTGTTTCATCGCTTTGATTTGGGCCGCCGAGCCGACACGGGAGACAGAGAGGCCGACCGAAATCGCCGGGCGGATGCCCTGATAGAACAGGTCCGCTTCCAGATAGATCTGCCCGTCGGTGATCGAAATCACGTTGGTGGGGATATAGGCCGACACGTCGCCGGCCTGCGTCTCAATGATCGGCAGCGCCGTGAGTGAACCGTTGCCATACTTTTCGCCGACTCGTGCGGCTCGTTCGAGCAAGCGGCTGTGGAGATAGAACACGTCGCCTGGATAGGCTTCACGGCCGGCCGGCCGCTTGAGCACCAGGGAAACCTGCCGATACGCCACCGCGTGCTTGGACAAGTCGTCGAAAACGATCAGCGCGTCCATGCCGTGGTCCATGAACCACTCGCCCATCGCCGCGCCGGCAAATGGCGCCAGATATTGGTTCGTCGCAGAGTCGGAAGCGGGAGAGGCGACAATAATGGTGTACGGCATGGCGCCGGCTTCTTCCAGAACGGCAATCAACCGGGCGATCGTCGACTGCTTCTGGCCGATCGCAACGTAGATGCAGTACAGGGGACGATAGTCTTTGTCACCGGCGGCTTCCGCCGCCTTGTTCAGCCGCGCCTGGCTGATGATGGTGTCGATACAGATCGTGGTCTTGCCGGTCGAACGGTCACCAATAATCAGCTCGCGCTGGCCGCGGCCGATCGGAATCATCGCGTCGATCGGCATGATCCCTGTTTGCACCGGTTGGCTGACCGATGCGCGGCGGATGATTCCCGGGGCGAGCTTCTCGACCGGATAGGTGATGTCGCTTTGGATGGGGCCTTTGCCATCCAGCGGTTGTCCCAAGGTGTTCACGACACGTCCCAGCAGGCCCTTGCCCACGGGCACCTGCAAGAGCTTGCCGGTGGCGCGGACCTCGTCACCCTCTTCGAGCTGGGTATAGTCACCGAGAATAATCACGCCGACTTCGGTCTCTTCCAGGTTGAGCGCCAAGCCCGTGATTCCGTGGCCGAGGTCGAGCATCTCGTTGAGCATCACGTCGGTCAGGCCGTCGACTTTGGCCACGCCGTCGCCGATCTCGCGGATGACGCCCACATTCCGTCTTGTCGGCGTCGTTTTGGCTTGTGCGATCTGCGCTTCAATTTCCTGTATTAGGGTAGGCATAGGTTCCTCGCATTGTCTTATGAGCCGCACTCATCACGTCCCGTAATGTCACACAACTCCTTGCTGCTCTCGGGGCCGCCGTTCACTGAAAACTCGCCTCCAGCGCGGCCAGCCTGGCCTGTACGCTGCCGTCGTACACGTCACTGCCCACTTTGATACGCATCCCCCCGATCAGCGCCGGACTGTCGATGAAGGAAATCGTCAGCCCCGGTCCGTACACGCGGGATATTTCAGCTTGAACGCTGGCCTGCATCGCCAGCGGCAACGGCGTGGCGCTTTCGACGGTGGCTGTGTGCCGCGCGCGGTCGAGTTCCACAAGCCGCCGCAACTGCGCGAGGACGTTAAGGCGGTTGCGGTTCTTGCTTTCGCAGACTCGCTCGACCACCTGGCGCATTCGGCCTTCGTCCAGCGATCCGCTGACGAAACAAAGCCGAAACAGTTCCTTGGCGTCACGCTTGGCTTGCCGGATTCGTTTCATGGCAGGTTTCTCCAGACACACGTCAACTCGTCAACTGCCTTGCCGCTTCCTCGGCCAAGCGGCGCTGATCTTCGGGCGTCAGGACTTTGCCAACGACCGCCGCGGTAGTCTCGACAACCAACCGGCCGACTTCTCGCCTCAGTTCCGCCAGCATGCGGTCATGTTCCCGCTTGGCGGCCTCGCTCGCGCTCAGCATCATCTGCTGAGCGGCAGCGCTTGCCTTCCGGGTTTCCTCCTGCTGGAATCGCGCGGCCGCGGCGCGGGCCTCCTCGACCAACTTGGTCGCCTCCGCGCCTACCTGCTGCATGATTTTCTGGCGATCGCCCTCCGTCTGGGCCAATTCGGTCTTGATCTTCTCCGCATTAGCTAAGCCTTCGGCGATTCGCTTGCGACGCTCTTCCAGCATGGCAAGGACGGGGCGATAGGAAAACCGGTAAAGCAGGGCACAAACGATGCAGAAGCTGATGATCTGGGCCGTCAGGTGCGGCCAATCCACACCGAAAGTCCGGCCGATCACTTCGAGCGGCCCGCCACCGCTTGTTTCCGCCAGTAGAAAAAACGCATTCATGATCGGTAACCCTTCGACTGCGGGCCCATCACCGTTAGCGTCCTGATGCCTGTGATGCAGCCTTATCTCACGAGGAATATGGCGTAAAACACGATGGCCTCGGCGAAGGCAATGGCCAGGATCGATTGGACTAAGACCTGCGTGGCTGCGCCCGGATTGCGTCCGACCGCGTCCACAGCCTTCATGCCGATCAAACCCACAGCCAAGGCGGCGGCAAGTGCCGCCAACGCGACGTGCAGGTTTCCGGTGATTTCCGCAAACAGGGGAATGGGAAACATTTCGGTTCTCCTTTTGGTTGTTTTGTGTTTGGCTCCCGCGCTGGGGCGCGGTCAAGCCGCCAAAGTACCTCACTCGTGCGCGGCCGCGGATCCCGCTTCCTCGCTTGGAAGCATCAGAAGCGTGAAGACCGCGGTCAACAACATAAAGACCATCGCCTGAACAAGGCCCACTAGCAATTCCAGGAAGTAGAATGGAATCGGCAGCAACCAGCCCAGGCCCGGAACCAACTTCATCATGGTCTGTAACATGTTCTCCCCAGCAAAGATGTTGCCGTAGAGACGAAAACTCAAAGAAATTGGCCGGAACAGGATCGAAATGATATCCAGACAGCCCGCCGCAAAGAACACAATCACCATGACGACCCTCATCGCGCCGGACGTCTCCCCCTTGGGTGCGAACAATTCTCGCAAAACACCCCGCGGGCCGAGATCCTGAAACGCCCACACGGTCCAGCAGACGAAGAATACCAGTGCCATGGCCAATGTCATGTTGAGATCGGCGGTGGCCCCGCGAAAAATCGGTTGGTCAATCCAGAAACCCTCGGCGGTCCGGCGCCCCCACCCGACGGTGTCCGACCCGGGAATGAGGCCGACCCAATTCGCGGCGAGAATGAAAATGAAGATCGATGCAAAGAACCAGAACGTCCTCTGGACCAGGCGCCGGCCGATGATTCCTTGCAGAAAGTCGTACAGGGTTTCCACGAGCCATTCGCATACGTTCTGTGCCCCGTCAGGCACCAGCTTCATGTGGCGCGTGGCGAGCTGAGCAAACGCGATCAGGCCGATCGCGGTAAGCCAAGTCACAAACATGGAGTTGGTGATCGGCAAGCCGAAGACGCGGGCGATGTCGACAGCCTCTTGCGTGAGGCCATGCTCTTTGACCTCAGGACTCGCCGCAGACTGAGAACCATTCTCGGCATGGTTAAAATTAGCCGCACCGCCGGACGAGGGCTTCGATGGGAATTGCGTTTCGGGAGCCCCTGCGGACAGCGGACCAGCACAGAGCCCCGCGACAACGGTGAGGAACAGCAGCAGCAGTGCTGTTCTGTATCTCCATTTGGGCTTCTGATCATTCATCTCGAACCCTCTTTCTTGTTTCTTGCCGGGCGTCGCCTAGCTGACTGCCACGGCACTGTCGACCCTGTGTTGGGCCTCGCTCAGGATCCGGTCCAGGTGATCCTGGTGCTTGAAGCTTTCCGCGTCTCCTCTCCTCCGTCCCGAATCCCGGGGGGCTATTCTTTGTCGGCCACACGACAAGTTTCTCAGCTTCGATAGCGCCGCATAGGCAGCCGCAGGTGCCGCGAATTCGCGCTCGTGTTCCTCCAGCGCCGCCAGCAGCGGCCGAAGGATCGGGGCAAGCTCCTTCTTCTTGAGCAAAGCGTGACAGACATGGTGCGCGCCTTCGCATGACCAGTCTCTTTCACTCCGTTCCATCAATGCCGCCAGCAATGGTTGCAGGGCATCTCGGCCCAAAGCGACCAATCCCTCGGCTGCCAGCCATCGGACGTCTCCGTCGCGATCTTTCAAAGCATTGACCAGCGCAAAAGCGGCAATTGGATCGGCGACAGCACCGAGTGCTTTGGCCGCCTCCCATCGCACGTGTGGCTGACGGTGCGATAGCAGTTGGATAAGCGCGGGCACCGCGGGCCTTCCCAAAGCCACCAGTCCTTCCCGTGCCTTCTTCCGCGCCACGGGGCTGGAGCTTGCCAGTGCCGCGATCAGTTCCGGGATACCTGCTGGCGCGTTTTTCGAGTCGGCGACCGGGCCAGATTTGGGTGAAGGCTTCATAGTTGGCCCTTTCCGATGGCCGAGCATGGCCCGGCCGTACGAAAACTCATCCGATATTTCCCATTTGCAGTGAGCCTGGAGCATGGAACGCGCTAATCTACTCGGTCGAACTCTCTATCCACACGGATGCCGTCACGATGATTCTGACCACAGGACTTCGACTTGGTTATCGATTTGCTTCACGCCGGGAGTTAGCCTGACGGCCTCCTGTAGGAGTTGCTTAAGGTGATAGGTTGGAAGGCGTCCTGAGATAACGATGGAGTCGCCAATGGACTTGATTTGCAGCAGACCGCAGCGTCCGCGAAAGTGTGGATGCCCTTCCAGCCGCTCTCGAATCGACGACACCGTTGGACTGACTTGCATTTCCACGATTGTTCGGCTTTCATGTGAAGTGCGTGCTCGATCTCCGCGACGGCAGACCCCCGTGCCGAACCGCAACTGCCATGCCAAAGGCAAATTACGTGAACTCGGACCAGGATTTGTTTTCCCAAAAAGGGGAGCGGGGGTAAGCGGGGCAACCTACGATCCTGACTAATCGAGCCACTTGTTCGATTCTGCAGGGCGTGACAAGGTCGGCTTCAACCGCGTCGGTTTAGAGAAGCAGCTGGGGTGGCTGAGGGAGCACACCAAAGGATGAGCAAGATCAGCGAGAACGGCGTCGATGTTAGGCAAGCGATGCAGGGTCTCAAAGTGGTGCTTGCGGCTCTCAAAACGACACCGCCCCTCCCATTTTGACAGGAGAGGCGAGTTGCAGGCCAAATCACGGCAGTTGCTCGTTCTGACGCTCGCGCAAGCGCCGATAAAGGGTCGCTTCGCCGATGCCGAGAATCTTGGCGGCTTCTTCCCGGTTTTGGTTGGTCGCCGACAACACCCGTTGAATGTGCTCCCACTCGATATCCGCCAGGGACCGATGGGGCAAATCCGTTTGTTCTCTCTCGTCTCCGACCTCTATTCCGCGGCTGGGATGCGGTCCCAACTCGCGTAGCCTGCGTCCCAGGGACTCGGGTGATATCCCCAACCTGCGCGCGGCGTCGTGTTGATCCCCGCCCGTAGCTTCCAGAATGCGAGTTAACAGAACTCGGTCCAGCCGGCTGTGTGCCTGGGCGTATCGGTCACCTTCGTCGCACGACAGGCAGCGGCGGACGAAGGCATCCAAGTCAGCGTCCTCTTCGCGGTACGGGGGCACCGGCATAGATCCCCCAGTGCGTGGCGGAAGGTCGGGCAAGTCAGCCGGCAGCAGCGTGGTGCCGTGCGTCTGCAAGAGCGCCTGTTTCAGCGCACTCTGCAACTCGCGGACGTTTCCCGGCCAGCAGTAGGCGCGCAGCCGCTCCATCGCTTCGGGGGCGACATCGCGCACGTCCCGCCCCAGCTTACGGCTGGAGTGCCGCAGGAAGTGGCGCACCAGCAGCGGCAGATCCTCACCGCGCTCGCGCAACGGAGGCAAGTGAATGGTGAAGACACTCAGGCGGTAATACAAGTCCGGCCGGAACTTGCCCTCTTCCGACCAGGCCTTCAGGTCGCGGTGGGTAGCCGCAATCACCCGCACGTCGGTCTGGATGGTCTCGTTGCCGCCGACCCGCTCGAAGATCTGCTCCTGGAGCACTCGCAACATCTTGGATTGCAGTGCCGGCGGCATGTCGCCGATTTCATCGAGGAGAAGGGTGCCGCCAGAGCATTGCTCGAACTTGCCGATGCGGCGGCGGTCAGCACCGGTGAAGGCGCCTTTCTCGTGGCCGAACAGCTCACTCTCCAGAAGTTGTTCCGGTATGGCGGCGCAGTTGAGGACCAGAAACGGTGCCGTGGCCCGGGAACTGTGCTGGTAGATCGCACGGGCGACCAGTTCCTTACCGGTACCGCTCTCGCCGGTAATGAGCACCGGCACGTCCTGAGCCGCGACCCTGCCGATCGTCTTGTAGATCTCACGCATAGCGGGACTCGAGCCGACGATGGTCCCTTCCACCTCCGAATCCGGCTCGGTTTCGGCAATAGCGGTCGGCTCGCGCATCCGGCGCGCCACTTCAAAGGCCTCGCCGACCACACGCCGTAGGTGGTGCAGGTCGAGGGGCTTGAACAGGTAGTCGAAAGCCCCCAGCTTCATCGCCTCGATGGCCGCATCCGCCGACTTGGCCAGGGTGATAAAGATCACCGGGATACGGGCGTCGATCCGGCGAACCTGATCATAGACCTCCAATCCGGACTGGTCTGGCAGGTTCAAGTCGAGGAGAATAGCGTCTGGCGGCTCAACTCGGACCTGCTCCAACCCGTTGGATGCAGAGCCAACCGCCTCCACCCGGTGGTGGGGAAAGGCCTGTCGCACCTGCTCCGCGATCAAGTCCAGGTCGTCGTCAATGAGCAACAAATGGGCCACGGTCCACTCGGCTCCAAGAGGCTGAACGGAAAAAACGGTTGATTCTCATTATCGCAGCGGCGGGATAGTATGTCCAGCGAGTGAGAACCAGGAAACACCCGGAATGCAATCCGGGGCCTCGGTCTATTTGCAGGGCATTCTATTTGCGTTAGTTTTACGGTTAGCGATTTGCACAGCCGGATAAAGTTGATTCTGGGGTAAGACCGCCAGCGGCGGTGCGATTCCCTATGTGACGGCCACATGGCCTGCGAGGTTCGTATGCGTAAAAAAGTCCGCGCCCAATTGGTTATGCCCCATTCTAGAGTTTCAAACTTGAGTGCAAGCCGAATTGCACTGGGCTACACTGTTATCGCGATTCTATGGATCGCGTTCAGTAACGCGGTCATAGTTTATTTAAAGCTGCCCCCGGCTGTGCAGACGATCAAGGGGACTGTCTTTGTCTTAGTGACCGCCACGCTGCTGTATTTCACCATCAGGCGATTAGTCCACGGCCTGCGCGCCGGCGAACGCCGCTATGCTGTCACGTTGGCGAGCATCGGCGACGCAGTCATCGCGACCGACCCCCAGGGCTCGGTTACCTTCCTGAACGCGGCAGCAGAGGCGCTGACCGGCTGGCCGTTGGCGGAGGCCGTTGGGCAGCCATTGGCCGAGGTGTTCCACATCATCAACGAGCAGAGCCGACAGCCGGTTGAGAACCCGGCAGCCAAGGTGCTCCACCTGGGTAAGGTGGTTGGGCTGGCCAACCACACGGCGCTGCTGGCCCGCGACGGTCGCGAAACGCCCATCGACGACTCGGGCGCTCCGATCATCGGCGACGACGGCGCCATCGTCGGCGTCGTCCTGGTCTTCCGCGACGTGACCCAGCGGCGGCAGGCAGAGGAGGCCGGGGCGTTCCGCCGCGTTAACGAGCGGATGGAATTGACGCTGCGCGGCTCCAACGTGTTACTCTGGGACGTTGAGATACCCGACGGAGACTTTAGCCACGCCCAGGCCTACCATGTGAATTGCGGGGAGCAGTTCGGCTACGACCCCCACCCTCCTGCCGGGATCGACCCGATAGAAGCGATGATTCACCCGGATGACCGCGCCTCTGCCAAGGAAGCCGCGCGCGCGTACCTGGCCGGCGAAACCGCCGAGTACGAGAGGGAAGTCCACTTGAGCCACAAAGACGGCTCCATCCACACGGTGCTCGTGCGGGGTGTCGCGGTGCGCGATGCCACGGGAAAACCCATCCGCTTCGCGGGCACCGGCGTTGACATCACCGACCTCAAGCGGGCCGAGGAGGACCTTCGTCGGGCCAAGGAGGAGTGGGAGCGGACGTTCGACAGCGTGCCCGACCTGATCGCCATTCTTGACGAGCACCACCAAGTAATACGGGCGAACCGGGCGATGGCCCGGCGGCTGGGCACGACCCCGCAGAAGTGCATTGGCCTACCGTGCTACCGGGTCGTCCACGGTACGGATGCCCCGCCATCGTTTTGCCCACATGCGCAGACACTTAGGGACGTGCGGCTCCACACCGAAGAAGTCCACGAGGACCGCTTGGGCGGCGACTTCCTTGTTACCACCACGCCGCTAATTGACGAACAGGGCAAGTTACGAGGGGCGGTGCATGTGGCGAGAGACGTCACCGAGCAGAAACGGGCTGAGGAGGCGCTGCGTCAAAGCCGCCAGGACCTGGACCGCGCGCAGGAGGTGGGGCAGATCGGATGGTGGCGTCTTGACACTCGGCGCAACGTCCTGACGTGGTCTGACGAGACCTATCGCATCTTCGGCGTGCCAAAGGAGACGCCCCTGACCTACGAGTTGTTCCTGAACGTCGTGCATCCCGACGATCGTCGGTTTGTGGACGAGCGTTGCCAGGCGGGCATGCGCGGCGAGCCTTACGATATCGAACACCGCGTTGTGGCAGAAGGGCAAGTGAAATGGGTGCGTGAGAAGGCCTATCTGGAATTTGAAGGGGCAGGCGCGCTTCTTGGGGGCTTTGGGATTGCCCAGGACATCACCGAGCGGAAGCTGGCGGAGGAGCTGATAAGCGAGCGGGCGCGGCTGGCCTCGCTGGCCGCCGACGTGGGTATCGCCCTGACCGGGGCCGACACGCTGCCCGGCATCCTCCAGCCTTGCGCCGAGGCGCTGGTGCGCCACTTAAGTGCGGCCTTCGCCCGCATCTGGACGCTCAACGAGGCGGAGAACGTCTTGGAGATGCAGGCCTCCGCCGGGATGTACACCCGCACTGACGGGACCTTCAGTCGCGTGCCGGTCGACGACCGGTCTAAGCTCGGCTTGATCGCCCAGCAGCGACGTCCCTACCTGACCAACGACGTTCTTGATGACCCGCTCACCACTGACCGGGAGTGGGCCCGGCGTGAGGGGATGGTCGCCTCCGCCGGCCATCCAATCATTGTGCAAGACCGGGTAGTCGGAGTCATGGTCCTGTTCGCGCGCCAGCCGCTCGCGGAGGCGACCCACAAGGCGATGGCCTCCGTGGCTGACGAGATCGCCCTGGGCATCGAGCACGTCCGTCAGAAGGAATCGCTTCGCGAGAGCGAGGAGCGGTTCCGCGGCACCTTCGACAACGCCGCCGTGGGAATCGCTCACGCCGACTCCAGCGGTCGGTTCCTGCGCGTCAATGAGAAGTATTGCGAGATCGTCGGCTACGGCCGCGAAGAGTTGATTCAAAAGAGCATCCAGGACGTTACCCATCCGGAGGACGTCGCGGCGACCATGCAGCCTCTCTCGGCGGTATTGCGAGGCGAATCGCAGGGTTTTGGGTTGGAGAAGCGATATGTCCGCAAGGATGGTTCGGTGATCTGGGCTGCATTGTCCGTGTCACTTCAGAGGGACGCGGCAAAGCATGTGTCCTACACCATCAGCATCATCCAGGACATCTCGGAGCGCAAGCGACTCGAGGGGGAACTGCGGCGGGCCAAGGAGGCGGCGGAGGCCGCGAACCGCGCCAAGGACGAGTTCCTGGCCAACGTCAGCCACGAAATCCGCACCCCGATGAACGCCATCCTCGGCATGACCGATCTGACCCTCGACACCGAGTTGACCGATGACCAACGTCAGTGCCTCAAAACGGTCAAGTCCGCGGCCGACAGCCTGCTGAGCGTTATCAACGACCTGTTGGACTTCGCGAAGATCGAGTCCGGCAAGCTCGAGTTGGACCTGGCCGACTTCTCTCTGCGCGCGGCGCTCGGGGACACGTTGCGGACCCTGGCCGTGCGTGCCCACAGAAAGGGACTTGAGTTGATCGACGAGGTGCCGCCGAACGTGCCAGATGCCCTGGTCGGCGACTCGGTCCGGCTGCGGCAAGTGCTGTTGAACCTGGTGAGCAACGCCATTAAGTTCACTGACGAGGGTGAGGTGGTCGTGCGCGTGGAACTCGAACACGATCCCGCCGCCGTCTCCGGGATAGAAAAGGTCGGCCTGCGATTCACCGTGCGTGACACCGGCATCGGTATCCCGCAAGAGCAGCAGACGAGAATCTTCCGGGCCTTCGAGCAGGAGGACACCTCGACCACGCGCAAGTATGGCGGCACCGGCCTGGGCCTGACCATCGCCTCACAGTTGGTGGCCCTCATGGGCGGGACAATTACGGTGGACAGCGAGCCGGGCCGGGGTAGCACCTTCGCCTTCACGGCCCGGTTCGGCCGGCAGCAGCACCCTTCGGAGCCGGTCCCGCATCAGCCGCTGGTTTCGCTCCGCGGCCTGCCCGTGCTGGTGGTCGATGACAACGCGACCAACCGGCATATCCTGGACGGGTGGCTTCGGGGTTGGCAGATGGAGCCGGCGGCGGTCGGCAACGGGTTGGCGGCCCTAGACGCCGTCTGGGATGCCGTCCACGCGGGCCAGCCGTACCCGCTGGTGCTGCTCGATGCCCGTATGCCCGACGCGGACGGTCTGACCGTGGCCGCCAAGATCCGCGAGCGGCCCGAGCTGTCCGCCATGCGCATTATCTTGCTGACCTCCGAAGACCGCCCCGGCGACTTGGCCCGGTCCCGCGAGCAACAGATCGACGCTCACCTGCTCAAGCCGGTCCAGCAGGACGAGTTGCTAGAGACGATCTGCCGGGTGATGAGCCGGACGGGCGGCGACTCGATGCCCGCAGCCAGGACTGGGGAAGGAGAACAGGCATCAGCGCCGGCTGCGGCCGCCAGCCCGTTGCGTGTCCTGGCGGCGGAGGACAACGAGTTCAACGCACAGCTTCTGGAGCAGTTGCTTGGGCGGCGCGGCCACCAGGTGCGGGTGGCCAGTAACGGCCGCGAGGCGCTCGGCCTGGCGGAAACGCAAGCCTACGACCTGCTGCTCCTGGACGTCCACATGCCGGAGTTGGACGGCTTCGAGGTTGTGAAAGCGGTTCGCGAGCGCGAGCGGACGTCGGGAAGCCACTTGCCCATCATCGCGTTGACGGCGCGCTCTCGGAAAGAGGACCGTGAGCGGTGCCTCGCGGCCGGCATGGACGAGTTCCTGGCCAAGCCGATCCGGGCCGCCGACCTGTGGGCGGCGATCGAGCGGATCATGGGGGCGTGTCCGCCCGCCGAACCAACGGGTCTGCTCGACCCGCGGGTAATCTTGGCCGCGTGCGGCGGTGATGCCGCCATCCTGGAGAAGATTTGTCAGGCGTTCCGGGCTTGCCTGCCGGGTCATCTGAAAGCCGTTCAAGACGCCCTGCGGGATCGCGACGCGCCCCGGCTGCGCGAAGTCGCTCACAAGCTGTGCGGGATGGTGGCGGCGTTTTCCACCGTGGCCGGTGGCCTGGCATCGCAACTGGAAGACTGTGCGGCCCAAGGCCAGATCGAAGAAGCCCAGCCCCTCGTTGAGCAAATCGATTCAATGTCCCGTGAGCTGATGCGACTGGCCGACGGACTGTCGCTAGAGACTCTTCGGCATCAGTCTGTCTGATTTGCTAGCGGCAATTGGCCGTCCCAGGCCTGGCGGTCTACAAGTACGCCTGGAATGGACGGCCAGAGATTGTTTGGCACAGCATATGCCCCCTCGCAAGTCGGAATCAAGAGGGTCCACTCGGTTGGCCCGGAATTGGAGGGACGCGATGGAGGGATTTATTGCAGTTAGCTTTCATGACAGGCGTCGTGCGGCTGAAGCCTTCAACTTGCTTTGGCAAATGAATGACAAGTCGATGATTGAGCTGGACGATGCGGTGATCGTGCACCGTGATCGATACGGCAATCTGGAGTATGACCAGGACTTTGCTTCCACGTTGGACAGGAGGCTCATGTGGGCCGGACTCCGGGGAGGCTTGCTCGGAACTTTCATTGCCGCGTCATTCACCCTTGGCACAAATGCGACTTTAGACCGTACCGTCTTGTGTGCTTGTTATATTGGCCGGAGGATTGATCGGCGTTGCTGCCAAAGCGTTGAACGGAGCGGCGGACGCCACCTGGTGGAAGCAACATCTTCGCATTGACAAGAGTCTCGTCCAAGAGGTCGTCGATGACATCGAGCCAGACGATTCAGCCGTCGTCGCATGGGTGGACTCGGCTGATCTTGAAACGGTCGCTCCGGCGTTCCGCGGTTTCGGCGGAAAGGTACTGCACACGACATTGCCACCCGAAAGAATCGCGAAATTCGAATCCGTCTCGAGGGGGTGATGAAGGCTCTGTCAAACCCCATTGACCGTCTGGGCAAAACAGACAAACGCTGCGGTCTCGCGAGAGCCTCTTAAGATTTTCGGTCATGATGCGATTCGCCCAGACGCCGATAGAGCGTGGCTTCGCCAATGCCGAGAATTCTCGCCGCTTCCCTGCGGTTTCCATGAGTGGCCGACAAGATTTGTTGAATGTGTTCCCGCTCGACCTCTGCCAGACTGCGGGGTGTCTCAGCCAACTCCCGCTTATCCCGCAATCGGTTTTTTGACAGGATGTGTATTGGAAAATGCCTCGGCAGGATGACGCACTCTTGACAAAAGACGGCAGCATGCTCAATGGCGTTCTCCAACTCCCGCACGTTTCCTGGCCAGGAATACTCTAGCAGACAGTCCAGACTCGTGGCGTCGAGCCGAAGATCGGGCAATCCGAGGCGGATAGCACACTTGCTCACAAAATGGCGGGCCAAGAGGAGAATGTCATCCTTTCGTTGGCACAATGGTGGCACATGAATCTCAACGACGCGCAAGCGGTAATATAGATCTTCACGGAACGTATTGGCGCGGACTGCTTCCTGGAGATCGCGGTTGGTGGCTGAAATCACTCGCACATCGACCTTGAAAGGCCGCGTCTCACCAACGCGCATGACTTCTCGCTCTTGAAGAACGCGGAGCAGTTTCATTTGCAGGGCCGGCGTCGTGTCGCCGATTTCGTCGAGGAAGATCGTCCCTCCCTTCGCCTCTTCAAACAGCCCGGGCCGGTCTTTCGTTGCCCCCGTAAACGCGCCGGCTTTGTGACCGAACAGCGTGCTCTCCAAAAGGGTTTCCGGCAAGGCACCACAGTTGACCGCGACAAAGGGGGCGTTCGAGCGGGGCGACTGGCCGTGGATGTAACGTGCCACCACCTCCTTGCCCACGCCTGTTTCGCCGGTTATCAGCACCGACGAATCGAACTTGGCCACTCGATCAGCCAGTTCGACCACTCTCTGGAACTCGCGGCTGCGTACTTCCACGGACGCAATTTTTAACCGGCCCGAAGGTTCGACTTGGCTTTGTCGCCGCTCCAACTCCAATTCCTTCTCGCGCAACTGGTTGGTTAAGGTTTCAATCTTGCCCCGGATGTTGGCGGCATGGAAATAGGGTAGATCCTCCGCGATTTCTTGTCCCCAGGAATCGACATCCATGCCCACCGCCAGGCATCGTTCATCGCCCTTTCCACGGCACTCTCGTTCCACGAAGTACACGCTCTTTCCGAGGCAGTAGGTAGCGTACCCGCTGAGATATCCCATGAGCGTCCAGCAGCAGGGTTTGTCCGAAGTCCCAAATTCTGCCTGGTGGTTGTCCGCTTCGATGGAGTCGTGGCAGCAGATTTGCGTCGAGAAGCGGCTCGTCTCCGGATCCAACTCGTGGAAAAGCACCGTGGGCGTGCCAGCGCCCACGATCCGATGTAGCTGCAAGGCGGCTTTGAGCCATTCAGTCAAGTTGTCCCATTGGAACAGTCGCTGCATGGTCGCCGCATCGACCTGGCCCCAGAAATAGCCCCATCGGGTCATGATTCGGCGGGCGTCTTCCGGGCCAACCATCTCGATCAGGTCGCGGCCGAATTGCCCAAATGAAACGGTGTCCTGGAGGAAAAGTCGCCGGCCGTGGAGGTCTACCAGTCCCTCGCCAAAACGGACAAGTTCGTCCAACCGTAGTTCTTCGGCTTTCATGCGTCGGGTCCCCGATCGCCTGTTTGCGGGTCGATGCTGGGCAGCCACCATTCTATCAAATTGAGCGATGTCTCTCAATATGATGCCGCGCCCGGTGTGCGGGGGACGGGTTTCGGCGATTTCAGTTGTGTTTGGACGTCCTGACAACTTGGCACGACGCTTGCAAGAACAACGTGAGCAGCGCCGGTTGACGGCACGTTGCGGCACGACAACGCCTCGATGGGAGAAGAAAGGAGCTCAGCATGTTCCGCTCAATCCTCGTACCGCTTGACGGCTCAGAGTTCGCCGAAGAGGCGATTCCGCTGGCGCTGAGCATCGCCACTCGCGCCGGCGCGAGCCTTGAACTGCTGCGAGTCCATGAACTCTACGCGTTGCATGACCCGCATGCTTGCTGGTCGCCCTACGAACCGACTGAGGACGCCAAGTTTCGGGCCAAAGAGCAGGCATACTTGGACACGACCGTAAAACGTTTGCAGACGACCGCCTCGATCCCGGTGACATCGGCATTGGTGGATGGCCTAATCGAAGATGCCATTCTAGAGCGAGTCGAAACACGACTTCCCGATCTGATCGTCATGGCCACCCACGGGCGCGGTCCGCTGAGTCGTTTCTGCTTCGGCAGCGTTGCCGAAAAACTCATACTCGACGGGCTCGCCCCGATCTTGCTTGTGCATCCGGGGAAGACGCGTAACGGCCAAAGGCCAAAGCCAGCTTTCAAGCGAATCTTGATACCATTGGATGGATCGGAACTGGCAGAACGCGTGCTAAAACCGGCAATCGCAATCGGAAGCCTGATGGGGGCAGATTGTACGCTCATTCAGACCGTCGGAGCCAGTTCGCTTCTGGACGGCTTTGCCACTGCTGCGGACCCGCGCGCAATCGAAGATGGCTGCGAGCAACGAAGGGCCACGGCCCGCGCCTATCTCAATCGGGTGGCTGAACGCTTGCGAGCCGAAGGCTTGTGCGCCCGGACGCGCGTCGTGTCCGGCAAATCGCCTGCCGTCGCCGTCCTCGACGTTGCACGTGGCGAAGATATCAATCTTATCACCCTTGCAATGCGGGGCCACGGCGCCCTGCGACGGTTGATTTTCGGGAGCGTCGCCGAAAGCATCGCGTGGCATTCGACTGGGCCTGTGCTGGTTTATTGCCCTAGGCAAAATGAGTACGTTCTAAATGAAAAATAGAGAGGGGCCCATGCGCGCAAAGAGCTTGCTTGTTGCCCGGTGTGCCAGCGGATCTTCGGCCGAGAAGGCGATTGCAGAATTGCACGGGGTGGGGCGTGAATGTGGACACCCTCGCCTTCTTTGGCAGGGCAAGATGCGCCGCGTGCTAAAGATGCTGTGGGCCGCCCCGTGGTCGCTCTTGGGGCTGCTGATCGGCCTGCTGGGACTGCTCAGCGGAGGCCACGTGCAGCGCAAGGGCCGGATTCTGGAGTTTTGGGGAGGTTGCGTTCAGGCAATCCTCCGTGTCTTTCCCTTTTACTCCGGTTCGCCGGTGGCCACCTTCGGCCACATCGTGTTGGGACGCAGCGACCGATATCTCAATGCCTGCCGCAAGCACCAATTGGTCCACGTGCGGCAATACGAGCAATGGGGTCTCCTATTCGTGCCAGCGTACCTGACCTGCTCGGTGGCGATCTGGTTCTCGGGCAAGCGCCCCTACTACGACAACCCTTTCGAGCGCTCAGCATTCCACCAATCGTCGCGATAAAGAGGAGTTGGATATGGACCTGCTAGCGAACAATGCGGCCTCGGGGCTGGCAGGAGCAGCCCCAGGCAACACCCCATACGCAAGGAGTTAAGCATGAACACCTATTACCTGCTGGTCTGGATGGAAGACTCGGCTTGCTGGTGGCAGGCCGACGAGTGCGAGGAAAGCTTGCTCCACCGAGCCACGGCGATTCTCCGCGGCCGTAATCCGCGGCAATGCCGCCCCGGTCGCACCTGGGCGGTCGTGGCCCACTATGAACTGGAAGAGGCTTTGAGCCGCACACCTGTGGTCGAAGCCTATGGCGTACTGGCAAGCCTCGCGGCAGCGTAGCAGCAGCGTGCAGCCAGTATGCGAGCGGCGCGCCAAGGATCGGAAACCGCCATCAAGGCACTGAAGTCGCTGGAATAAGGGAAACGGCACGTGATTTGCTTTTGTCTACGCCAAGTTGTTCGATTTCCCGTACTTACGAATTAGGAGTAAATGTCATGAGAGCTTACCAAGCTGCCCTGATGATTGGTGTGGCTTTTGTCATGCATGCCGGAACGTCGGCGAGTGAAGCCGGCTGGTTCCGTGGCCGGAACACGTGCTACTACAACCCCGCGGATTCGATCTATGATGCGGCAACGAGCCCGGCACCATCGGCGGTGCCGGCGCACACTGCGGCGACATCGTCTTCGGATCCGGTGAGTGAGCAGAGAGGATATTCCGGTTCGGGTCCGGTGAGCAATCAGAGAGGATATTCCAGTTACGGATGGACCTGGGGGCCGGGGACCGCATACCGCGATGGTCCCGGCCCCAGGTTCTAGGGAGGATTCGCTGATCGTAGACCATGTGAATGTTTTCCACGACGCGTTTGCCACTAAGGGACGTCTTGCCATTTCGCGGGCCTTGTAGACGACCTTGAGTCGCGGCCTCAGTAGCGTGCCTAAGCACGTCGCACGTCCAAGTGGCAAACGCGTCGGTATTTTCTTGGAGGGAGACGGGGGACAGGCGGCGGCGCACGACTTGTTCAGTGTCCCCAATACCCCGACAAGAGATAGTGCGCGGGTGCCAAGCTCGTTTCACCCCGAGCGATAGCGTCATGTTGGGCCCGGGCGTGCTTTTCGTTAGGCAGCGGCCAGGAATTCAGCCGAGGGGCTATCTATCTCCCACGCGCCGCAGCGGCGGGACTTCAACTTTTACCACGCAGACGGGCAGCCCACTGGCTGTTGTATCGGCCACTCAAATTGAAAGACGGCTATCAATATGATGATAGCGGAATGATGGCTGGCCATTCTGCGGAAGATCCAAGTCCGTGGAATTTCGTGGTCGTTGAGGATCCGAGAATGCAGAAGCGAATACCCGATATTGGCTCCCATCGGCCGTCCGGCGGAGCAAAGCTCGCTCAACCGCCGCCACGATCTGTCGCGCGCATCTCGAATGTTGGTAAGGCTGCCAATTCCTTCTGGCACCGAATTTGCTGTGGCAGCGTCTCTCAGAACCACGCGACACGCTCTACGCAATGTTGGCTCGGCCGGCTCAGCACGATTCGCCGGATGAAAACCATCAGGGAGGACTGCCATGTTGGTGCTATCCCGCAGATGCAATACGAAAATCTGCATTGGTTCGGACATCACCATTCAGGTGCTGGAGATCCGCAAGCGCCAAGTCAAGCTGGGAATTGAGGCCCCGAGAGAAGTTCCCGTTCTGCGCGATGAGATACAACCAGTCGCGGGTCGCGGCAAACCCTGTTTGAGAGAGAAGACATGTAGGAGGTGACGGCCATGTTTCGCAAAACCGCACCGGCGGTCATCGTAGTTCTCGTGTTCTCCGCTTCGACTTTTGGCCAGCAGTGGGCCGAGAAGATGTTCTCGGCGACGAGCCACGATTTCGGGGTGGTGGCGCGAGGCGAGAAAGCAGAGTATGCCTTCGTGCTGGAAAACCTCTACGTTGAGGAAGTGCATATTGCTGGCGTGCGGGCAAGCTGCTCTTGCACGAAGCCGGAAATCCAGACGCCAACCCTGAAGACCTACGAGAAGGGAGCGATCCTCGCGAAGTTCAACACGTCGTCCTTTGTGGGTTCTAAAGGGGCGACCCTGACCGTGACGTTCGACAAGCCCTTCTTTGCCGAAGTGCAGTTGCAGGTGCGCGGCTACATCCGCGACGACGTGATGCTCAGCCCCGGGATGGTGGACTTCGGGGAAGTGGATCGAGGCAAGCGGTGCGAGAAGGAGATCCTCGTCAATCACACGGGTGACGACGATTGGAGGATCGTGACTGCTCGCTGCGCCAATCCCCATCTCTCGGCAACGGCTACGGAAGTGAGCCGAAGCGGTGGGCAGGTCAGCTACCGCGTTAATGTCTGCATCGACCAGCAGGCTCCGACAGGCTATTTCGTAGAGCATCTCGTTCTCGCTACGACGGACGCCGAAGGCCAACAAGTCACCATACCAGTTACAGGCAGGGTGGAACCCGAGATTTCTTTGCACCCAGGCTCGCTGCTTATGGGCCTGGTCGAGCCGGGGCAGAAAGTGACGAAGCAATTGGTCGTCCGAGGCCGGCAACCTTTTCAAGTGAGCGAAGTGATTTGCGACGGCCGCGGGTTCACTGCCGTTGATACCAGCGGTGAAAGCAAGAAAAACGTTCACCTGATCTCCGTGACTTACCAGGCCGGACAGGGGACGGACAAGGCGGAGGGAAAGATCTTCGTGCGTACCACAGTCGGCACGTCGCTACATGCCAGGGTTTACGCAATGTCGGTGTCATCCCGGCGTAGTGACGGGGCCGGCACAGGTGCGATACACAATTAGAAAGCGAGGAACACCCATGGACGGCACGCTATTAAGGATCAACGTTCGCAGGTTTACGGACCAAGCGGTTTGTGAAGAATCCGTGCGGACGCTGTTGCAGGCAGCGATGGCTGCCCATTCGGAAGGAGACGAACGGCCTTGGCATTTCGTGGTCGTCGAGGACAAGGCCACCCGAGAGCGGATTGCCGACGTTCACCGCTACGCGCACATGGTTCCACAGGCCCCCGTCGCGATCCTTGTCTGCGGCGATCTCACGCTGCAAAAACACCCTGGGTTCTGGGTTCAGGATTGCGCCGCGGCCACGGAAAACATCCTCCTTGAGGCTCGGTCCCTAGGGCTCGGGGCGGTGTGGCTGGGCATCTATCCTGTCGAAGGTCGAGTGCAGAGCTTCCGCAAGCTGCTCGACCTGCCATCCCACGTAGTTCCCTTTGCATTGACCCCTGTTGGCTATCCAGCCGAGCAAAATGGACTGAAAAAACAGTATGACCAATCGCGCGTGCATTTCAGCCGGTGGTGAAGCCGGGCGAGCGCTCTCATTCGTTTGACAAGAAGGAGTAAGACCAATGATTATCGAAAACAAAGTTGCGGTTGTGACCGGTGCGGCCAGTGGTATCGGCCGGGCGGTCGCCGCGGAATTGATGCATCGCGGCGTTGCTGCCGTGGCCATGGTGGACCGTTGTGATGCGGTCAACCAGACGGCAGCAGGACTCAACGAGTCCATCGGCAAGAAAGTCTGCCTCATGCCATTCGTGGGTGACGTTACCGACGACGGTTTCCGGCGCGCCGTATTTGACGAGATCACCAAGAAGTGCGGCACACCGACCATTTGTGTGCCGGCGGCCGGGATAACCCGCGACAAGTTGGCGGTGCGCCTTAACAAGGAAACGGGCACGGCGATGCTCTACCCAGTGGAGGATTTCCTCTCCGTTCTGAAGGTCAACCTGGTGGCCCCGGTCTATTGGGCACTGGAGACGGTAGGCAAGATCGCCGAGAGTCGCCGCGCTCGGGGACTGAAACGTTGGGCACCGCCGGAACATGTCGAGGGCACCGTGATCTTTATCGGCTCCGTGTCCTCACATGGAATCGCCGGGCAGATCGCCTATTCGGCAACCAAGGCTGGCCTGGATGGCGTCAACGCTACGCTGACGAAAGAAGCGATCTATTACGGAGTGCGTTGCGCCGTGATTCATCCGGGCTTCACGGACACTCCGATGGTCCGAGCGCTGGGGGACGAGTATATCAAGCAGAAGATCCTGCCGCAGACGCAGTTGAAGCGTCTCGTGCGGCCGGAGGAGATCGCCGCCGCCGTTTGCTTTATGATTTCCGACTCGGCAATGAGTGGCGATCTCTGGGTGGACGCCGGATGGCATCCGCAGGCGGCCTAATACGCTCCGTGTTCGAAAACAAACACGCAAGCGACGAGGAGGTAATCGATTCTATGCGGCGGGTGCCCTCGCTTCGCGCTGCCTGCCGCACCAAGCGTGAAAGGAAGACCGATCATGTCCATCGCCCAATACGTCGGCCTGGAAGGGAGCGTTCCTGCTCTCTCCCTTCCGGTCATGCCCGCCGGTGGTCCTTCTGCAGAGACCCCCAAGATCAATCCGGATTCCCGACAGTCCGCCCCACCGAGCGGAGCAAGTGACGGACAGAGCGGTGGGCAGCGCGCCCCCGAACCTGAAAGTGCCGCGAATTGGGATCGGCTCTTCCGTGCCTACGTGGGCACACTCAACGGCGCCCTATCCCCGCACGGGCTTCTGCTCCCCTACCTTGACTGGCTTCTGCACCTCGGGTTCTCCCCGGGCAAGCAATGGGACCTGGTTACCCAGGCGTTCCGCGAGGCCATGCGGTTCGCCCTCTATGCCGCACGTTCCAGCCTCGTGCCGGGCACGCCACCCGCCGTCGAGCCGCCGCCGCAAGACCACCGCTTCGCCGGCCCGGAGTGGCAGCAGTGGCCCTTCAGCCTGTATTACCAATGGTTCCTGCTCGTGCAGCACTGGCTGCATAGTGCCACGAGTGGTGTGGACGGCGTGACCCGCCACGATGAGCAGGTTGTCAACTTCGCCGCTCAACAACTGCTTGATATCTTCGCGCCGACGAACTTCCCCTGGACCAACCCGAAGGTCCTCAAGGCCGCCTTCGAACAGGGCGGGAGTAACTTCTTCCGGGGAATAACCAATTTCCAGGAGGATTGGGCGCGGGCCGTGCTCGGCAGCAAACCAGTGGGCGCAGAGCCCTTCCAGGTGGGAAAAACGGTGGCCATCACTCCGGGCAAGATCATCTATCGCAATCGGCTCATGGAACTGATTCAGTACGCTCCCGCCACGGAAACCGTTCAGGCCGAGCCGATCCTGATCGTACCTGCCTGGATCATGAAGTACTACATCCTCGATCTGTCGCCCCAGAACTCGCTGGTCAAGTACCTGGTTGAGCAGGGCCATACCGTCTTCATGATCTCCTGGAAGAATCCCGGCCGGAAGGACCGCGAAATCGGGCTCGATGATTACCGATCGCTCGGCGTCATGGAGGCATTGAAGACGGTTGCCGTGGTCTGCCCGGGGCGCAAGGTTCACGCTGTGGGCTACTGCTTGGGCGGAACGACGCTGGCGATTACGGCTGCGGCCCTGGCCCGGGATGGAGAGGAACGCCTGCGGACGGTCAGCTTGTTAGCGGCGGAGACCGACTTCAGTGAGCCGGGCGACCTTAGCCTGTTCATCGACGAGACGGCGCTCACCTTCCTGGAGGACGTGATGTGGCTCCGGGGGTTCCTGGACTCCAAGCAGATGGCGGGCGCCTTCCAGCTCTTGCGTGCCAACGATCTGATCTGGTCGCGGGTAGAGCGTGAGTATCTGCTGGGTCAGCGGGAGCCCCTGAACGACCTGATGGCCTGGAATGCCGACGGAACCCGCTTGCCGTACCGGATGCACTCCGAATACCTACGCAAGATGTTCCTCCACAACGATCTTGCCGAAGGCCGTTATCGGGTCGCCGGCCGGCCGATTAGCCTTCGGAACATCCGGGCACCGATTTTTGCCGTGGGGACTGTGCGTGATCATGTCGCCCCGTGGCAGTCGGTCTACAAGATCCACCAGTTGACGGAAACCGACCTGACTTTTGTCCTCACGAGCGGTGGCCACAACGCCGGCATTGTCAGTGAACCGGGCCATCCGCGCCGCAGCTACCAGGTGGCAACGAGGGAGTCGGGCGACCGGTGCGTTGATCCGCAAACCTGGCAGGCGGCCGCGCCGAGGAAGGAAGGTTCCTGGTGGCCGGCTTGGCGGGCCTGGCTGTTCGCGCATTCGGCGGGGCCGGCGCCCGCCCCGCCGATGGGATGTCCCGAGAAGGGCTATTCCCAGCTCGGCGATGCGCCGGGTACCTATGTCCTGCAGGAATGATTTTGCCCGGCAGGAAGCCCCAAATGAGGAACTGTAACGATGGTCGCGAGTGTCACCCATAACGCGTTCGTCCTCGACACGTTAAAGGACAGGGATTACTTCCCGGTCCTCCATCCAAACACGTCCACAGACCGCCTGAGACCAAGAAGCCCGCCATATCGGTGGGTCGTTCCCGCTGAATGGTCCCGACGTAGTGGCGCGTCCACCATGAGAAAGGTCGGCCGGTGCAGCAGGAAGGACGTCGTGGACGCCTTCAGGATCGTGAGGCAGGAAATCCGAATCAAATGCCAACGCATCGAGTGCAAGGGGCTGACGCAGGCCGAGGCGTGCAAACTAGCACTCCGCCTTCGAGACCAGCGCGAACTGATTCGACAGCTAACAGACGGCCGCGATTCCCCGCATGTCCGCCGTCTGCTGTGGCTGAACCGAAAGCTCCGGAAACATCTCGTTGCGATTGCCGAGCAGGCGGGACTCAACACGAGCATTCTCGTTTTCAAGTAAAACCTTGTTCCAGGCGGTTTGCTTTGCGTTCAGGAATACGCGTGGTGGAAGACAGCACGGAGGCCTTGAGATAAGGAATCCTAGCAATGAACGCCAATCATGTCGGAAATGCACTTGCCTTGGAAGCGGTGAAGGGAAAGGACCACTTCCTGCTCGTTTACCCGAACACTCCCACCGGCCGCCTCGAAGCCAAGGAGGCTGTGCGGACGTGGCTGTTGGATTGCGAGCTCGACTTCAACCACCAGGACGCCGAGCGGTTCTGGAAGGCAATCGATGCACGCCGGTTTAGCGGAGCGTTCTATTGTCGTGCTGCGGGAGGCTTACCCTGGGACACGAGGGGAAGGCGATGAGAAACAGGGACGGCCCGTTCGAGAAAGCTTGGTGGAAGGGGGGGAGTGATATGGACAATCTAGTTCTGTTCTCGTTCATAGGCCTCGCTATGTTCGCTATGCTCGATTTGCTGTTTGTTCAGAACGTGAACGACCACCAATCGCATGGCCGAAAGGTGACGCGCGAAGGAGGGAAGTGGAATCAAGCGACGCCCATTCCCGACGCGGCACATGAGAGCACCGACAGGATTGCGTCGGTGGACGATTCCGCGCTAAACGGCCGGGAGGAGGACATACAACAGCTCCTCGTTCCGCATGGAAAAGATCACATGAGTGCAAAGCAGAGCCGTCCGCTATATAGCGTGCGAGTGATGGGTTGGGAAGACTTGCGACAAGTCCTGCAAATCGAAGCGGATTCGTTCGGGCATCCCTGGTCCGAGCAAGATTTTGTCGAACACCTTGAAAGCCCAAACTCGGTGACGCTAGTCGCCGAGCGTCGCGGCCTCATCCTGGGCTACGAGGTGTTCGGCATCGGCACGCCCTGGATTCAACTACACTCGTGCGTCGTCCGTCGTGAATTTCGGCGGCGCGGCATCGGCTCAAGAATGGTGGCGAGCGTGGCACGCCTGGTAGTAGACCGCGAATCTGCTGGAATCGTGACTAAGATTCCCGAGAGGAATGTCGGTGCGCAGCTCTTCTTTCGGCAATGCGGATTTCGCGCGGCAAGGATACTTCGCGGCTATTTGATGGACGACCAGGACGCCTACGTGATGGAGTACCACGCACCGGAAAGGCCGATTCCTCGCTTCGACTTCGACACCACCGAAGACGAGCTGATTCCTCTTTGGGAAGTGAAACATAGCTAAGAGGGAATGCGCCATGTTAGTCCTGTCGCGAAAGATCGGTGAGGAGATCGCCATCGGCAGGAAGGTTGTGCTTGAGACCCGCACGCTGACGAAGACCTATGGCGAAGGAGAACTTCGCGTCGAGGCGCTGCGCGGCGTGGATCTGAGGGTCGAGAAGGGCGAGCTGCTGGCTATTATGGGCCCGTCAGGCTCCGGCAAGAGCACGCTTCTGCACCTGCTCGGCGGAGTGAGTGATCCCACCAGCGGCCATGTTTCTTTGGAAGGAGTTGATCTGGCCACCCTCAGCGACGATCAGCGCACCATCATTCGCCGGCGGCGGATCGGGTTCATCTTCCAGTCGTTCAATCTCCTGCCGACGCTCACGGCAGAGGAAAATGTCTCGCTGTCGCTGGAATTGGACGGCGTTTCGACCGTCGAGGCCCGCCGGCAGGCATTGGCCTCGCTGGAACTGGTCGGCATGGCACACCGTAAAATGCACTTGCCCAGTGCGCTTTCTGGCGGCGAACAGCAGCGGGTGGCGATCGCGCGAGCCCTGGTCATCGAGCCGGCCATAGTGCTGGCCGACGAGCCGACGGGCAACCTCGATAGCGCCAACGGCCGCCAGGTAACGGCCCTGCTGCGCCGGCTGATCAGCGAGCGGCAGCAGAAGATCATCATGGTGACCCACGATCAGAACGTCGCCGCCCAGGCCGACCGGCTCGTCTGCCTTCGCGACGGCCTAGTGGAGAGCGACAAGGGGCAGGTTGCGGTCGGTGCGGCAGGCCAACAGGTTTTGGCCGAGGAGGGGCGGCGATGATCTTCTGGAAGCTCACCGCCCGCGAGCTGCGGCGCCGCCCAGGCCGGGCCCTGCTAACGCTACTGAGCATCGCCATCGGCATGGCCGCGGTGGTCTCCGTTTCGCTGGGCACCGCCACCACGCGGCAGGCATCGAAACAGATGTTTGAAATGATCGCGGGCCGGGCTGCGCTGCAGATCACGGCCGAAGGCAACGGCGCTTTTCCGAAAACGGTAGTGTCCACAGTGGAACGGGTTCCCGGCGTCAAAGCCGCTGTCCCCAGCGTCCAGCGCTTCACCAAGATGCGGTTCGAGCACAAGCTGTTCCCCTTGTTGGCGATGGGAATCAATCCGGCCATTGACCGCAAGGCACGGGATTACGAGCTGCGAGAGGGCGAGTTCTTCAAGGATGGAAATGGCATTCTGCTAGAGAGCCATTTTGCCCAGGCAATCGGTGCTCGCGTCGGCGATGAAGTGAAGCTGATGACGCCGCGGCCACGCAGCCCGCTGCTGAAGCCGGCACGGATCGTCGGCCTGCTCACGGCCCGCGGGGCTGCCGGATTCAATAAGGGGGGAGTAGTGATTCTGCCGCTCCCCTTGGCCGAGCGGTATTTCACCGGCCGAGGAAACATCACGGCCATCGACTTGGTGCTTGAAGACGGTGTCAACGAGACAACTGTTGCAGAGCGGATCCGAGCCGTCCTTCCCCAAGGGCTCGACGTCCACTCGCCTGCCACGCGCACGCAGCTTGCCAAGGAGACGCTGACGAGCCTCGAACAGGGATTGCTGCTGGCCACAGTCCTGGCGGTAGCCTTGGGAATCTGCATCATCCTCAACACCTTCCTCATGAATGTGAGCGAGCGGCGGCGGCAACTGGCGATCCTCCGCGCCGTGGGCGCCACGCGGCGGCAAATCGTCAGCATGTTGCTCGTGGAGGGATTGGTGCTGGGCGTTTTGGGGACGGTCCTGGGGTGCCTGCTCGGCATCGGCGGCGGCTATCTGCTCATGAGCGCCATCACGCGGTTGTACGTCGCCACGCCGCCGCCGGTCGGCTTCCCATGGTTTCCATTTCTCTTGGCGGGCGTGCTCGGTCCCACGGTCGCCGTCGTGGCGGCGGCCGTCCCTGCCCTACTCACTGCTCGGATCACTCCGGTAGAGGCCATGCAACCGCTGGTGCTGCAGGAGGGGAGCCGCTCGCCGCCGTGGCTCACTTGGGTCGGGATCGCTCTTCTGGCGGTCAGTGGGGCGATGGAGCATGCCTCCGTGCGCGGCTGGCTCCTTTCGTCGCTGTCGGTCTACTTCACGGTGGCCTTTATTGCCGCGGTCGTGCTGCTGATCCCGCTGGTGCTCGACCCCCTGGCCCGCGCCGTGACTTGGCTTTTGAGCCCGGTGCTGCGGTTGGAAGGGCGGCTGGCCCATCGCCAAGTCCGCCGCCGCCCGATCCGTACGGCCTTGACAGCCGGCGTCCTGTATATCGCTGTTACCGTAGGGGTTGGGTTGGGCACGACCATCATCAACAACGTCAACGACGTGTGCAAGTGGTCCCATCAGACCCTCGCCGGCGACTTCTATGTACGGGCCATGATGCCCGACACCGCCACAGGGGTCACGACCCGAGTTCCGACGGAGATCCAGGAGGAGATACGCCACATCCCCGGCGTCAGCAACGTGGACACGATTCAGATCATCAGCGGCGTGGACGCGGCGGGCCACGCCGCGGTCGTCGCCGCCCGCCAGTTCAGCGATCCCCACAACTTGGGCCTCGACCTGCTTGAGGCTGACCCGGCCACGATGCGTCAAGACCTACTGGCGGGTGAGGTGGTGGTGGGCACGGTATTGGCACAGTATGCCGGCGTTAAGGTAGGCGACTCCATTACCTTGAAGACCCGCGGGGGCGACCGCACTTTCCGCGTCGGCGGACTGGTCGTCGATTACATGGTGGGCGGCTACATCGTGTACATGCAGCGGGCGGTTGCCGAGCGGTCGTTCGGCATCGAGGGGGTGGACGCCTTCCTGGTGAACGCGGCCCCCGGCGACCGCGCGGATGTTCAAACCGCGTTGGAGAAGCTCTGCGAGCAGAACGGTTTGATGCTGCAATCAAATGCCGAACTGGCGCGACTGATCAACACGATCGTCAATGGCGTGGTGGGCGGCCTGTGGGGAATCCTGGTGCTGGCCCTGCTGGTCGCGGCCTTCGGTGTGGCCAATACGCTGACGATGAACGTGCTGGAGCAGACCCGCGAGTTGGCTCTCTTGCGGGTGGTTGCAATGACCCGCCGCCAGGTACGCAAGATGGTCCTTTCCCAGGCCGGAATCATCGGCGTTATCGGCCTGGGCTTGGGAATGCTCTTCGGCGTAACCCTGGCCTTCCTCATCAGCAGGGACACGATGGCACTGTTGGGCTACCCGGTGCCTTTCATCGTCCAGCCGGTGTTCCTGACTGGCTGCTTTGTCGCCGGGTTGGCGCTGGTGCTGGCGGCCGCCCTGCTGCCCGCCGAGCGGGCGGCGCGGCTGGATCTGCTCATCGCCCTGCAATACGAATAGGCTGGGTTATGCCCGTAGAGTTTTACAAGGTCGTGGAGAATTTTGGTGGGACTTCCACTGGCTTTGTTGAAACCCTATTGACCTATGCTGCAAGAAGTTGGATATATTTGGCATGGAAACCACTCGACCGATGACGCGGTCGCCGGTGGCGTTGGCCAGGAAGGCCGTCGAAGTTGCTGCGCGCGCTCTTCCCGCCTACTCCAGCCGGTTCAGCCGCCAAGACTACACCCAGCACCAACTCGTTGCGTTGATGGTGCTGGGCACGTTTCTGAAACTCGACCACCGCGGGATCATAGCCGTGGTCAAAAACTGGTCCGACGTTCGCCAAGCGATCGGTCTGAAAAAGGTTCCGCATTGGTCTACCCTCTACAAGACGCAACAGCGCCTTTTGAAAAAAGTCTGTTCGACCGGCTGCTGGACGCAGTCTTCGACGACGCCAAGCAACAGGCTCTTGTCGGCGCGAAAGAGGAAGCCAGCGTCGACTCTACCGGACTGGAAGCAGGACACCGCTCGGCGCATTATGCTGACAAAACAGGGCAAAAACGCTATCTCCTTCCTCGATGGCCCAAATTGACGCTGGCTTGCCACAACACCACACACCTGCTGATCCATGCCGTCGTAGGCGATGGTCCGAGCTACGACGCTCCCCTGATGAGTTCGATCTTGCAGGAGGCTTGCGGACGAGTCTGCATCGACCGACTTCTGGCGGATTCCGGCTACGACGCAGAATACAATCATGTGTTCGCTCGCGAGGTTTTGGGCATCCGCAGCACAGTCATCAAGGTCAACCGGCGAGGGTGGCGGTGTTGGCCGTGTCGTTCCGGTGGGCGTGTGTGAAGCGTTTTGAGCGGCGTGGTATCGTGGACTGTCAACACTTGAACTTGTGGAGGACGGCCCATGGGTACCAAGAAGTCGCGCATTCTTCCCGCACTGG
>Ga0181520_10001612_pt1 | contig 45324 bp, 34 predicted proteins | sample PEATcosm2014_Bin_29_FD_132451 | JGI IMG/M metagenome (GOLD analysis project Ga0181520, IMG submission 132451) | Peatland microbial communities from MTU Mesocosm Facility, Houghton, MI, USA - PEATcosm2014_Bin02_30_metaG | ecosystem: Environmental > Terrestrial > Soil > Wetlands > Peat | place... | reverse complement strand
TCGCTCAATCGGCTAAAGGACTGATCGCGGGCAAGGTGGTCGATACGCAGGGTGCCTCCGTGCCCGGCGCCGAGATCAAACTCGCGCCGCTCAATATCACCGTCGTCTCCGACGATCAGGGCGACTTCCGTCTGCCCGAGGTCCCCGCCGGCAAATACTCCCTCACCGTCTCCTACGTCGGCTTCGCGCCCCAGTCCTCCGACGTCGAGCTCGCGGCCGGCCAGACTCTCGATCTCACCCTGACGCTCAAGGTCGCCTCCTCCAGCGAAGAGATCATCGTGACCGCCGAACGTGCCCACGGCGAAGCCGAATCCATCAACGAGACCCGCAGCGCCGACAACCTTTTGCAGGTCATGCCGGCGGAGGTGATCACCAGCCTGCCCAACGCCAACATCGCCGACGCGACGGGCCGATTCCCGTCGGTCACCCTCTATCGCATTGAGGGCGAGGGCGTCTACATCCAGGTGCGCGGTACCGAGCCGCGACTTACGAATGTAACTGTAGATGGCATCACCATTCCGGCGCCCGAGCCATCGGTGCGCCAGGTGCGCCTGGACGTGATTCCCTCCGACATGGTCGACTCCATCGAGATGAACAAAACCCTCCAGGCCAACATGGATGGCGACGGCATCGGCGGTTCCGTGAACCTCAAAACCAAGGAAGCCGGCAACCAGCCCACCGTCAGCCTCTACGGCAACGGCGGCTACACCAACATCATGAACGGCCGCGACTCCTACGCCTTCGGCGGCACGGTCGGCAAGCGCTTCGGCGCCGACAAGCGCTTCGGCATCCTTGGCAACGCGGTGTTCGACTACAACGGCCGCGGCATCGACAACATCCAGCCCGCGCTCGACCCCCTCTCGACCTTCGCCCAGCCCTTCTACGACAGCAACACCATCCGCGAATATCGCTAATACCGCACCCGCTACGGCTTCGACGGCAGCACCGACTACCGCGTCGACAATAACACCACCCTCTACGCCCACGGCTTCTACTCCGACCTCAAGGACTGGGGCGATAAGTGGTACTACTCGCCAGTTTCGACAGCCATCTCCGGCACCGCCGCCAATCCCGTCCTGCCCAACCCCGCCACCAAGTCTTCCAGCCCCAAGTTCTACACCTCCAGCAAGCGCCCCAACGCCTCCGTCGGCACCCTCATCTTCGGCGGCCGCACCGTGCATAACGACTCGCTCTTCCTGTATCAGATCTCAGCGTCACGCTCCTACGAGGTCGATTCCGCCGGCAATCCCAAGGCCGACTTCTCCTGGGTCGGCCCCACCGTCTACTGCAACTACGTACCTTCCGCGCAGACCGACCTCTACCATCCCCACTTCGGCAACTGCGACAACACCAACCAGTCGCCCCTGCTCAGCGCCGCCAACTGGCAGTTCAAGGACATCACCATCTCCAAAGGCCTCGACGCCGAGCTCGACCTCGCCGCCCAGACCTCCTACGCCAAGAACTACACCGTCAACGGCCACTTTGGCGTCTTCGAAGGCGGCTTCAAGATCAGCAACAACCACAAGAGCTCCGACTCCACCGAAAACGTCTACGACACCTTCGGCAGCACCGCGCCGCTCATGACCTCGCTGCTCGATACTTTCAATAACACTGACTACTTCAACGGCACCTACTTCGGCGGACAATACGGCCAGGTCTCCAACTTCACCTCCGCCGAGAACTACACCCTCGCCAACTTCCAGGGCGACCTCGACGCCTACAAGACCGCCGGAGATACGTATCCAAATCTGTTCCATTATGTAGAACGCATCACCGCCGGCTACCTGATGAACACCATCGACTTCGGCAAGTTCCACGTGCAGACCGGCCTCCGCATCGAAGGCACCCAGATGATGACCTTCGGTTACAACCTCACCTTCCTCGGCAAGTCCAGCACCACCATGCCCGTCTGCGGCGGCACCACCACCACCAACTGCTACTCCTTCACCGGCGTCAACAACAATCCCTCCTACGTCGATCTGCTGCCCAGCCTGCAGACCCGCTACTCGCTCACCCCCAACTCCTCATTGCGCGCCGTCTACTCCCGCGGCGTGGCCCGTCCCGATCCCTACCAGCTGGTCCCCTACATCACCGAGGATTCCACCGCCAGCCCCGTCGCCGTCACCATTGGCAACCCCAGCCTGCGTCCCGAGCACGCCAACAACTACGACCTGCTCTACGAAAACTACCTCCGTCCCCTCGGACTCTTCCAGGCGGGCTTCTTCTTCAAGCAGCTCACCGCGCCCCAGGTCGAGATCACCCTGCCCGGCGGCCTCAGCCTCTCCGCCTTCCCCCCGGGTTACTTCCCCGTCTCGGTCCAGGGAGTGCTCGCGCAGTATCCCGGCGACGCCATCACCCAGTACACCAACGGCCAGAACGCCTACCTCTACGGCCTCGAACTGAGCTACCAGCAGCACCTCAGCTTCCTGCCCGGAGTCCTCCGCGGCCTCGGCGTCTCCGCCAACTACAGCTACACCGCCTCGCGCGAAAAGGGTCTGCCCCTGCGCAGCGACTCCCCCACCACCATCGACCAGGCGCCCAACACCTGGAAGATCAGCCCCACCTACGACACCAAGCGCTTTTCCGCCCGCGTCGGTCTCGCGTATGACCAGGCCAGCCTCTTCCAGTACATGTACGTCTCGCCCACCTATGTTACCGGCGCGGACGCGAGTGGCCTCGGTCCCAAAGGTCCCTCCGGCGACATCTTCACCCTCACCCACTTCCAGGTCGACGCGCAGGTTAGCTATCGTTTCTGGAAGGGCCTCAGCGCCGTGGTTGATGGCCTCAACCTGAACAACGAGGTCTTCGGCTACTATCAGGGCAGCACGCAATTCGTGAATCAGCGCGAGTACTACAAGCCCACCTACACGGGCGGCCTCCGCTACAACCTCGGACACAGCCGGTAAGCTGAAGCCGCGGTCGCGTTTCAAAGGGGGACACATGCCGACGCAAGGTCGTGTGTCCCCTTAGTCGGACCTCATACTGGAGTCGGACTTCTTCGACTCGCACCAACTCCGAGGAGCTTCATGACACGAACCACGGCGCAACGGCTGCTCGGCTTTGCGTGCCTGCTTGCTTTCTCTTCCCCATTCGCGGCCGCACAGGCAACGGCTCACGCGCCGAGTGCCGCAGCCACCGAACTCAAGTTTGTCGTCTATTTCAGCCGTCACGGAGTTCGCTCTCCCACCAGCGCGGCCTCGCAATACAACGCTTACTCGCTGGCCCCCTGGCCCACGTGGAGTGTGCCGCCGGGTTACCTCACGGCGCATGGCTATCAACTGATGAAGCTCTTCGGCGCATACGACCGGATGGAGTTGGCCGCGCAGGGACTCTTCAACGCAAACGGATGCGAGGACGCGGGCGCCGTCAGCTTTTACGCAGACTCCGACCAGCGCACTCAGGAATCCGGAAAGGCCCTGGTCGAGGGACTCTTCGCAGGATGCCATGTGCCGGTTCGGTCTCTCCCCGAAGGCACCAGCGATCCTCTCTTCCACTTCCAGCCTTCCCCAGCCGAGCTTGGCGCGACCACGCCGGCTGAAGCCGCCACCGCCATTGCGGGCAGAATCGGCGGCAATCCTGCCACCCTCGCAGCGGCCTATCGTCCGCAGCTCGAAGCTCTGGATCATATCCTCGCTACCTGCGGATCGGCTGCGCCTTCCCAACCTTCCCGCACCTCCCTGTTCGACATTCCGGCAACTCTGTCTACAGGCACAGGCGATCACCTTGCCGAGCTACGAGGCCCGCTGAACACTGCGTCCACCCTGGTCGAAAACCTCCTGCTGGAATATACCGAAGGCATGGCGCCCGCCAAAGTTGGCTGGGGATGCATCGATGGCGCGAAGCTGCGCTCGCTGATGGAGTTGCATACCGCTGCAACCGACTTAACCGAGCGCACGCCGATCCTAGCCCAGGTCGGCGCGTCCAACCTCCTGGCTCACATCAACGCTGCGATGGAACAATCCGTGTCGCAGAAGCCGATTCCCGGAGCCCCTGGCAAGCCGTCGGACCGCGCGCTCTTCCTTATCGGTCACGATACCAATCTGACAAATATCGCAGGTCTGCTGAACCTCACATGGATTGCCGATGGACGCCGCGATGACACTCCGCCGGGAGGCGCGCTGATCTTTGAACTTTGGCAGAACCGCCGGACCAAGGAATATACAGTGCGGACCTACTTCACCGTCCAAACGCTGGAACAGATGCGCTCGGCCACCCCTCTAACACTCACTGATCCCCCCCAGCGCGTCCCGGTCTTTCTTCCCGGCTGCAGCCAGGCAGACTACTCCTGCTCCTGGGCTGCCTTCTCGCAAACCATCAATCATGGGATCGATTCTCGCTTTGTCGCCGCGAAGTAATGGAGTGGAAACTGTTTCCACGGCGTAGTGCCGCCGCGCTCTGAGTACAGTACTTCCTTGAACCGCGATCGGGTCCGATGTAATGGACGAACGCGCTGCCAGAATCCAATGGCCTGGCGGCAGGCGCTTCGCTCAGGCGCGCCCGGAATGGGTTGACCCGGGATCAACTCGCGTAAGGGTGTAGCGGTTTTTCAGATGAGTTTAGCCCGTGACTCGTTTCGTCTGCGCTCTGACCCGATATAGAGCCGCTGACGGAAACTCAGAAAAAGCAGCCACCCGCTACAGTATCCGCTACAGTGCATTTTTGAAGGAATGCGCGAACGCGCTAAGTAATTGATTCATTGGTCGGGGCGGTCAGATTCGAACTGACGACCCTCTGCTCCCAAAGCAGATGCGCTACCAGGCTGCGCTACGCCCCGACTCCCTCAATCTTACCGCACGGAGGCTGGCTTGCCCCGCGCGTAACCCGTCGCCGAAAGCGGCATCGGCGCCGCGGCTGCACCCTTGCAAGCGCGCCCTGTCCGATGCCAGCCAGGCATTTCCGTCCTGTCCGCTCGAGCAATGCCCCGCGCAGATTGGGAGGAACGCGGGTAATTCTTAGTTGACATAATGTAATGTAAAAATTACATTATGTTCGTTGTGGGATACTCAGGATGCCCGCAACGAACGGAGGCAGTATGAAAGACCGAATTCCCCTCGCACCACTGCAGAAGCTGGCGTGGTTCAACCTGATCGTGTTTGCCATCGCAGTAGTCTCCTACGCGATTGCAGTCCCGTTGCTGGCCTCGTATTTTCATAAGACGTTGGCGGCTGCGTCGTTGCCCTCACTTGGTATGTTCGGACTGTGCGGCCTTTGGGGCCTCGGTAATTTAGTCTGCGATTGTCGCAAGCTGGACGAGCGCGAACTTCTGATCAATCAGCGAGCGATGATGGCTGGTGTGACCCTGTTCTGGCTGGTATGGGTGCTGTCGTGCATGGGAATATGGGCTGGACTTCTCTATATTCGCCACCAGAACGTTGTTCCCGTAACCCTCCTGCCCGGCCTGGTTTTTGCTGGATGGATTCTTTACACGGTGACCCAAGCCATTGCGACTCTGGTGCAGTACAAGAGGAGCGCCGCCGATGGCACCCTCTGAGATGGCGCAGATGAAGAACCGCATTCGCAAGCTGCGTTTCGAGCACGGCGAGATGACGCAGCAGGAGTTGGCGGACCGGGTGGGCGTGGCGCGGCAGACCATCATTGCGCTGGAGGCAGGGAAGTATGCGCCGTCGCTGCTGCTGGCGTTTCGCCTAGCCGCGACCTTCGGCGTAAAAACCGAGGACGTCTTCCAGTGGGACGGCGCAGAGTGATGCGCTATCGCGTCGAGAGCCCGGCCAGCCCATGCAGCAGATGCACCGAGACCCACGCGAAGAGCAGCATCGGCACTACCAGCATGATGGCAAAGATCAGGCACAGCGCGGCGAAGAACAGCCAGCTCCGCCGCCGCGTACCCTGCGGATCGGCGAGGCTGCCGGTGAGCAGCGCATAGTTGCGCCGGTTTGCCTTCCAGCCGATGTCGAACAGGTTGCCGAGCACCGGAACCGTGCCCAGCAGCACCTCGATGCCCCAGTTGGCCAGCATCCGCGCCAGCGTAATGTAGGAGACGCCGCGCACCCACGCCGCGAAGATGATGATGCACGACGCGATGCCGCCGATGGCGTCGCCCACACCGGGAATGAAGCCGACGATGCCGTCCAGCCCGAAGCGGATGGTGGTGCCGGGAATGCGGAACCAGTCGTCCAGCAGGTGCGACAGCAGATCGAGGTTCTCGTCGTCGAACGCCTTGCTGCCGCGGCGCATGCGGGGCGACAGAATCTCCGGATTGAGGGTGGTTTGCATTGCAACCTCCGCGTGCTGGGCAGCCGATCCTTGCTGGCCGGATTGGTTCGTCGATTGGCCCGTGGCATCCGGCTGCCCGCTTTTTCCGGGAAGGCGCCAATGCTATAATCCTCAGTATACGGCGGCTATAGTTCAGTGGCAGAACGCCGCTCTGTGGCAGCGGATGTCCTGGGTTCGAACCCCAGTAGCCGCCCCAATCCTCTCCCGATCGACCCGCTCGACGCCGTACGAGCCCTGCTTCCGAGTCAACCTTGCGCAGATCCCCGCAACCGCCCTCAATATCTACGCATCCGCTCGTGGTTCCCCCGCAATGAGCGGGGCTTCGACATGCCGGGTGGGCGCCGGGGACGTTCCGTTCGTGGCGCAGCCCTTTGTGCCGCGGCGCTTCCTCAGCAACGGCCACCTGCAGACCATCGCCGGCAACTTTTTGCCGCGCGCCGACCGTCTGCCCGCGCCCACTCCGGAACTGGTCGAAGTCTCGCCGGCCAGCGACACGCAAATCGCAACCCAGGTTCTGTGCCAGTGCCATTGGCAGCCCGCGGAGGTGCGGGCGCTGCGGCCCACCGCAATCCTGGTGCATGGCCTGGAGGGCTCGGACAACTCGCAGTATGTGGTCGGCAATGCCAACAAGCTGTGGCGCGCTGGCGCCAACGTCATCCGCATGAACATGCGCAACTGCGGCGGCACGGAACAGTACGCGCCCACGCTCTACCACTCCGGGCTCTCCGGCGACGTCGGCGCCGTGATGCGCTTCTTCCTCGAGCGCGAGCGCCTCGAGAGCATCGCGCTGATCGGCTATTCGATGGGCGGAAACCTGGTGCTGAAGCTGGCCGGCGAGCTGGGCGCAGACGCTCCGCGCCAGTTGCATGCGGTGGTCGGCGTGTCGCCGGCCATCGATCTCGACCTTTCCGCAACCGCCCTGCATCGGCCGCAGAATCGCCTTTACGAGCGGAAGTTTCTGCGCAACCTGCTCAGGCGCTTCCGCCACAAGGTGCGCCTGTTTCCGCGCGCATTCGATCCCAACCGCGCCGTGGGCATTCGCTCGTTGCGGGAGTTCGACGACCGCATCACCGCGCTCTACTCGGGCTTCGCCTCCGCCGCGGACTACTACTACCGCGCGGCGGCTGCGCGTGTGGTCGACCGCATCGCCGTCCCCACGCTGGTGCTGCACTCACTCGACGACCCCTTCGTCCTGATCTCGCCCGAGACCCTCGCCCAGCTCGAAGCCAACCCGCACATCACGCTGCTGCAGACCGAGCACGGCGGCCATTGCGCCTTCCTCGCCAAGCCCGACCCGGCGCAGGGCGACGACGGCTACTGGGCCGAGACCACGCTGCTGCGCTTCGTCCTCGCCCACGCGTAATAAAGTGCGCCTGAGATAATCGAACTATGCTTGCCGAGTGGTCCGCCGAATGCACCTCCGAGGACCCCGTTCTCGTCGTTCCGTGGAAGGACCCCAACGGCGCGGCAGCCTTCGTCGACCTCCGCGCCAACCCATACGACTTCGACGCCATTCCCGAAGCCGAGCAGCATCCGCCGCTGCTGCAGGCGCTGCGCGCGCTCAACGCGACCCGCTCACCCGTGTTTACCGCGAAGTGCGACGCCTGGCCGCTGGAGGGCGAAGAGCTTGCGCATCTGCGACTGAACCTCGATGTGGATACAGCCGACGAGGCTACCGGCCTGGCGTTTGGGTTTGCGAGTTACATTGACCTCGTTGCTCGCGACCGCTCGCTGTTCGCCTCGTTTCCCCGGCACGAACAGATGCTGCGCCGGCTCACCCGGCTCGCAACTCCGCTCGACCACCCGCACACAGCCCTCGACTGCATTCTGCGTTCCGCCTTCGTCGATCTCGACGGCCCGCAGCAGGGCTACGCATTCAGCATGTATGTGAAGGCGCTGGGCGCCGACGCACACGCCGCTCTGGAAGCATGGGGCGCCGCGCTCGATGCCATCGTCGCGCTCGTTCGCGGCAAGGAATTCGCGCGCTAGACTTTGCCGAGCGCGTGACTATCTGTCTTAACTGAGAACTGAGAACTGAGAACTGAGAACTGAGCACTGAGAACTGAGAACGGCTCTACGCCATCGCCCGGGCCGGCGTGGCGTCGCGCTGCATGGCGATCAGGCGCGCAGCCTCGCGCACCATTCCGGCCGGCACCGCCTTGCCGAAGTAGAAGCCTTGCGCTTCGTCACAACGCCGGCGCAGCAGGAAGTCCAACTGGCCGTTGGTCTCTACCCCTTCTGCCACCACCTTCAAATTCAGTCCGTGCGCCATGGAGATGATGGCGCGCACAATCGCTGCCGCGTTCGGGTCGTCGCTCGATCGATTGACGAAGCTGCGATCGATCTTCAGCCGGTCGACCTCGTACTGCAGCAGGTAGGAGAAGCTGGAGAAGCCGGTGCCGAAGTCGTCGATCGCGATCTTCACGCCGAGTTTGCGCAACTGTTTCAGCGTCTCGTTGGTCGCAGCGGAACTCGACATCAGGGTCTGCTCGGTAATCTCAATTTCCAGGCTGCGCGCGGGCAGTCCCGACTCGCGCAACGCCATCTCCACCTGCGCCGCCAGGCTCTTCTGCCGGAACTGGCGCGGCGAAAGGTTCACCGCGATCAGCAGCTCGCGGCCGAAGCTGTCCTGCAACTCCTTGCCTTCGTGGCACGCTGTGCGGATCGCCCATTCGCCGATGGGCACAATCAGTCCGGTGGCCTCGGCCAGCGGAATGAACTGGGACGGCGGAATCTGCCCGCGCCGCGGATGGGTCCAGCGCAGCAGCGCTTCCATGCCGATCACGTCGCCGCTGATGCACGACACCTGCGGCTGGTAGTGCAGCGAAAGCTCCCCATTGATCAGCGCATGGCGCAGGTCATGTTCAAACTCGATCTTGTCCGCGGTCGCCACAATCATGCTCTGGTTGAAGACATGGAACGCGTTGCGCCCGCTTTCCTTGGCCTCATACAGCGCCGCGTCGGCATTCTTCAGCAAGCTCTCCGCATCGTGCGCGCAGTCGGGGAAGACGCATAGCCCAACGCTCACCGTCACGTTGACCTCGCGGTTGCCCAGCATGGTGGGGGTGGAAACCTTCTGCAGGATCGCCTCCGCGCACCGCTCCGCGTCCTTCTCGTCGCGGAACTCCGGCATCACGATTACGAACTCGTCGCCGCCCATGCGCGCCACCGTGTCCGTCTGCCGCACCGCCGAGCAGAGCTTCTTCGCAATGGCGTCCAGCAGGGCGTCGCCGGCGGTGTGGCCCAGCGAATCGTTGATGCGCTTGAAGTAGTCGACGTCAACCATCAGCACCGCGACCTTGTGCCGGTTGCGCTTGGCCCGCTGAATCGCCTGCTGCATGCGGTCATCCAGCAGCACCCGGTTGGGCAGCCCGGTCAACTGGTCGTGATGGGCCAGGTGGTTCACATACTCGGTCAGCTTCTTCCGCTCGGTGATGTCGAAGGCGATGCCCAGGTAGCCGGCGATCTTCTCGCCCTGGGTCTTCAGCGCGGTCATGGCCAGGTTCACCCAGATGCGCGATCCGTCCTTGCGCACGTAGGTCCATTCGTGTTCGTCCGTCTGGCCTTGTCTGGGCCTTGCAATCAGCGAACCGAAGCCCGCCTGCACCGGTTCGCCCAGGTCTTTGCTCAACTGCACCGCACGCGCGCTCATCTCTGCCGCATCGTGCAGCATCACCATCGAGTGCTGGCCGATCAGTTCGTGCTTGCGGAAGAAGGTCAGGCTCTCCGCGGCCGGATTCATCGCCGTCACCGTGCCTGCCGGGTCGGTGGCGATGATGCTGAACGGCGCATTCTCAATCATCGACTGGGTGAACTCGTTCAGGTCGGCAATCTGGTGCTGGTGGGCGCGCTCCTCGGTCACATCGCGGTTGGTCACAGCCATGCCGTCGCCCAGCTTGACCACCTGCATCACGATCCAGTACGGCTCCATGCCCTCGCGCGTCACCTGGTGCTCATTGAGGAACGGAATGCCCGTCAGTACCACCTCTTTGAAGCGTTCCAGCAGGTTGCTCGAAACCACGTAGGGAAGCAATTGACTCAGATTCTGGCCAACGATCTCCTCACGCGGCATGTCCATGCGTTGTTCGCCATTGGCATTCGCGTAGGTGAAGCGGAAATCGACGATGTTTCTCGCATCGTCGCGTACGCTCTCCAAGATGTAGAACGAATCCAGACTGCTCTCAGCCGCCGCCACGAACTTCTCGCGGTCTTCGTCGGCGGAGATGACTGCACCCATGATCGACCGGACATAGGGATAGAGGATGGCTGCGCCCATGGCAACGACCACCGCAGCTGCGGCGCGGATCATCTGCAACTGCGGGCCGAACTGACCCTTGGGATCCCACCACGCCAGCCCATATACCGCCAGCCGCTCCAGGCCGAAGCACACCAGAAACAGGCCGAGGATGTAGGTGGTCACGCCCAGCGGAACCCGGTCGCGCAGGTGCATGGCAAGCCGGAAGATCAGCACGCATGCGGCCAGGCAGGTAAGGAATGCAAGGCCGTCGGCGATCAGCGAAAGCGCCAGCGCACGGTGGCCCAAATGCGTCCACGATCCCGTCCCGCCGCGCTTGAGGTATTCGATCACGGCAAGGGGGCTGGGCCCCGACAGGATGATCAGGGCAGTTGGCGCGAACAACGCAAGCGATAGGATCAGCTTCGTTCGCGAGGGCATCGATAACTTGCTGGTCAACAATCGAACTCCACTTGCAGCCGGTGTCTACACAGACCAAGAACCCAAACCCGCAGCGTTCCCTGAGGTATTCCCAAACATACTGGTTTTCCTCACGTTGTGACCAACGATTTCCTGGAAAACTGCGCGCCCTGGTTAACCCGTCGTGCGCGTTCGAGTGGGAAAACTCCGCAACCACTATTGCGATGGCTAATAGCTTATGCTTTTTTTCCCATCCTGACGCCGCCATTCTATCCGGCGATGGCTCGAAATCCAGCCTACTCAAGAGTAACGTTACCGGCTGCGCTTCCGGCGCGGCCTCGGCCTACGATCACAAAGCATTGAAAAGGCAAGTCATTCTGTGCGAATGCAGCGCCGCCTGGAGTGTCCGGTTCCGGGCCCGTCGCGGGGCCTAGTAACTGCCGGCGAAGATTGCCTTCAGCTTGGCGCGCAGTCCTTGTTCCTCGCTCGCCCGCCGCACCTGGGTGCGATGCGTATAGAGCAGCATCCCGATCGCCACGGAAAACTCCGGCCGCGCCAGCTCCGCCGGCATTCGCGACAGCGGCACCGGAGACCCCACCCGCGTTGGCACGCGCAGCAGGCTCTCGGCGTTGTCCAGCAGGCCGGTCAGCAGAGCGCCGCCGCCGGTCAGCACGCATCCGGCGCCCAGCGCCTCCAATACTCCACCCTGGCGCAGGTTGTCGCGCAGCATGGTGAACAGCTCGCGCGCCCGCGGCTCCAGGATCTCCGCCAGAAAGCGCTGCCGCACCAGCCGCGTCGCCGCTCCGCCCGCACTCAGCGAGCCGGCGGCCAGATTCGATCCCACCTCGATCTCGTTGCCCTGCGGCACGGCCGTCACCACGCAGTTTCCGTGCAGGCGCTTCAGGTCTTCCGCTTCCTCCACCGAAACATGCAGCCCTACAGCCAGATCGTTGGTAAAGTGGTCGCCGCCAATCGGAAGCACGGCCGTGTGCGCAATCGATCCCTCAAAGAACACCGCCAGCTCCGTCGTGCTCGATCCGATGTCCGCGACGCACACGCCCAGTTCGCGCTCGTCGGCCGAGAGCACTGCCTCAGCCGCCGCGATGCCCTCGTAGATGGTGTCCGCGACCTCCAGGCCCGCGCGGTTCGCGCAGGTCACCACGCTCTGCGCGACGCCGCCTGAGCAGGTCGACAGGTGCAGATTCACCTCCAGCTTGTTGCCCACCATGCCAATGGGATCGTGGATGCCCGCCTGGTCGTCTAGGATGAACTCCTGCGGCAGCAGGTGCAGCACCTCGCGATCGGGCGGCAGCGCAACCGAGCGCGCCCGGTCGACCGCAGCCCGCACCTCTTCGCGCGTAATCTCGCGCATGCGGCTGCCCATGGAGATTCCGCCGCGGCTGTTTACGCCGCGCACATGCGTGCCGCCAATGCCCACCACCGCGGTCTCAACGGTACCCCGCGCCATCCGTTCCGCGGCGAGTGCGGCCTTGTTGATCGCTTCCGCAGCCGGCCCAAGTTCCGCGATCAGTCCCTTGCGCATGCCGCGTGCTGCCTCGATGCCGTGGCCGCGATAGCGCAGTACGCCGTCCTGCAGCTCCGCCACCAGCACGCAGATCTTGCTGCTGCCCGCGTCCACCACCGTGATCAGGTTCTCTTGCCTGGCGTTCATCGCGGCGCCCCCTGCACGGGAGAGCCCGTTGTAGAAGCGTGTGCCGTGGAAGCATGCACCATCGCCTTCGCGTGTTTGACGCCAGCTTTGCCCTTCACCTTCGCTACCGGTGGCCTGGCCTGCGCGGCAGCCGCCGGGGCCGCTGTCTTCTTCTGGAGCGCGTCGCCGGCGTCGCTCGTCGAATTCGAGGCAGCCGCGTCGCTGGCTCCTGCGGCGCCGTTGACTGGCGCCGGCGTTCCGGGCTGCATCTGCAACACCACTTGCCGTTCATAACGCATATCCACCGACGCCAGCTTGGGATACTGCGCCCGCCATTCGGCCAGGTGCGCCTGGTACTGGTGATACCGCTCCAGGTACTTTTCCTCGCCGAAGTGCACCAGGATATCCGTGCCTCCATCGGGCAGGATGGCCTTCACGTCTTCGGGGTTCGAGAGGTCCACTTCGCTCAGTTTATGTGACACGCCTTCTCCGCTGGCGTCGAGCGCCGCAACAAAACCCATATAAATCCTCATCCGCGCGGCCCGCACCGAAAGCGGGTCATCGCTCGAAATTCCCGTCAGCACGGGAAACGAGTAATGCGGAGCCGCGCCGGCGACTCGCCGTCCGTTTGCGTCTTCCGTCTCCGGACCCGGCATATCGAACAGCATCCCATTCGCGTCCACCAACCCGATCTGGTTGCCCTGGCGCACAAAGGCCACCGGAGTGCGCTCCACGATCGCCACCCGCACCCGGCTGGGCAGCAGCCGCATCACGGTCGCATGCTCGACCCAGGGCAGGCTCTCCAACTCCGCCCGCCGCGCGTCCAGCGGAATGGTGAAGATATTGCGGTCCACGTCCTCGCCGAATACGCTCAGCAGTTGCGCCCGCGTCAGGTGGCTGTTGCCCGCAATCTGAATCGCCTCAGAATCCGGGACCACGAAGTGGGCATCGTGCAGCAGGTAGCTCCGCACTTCCATCGCCCCGGCGATGGCCGCGCCGGTTACCAGCAGGAAAATGCCGCCTGCGGCAATCTTTCCCCACAGCGTCTTGGGCAACAGCCCGCCGCGGAAGCTCAGGCGAACTCCCGGCCGCCGCGCTCTCCCCGTGAAGTTGCCCTCCGGCTCGAATTCGCCGCCGTCGTCATCCGCGTAGTTGCTGGGGTAAATGGAGTCGCGTCGCAAGGGCATTTCGGTCACCGCGGCGCCGCGCTTGAAGCCTGCTGTCCGGGCTCCGGTTTGCGCGCGACCCGGCTCCGGCGCGTCCAGCACCGCCGAGTCACCCTTCGAAAACAGATTGCCTGATCGCAAGCCTGAGCAAGGTCGCGAGGAATCGCCTCACCCGATCATAGCGCGCGACCCCAGCAACGCCCATCCCTAAACCGGGGACGTACCCACTCAGCAACTCATCCGGGAAAAACTGCCGCGCGGGGTTGACAGCGGGAGAATCAGCGCTGCCCCAGCGCCGCCAGCAGCATCACCCCGGCCTGTGAGACGCTGCCCGCTCCCAGCGTCAGAAGGACATCCCCTTCGCGAGCCCCCGCCGCCAGCGCCGCAACCCCCTCCGCCATCGACGGCGCGTAGTTCACCCCGCCGGCGACGGTCCCGGTCCGGCGGATCGCCTCCACCAGTCCGGGTGTGTCCACGCCGGGGATCGGCTCCTCGCTGGCCGCGTAGATATCCAGCACCTGCACGCAGTCCGCATCCGCAAACGCCCGGGCAAACTCCGGCCCGAGGTCGCGCGTTCGCGTATAGCGATGCGGCTGAAACAGCACCTGCACGCGCCGGTAGCCGGCATCGCGCGCCGCACGCAGGGTCGCCAGGATCTCGGTCGGATGGTGTCCGTAGTCGTCCACCACGGTCACCCCGCGCACCGTGCCTTTCACCTGGAAGCGCCGGTCGAGGCCGCGGAAACTCTTCAACCCGGCGGCAATCGCATCCGGCGCGATGCCCAGTTGCACGCCAATCGCCACCGCCGCCGTCGCGTTCAAAACATTGTGCCGTCCGGGAACATGCAGCACGAACGGCCCCAGCACCAGCCCCCGGTAGTTCACCTCGAACTGCCAATGACCTGCGGCCGCCTGGCCGTCCGCGTCGATGCGAGCGGTCGCCCGGCGTTCGATCAATTGCAGCCGAAAATCCGCTCCCTCCAATTCGCCATACGTATAAACCCGCCGGTGCACCCGTTCCAGCACACCCCGCAACAGTGCGTTGTCCATGCAGGCCGTGGTCGCGCCATAGAACGGCACCCGGTCCATGAACTCCACGAACGCACTCTCCACGTCGGCCATATCGCGATAGCAGTCCATGTGCTCGCGATCCAGGTTGGTCACCACCGCCAGCACCGGCGACAGCTTCAGGAAGCTGCGGTCGCTCTCGTCCGCCTCTGCCACCAGATACTGCGAGGAGCCCAGCCGCGCATTCGAACCCAGCGCGTCCACGCGCCCGCCTACCACCACCGTGGGGTCGAGATTGCCTTCGCCGCCGCCCGCGCTCATCACCGCCGCAATCATCGAGGTGGTCGTCGTCTTGCCATGCATCCCGGCTACGGCGATCCCATACTTCAGACGCATCAGCTCGGCCAGCATCTCGGCCCGCTGGATGACGGGAATCTTCCGCGCCCGCGCCTCCAGCACCTCGGGATTTGTGGCTGACACGGCCGAACTGGTCACCACCACGTCGCTGGCCGCCGCGTTGGCCGCCGCGTGGCCCTCGTAGATCACCGCGCCCATCCCGGCGAGGCGGTCGGTTGCGGCCGAACGCCGCAGGTCCGAGCCCGACACCGCATACCCCATCGTCAACAGAATCTCCGCGATCCCGCTCATGCCGATCCCGCCAATCCCGATGAAGTGGATCCGGTGCGACGGCGCAAACAGAAAATGTCCGGGCAAACCCATATCCCTTCAATCTATCAGCGCGACCCGCTCTGCCAGTGCGACCCCCTCAGACGGCCCGTTGTCCGTCCAGAATAAGTACTGCAATATCAGTGCGGATCGGGTGGGGGCAGGGAAGGGTAGTTCCCAATTCCTGCAAACTAATGCGCAATCGCGTTTCTCAACGGAGCTAAACCTTTGATATTGCATTGAGTTTTTGGCGCACGAATTGCTCTCTTACACCATTACCTATCTTCCGATAGGTTCCCCGGGCCCAGCATTCAAATCCCTTCCCGCCTCGCGGGTGAAAGCTGCCTCCATGAAAATCTCTGCTCTGAACTGCTCCTTTACCGCGATCGCCCTCGTGCTAGGGACCTTTGCCTGCGTCAAACCCGCCCATGGGCAAACCCTGGCCGCCACATATTTCACAATTGCCGAGAGCGATAGAGACGCAAACCACCTCAGTCAGAACGGCGTATATAGCAATGAAGTGGCGAGTACGCTTGGGCCGGATGGCCTGCCGGTGCTGAATCTTAACCAGTACGATGGCTGCGGCGCAACGGCAAGCTGCATCACCCAAAGCGGGCTCCCGAGCGACCTCACGAGCAGCGGAGAAATCACGTATTGGAGCCCTAGCCTCAACAACGGCAGCTCCACCGACACTTCCGACGTCGTCGAAACCGGGACCGGAACCGTCACCCTCCCCTACGCCAACAACAGCTTCTATCCGCCCAACGGGACTGGTAGCAGTGACTACAACGGGTTTCAGGCGGCAATCTTCGATGGCGTTCTCAACGCTCCAACGACCGAAACGTTGAGCTTCTTGATCGGCTCCGACGATATGGCCTTTGTCTATATCGACGGAAATATCGTCTGCGACGACGGCGGAGTTCACGGTAACAGTTCAGTCGCATGCACTACCCCGACCATCTCCGCCGGCAACAACAGCATTGAAATCTTCTTTGTCGACATCAATATCTCCGGGGCGGCGTTGGATTTCTCGATCCAGACCCAGGGCGTCACCACGCAGCCGCCGCCGACCACCGGCGTCACGCCCGAGCCCAGCACCTTCCTCATGCTCGGCACTGGAATCATCGGCGCCGCCGGAGCCTTCCGCCGTCGCCTCCTGCGCTGACCCGCAGTAGCTCAACCGTCCCTATCCGGGCCGGATGCCGCCATCCAGCCAGATGGCTCATCCGGCCCGCAGTCATTGCACCCGATATCATCCGTAGCCCCCGCCATCGCCTGGCCTGAGAACGCGCACCCCGTCGTTACCACCATCTTCCTGGATCCTGCTCACGTTAATCCCGCCTGTGCCGATGAGGCCTTTACGGTGCAACGGAGCTGACCGGGAATGACCAGGCCACGACATGCGAATCGCTGTTTCCTTGCTGCGCTATCCAGCGCGCTGACATCGCTGTTTACGCGTCCCCGGAGTTCCGTCGGGCCGCCGCCTCCCAGGCCATTTCTGACCGAGGCTGCGCTCAAGGCCGTCTGCCTGCCTGCCCACCCCCGCGGCGCGGCCAGAATCATCCCATTTCCGCATCCACCCGAGGAATCCCGCTCAGGGAGCCGGCAACCGCCTCAACCATTTCTCGTTCGGCACACGCCGCCGTCAGCCCCCAAGGTCCCCAACCTCGCGCTGGATCCATCGCCGCAGGTTGGACTCCGGTAGAGCCGGAACGCCATGCGCCCCATCCATTCGGCACAGAACCCCGGGCGGATGGGTCGCCACGCGCCGCCACCTGCCCCGCGCACGAGGATTTGCGGGCGCCGCAAGTTGCCTTCAGCCGCGCAACTCCGTTCGCGGAAAACAGCCGTATGTTGCGCTGCCTGAGCCCTTCGCCTTCCGCAACCAATTGGGGTTTTGCGGGTCTAATTCACCAGGAGTTCCGAGCAGCCGTCCTGAGCAGATCACGGACCGGGACCCCAGGGAACATGGGCCTTTGCCATCCTCGCAACCCGCGGCTCGAAAGCATCACCGGGCAAGCGAAGGAGTTGCAGGCCAGGGAAAGTGTATGAAGATCACGCGAGTTCTGAAGAGCATGATGGTTGCAGCGGTGGTAGCCGGGGCCTTGCTGACGACGGCTCCCGCAACCGCCCACGCGGCCGTATTCGTTGGCGTTGCCATTGCCCCCCCGGTGATCCCGGTCTACGCCCAGCCCGTCGCGCCGGACTACGGATACATCTGGACCCCCGGCTACTGGGCCTACGGGCCGGACGGCTACTACTGGGTCGACGGCGCCTGGGTTTACCCGCCCTACGTCGGCGCGCTGTGGACGCCCGGCTACTGGGGCTGGGGCGTTGGCGGCTACTTCTGGAATCCCGGATACTGGGGCCGCACCGTAGGCTACTACGGTGGCATCAACTACGGCTTCGGCTACTTCGGCGTAGGCTTCTGGGGCGGATATTGGAACGGCGGCCACTACTTCTATAACGGCGCCTACAATCATCTCGGCTTCCACAACGGCTTCGTCTACAACCACCCGGTCGCCGGATTTGACGGCCGTCCCGGCGGCGCAGCCTTCGCCCGCGGCGGTGCAACCGTTGCGGAGAATCGCGGCGCCGGCATCAATGGCAACAGCTTCGCCAACCGCGGCAGCGTCAATAGCGCGGCGCGCCCCGGCTACAGCGCAGGAGCCTCCAACAGCTTCGCGGCAGCGTCTCATGCGAGCGTTGCCGCCCCGCAAGCCCGCACCTTCTCCGGCAGCGGTAACGCCGGCGCCGGCGCCCGCCCGAGCTTCAGCGGCGGTGGTGGTGGACATGCCGGCGGCTTTGGTGGCGGACACTCCGGCGGCGGTCGCCGGTAAGGCATCTCCCAGGCAGCACACCCAGGGCTGAGGATCGAATCCTCAGCCCTTCTTTTTTGCCAGCTCTGCCACCATCTGCGCAATTCGCTCCAGCGCTCCGCTGCGCGCCAGCGACCGCGCCTGCGCCGCCATCTCCGCTCGCCGGGTCGCATCCAGCAGCAAACCCCGCAGGCCGTCCAGCAGCGCTGCGGGCGTAGCGTCCTGCTGCAATAGCATCACCGCCGCGCCGGCCTCTGCCAGCACCTCTGCGTTCTTTCGCTGATGGTCGTCCGCCGCGCCCGCGAACGGCACCAGCAGCGACGGCTTGCCCGCCGCGCACAGCTCCGCCACCGTGCTGCCCGCCCGCGCCAGTACCAGATCCGCAGCCGCATACTGCGCCGGCATGTCAGTCAAAAATGCTTCCACCGACCACCGCGCCGCATCTGCCCCACTGGCCGCATACGCTGCCCGCGTAGCGTCTAGCTGCCGCCCGCCCGCCTGGTGCACAATCGTCAGTCCGGGCACCGCGGCCAATAATTCCGCAACAATCTTCGGCATGGTCTGGTTGAAGATCTGTGCGCCATTGCTCCCCGCGGTCACCAGCAGTCTGGGCGCAGCCCCTGCCGGCCGGGGCGGCAGCGCAAACAACTCCGGCCGCACCGGCACTCCCGTCACCTCGGCATTGCGGAAGTACTTCGCCGTCTGCGCAAAGTTCACCGCCGCACCACTCACCCAGCGTCCGATCCAGCGATTCGTCATGCCCGGTACGGCGTTCGGCTCATACGCCAGCGTCGGCACCTGCTTCAGGATCGCCGCCAGCATGCCCGGCCCGCTCGCGTAGCCGCCCACGCCCACCACCACCTGCGGCCGGAACTTGCCGAGCAACCGCACGCACTCCACCACCCCCAGCGGCAGATCCACCGCCGTCCGCAGTCGCGTCGCCAGGCTCACATTCTTCAACTGCCCCGAGCGCACCAGCTCCAGCTGGAACCCAGCCTCCGGGACCAACTTCGTCTCCAGTCCGCGCGCGGTGCCCACAAAGCGGACCTCCGCGCCGTGCCGATCGCGCAACTCGCGCGCCATCGCCAGCGCCGGAATCACATGCCCGCCCGTCCCTCCGCCCGCAATCAGGATTCTCAGCTTTTCGCTGACTTGCTGACCCGCTGACTCGCTGACTGGCTGCACCTAATCGATCTCTCGCGTAATGTTCAGCAGAATCCCCAAGCTCGCCAGCGTAATAAACACCGACGTCCCGCCATCGGAGATCAGCGGCAGCGTAATCCCCTTGGTCGGGACCAGCGCCAGCACCACGCTGATGTTGAAGAAAGCCTGAATCAGAATCGCGGAGGTGATCCCGAACGCCAGGAACCGCGCAAACGGGTCGGTCGAAAGCACCGCCGCCCTCAGCCCGCGATATCCCAGGAACACAAACAGTGCTACCACTGCGATCGCCCCGACCAGCCCAAGCTCTTCGCAAATATTGGCGAAGATGAAGTCGGTGTGCGGCTCCGGGAGGTAGAACAGCTTCTGCACCCCCTCCATCAACCCGCGTCCAAACACCCCGCCGGTGCCCACCGCAATCAGCGACTGCAGAATATGGAAGCCGGCGCCGCGCGGATCCAGTTCCGGGTTCACGAACGCCAGCATGCGCGCCCGCCGGAACGCCACGTGGAACAGCATGTAGTAGAGCACTGGCGAAGCTGCCGCCGCGGCGATGAAGAAGTACTTCACCTGCGCGCCCGCCAGGTACAGCATCAGGGCCGTCACGCCTGCGCACACCAGCGCCGTGCCGAGGTCGGGCTCTTTGAGGATCAGCGCAATGAACACCAGCGGAGGCAGCGCCGCGCGCAGGATGGTCCCCTTCCAATCGTCCATCGCGTGAATGCGCGTTTGCAGAAAATACGCCAGGAACAGCACAATCACCGGCTTGGCCAGCTCCGACGGCTCCAGCGTTGTCCCCGCCACCCGGATCCAGCGATGTGCCCCGTTCATCCCGTGCATCACGAACACGCCGAGCAGCAGCAGCGTAGTCACCGCAACGCACCCCACCACTACCGGATAGCTGTTATAGCGGCGGTAGTCCACCCGCATCAGCACCGTCAGCGCCACCATTCCCAGCAGCGCCCACAGCGCCTGCATCCGCACATACGCATAGGGCGAGCCGACCGTCTCCTTCGCCATCACCGCCGACGCCGAGAACACCATCACCAGCCCAAACAGCACCAGCAACAGCACCGTCCCGAACATCCATTTGTCGACCCCAACCCGCTTCGCCATCCTGCTCGTTTCTTCTCGGTGCCCTCATCCTGAACGAAGTGAAGGACCCCGCATTTATCTCTCGCTCTCTCTACGCAGAAAGCTGTTTCACCAAATCCTTAAATACCCGGCCCCGCTGCTCGTAATTCTCGAACTGGTCGAAGCTCGAGCACGCCGGCGCCAGCACGACCACATCGCCCGCGACCGCGTCCTGCGCGGCCCGGCGCACGGCCGCATCCAGCGTTCCCGCTGGAACTATCTTGACCACTCCCGCAAGGTGCTGCTCGATCTTCTCCGCCGCCGAACCTATTGTGTAAACAACTTTGCATCGCTCGCGCAGCAAATCGCTCAATTCCGTGTAATCCGAGTTCTTGTCCTTCCCGCCCAGAATCAGGTGCACGCCAGTCTTGAACGCCTCCAGCGCCTTCTTCGTCGCGTCCACATTGGTCGCCTTGGAGTCGTTGTAGAAGTCCACGCCGCGGATGGCGGCGACGAATTCCAGCCGGTGCTCGACGGCCTTGAAGCTGGCCACCGACGCGCGGATCGACTCCGCCGGAATGCCGCCCAGCCGCGCCGCGCACACCGCTGCCAGCACATTCTCCACGTTGTGCGCGCCTTTCAGCGGAATCTCCGCCACCGGCATCACCGGCTCCGCCTTCGCGCCCTCGCGCGGAACAAACAAGATGCTCTCCCCATGCACAAACGCGCCCTGTTTGATCGGCCGCCGCCCGCTGAACCAATACACCTGCGCCTTCGTCTTGGCGGCAACCATCTGCGTCGGCGGGTCTTCGCCATTCAGCACCAGGAAGTCCTCGGCCGTCTGATTCTCGGTGATCCGCGCCTTCATCGCGGCATAGTTCTCAAACGTCCCATGCCGGTCCAGGTGGTCGGGCGTAATGTTCAGCACGACGGCGATCTGCGGATGAAACTCCTCCACCGTCTCCAACTGGAAGCTCGAAACCTCCAGCACACTCACCGTTTCGGGCGTGCTCGGCGCGATCAGCTCAATCACCGGCGTGCCAATATTCCCGCCCACCAGCGTCGGCCCGCCCGCGTCCGCAAAGATCTTGCCCAGCAGGGAAGTGGTCGTGGTCTTCCCATTCGATCCCGTAATCGCGACAATCTTGCCCCGCAGGAAGCGGCTCGCCAGCTCCAGCTCGCCGATGATCGGCGGCCCGTCCTTCCCGTAGGCCCGCACCTGCTTGAGCTCCGGCGTGTCGTAGGGCACCCCCGGCGACACCACAATCAAATCCTGCCGGCGAAACGTCAGCAGCCCATGCCCACCCGTCTCGACCATGATGCCCGCGTCGAGCAGCGTGGGAATCTCGCTCGCCAGCGCCACCGCGCTGCGCGTGTCCGACACCGTCACCCGCGCCCCCCGGTCGCGCAGAAACAGCGCCGCCGCCATCCCGCTCTTGCCCAACCCCACCACCAACACGCGCTTATTCTTCAGTTCCATGCCTACAAATCTATCCCACTATTCAGAGAAATCGGTTCAATCGGTGTTCCTCGGTGTTAAGCCTCTTCTACCTCAGCTTCAGCGTCGTCAGCGCGAACGCAAATACGCTACTGCTATCATTGCACCAGCAATGGCGGGAGCAACCCATGGCGCGAACCATTGAAGTGGAAATCGATGAAGTCGGCGCTGTCCGTCCCCTCGATCCGACCGTGAAGCTGCCGCCGGGCAGAGCCGTCCTGGCCTGGCCCGAACGCGAAGATATCGATCCGGCGCTCATGTCGGAAAAGGCGCTGGCCGACTGGCTTCGCCCGGAAGAGGACGACGCATGGGCGTGTTTGCAGCAGGCCAAGTAGCTCTCCTTCCGTTCCCATTCTCCGATTTGAGCCGGAATAAGCTTCGTCCCGTCGTCCTTCTCGCTGCCGCTGGCCGCGAGGACTGGATCGTGTGCCAGATCACCAGCTATCCCTTCGGCGATCATCGCTCCATCCGTCTTACCCCTTCGGACTTCTCAACCGGCACACTCCGGCAAATCAGCTATGTGCGGCCCGGCAAAATCTTCACGGCCCACGAATCCTTGATCGCTTCCGTAGTCGGAAACCTTAAGGCCGAAATACTATCGACCATCCGCAACGCAGCCATCGCGATCATTCAGCAACCGTGAATTCTTCACCCCTGAAGAAAATCGGTTCAATCGGTGTTCCTCGGTGTTAAGCCTCTTTTACCTCAGCTTCAGCGTCGTCAGCGCAAACAGCGCAAACACCAGCGCCATAATCCAGAACCGCGCAATCACCTTGCTCTCGCTCCACCCCAGCAACTCAAAGTGATGGTGCAGCGGGGCCATCTTGAAGATCCTCTTCCCATTGCGCAGCTTGTAGCTCCCCACCTGCAGAATCACGCTCGCCGCCTCCAGCAGAAACACGCCTCCAATAAACGGCAGCAGCAGCTCCTGCTTGATGATTACCGCAACCGTCCCAATCGCCCCGCCCAGCGCCAGCGATCCCACGTCGCCCATAAACACCTCTGCCGGATGCGCGTTGTACCAAAGGAACCCGATGCTCGCGCCCACCATCGACCCGCAGAAGACCGTCACCTCGCTCACCATCGGCATCCGGTCCAGCTCCAGGTAGTCCGAAAACACCACGTGCCCACTCACGTACGTCAGCACCGCCAGCGCGCCCGCCGCGATGATGGTGCATCCGATCGCCAGCCCGTCCAGCCCGTCTGTGAGGTTCACCGCGTTGCTGGTCAGCGTAATCACCAGCATCACGAAGATTACGAACGGCAGGAACGCCAGCCAGTGCAAATGCGGAATCGCGCCCATCCATTGCCACACCAGGTCCGGCCGGAAGCGCTTGACCAGCGGCACCATCAGCCGCGTCGAGTAGCTCCCGCGCGCCGCCTCCAGCCGCAGCAGCGCCACTGCGACCGCCGTGCTGGCCAGGAACTGCAAGCCCAGCTTCTGCCGCGCCGTCAGCCCCATGCTGCGTTTCTTCACCACCTTGATATAGTCGTCGGCAAACCCGATCCCGCCGAACGCCAGCGTCGACAGTACCGCAATCCACACCGCCGGGTTCGAAAGGTCCGCCCACAGCAGCGTTGGCACCAGGATGGAGATGACGATCAGCACCCCGCCCATGGTCGGTGTGCCGCCCTTCTTCAGGTGGGTCTGCGGCCCATCCTCGCGCACATACTGGCCGATCTGGAACTCGCGCAGCCGCTCAATGACGAACGGCCCGATCAGCAGCCCGATCAGCAGCGCCGTCAGGCTGGCAAACGCCGTCCGGAAGGTCAGATACCGGAAGATCCGGAACACACGAAAGTAGGGAAACAGCTTCTGGTACAGCAGCCAATAGAGCAATCCGCGCCCGCCTTTGCACGACGCGCAACCTCCCGGCCCGCGCCTCAAACTCAAGCGCTATCTTAACAGGCTTGCCTGCATCAGCAGAGTGACGGCAACGACACGCGTACAGCGGAGTGTTCATTTCCCCGTTTCGCCCCCTCGCACCGCCCCACCCCGCCATGAAGCGTCATTCTGGCCAAGCCAGAATCTCCGTATTCGTCTTGCTTAAGGGCACCGCTTCAGCCGTGCCATCACGTGGCTCTTCTGAAACGGGCTTTAGCCCCTGAGGTCAGCTTGCACGCCGCGCACACCTACGCAATCGTCTGGTCCGCCCCCGCCCTGCTCAGCATCACCCGAATATCCGTCGAGTTCTTGAACGAGAACGCCGGAGGATTGCTCGGCGCCGTGATAAACGCAAAGTCCGCGCGATGTACCGCGTCCGTCACAATGCACGGCCGCGCGTCGGGCGTCATCGGCTGCACTTCCACATGGCTCATCTCAATCCGGTCGACGTGGCGCAAATAGAACCCGTGTGCCGGCAGCGTGCCCAGCATCCCGGGCTCGGGATACATGGCCTCTTTCTCCGGAACCACGATCTGCGCGTCCTCCGCGGTGCCTCCGCCGGCATGCTGCACGAAGACGTCGGATATCTTTACGTCCTTCACGTTGTAGCCCGGAATGCCGGTAATGTTCGATCCGAACTTCGCCGCGCTGTTGTAGCAGTTGATTCCGGAGATCAGCACGCGCTGCAGCGTGCCCACCACCGTGCTCTGGTCGCCTGTACCCTTGGGCCCGCGCAGCCGCGCGCCCAGGCGTATGAAGATGGGGCAACTGATAATGTCGCGCATGGTGATGTTGCTGACCGTAATATCTTCCAGCAGCGCGCCGTCCACCGTCTCCAGCGCCAGCCCCTGGCAGCCCTCGAAGACGCAGTTGGTAATCGAGAAGTTCTTGAAGCCGCCATTCGATTCGGTACCCAGCTTAATGCGGCCGGTGCCGCCCACCTTGCGGTCGGCTTCCTGCGTGAACTTCTTCCAGGTCCCGTCCAGCACCGTGCCCAGTTGGTAGCAGCCGCTGACGAAACAATTCGTGATGTTGAAGTTCTCGCACGACCGGTTGTACCCGAGCGCAAAGCTCGCCTTCGGCACGATCGCATCGTCCCAGGGCGAGTTCACGGTGCAGTTCGACACCCGCACATTCTTGCAGCAGTCGATATCCATGCCGTCGCGGTCGGTGTCGATCTTCAGGTTGTCGATGGTGAGGTTGTCGACGCCTGTCACCAGAATGCCGAAGTGCCCGCCCTTCAGAATCGAGAAGTCGCTCAGAATGACGTTGCGGCAATTCTTCAGGGCAATCGACTTGTTGCCCACCCCTGCCTGCTCTGCCTGGTACATCGGATAGTTGCCGCGATTGCGCGGACCGCCTCCGCCGGGACCGCCGGGCCTCGCCGTTCCCGCAGCCGCGCCAGCTCCTGCGGAGCCGGCACCACCAGGTGCACCTGCGCCTGCGGGTGGGGTCATGCGCTCCGGACCGAAACCCGCGCCATAGGCGCCCGCACTGGCCGGCGGACGGCCAGGCCCTGCGCCAAAGCTCAGCCCGCGGCCCCAGATGAGCCCAGGCCCGGTGATCGAGATATCGCTGAGGCCTTCGCCCCAGATCAGCGAGTTATGCCAGTGGTTGTGGCCGTAGTCCTGGTAGGCATCCCATGGATTCTTCGGCTCGGCCGCGTCATAGGTTCCACCCATGTAGCCGGTCGTCTCGCCCGGCTTGGGCGAGTCCGCCGCAATGATCGTCGATCCCTGCGAAAGGTATAGGTTGACCTTGCTCTTCAGCCGGATCGAAAACGAAATGTAAGTCCCGGCCGGAAAGACCACTGTGCCCCCGCCCGCGGCCGCAGCCGCCTCAATCGCGGCGTTGATCCCGGGCGAGTCGACGGTCTTGCCATCGCCGGTCGCGCCAAATGCGCGCACATCGAACATCACCGGAGAAAGCGCCGGCGTGGTCGCCTTCTTTGCGGCGAAGGCGGGAATTGCGGAAGCGGCGGAGGCGGCAAGACCCATACTGCTGAGTCTCAGAAGATCGCGGCGGGCGGAGTCAAAGGTTTTCATACCGCCCGTCATCCTAGCAGAGCCGGTGTATGGATTGGAAATATCCCCCTCAGGAAAGCTGAACTGGCGCGATGCGGCCGCCTTCTAATTCAAAGACGCGGTCGGCGCGGCGGATCGCGCTCGCCCGGTGCGCAATCATCAGCACCGTCAGCGCGCCGTGCCGTTCCCGCACCACCGCGCGAATCGCCTCCAGAATGCGAGCCTCATTCTCCACGTCCAGCGCGTTGGTCGCTTCGTCCAGAATCAGCAGCGTCGGCTTGCGCAGCAGCGCCCGCGCCAGCGAGATGCGCTGCCGCTGACCGCTCGACAGCAGAATGCCGCGGTCGCCGACTACCGTCTCCAGCCCCAATGGCAATTCGTACACAAAGCCCGCCGCGGCCAGCAGCAGCGCCTCGCGCAGCTCGGCGTCGGTGGCTCCCGGCCCCGCCCACAGCAGGTTTTCGCGCACGCTCTGGTGGAACAGCACTGTATCCTGCCCCACGTACCCCACGTGCTGGCGCCACAGCCGCATCGCAGCAGGGTCGAGTGCGCGCCCATCCAGCAGCAGCCGCCCGCGCGTCGGCAGCAGCAGCCCGTTGGTCACGTCGGCAAGGGTGCTCTTGCCCGCGCCCGATGGACCCACCACCGCCGTGATGGTCCCCGCCTCGATCGCCAGGTCGATCCCGCGCAGCACCAACTCCGGCTCGCGCTGCGCGTCCGCAGCCTGATACGCAAACCACACATCCTCCAGCCGCAGCTCGCGCTCCAGCCTCAGCGAAGCCTCCGCGCCCGAATCTTCATCGCGATCCACGGCCGCCTCCGGCTCCGCGTGAGCCACGCACTCCGCCTCGATCCTCAGCACCTGGTCGAACGACGGCAGCACGCTGGCAAGTTGATGGGCCTGGCTCTGCAGGTTGGCCAACTGCGGCATCAGCCGGGTGAAGATCGCCAGCAGCAACAGCAGCGTCGCCGCCTGCACCTGCAGCACGCGCAGCGCAAGAAACACGACCACTCCCAGCGCGGCCAGCGAACCCACTTCAAACCAGAAGCTCGATGCGGCGTGGTGCTTCGCCGTGTCTCCCGTGTGCCGCGCCACCTCGCCGCAGAGCTGGCTGAAGAGCCTCACGTCGCGCTCTTCCGCGTTGTATGCCTTCACGCTCTTCAGGTTCAGCAGGTGCTCCTCGGTGGCCGCGTAGACTTCGGTGACGCTCTCATCCAGGCTTTGCCCGCTCTTCCGCGTGCGTTCGACCGAGCGCCGTTGCAGCAGCATCAGCCCTCCGCCCAGTGCCAGCACCAGCAGCGTCATCGCCGGGGACAGCTTCAGCGCAACCGCCAGATACAGCAATGTCAGGCAGCCCAGGTTGATCAGCGAAAGCAGCAGGCTGACGGCGTCAGTCACATTGCGCAACTGTCCCGTCAGCAGATGGGCCAGCCTGCCCGCCCGCTGCCGCACCAGGAATCCCCACTGCGCCTTCACCACCCGCTCATACACTCGCCGGCTCAGCGCCAGCTGCACCTTGGTCGTCGTGGTGTACACCAGCATCGACTGCGACCGGCGCAGCAGCGAACGCAGCGTGCCGGTCGCCAGGAAGATTCCCAGCACCACCGGCAGCCAGATCGCCCGCGGCACGCCCGCACCCACCAGCAACCGCTGCGAGCCGACCACCAGCCAGCCGGCCGTTGACGACCCGCTGAAGTTCATCCCCGCCACTGCCAGCAACGGCAGCAGCAGCACCAGGCCGGCGCCTTCGGCCAGCGATCCCGCCAGCGCCGTCGCCACCGTCAACACAAATGCGCGCGGATCCACCGCCGCCGAGAAGCGTGCCAGCCTCACCGCCGTCTTCCACGTCGACCCGCCCCGCCCGGATTCGATCGGCAATCCCTCTGGAGCGTCGCCCGCGCGCGCGGAGTCGGCAATCGGCGAAGCGGGAAGCGGCATGGTTGCTACGTTACCAGACCCGGCCCGCGATCATCCCCAGCGCGCGCGTCCTCGCGCCTCAGCGCACTTCGAAGGTGTACGCTCGCACCCACTCGTTTCCCTTCATGGCGAAGATGTGCGGGTCCAGCTTGCCCGCGGGCCGCAGCTCGGTCACGTTGATGCGCAAGCCGACCTTGCCCGCCATCAGCACCTCCACCCGCCGCGCCACCTGCACTCCGTTGTAGTCGCTGAAGTCCATGCGACGCGTCTCCAGCCCGTTGCCATAGCTCTTCACCAGCTGCCCGCTCGCGTCGAACCAGAAGCCGTCGAACTCCTTTGGGTCGGGCGTACCATCCGCATTCTCATGCCCGCTCGCAACCCGGGTCGCCGGCACGCCATCCACCACGTCCCGCGTGATCCGCCAATCCGACTCCGCAAACAACGAGTCCGTTGCCGGCAGCGGCTCCATTGCCGTCAGCACAAACTGCAGCAGCGCCGCGTCCGGGCCCTGTGCCATGCGATACCGCTTCTTGCCATTGCGGCTGCGTACAAACTTGCTGGCGCCCAGCGCCGCTTCCCGGCGCCACTGGGTATCGTTCACCCAGGTGTCCGTGTACGTTCCCGTCTCCACCACCCCCGAGCTGCCGCGCGTAGTGAACTCCGCCTTCAGCACGTAGGGCGCGCTTTGTCCCGCCGCCGGAAACCCCAGCTTCCTCGCTTGATCGAAGTAGGTTCTCGCGCTTTCGCTGCTCGCCGCGGCCTTGTCTGCATGGTCCGCCTGCGCCCAGGCAGTGGAGTCCGCAACCCGCACGCCCACGGTCCAGGCTATCGCCACCGCGACTACCGCCGCTGTCAGCCTCATTCGCATGGCAGAACTCGATGCGCCTCAACCATCTTGGACGCAATTCTAGTCCGCTGCCGCTGCCCGGCCCAACCCATTTATGTCAGATGTGCAAATGCCCCTACGGCGTTGTGATCGTCCACAGCGACTGGTCGTCGCGCACAAATGGGACCAGCTCAACCATTCCGCCTCCGCCTGCCTGGCGCAGGCTCAGCCCCGCTCCCTTGTTCCGAATCCGCCAGCCGCCATCCGGAAACTGATCCAGATGCCACAATTGCGCGTCCGCACCGGTATACGGAGAGAGGTCAACGGTCATCCCAAAGGCCAGCGTAATCCCGGACGTGCCCAGTGCGTTGCCTGTCCCAACGTTGACAATTTTGTAGAACCCGCCGCCCGCCGGCGTAATCGTCCACTTCTGGTTGTCCAGCGTCAGGTACCGCGCCACGCGCGGCAGTATTCCCCCCTTCGCTCCCGGGGCGGGTGCGCTCCCGATGGTTGCCCCCGCAGGTGGCTGCTCCCACGATTCCAGCGTGTTCTCGCTCAGCCGCGACACAATCTGGTAGGTCCCGTCCGTCAGGTTGTCGCCCGCCACCGGCCATCCATCCGCGCTCCACAGCAGCGGCCGGATATCCAGCACGCTCCGCCCGCCCCGCGTCATATCTGCCTCGTAGTGCACGCTGAATCGCTCTGCTCCCTCCGCTTCGCTGCCCGCTTCCATCGCGCTGAGCGTCCCCCCGGCGATCCGCTCGGCGTCCGCTTTCGTCATGTTCAGCATCGCCCCGGGGTCTACGTCCGCCGGCTCGGTGTCGTAATCCTGCACCCGCCCAAAGTGTCCCGGTCCGATGCGGTGATCGTGCGCCGCCAGAAACAGCGACCCGCCACCCTGGTCCATCGTCTCGCCGTGCTGATCGAGATACGGCCCCGTGATCGCCTTGGCCCGCCCCACCCGGATGTTGTACTCGCTCGACTTTCCCTTGCAGCAGCTCCCGTGGTTCACAAACAAGTAGTAGTACCCGTCGTGAAAGATGATGTCCGAGGCCTCACTCTCCCGCGCCGTCGCCACCGGCGCACCCAGCTTGCCCGGCGCCAGCGCCAGCCCCGTCTTCGGATCCAGTTGCGTCACCCGGATGCTGCCGTGATACGAGCCATAGCAGATCCACAGCGTCCCATCCGGCGCGTGAATCACCCCCGGATCGATCGCGTTCAGGTCCTCATTCCCATTCGAACTCACCACAATCCCACGGCTCGTCCACTGGTACGCCGGATCCTTCGGATCCAGCACCGGGTTCGTCGCCAACCCAATCGCCGACTGGAACGACCCCCAGCTCGACACCGCGTAATACAGATAGAACTGCCCATTCATGCGGATGATGTCCGGAGCCCACACATCCATCCCATTGTTCTTCGGCACGCCCGCGTGCACATCCTCCGGAATCGCGCCCTGGTATCCATCCGCGGCCGCGCTTGCAGGCGGCTCGAACACGCTGCCTTCCCGCGTCCACGTCGCCCCATCCGGCGACGAATAAAACGGCGCGCCCCGCCCCGTCGAAAACACATAATACTTGCCCTTGAACCGCACCACCGTCGACGGGTCATGCACAAACGGCATCCCCGCCACCGGAACCCCCACCGGAGCCATCTGCGGCCGCCCCTGCCCACCACCGACTGGCCCCGCGTTAGGCGTCGTCGCTTGTCCCGGCGGCGCAGTTCCAGCCATCGGAGCCACCTGCGCAATCGCCATCATCGCCGCAAACAATCCCGCCAACCCAACCCCACCAATCTGTATCATCCGCATTCCATCTCCTCGACCTTACGTATCGCCACGTCTCTACTTCTTGGTAAGCCAAGCCTTTTCTCTGCTTCTAGGTAAGCTGCTTCTAGGTAAGCTGCTTCTAGGTAGGCTGCTTCTAAGTAAGCTGCTTCTAGGTAGGCTGCTTCTAGGTAGGCTGCTTCTAAGTAAGCTGCTTCTAGGTAAGCCAAGCCTTTAGGCTTGGCATTCTCAGGCAGCCAAAGAAAGGGGCTTTAGCCCCTGGGGTAAACTCCGTCCGACGCCCACTTCCTCAGCGCGACCAGCATACCCCGAAACCTTCAGACCTTTCCGGGTCGTCATTCTGGCGTAGCCAGAATCTCCGTATTGGTCCTTGTTCCGCTTCCGCCCAGGCGTACACTTCCACCAAATGCGCACGACGCTCCTCCTCACCGCTCTACTCCTCACCATCCCGGCCCACGCCCAGTGGCAGATCCAGCCCGCCCCCACCACCGCCGACCTCCGCGGTATCCACGCCCTCTCGAACGGCATCGCCTGGGCCTCCGGCTCCGACGGCACCGTCCTCCACACCACCGACGACGGCGCCCACTGGCAGCGCTGCACCACCCCACCCGACGCCGACCACCTCGACTTCCGCGGCATCCAGGCCTTCGACGCCTCCACCGCCATCGTCATGTCCAGCGGCAAAGGCCCGTTCTCCCGCCTCTACAAAACCACCGACGCCTGCCAAACCTGGACCCTCCTCTTCACCAATCCCGCCCCCGACGGCTTCTGGGACGCAATTCAATTCAGCAGCCGCGATTATGGTGTGTTGTTGGGCGATCCAGTCGGTAACATCTTCGTTGTGATGCTGACCTTCAACGGAGGCGGGAAGTGGGAGCAGCAGACCCTCCGAGCGACCGAGGACATCAACGGCGAAAGTGTTTTCGCAGCAAGCAACTCCGCTCTGTTGCTCTCTAGTTACCCCGGCAGCCGAAGCTTTTGCACTGGCGGCCACGGTGGTCCTCGCGTCATATCGCTCGGCGCGGGACCAAGCGACGTCGCGACTGGGCCGCCGCAGAAGCTTCCTTGGTCTAGCGGCCTGTCTGCCTCAAGCCTGCCCACTAAACAGCCAACTTTCGGCAGCAGCGGCTGCTTTTCCTTGGCAGCGGACAATCGTGGGTTCGGGACCGAGGTCGCCGTGGGAGGGGATTACGGCAGACCCAACGACCATGACGATAACGCATGGACCAACGTCTTCGTGAACTCGCCTGACCCGAGGCAGATGTTCGGCTTCCGCGCCGCTCACACCCCACCTCACGGCTTCCGCTCCTCCGTCGCCTTCTCCGCACCCACCAAAACCTGGATCACCGTTGGCCCCAACGGCACCGACATCTCCACCGACGACGGCCGCAACTGGCGCCCGCTTCTGCCCACTCCGGGCGAAGCCCCCGACGCCGACCAGCACTGGAACGCCCTATCCCTCCCCTTCGTCGTCGGCCCCCATGGCCGTATCGGCCGCCTCCGCCCGACCGCTTTGAGTCCAGCCAAACCATGACCATCCATGCCCGATTCCCTTGACACGCCTGATAAAATGAAGAGTACAAGCAGATTTCGAGAGACAGCCTCCAAAACCCTGATTTCCACCTATTTTCCCAGCTAAAGTGCTTGTTTCAAAGACTTTAGAACTTAGACCCACCGGTTCGGACTTCACTTGGACTTAAGTCGTTTAGAAGATGTACTTTAGGACCTGAAGTACGGGGGGAGGGGGTAGGGTACCCGCCGCCAGTCGCCCCGCGGAATCGGGGCCAGGCCGAACTTCCCGGCGTCCGCCAGCCATACCCGAAAATATATTTTCGCCGCACGCCCCAGACGCAGAAAAGGCACCCCCAAGGGTGCCTTGAACTGCCAAGCCGAACCGGAACTAAACGCTGAAGCTCGAACCGCACCCGCAGGTGCTCTTCACCGCGGCGTTCTCAAACTTGAACCCGGCGGCTTCCAGCGTCTCCACGTAGTCCACCGTGCAGTCCTTCAGGTACATCGCCGAAGTCGCGTCCAGGAACACCTTCAGGTCGTCGAATTTGTAGACCTTGTCCATCATGCCGCTCTGGTTCTCGAACGACATCGAGTACTGGAAGCCGGAGCAGCCGCCGCCGACCACACCAATGCGCAGACCCGCCGGAACCGGATCCTGCGTCGCCATAATCTCCTTCACCTTGGCGATCGCCGCCGGGGTCAGATTGACCGGCTGCGACTTCGGCGCTCCAGTGACAACTTCAGGGGTGGGCGTAACTGCTGCGGTGGCCATAATGAATCTCCTTTGAACTGCTGCCTCTTGAGTATATGCGACCAAATCGGTCGCTGCAAGCAAACTTCTGCACGTCTGTTAGATGGACCGTCGCCACCTTCGGATGCAGGCCGCAGCAGCCGGAATCCGCGGCCCGCCGGAGCGCATCTCAAGAGACGTGAATCCCCTTCGCTTCCTGGTCGATACCTTCGTTAACACCTTTGGCATCACCCAGCCTGCGCCCGAAGCGGAGGCGAAGGCCGGCCGCTACATCGCTCTGATGCTGGCCGCCGTGTTGCTGATACTCGGGGTTGTCGCATGGATGCTGCGTTCGGCATTTACCCATTAAGCTCCGCATCCGCGTTGCCAACATCTGTGTCTCCCATCACAAGAATTGCTGGAATGCCGCTGTTTTAGGGGCGTATGATCTTGATCGGCGGTCCGCAAACCACCGCCTTTTGCCCCGGCGAGTCTGCTCCCACGCAGAGCCGACAGCCCAGCTTCGCTGCATGGTCCCAGAAAGGGAGGCTTCCCATGATGAACGCATTACCTGTCTTGATCGTCATTTGGGCCGTCTTTACGGGCTTGTTTCTGGCGCTGCTTGCCTATAACGCGACCCTCACCCGGTACGAGGAGAATCAGCTCTTTCTGGACGAAATCAACGCCAACGAGAAAGAGCAGCAAACTACCATCGTCCGCAAGATCCATAAGACGACGCCCTACATTCGCGCTCTCGGCTCCGTGTCGGCTCTGATGACCATTGCCATCATCGCCATCTACACGTGGGACGCCTGGCAGAAGATCCAGGAGTAAACCGCCGCCGCGCTTCGGCTGGCCATGCTCCAGTTTCGATCCGTCTGCCCGCACAATCAAAGAGCCAGCTTCGCACCGTGCGAAGCTGGCTCTTCTGTTGGGATGGACTCTCGCTCTACGCGTTGTAGGTCGTGGAAGAAACGCGGCCGCCGCGGCCGGTCCAGTTGGTGTGGAAGAACTCACCGCGAGGTTTGTCGACGCGCTCGTAGGTGTGCGCGCCAAAGTAGTCGCGCTGCGCCTGCAAGAGGTTCGCCGGCAACCGCTCCGTCCGGTAGCCATCGTAAAACGCCAGCGCAGTCGAGAATGCCGGAGTTGGCACGCCGATTTCGATCGCGTGCACGATCGCCTTGCGCCAGCTTGCCTGGTACCGGTTCAGCGCGCTCGAGAAGAAGTCGTCCAGCAACAGGTTCGCGAGGCTGGCATTCTTATCGAAAGCTGCCTTGATATTGCCCAGGAAGACGCTGCGGATGATGCAGCCGCCGCGCCACATCAGCGCAATTCCACCCATATTCAGGTGCCAGCCGGAATCCTTCTCCGCCGCGCGCAGCAGCATGTAGCCTTGCGCGTAGCTGACCATCTTGGAGCAGTAGAGCGCCCGCCGCACGTCCTCGATGAACGCCTTCTTCTCCTCGACGGTCTTGGTCTGCGCCGGTCCGTCCAGCACCTTCGAGGCCGCCACACGCTCATCCTTCAGCGCCGAAAGGCAGCGCGCAAACACGCTCTCGCCGATCAGCGTCAGCGGCATGCCCAGGTCGAGCGCCGAGATCGCCGTCCACTTGCCCGTGCCCTTCTGTCCGGCAGTGTCGAGGATCTTGTCGATCAACGGCTGGCCATCTTCGTCCTTCTTCGCGAAGATGTCGCGCGTGATCTCAATCAGGTAGCTGTCCAGTTCGCCCTTGTTCCACTCCGCGAACACCTCGTGCAACTCATCAGCAGTGAGGCCAAGCGCATCCTTAAGCAGTTGGTAGGCCTCGCAGATCAGCTGGATGTCGCCGTATTCGATGCCGTTGTGAACCATCTTGACGTAGTGGCCCGCACCATCTTCGCCCACCCAGTCGCAGCAGGGAGTTCCGTCCTCGACCTTGGCCGCGATGGACTGAAAGATCGTCTTCACGTGCGGCCAGGCCTCGGGATTGCCGCCGGGCATGATCGACGGGCCGAACCGCGCACCCTCCTCGCCGCCCGAGACGCCGGTGCCGACGAAGAGAATTCCCTTCGCTGCCAGGTCCTTGGTCCGCCGGTTTGAATCGGTGTAGAGGGAATTGCCGCCGTCGATGATGATGTCGCCCCTCTCGAGATCCGGGAGCACGTGGTCGATGGTCTGGTCGACCACCTCGCCGGCCTTCACCATGATCATCACGCGGCGCGGGCTCTTCAACAGGCCGCAGAACTCCTCCATTGAGTGGGCGCCGACCACCTGCGTTCCCTTCGCTTCGTTGTTGATGAAGTCATCCACCTTGGAGACGGTGCGATTGAATACCGCCACCTTGAACCCGTGGTCGTTCATGTTCAGGACCAGGTTCTGTCCCACCACTGCCAATCCAATCAATCCAATGTCACAACTGCCCTTTTCCATAAACCGTCTCCAGATCGCAAGTCCCGCACGGGACGTGTCAATAGTTTTTGAACCCTTCCAAGTATTTCACTGATCTGCCACGAGTGGCAGCATTCGGGAGGAGTCGCCACCGCCCAACCTCTATCACAAGTCGATGACAAGGTGACGTTGGCCTTCTCAGAATCGCCTCGACCGAAGGCTTCCGCCACTTTGCAAGCGGCGTCCTGCGAGATGCGCCGCCGCCGCTGCGTCATTGGAACTCACCGGCGGCTTCGAATTCGGGCAGCGGGGTGATTCCCGGACGGGCCGCAATAACTTTCATTCGTGCGCCAGTCAGGCTTTTTCCTGCCCCGAACGCGCGGTTGCGGGAACTCCCGCGCTTCCTTGCGCCATTAACCTTCGCCGGAGCGGTCTACCTGGCTGGGCGGGGAGAACCGGCTTCCTGAATCTGGCTGGCGATCCGGCCCGCAGACACCAAAATGGCAGCTTTGATGTTCTGCTCCAGCTCTGCGGACATGCGTGTCGTCGGCGTCGAAATGCTGATGGCGGCTACTACCGGCTTGCCTTCCGAGCGCAGGGCGGCACTGAAACAGATTCCCCCGCGAATCGACTCCTCGCGATCCGCGCCGATGCCGGTCCGGCGTACCTCTTCGAAGTCCTTGAAGAGCTTGTTGCGATCGGTGATGGTGTATTCGGTCCGGGCAAACAGTCCGTAAACTTCCAGGATGCGGTCGGCGAGTGCACGCTCCTGAAACGCGGTAATGACCTTGCCCATCGCGCTGCAATGGGGCGGCAGCACGCGTCCGATCTTGTTGGTCATCCGAATCTCATGAAATGTCTCGATGCAGTCCAGCACGTGGATGCGATCGTCGTAGAGATAGGAGAGGCTGACCGTTTCGTCGAAGGTGCTGGCCAGTTTCTCCAACTCGGGCCGGGCGATGGCGCGCACCTGATCGGCCGCCTGCACCAACCATCCGAACACCAGCTTGGGCGCGAGTTGGTAGGTGCCGTCGCGGTGCTGCTGCAAGTACTTGTGCTTTTCGAGCGTAAGCAGCACCCGGAACAGCGTGGTTTCAGGCAGGTCAATCCGTTCGCCGATCTCTTTCAGAGAGATCGGCGCCTGGCCGTCGAAGCAATCCAAAACTTCAAGCGCCCGGCCGATGGTGCGGAGGTAATACTGCTGTCCCGTACGGGCAACATCGGATTGAAGCGCCCATTTGGGAATACGCCGCCTAACGGCTTTTTTCGCGCTCGCCAGGGGCCCCTTCGACGTTTCGCTGCTCATGATCTCCTCGCGCGGTTTTCGATTGACTATATCAGGACGGAAATCTGTTGTTTCAGTTTTTATCTCTAATTTCCATACTGACGTTGACACCCGCAGGCCCGGTTGCGTAAAACGAAGCATCTTCGATCCGTTTCATCGGACTGCGCGCAGCCAACAGATGGCTAGCGCATGGTTATTTTCAGAAGGAGCCCCATGCAGCGCAGAGACCTCATCCGTTTCGGCGCGGCGACGATCGCCGCCGGTTTGAAGCCGTCCTTGCTCGCCGCCGCACCGGCTACTCCTGCGGCTGCGGCCGGAGGGCAGCCCGGATCAGGCAAGCCCGTCCAGACCGAACAGTGGGGAATCTTCGAGCTATCGCTGGCCGGCCCTGCCGACGGAAATCCTTATAAAGACGTGAGCCTGACGGCGCGCTTCACCATGGAGCACCGCAGCGTGCAGGTGACCGGCTTTTACGACGGCGACGGCAGGTACCGGGTGCGCTTCATGCCCGACGCGCCCGGCCAATGGACGTTCGAGACGCAAAGTTCCGCGCCCGAACTTGCGGGCCATCGCGGCGAATTCGAGTGCGTCGCGCCAACCACCCCGGGCAATCATGGACCAGTCGTCACGGCGCATCAGTTTCATTTCCAGCACGCCGATGGAAGCCGGTTCTTTCCCTTTGGCACCACCACCTATGCGTACCTGTTTGCCGGCGATGAGAATGCCGCGGCGTCGCTGCGCGGCATGCAGGAAGCCCGCTTCAACAAGACCCGAGCATGCGTGCTGCCCAAGCCGCTGGGCAACGGCCCGGCGCTGCTGCCGTTTCCCAATCCCGGAGCGGACGCAAACGGCCGCGGCGGCGCTCCCGATTTCGCCCGCTTCAACCCAGCCTACTTTCAAATGCTGGAACGGCGGTTGCTGGAACTGCAGCACGCGAACATCCAGGCCGACTTGATCCTCTTTCATCCGTACGATGCCTGGGGCTACAAGGCAATGGGAGCGGAGGCGGATGACTTCTACCTGCGCTACGCCATTGCCCGGCTCTCTGCATTTCGCAACGTCTGGTGGTCGATTGCGAATGAATACGACCTGGTGAAATCGAAGTCCATGAGCGACTGGGACCGCTTCTTCCGTATCGTCCAGGCGGAAGACCCCTACTCGCACCTGCGCTCGATCCATCACAGCCGCGTGATCTACGACCACTCCAAGCCGTGGGTCACGCACGCCAGCCTGCAAAGCTACGACTTCGAGAAATCCGCGGAGCGCCGCGCCGCCTGGAACAAGCCCATCGTCTATGACGAGATCCAATACGAGGGGGACATCGACCGGCGCTGGGGAAATCTTTCCGCCGAGGAGATGACACGGCGCTTCTGGCTGGCGACCGTGCGCGGCGCCTACGCGACCCATGGCGAAGTCTTTATGTCGGATACCGGCGAATCGAGCTGGTCCGACGCCGGGCGCATGCGCGGCGAGTCCGGCCCGCGCATCGCCTTCCTGCGCGCGCTGGCCGAGCGTATCACCGGGGTGGGCCTGAACGAGTATGAAGGGGCTTACTATCTTTCTGCCGGCACTCCCAACGAACTCTACCTCTACTACCTCGACTACCACCGTCCCGCACGCTACGACTTTCCGCTGCCGGCTACGGCGAATTTTTCGGCGACGCTGATCGATCCATTCGCCATGACAGCAACTCCGATACCAGGCTCGTTCTCGGGATCATCGCGGATTAAGTTGCCGGGCAAGCCCTATCTCGCGGTCGTGTTCCAGAAAACGTCGGATGCAAAGGGCAAGCCGGCGACTGCCGGGGAGCCACAGGTTCCCGCGAACGAGCCCGGGTAATTCGGTTGGGCGTGTCGGCCGGAACCGCCGGCTTCGCGAACTTGTCAAGGAAGTTCTTGCAACCTCTCTGCTTCCAGCACATACACAACCGTCGAGTTTCAATCACCCGCGTAAACTGTTAGTAGGGCGCAAGCAAGCGCGTCATAGGGCTCAGACAGGGATGGCAATAGTTCCCGCCGCCATCTGTGGCTTCCACCAGAGATCGAGAGAGCCAATAAGTCGTTTAGTTTCTTATTTTTCGCTATAAACTGTTTGAAATCTTATTTTTACGCAGAAGAATTTCATATCTGTTCTATCCAAACGGTTTAGATATACCCCCCCCGGGGGGGGGCTCAGGCAGGGGATGAGTGACGCGGGCGGCCGAAGCGGACGGGGAATCGAAATCGCCGCTTTATTCCGGGTCCGGCGACGGAGGTCTCTCGGTGCTGGATATCTTCCGCGCGGGAGGATCGGGTACGTCGCTGCTGAGCAGCGTCTTGCCGCGCCAGTGGGAGGTTGCGATGCGCTTGCCGGAGGCGTCGAAGTGATCCCAGGTCCAGGTGCCGCCGGGTTCATAATGCTTCTCCCATATGGGCATTCCGTCTTCGCGGAGGTAGCGCTCATCGCCGACCTTGCGGCCGATCAGAAAGCTGGCGGAATACATCAGCTTGCCGTCCGGATAGGAGAAGGATTCCCGGTCGTTCAGCAGGATGCGCCCATCGGCGCTCCGCACCGTCATCCAGGTCGCGACCGGTTGTTTGGTTCTGGGGTCGTGTTCCACAAAGGACTGCGGATCGCGAGCTGCAATGCGGGTCGCAGATTCGGCTCCAGCGTTCTTGTCCCGGATCCAGGCTTCGTTCAGTTCGATCTCATAGTTGGGTGAGTTCTTCGACGTGACCACGTGGATGACGCCATCCGGGCCTTGCGTCGCGGTGGTATAGCCGACGGTGAGTATGTCCGGCGGCAGGCGCTTGATGGTCCAGTTGGCGCCGTCATCGTCCGACAGGGCAACGTAGGCGCCGTCCTGATGAACATGCTTCTCGTGCTTCGGGTTAAGGTCGGCAACGAAGAAGAGCCGTCCGCTGGCCAGTCGAAGCACGCTGGGACGTTCGCCGCTCAGCAGTTCGTCGAACGGGGTCGCGGACTTCTTCCAGGTCTTGCCGCCATCGCTGCTGCGCGCCAGCGGCATGTGTCCGTCGATCTCCGAGTTCTTGCCGCCAAAGCCCAGCAGGTTGCCGTTCTTCGCGATCACGATGGTGGTGTGCCGTCCAGCCGTGCGGCCGCCGGTGTCGTACCAGGTCTTGCCTTCGTCCCTGGTTGCCCACACCACGCTGATCGATCCGTTGCCGTCGTCATCCTTTCCGGTGGAGTCGGTAGGGAGATAGATGGTGCCGTCGCTGGCGCGAACGACGCTGTTGATGGGCTGCGAGACGTAGGCGCCGATGGGTTTGGGGAAGTAGGGAAATTCGACCTGCGACCAGGTGACTCCGTTGTCGGTCGATGTGGCGTAGCAAAATGGAGGCGCGCCAACCAGGCGCGGGAAGCCCGAGAACATCCAGATCTTGCCGGGATGGGCTGGATCGTTCCACAGGACCGGGCCAGCCAGGGCAGCGTCGGCGAAGACGGGGTATGGCTCCGGCATGTCCCACTGCTCGGCACCGGCGCGGCGACGCATGATGAGGATGGTCTGGTCCGGGTCATCTTCGGCGACCGGCGCGTTGTAGTATGCGGCGAGCAGGTCGCCGTTGGGCATCACCTGGACCGCCGAGTTGTGATAACTCACACCCAGCCCGGGCGCGAGGCCCAGCTTCCAACCCACGCCCGGCATGCTTTTTCCCTGGAGGTTGGGAAAGAGTTCGTGGACGTGATACCACGGCCTGGCGGGATCGGGGCCGGAGGTGAGCGCGCCCGGAGCAATGGGCTGCTGCTTGACCGCGGCTTCAAAGAAGAAACTCTGGGGCGGGCTGGGCCGGGTTGCCGGCATGGGCGCCTGCACCACGCGGAAGCCGATGTTGCCCTCCTTCGATGCGAACGCAGGAGCCATGCTGGCGCGGTTCGCGGCGCGAGCAAAGTAAGGCGCGGCTGCAGGAACGTCGAGGTCCGGCGTGGTTTTGGTGGCCGACTTGCGAAAATCGAGTCCGCCGCCGCGCACCACTTTGGTGTATCCGGAAGCCGCGCCGACGGGATCGACTTGTTCGCCCGGAAGGTAGGGAGCGTACCAGTCCATCGTCCACTCGGGACGCCCTACGCCCATATTCTTCACACCAAAGGCATTCGCTGCGTCCGGCCTGGGCATTTCGTTGGAGCGTCCAAATATGTTGTTCCCGCCTGCGCGCGCCACATACTCCCATTCGGCCTCGGTGGGCAGACGCCACGGCTTGCCTGTCTTCCTGGTCAGCCATGCGCAATAGGCCATGGCCTGGTGCCAACTCACTCCTGCCGCGTAAGCAGGAGTCGCTTCTCCCGCGCTATAGCTGGGATCGAACAGGCGATATTCCGCCGGGCTGACCTCGGTGATGCTGATCCGGAAGGGCTGGGAGATGCGCACAGGATGTGCGGGCAACTCGTCGTAATCTCCATGCTCGGGACGGATCGACATGACGCCAAAACCTTTGGTCACCGAGTCCGGCAGGGGTGCGGTGTCGGCGCCCATGACGAAGCTTCCTGCCGGAATGTCGACTACGGCCGGCACGCCGTCCCTGGCCAGCGGCGGGGCAATGCCGGGTGTCGCGCCGGGACGGCCATCTTTCTGCGCGATGCCGACCATGGCGGCCCCGAGGACGAGTGCGCCCAGTCCGAAGCGTTGTGCGTTCGAATTTGACTGCTTCGTCATTTCGCAACCTCGTGTTGGGACGGATCAGGCAGAGAATAATCCAGCGGACCCAGATCCTTGCGCGCTGCAACCTGCTTGCCATCTACAAGGAGCATCATCCCTTTGCCTCTGCCGTAGCGCTTGCCCGTGGAATCCCAGAGGATGGTCAACAGGTGACGGTGATATGGAAGTGCGTCGATGGCAAAGTAACTCCATGCGCCCACCGGCAGGAGCGGCCGCAGTTCGATGCGATTATCGGCTCGCGGGCGGAGACCGATCAAGCCCGTGATCAGCGGGTCGGCGAAGCCCGAGTGGTTGTAATAGTTGCCGCGGCCGACCTGCGGACTCTTCTTGGCGATGAGCATGTCCCGAGCGATCCACTCATCGGTGTCAGCATCCAGATCCTCATCAATCCAATCGATGACGTGGCCATTGGGCAGGGTGAAGTGCTGGGCGAGCACGTAGCGGGAGAACAGCGAGTAATAGCCGGCGCGAGTTGCGTAGGCCGGCGGCGGCCATCCCCCAAGGTTGGGATGGCTCGTCACCATCACGGGAGTATCGAGATACGCAGCCAGAGCGGTCAGCGTCTGGGTCATGGCGAAGGGCCACTCGGGCCCGTTCCAGGTGCATTGGTCGGAGCTGGTGAAGCGAAATCGCGGGCTGCGCCGCTCTGCCGTGGTCGCCCCAAATTTGCCGTCGAAGCCCTGAGCATCGAAGAGCTGCTGCCAGGCCACTGCGTGCGGCGCTGAGGGTATGTCGAACATCCACGGGATGTAGCCGATCAGCTCGCGAACGCCCGCAAGCTGCATGGTGGTTCCGGGATCGATGAACTTTTTCTGCTGGCGGATGCCCGAATCGACGGCGGGCGACATGACCTCGTAAAACTGGTCCTTCGGATTCCAGAGATTTGTCTCGATCAGGGTATGCAGCGTGTCGGCTTTGCGGTTGAACGCGGCGGCAGTCGCCTGGTCGCCGGCGGCCGCAGCCATCTTCGCGATGGCGCGCGCATCGCCGTACAGGTAGCTGTTCAGCGTGGGCCGATACCCGTCGCCGCTGATGCTCTTCTCCATCGCGTCGCGCGTATCGATCGACCAGAACAGTCCGTTTGAATCCTGCTGCGTGTCCTCCCAAAGCTTGTAGTTGGCCTTCATGGCGGGGAGCAACGACGCGCCCAGCGCAGAGTCACCGTTGGCAAGGGTCAGGTCACGGACGGTTGCGGCCAGGTCGTTGCTGTACTTGTGGCTGTCGACGGCGGGGGAAAACCAGTAGCGCGCGTCGTCCTCGGCGATGGCCGGTTCGCGTAACCAGCGGGCTTCGGCGATGTGGAAGGGGGCGGCATCGGGCAGGGCGCCGTAGTCGGGCAGGTCGGGTTTGGGCAGCCACTCGGTGATGAGGTAGCCGTGCGCAGTCAGCACCAGGTGCTTCTTCCACGCATACCAGCGAAAGTAATACATCTCCTCAAACTGCTTGTCGGAGGAGTCAAACCACGGAATCTCGCGCTCCATCCATGGCCAGGTGTCCTCGCCACCTTCGCCTTCATCGAGCTTGCCCGTAGCTTCGCGCTCCTGCTGGTGAAACATCTCAACGTAGTGTGCGTAGTCGGCAGGCTTCAGGACAGCTGCGCGCGGTCCATCTGTTCGTGGTGCGCCTGGCTGGGCGCGCAGCCCGGGAGTGAGGAGCAAAGGGATCAGTATCCAGGCCACCCCTGGCATGCGAAGCACCGCTCGTCGGTGGGTTATGCACATATGCGCTCCCTTGGTAACTTCATCCCCTTGCGGCCGGGTCCGCGGTGGCATTAACCAGGTCCCGAGCGTGGTCGCTCGGGGTTGGACTGGGAAGCTCGGCCGCTTGAGCCAGCGGAGGAACAAGCGCCCTCGCCTCGTCCAGTGCGAGTGCGGCACCCCGTTTGAGGCAGGCGATATCGTTGGTGCAGAAAAGCAGGTCGATCTTCTGGTCGAGCCAGAACTTGAAATCCGAGGGACCGCACGCCGAGGCGATGCATTTGCCGTTCGCGCGCGCCGCCTGCACGATGCGAGCGGAGGCCTCGAGGACAGTTGGGTGCAGGGTTTCGCCGGGATGCCCCAGGCTGGCCGCGAGGTCCGCCGGGCCGACGAAGAGATCAATTCCAGGAATCGCCGCAAGCTGATCCAGGTTCTTCACCGCCTTCGCGGTTTCGACCTGGGCCATCAGGCAAAGTTCGCGATTAACGTTTTGCTGGGTATCTTTGACTGAGTTCCCCACGCCATAGCCGACGGCACGCGAAACGCCGAAGCACCCGCGTCCCCCGAGCGGTGCGAAGCGGCCGTACTCGAGCATCTGGTGCATCTGATCGACTTCTTCGACCATGGCGACGTCGATGATGTCGGGGCCGCACTCCGCCGCCTTCAGAATGTTTTCGCGCCGCGAATCCGGGATGCGGATCAGGGTGAGCATGCCGCTCCCTGACGCCATGCGGCACAGGTCCGCGGCCTCGGCGAAGGTGATGGGAGCGTGCTCCATCTCAATCCAGATGGCCTGGTATCCGAGGTGCGCGGCCACCTCAAGAAAGACGGGGTCATAGAAGTAGAGTGCAGCCCCCAGCAGAGTTCTTCCATGGTTCTGTTCAACTGCCTTGTGCAATCGATTCATCTCTATCTCCTATGGTCTTGTCGAGCGCAGATTGCCGGTTCATCGCCATCCAGTCCCATAAAGTTGGACCGGTCACGCGATCTGCCGATGCAAACAAACAGGCCATGCAGCCGACCAGAAACATGAGCGTATTGCCCACGGCTCCGATGGTGAGTTCGTGCCATGGATAATTCCAGCGATGCAAATTCCAGGTGCGGCCGCCGTTCATGGTCAGGGTCGCCCAGGCAGTAAAAATCAGGTTGGCCGCAATCGCCAGCAGCGCTGCACTGCGGCCGGCTCTACGCACCAGAAACGCCAGCAGGAACAGCCCCGCGAGACCTCCGGCGACGATGGAAGTGGCGAGGTAGTAGAGCGAAAGCGCCGCACCCTGGGTCCGGCACAGGCGCAGCGCAACCGCGACGGCGAGCACTCCGCAGACGGCCACCGAGACCTTGCCGATGCTTAATCGTTGGCGGTCGGTACTGCGCGGCGCGAAGTGGCTGTAAAAATCCTGCACGAGGATGACGGCGAGGCAGTTGAGGTCCGAGGCCAGCATGGACATGGCCGCGCCGAAGAGCGCAGCCAGAAAGAGTCCAGCCACGCCCACCGGCATCTGCGTGACCATAAAGTGCGGAAAGACCTGGTCGGGCTTGGTGACGGACGCAGGCAGGGCATCGCCGGTAATGCGGTAGAACGCCCACAGCAGGCTGCCGATGAACATGAACGCGGTCCACGCCGGCAGACAGAGCGCAGCGCCCATGCCGATGCCGCGCAGGGCGGCGCGGTCGGTCTTCGCGGCCAGGTAACGCTGGACTACGGTCTGGTCGGCCGTATATTTCTGCAGGTAAAAGAAGAGGCCATAGATCGCCATTGTCCAGAAGGTCTGGGCATGCAGGTTGAAGCTCATGCTGCCCAGGCTGGTCTTGTGACTGATCGCGATCAAATGGAGGACCTCGCCGGTATGCACGCGCGGGGAAAACAGCAGCAACCCAACGGAGACGGCGACGCCGGTCCAGAGCACGAATCCTTGCAGGACATCGGTCCAGATGACCGCCTCCAGTCCGCCGATGAGGGTGTAGAAGATGGTGATCAAGCCGAGGATCACAATGACGCGCGTGAGGCTCCAACCAGTGATCCCGCCGACGGAGAGCGCCAGCAGATAAAAAACAAAACCCATTTTCGAGAAGTGCCCCATGGCGAAGGCAAAGGAGGAGTACATTCTCACCTCGGGCCCGAAGCGCTTGCCGAAGTACTCGTACGCACTCATTGCGACGACGTGGCGGAAGAATGGCACAACCACGAATCCAATCGCCGCAATCACCAGCACGAACATGATTCCCGGAACCAGCAGGGACCAATTGCCGGCATAAGCCGCGCCGGGATATGCGATGAAGGTGACGCTAGTGATGATGGTCGCCAGCAGCGACATGCCGATGGCCCAGCCGGGAATAGAGCGGTCAGCCAGAAAGTACTCGTTGGTGGAGGTTTGCCGGCGGGACACGCGCACCCCCACTGCGACGAGCACTGCCAGGTAAAGCCCGATGACCATGACGTCGAGTGGACGCATGCTAGCGGGCCTCCTGTAGTCCGGCGTCGCGCGTAGCAGACGTCCGCAGCAGTCTGCCTGCCGCCATCTTCGCCGCCATGCGCATCGCGGCGAGCATATTGCGGCAATCAGCGCGATCCTGCCCGGCAATAGCGAAAGCGGTGCCATGGTCAACCGAGGTGCGAAGGATCGGAATGCCAAGGGAGATATTGACTGTGCTCTCGAAGTCGATGAGCTTCATCGGGATATGCCCCTGGTCGTGATACATCGCGACGAT
>Ga0181520_10001611_pt1 | contig 45325 bp, 41 predicted proteins | sample PEATcosm2014_Bin_29_FD_132451 | JGI IMG/M metagenome (GOLD analysis project Ga0181520, IMG submission 132451) | Peatland microbial communities from MTU Mesocosm Facility, Houghton, MI, USA - PEATcosm2014_Bin02_30_metaG | ecosystem: Environmental > Terrestrial > Soil > Wetlands > Peat | place... | reverse complement strand
GACCCCGAATGGAGGAGCCTCCGCGCCCGCGCCCTCGACCTCATGAAGCGCGAGCAGCGCCTCGAGCAGATCGTCAGGCTGATAGGGCCCGACGCCCTGCCCGAGGACCAGCGCCTGGTGCTCGTCACCGCGGAGATGATCAAGAACGGCTTCCTCCAGCAGAGCTCCTTCGACGAGGTCGACAAGTACTGCGCGCCCGAGAAGCAGGTGCTCATCCTCCAGACGATACTGGAATTCCACCGCCGGGCCGAGGAGGCGATCGGCCGGGGAGCGGCGCTCGCGGACATCGTCGCCCTTCCTTCACGGGAGCGCATAACGCGGCTCAAGAGCGAGGTGACCAACGAGGCCATCGAGGAGATCCGGGCCGCGGAGCGGGAAATCGCCGACCAGTTCGACGGCATGGCGCGCGAGCTCGCGCGGGAGGAGACGCGATGAGGGGACTCGAGCACGGCGGCCTCTCGCACGCCGAGGGGCCGATAATCATAGCCCGGAGGCGCGAGACGGCGGGGTTCGGGGAACTGGTAGCCGTATACGGACGGGACGGCGAGCGGCGGACCGGCCGCGTGGTCGACAGCTCCGACGAGGCCATCGCGGTGCAGCTATTCTCCTCCAACGCCGGACTTTCGCTGGACGAGACTCGGCTCGAGCTGCTGGGCGGCCCTCTCGAGCTTCGCGTCGGACCCGACCTGCTGGGCCGGGTCTTCGACGGCCTCGGCAGACCCTCCGACGGATATCCGGAGATCATCTCCTCGGACAAGCGCGACGTGAACGGCTCGCCGATCAATCCCTCGGCCCGCGTCTATCCCCGCGACTTCATCGAGACTGGCGTCTCGGCCATCGACGGGATGAACACGCTCATCCGCGGGCAGAAGCTTCCGATCTTCTCGGGGAGCGGGCTGCCCCACAATAGGCTCGCGGCCCAGATCGTCAGGCAGGCGAAGATCCTGTCTTCCGAATCGGCCGACGCCGAGCCTTTTGCGATCGTCTTCGTCGGAATGGGCATCAAGTACGACGTCGCGCGATTCTTCATCGACTCCTTCGAGCGATCGGGCGTACTGTCCCGCGTCGTCATGTTCCTCTCCCTGGCCGACAGCCCCTCCATAGAGCGCCTTGTGACTCCGCGCTGCGCCCTCACCGCGGCCGAGTACCTGGCCTACGAGATGGACATGCACGTTCTCGTCGTCCTCACCGACATGACCAACTATTGCGAGGCGCTCCGCGAGGTCTCGGCCTCGCGGGGCGAAGTCCCGTCTCGCAAGGGCTACCCCGGATACCTCTATTCCGACCTCGCCTCGCTGTACGAGCGCGCGGGCAGGATCGAGGGCTCGTCGGGCTCCATTACGCAGATCCCCATCCTGTCGATGCCGAACGACGATATCTCGAATCCCATTCCCGACCTCACGGGCTATATCACCGAGGGGCAGATCGTCCTCGATCGCGAGCTGTTCCAGCGCGGCGCCTATCCCGCGATAGCCGTCCTGCCCTCTCTCTCGCGGCTCATGAAGGACGGCATCGGCGTGGGCATGACCCGCGAGGACCACAAGGAGGTCTCCAGCCAGCTCTTCGCCGCCTACGCGAGGACTAAGAGCGTCCGCAACCTCGCTGCCATAATCGGCGAGGAGGAGCTCGCTCCCCTCGACAGGAAGTACCTGCGCTTCGGCGAAGGCTTCGAGTCCGAGTTCGTCTCCCAGGCCGAGGACGAGGACCGGAGCATAGGTCGGACCCTCGATCTCGGGTGGAAGCTCCTGTCCGTTTTGCCCAAGGACGAGCTGGTGCGGGTATCGCGCGCGATGATCGAGAAGTACATGCCCGAGGAGGAAGGCGGTGCCGACACCCAACGTCGCCCCGACTAAATCGAACCTCCTCCGTGAGAAGGAGAGGCTCGCCCTCGCGATCGAAGGCTACGATCTTCTCGAGCGCAAGCGCGAGATCCTCATGCTCGAGCTCATGAAGCGGATAGACGAGGCGAAGGCCCTGGACAGGACAATGCGTGAGCGGGCGGGCACCGCCTACCCCGCGCTGAGGCGCATGCTCCTTGCGGCCGGGCGCGACAACGCCCGCGAGCTCGCCTCGGGCGTCAGGGCCGATTTTGCGGCCAGGGAGCGGAGGGTGCAGGTGGCGGGCATATCCATGCCCTCGCTCGAGGCCGTTGCGCCGGAGCGGCGCCTCCAATCGTCCTTCATGAACTCCTTCGCGGACTCGGACGAGACGGCCGCGGAGTTCACCGCCCTGCTCGAGCTGATCGCGGCCATGGCCGGGCTCAGGGCGATCGTCTGGAGGCTCGCCAAGGAGGTGCGCAAGACCCAAAGGCGGGTCAACGCCCTCGAGAAGATGGTCATACCCGAGTCGAAGGCGATCCGATCCTTCATCGAGGCCTCGCTCGAGGAGAGGGAGCGCGAGGCCGTGTTCTCGACGAAGCGGCTCAAGGCGAGGAAGGAGAGAGAGGCTGACCAGCGATAGGTCCCTTCGGAGGGTGGGAGCACAAATGCGGCTTTCGGGGTATACTCTCCCCAACCGGAGGATGAATGCGCGTCGCTCTCGTCTATATCCCGGCGAAGGATCCGGAGGCACTCGCCGCCGTAGCCAAGGCCATGGCCCGCACCCTGGAGGCAGCCGGCCATTTCGTCGACCTCGCGCAGGCGAGGCCGGACGAAACGCCGCGCCTAACCGGGTACGATTACGTGATAGTCGGCACCGAAAGCTCGACGGCCTTCGGCAGGATTCCCGTGCGCGTGGCCCAATGCCTCGCGCAGGCGGGCATGGTCTCCGGCAAGAGGAGCATGGCTTTCCTGCGCAAGAGCGGCCTCAGGCCGGAAAGGGCGCTCAGCCGGCTCATGAGGGCGATGGAGGCCGAAGGCATGATCGTGAACTGCGCCGAGCTTGTGACGAACGCGGCGAGCGCCTCCGAAGCGGCCCGCGAGGCGCCGGTCGAGCGGAATTAGGGCGTGGATACCTATTACGAGGTCCTCGGCATAGCCCCCGAGGCGGGATCGAGGGAAGTCAAGAGCGCTTTCAGGCGACAGGCCAAGAAGCACCACCCCGATTTGAGGCGCGAGGACGGCTCCCGAGCCGCGAGCGCGCGGGCCGCGGACGCGGCCATGCGCCTCCTCCTCGAAGCCTATCGGATACTATGCGACCCCGAGAAGCGCAGGGCATACGACCGAAGCCTCAGGAGGAAGGCGGCCGAGGAGGGCGGCTTCGATTATCGCCGCTTCCTGAAAGCCCGGCCCGGGGATCCGGAAAGCCAAGCCAGGCTAGTCGTATTCGACCTTCTCCACGGACTGGAGGACGAAGCCCTGGAAGTGTACGAGAGGGCCAAGTCCCTCGGCGACTTTCGGCTCGAGCGCTGGCTAGAGCGGGGGGAGGCGATGGACGCCGAATTCTGCATAGCCGAGGAATACGAGAAGCGAGAGCGATGGCTCAAGGCTTACTCCCTCTATAAGCGGCTGATCGCGATGGAGGCCGAGAAGCCGTGGTTCCGCTATTTCTTCGAGGTCGTGGTCCTTCGCTTCAGGAGCCTCGTCCTGCTCAAGCTGCAGAAGGCCCTCGACGACGAGGATTACGTCGACAGGATCGAGGAAGCGGCCGGCCTCGGTCTTCCCAAGCGCGACGTGGCCCAGCTGCTGCGCAAGAAGGGCGAGGTGCAGCTGCGGATGCGCGATGCGCAGGCCGCGATGGAATCCCTGAGGCGGGCCTCCGAGCTCGAGCCCAAGCTCGCGGGCCTATCGGCTCTCAAGCGACGCGCGGGCATTCAGGCGCAATAGACGCAGGCTTGCGTAAAGCTTCTTTTTCGTTTACTTTCTTGGGCGGCAGTTGTTTGAATTCTATGCCAAAGGAATACACGATGCGCACTCATTCAATGGCGAGGCTGGCCCTCGCAGCATTTCTGGTAGCCGGAGTTTCCGTCGGCGCGCTCGCCGCGCAGGCCGCGATCCCGCTGCCGACCAGCCATCCCCTGGTCCAGGTCAACCTCACGGCGAACGAGCCGTATTACGTCGAGACCTTCAAGGCCGATATCGACAGGCTCGAGTCGGGCCTCAACGCCTTCTCGCCGCAAAAGGTCAACCTCGCTTCGAAGGACAAGCTCAACATCCTCCTCGATACGATCGATATGATGCTCTTCCGCCAGTATTGCGACCAGGAGGGCATCAAGGTATCGGATATCGAAGTCACGAATCAGATAGCTCAATATAAGGCCAGCCTCGGCCAGGGGGCCACCGACGCGATGCTCGACGCCAGCCTCAGGCGCAACGGGGTCTTCACCGACGTAAGGACCTACGTCAAGCAGGACCTGCTCTTCACGTCCTACCTGAGGGCGAAGAAGCCCGACGATGTAAAGGCGATCGGCCAGCCCAGTGCCGCCGACGTCCTCAAGGCCTACGACGACATGAAGTTCAATCTACGGCGTCCGACCTCCTACCGCTTTACGATGCTCCTGGCGAGGACTCAGGGCAAGAGCGACGCGGACAGGAAGAAGGCCGGCGACATGATGCGCGCCATAGCCAACAAGCTGAAGGTCAATCCGTCGGCTTTCGACGAATACCTCGTCGATGGTGCGGTCAATCCCGCCGGCTCCGGCTTCCAGACCATGGTAAACCTCGTCATCGCCAAGACCGAAGAGTCCAAGAAGCAGTATCCCGGCCTCTACGGCACCATATTCAATCTCAAGGAAGGCGAGGTGAGCGACCTCATCGAAGACGACTCCGGCTTCAGCATCGTCAGGGCGGGAGTCCTCCTTCCCGAGAAGGACCTCGGGTTCGACGACCTGATCGAGGGACTGACTAATTCCAGGGCCGCCACGGCCAATCCGTCGGCCACCGTCCTCGCCCTCGTCATCAACGAGGTCCAGACGACCAAGTATTCCGAGCTCCAGAAGACTACGCGCGACGCGATCAACTCGAAGCTGCGCAAGCAAGGCACCATAACCCTGACGGTCGCCAATCTCGCCGGCCTCCTCGACGCGCCGGAGGTGGAGACACTCAAGGGGCTCAAGAATAAGGGCTACAATCTCGTGCTGCAGTAGGGCTTAGGGCGTGGCATCGAGGAGAAAGGCGCGCATACTGGCCTTCCAGGCGCTCTATGCCTGGGATTCCTCCGACGGGCAGGCCGAGGGGCTCCTCGATTTCGACTGGCTCGACGAAGAGAAACGCTCGGCCCTCGACGACGAAGTCGCGGCTTTCGCCCGCCTCCTCATCGCTGGCACGCTCGAAAGCATCGAGGTCGTCGACGCGGCCATAGAGTCCCACTTGCAGAATTGGTCCTTCGAGCGGTTGAAGCGCGTAGACCTTGCCGTGCTCCGAATCGGGGCGTACTCCCTGCTCAACCAGAGGGACATCCCCGCCCAGATCACGATCGACGAGGCAATCGAGATCGTGAAGGAGTACGGCTCCGAAGACTCCTACCGTTTCGTAAACGGAGTGCTCGATGGAATCTGGAAGACCGAGAGCGCAAAGGGCTAGGCGATCCCCGCCTCGCGCGACGCGAAGAGTCAGGCTCGGAGCCGCGGTCATTGCCGCGCTTCTTTCCGCGCTCTCCGCGGCGTCGCTCGCGTCATGCGGGACCGGTCCCGAAGGGAAGAAGCCCTCCGCCTTCGCGTCCTCCCTCGTCACGTTGGATTCCCTGATCGCCTCTCGCGAATTGCCCCGGCTCGGCCGGGCCTTTTCGCTCGCCTCCGGAAAAGCCCGCGAAAGCGCGGATTGGCTGTCCATCCTCAAGCGGGCGAGAGCGGCGGAGGCGACGGGCGACATCGGGCGCTATACGGCCATCGCTGATCGCGCGAGGAAGGCCTTCCCCTCGTCCGAGCCTATCGCCGCGGCGGCCGCCCTGGCGTACATGCGGGGCGGCAGGCCCGCGGACGCCCTGACCCTGTTCAGCGGCCCGGTATCCCCGGATGCGCGACCGAATCTATGGGCGGAGGCTTTCCTGGCGGCCCGAGGGACCGGGGCTCGCGAGCCCGCCCGGACGGCGGATTACGATAGGCTCGCCAGCATCACCGGCGAACCGCGGCCCTACCTCGGCGCGGCGGCGCTTGCGCTCGCCGCGGGCAATCCGACCTCGGCGCGCGCCTGGCTCGAGAAGGGAATCGCGGGCGGCGTTCAGACTCCGCCCGAGCTTCTCTGGGACTGCGGACTCTACGAGGTCCTCGCCGCGCGGCCCGACCTCGGCTCGGGCGCGGGCGAACTGGCCCTCATGGGCGACGCTGCATGGCGGACGGGCGATTCGAGCCTCGCGAAGCGCCGATGGCAGCGGGCCATCGCCCTCGATCCGACGCTTTCCTGGAAGCCTTATGTCGATTTGGCGCTGATGGAAGGCGACAAGGGCGAGGCGGCGGACAGCTATTGGGCGAGGCTGAAGTCAGCCTTCCTATCGGGTCCGGCTTCCGCCGCCAGGGATGGCGCCCTCGCGGCTTTCTCTGCCCACCTCGCTCGGACCGGCAGCGACGGCGAGGCCCTGCGCGCGTTGAAGGGCGGGGAGGGCTCGGGAGCCATCGCGGCGCTCACCCTTCTCATAGAAGGCCGGAAAGAGCCCGAGGCGAGGTACGCGGCCGATCTCGAGCGACTCGCGGCGTCGAAGGCCGACGATCCCGAAGTCCAAGGAGCCGCGCTCCGGGAGCTCGCGATCCGGGGATTGTACGGCGAGGTAGCCCTCCTCAGGGAGGGTGAGGCGCGAAGGGGTCTCCGGATCGCCTACGGGTGGTATTACGATGCCGCGGTCCGAGCGGCCAGGGGCGATTACAAGGACGCCGCGGCGACGATAGAATCCTTCGGCGCGGGAGAAAGCGAGGGAGAGCGGGGCTCGAGCCTCGCCGCTTCCTACGCCCTAGGCCGCCTATATGGCGCCATGAACGATCCCGCCGAGGCGGCGGCGGCCTTTTCCCGCGCCGTATCCGCCGCGCGAGGCGCGGGCGAGCGCTGCGCGGCCCTGAAGGCGCTCGGAAACGCGTTGGGCGATTCCGGAGACCGCGGGGGAGCGGCCGAGGCCTACAGGGCAGCCTCGGAGGCCGACCCGTCGGACCCCGAGGCCGCGATGCTCTCGCGAAGCAGCTCGGGGAAATGAATCGAGCCTGGGAGGAAGCCCATTGATACGACTCAAGAACAGGGAGCAGATAGAGGGCATTCGCCGATCCTGCGCGATGCTCTCCGAGCTGTTCGCGCATATCGTGCCGATGGTCGTGGACGGCATAAGCACCGGAGAGCTCGATGACGCTACTCGGAGCTTCATCGGGGCCCGCGGAGCGCGCTCATGGTTCCTCGGCTACGGCGACTATCCCGCGAGCATCTGCGTCTCGGTGAACGAGGAGGTCATCCACGGCATTCCGGGCAAGCGTCGCCTCAAGGAAGGCGATGTCGTCGGCCTGGATTGCGGGATAGACCTCAAAGGCTATTACTCCGATTCGGCTATCACCCTTCCGGTCGGGCGAGTGTCCGACGAGGCCGTGCGCCTCATGCGCGTGACGAGGGAATGCCTCGAAAGAGGCATTGCCGCCATCGCGCCCGGGGCGCGGGTACACGACATCTCGCGGGCGGTCTTCGCGCACGCGACCGCCAACGGGTACGGCGTCGTTCGGCAGTACTGCGGCCATGGGGTCGGTTTCGAGGCGCACGAGGATCCCCAGGTCCCCAACTACGTGAGCCCGGGCCCCAATCCGCGCCTTATCCCGGGAATGGTCCTCGCGATCGAGCCGATGATCAACCTCGGCAAGGGCGACGTGAAGGTGCTGGACGACGATTGGACGGTCGTCACGTTGGATAAGAAAATATCAGCGCATTACGAGCATACCGTCGCGATCCTGCCCGAGGGGGCCGAAGTACTCACCTCATGGGCGATGCCGGCCGGGAATTCTTAAGCTAGTATTAAATCATCAGGCCGCGCGTCCGGGCGCGGGGCGATTTCGTAACCTTACGGCAGCGGCTTTATTATATTCATGCTATGGAAACGAAGCACAAGGAGCGTGTCATGTCGTTCGTGAAGAAGCTCTATTCGCGTAATTTTTTCATCCTCAATCTGATCCTGGTCGGAGTCCTCCTGGGGGCCGGCCTCACCTACCTCGGCATCTCCCGCGGGGCGAGGAGCGCGGCCGTGACCTCCGCGATACTCCGCGCCGAGTCGCCGGCGGACTCGGCTCCCGCGAACGTGAAAGCCGCCCTCGCGGAGGCCGAGGCCGTCCAGGACGCCTTCCGCTACGTCGCGGACAAAGTCCAGCCCGCGGTAGTAGAGGTCAACGTCGTCGAGAAGGCGCAGGCCCCCGAGTCAAATCCTCAGGACCAGCTGCCCTGGAGGTTCTTCTTCAACGCCCCCGATGACGGCTCGGGCCAGCAGCAGCAGCCCTTCACCGAGAAAGGCCTGGGATCGGGAATCATCGTCAGGCAGGACGGCAAGACCGTCTACGTCCTCACCAACAACCATGTCGCGGGCTCGGCGAGCGACATCACCGTGATCACGCACGACGGGAAGGATTACAAGGCCACCCTCGTCGGCAAGGACGAGCGGAAGGACATCGCCTTGATCAAGTTCCAGAGCGACTCCCAGGGCGTCTCCGTGGCCAGCCTCGGCGACTCCTCCGCGGTCCGCGTCGGCGATTGGGCGATCGCCATCGGCAGCCCCCTGGGGCTGGTATCCTCCGTGACGACCGGCACCGTCAGCGCGGTCAACCGCTCCGGCGGTCCCGACGGCAACATCAACGACTTCATCCAGACAGACGCCTCGATCAACAAAGGCAACTCCGGCGGCGCCCTCGTCAACATTAGAGGCGAGGTCATCGGGATGAACACCTGGATAGCGTCTTCGACCGGCGGCAGCATCGGCCTGGGCTTCGCCATACCGATCAACAACGTCAAGAAGGCGATCGACGATTTCATCACCAAGGGCAAGGTCGAGTACGGCTGGATGGGCATCGGCCTCGATTCCCTCGACAAGGCCAGCGCTAACGAGCTCGGCGCCGATCCCCAGAAAGCCGTCATCGCCGCCTCCGTCTTCAAATCCAGCCCGGCGGAAAAGGGCGGAGTGATGCCCGGCGACGTCATCCTCAGCGTGAACGGCGAGGAGATAAAGGAGATGGAGCAGCTGCAGCGCATCGTCGGAGACTTGCCCGCCGGTAAGGCCGCATCCCTGGAGGTGCTGCGCGACGGGAAGCGGCAGTCGGTAACCGTCGACATCGAGGTGCGCAAGGACAGCACCGCGGCCAACGACGGCAACTACTTCCCGGGCCTGATAGTCCGGTCGCTCAAATACGAGGACCTCGATCAGGACAAGCTTCCCAAGGACGTCAAGGGCGTGTTCGTCCTGAGCGTGGCGGACAAGTCTCCCGGCTCGATCGTCGGAGTGAAGGCCCAGGACATAATTACCGAGGTGAACGACAAGCCGATATCCTCGGTCAAGGAATTCTACGCCGCCGTCAACGACGCGAGCGCCAAGAAGCTCGCCTTTACGGTGAATCGCGACGGAGAGACGGTCTCGACGCTCGCTTACGTGAAGAAGTGAGAGCATGGGGAATAGGAGAACCGTTTCGGCTCGCGAGAGCCGGTTCTCCCCCCTGAGTTCGCCCTCCGGCGATCGACCCTGGTAAAAATCATCGAGGTTCCCTATAGTTTAGGTATCGGCTGGCCGGAAGACCATGCAACGCGGGCCCGTCCCGGCCGGGACGGGCCCTGTTTTTTCGCGTTCAGGAAGCCGATACATATGCGAGAGGGGCAGCCCGTGAATAAGGAATTCATACGGTATGACGTCATCCGCAACAACGCGATCAAGATGGCATACAGGATCTACAGCGAGGGCTTCATTCCCGACGTGATCTACGTCTCCCTGCGCGGCGGGGTCTATATGGGCAACGTCCTCAGCGAGTACTTCAAGATCGTCCGCAAGGAGGCCGCGCGCCCTGTCTTCTACGCGGCGGTCGTCGCCCGGTCCTACGCGGGAGTCAACCAGCGTGAGCAGATCAGGATAGACGGATGGACCTACAGCCCCGAGTACCTCCGGAGCGGGGACAAGGTGCTCATCGTGGACGATATCTACGATTCGGGCCGCACCGTGAACCACTTGGCGGAGGTCATACTCGCCAAGGGCCTGCCGAGGCCGGACGTCAAGATCGCCGTGCACGACTACAAGGTTTGCACCTATCGCGGCGATAGGCCGGCCATCGTCCCGGACTACTGGTGCCGCAAGCACGTGATCGACAATCCCGCGGACGAAGTATGGATCCATTACATGAGCCACGAGCTGGTCGGATTGTCCGAGGCCGAGCTCGAGGCCCATTATTTCGCGGAGGATCCCGAGCTTCGCGAAGCTTTCGGCCCGATAAAGAAGTAGGCCGCATGACGAGCCACGATGCCTGGCGAGCCCTGACCGCGATCGTCGCGCTCGCGATCCTGTCGCCCCGGACGGCTGGCGCGCAGGCGCTCCCGCCGCCTGATCGTTCCGTAGTCTCATGCAAGGACATCGTCCTCTACCCTCCCGAACAGGGGCCCTCGTCCTTCCGCTATCTGCCGAGCGGGCCCTATATTCCCTTCGACCGCAGCCTCCGCTTGTCGGCCGCCCCCGGCGAGTCGCGCGTCTACCGACTCCAGGTGAATACGGGCAAAGCCGGCGAGGCCGGTCTCTCCGTCGTCGCCTACGTCATAGACAAACGGAGGCCCGGCGCGCCGAAGGCCGAGCCGGGGACGGGCCTTTACAGCGGCCCGCTCGAGCCTAAGCTGTCGGGCGAAGTAGGGTCGGACATATACTGGGCGCTCATAGGGCCCGATGGCGCGGACCAGTCGTTCGCCCGATACGGCGAGGCGTCTCGGCCGAGCTTGCCGCTTCCCTCCGCGGGAACCGAAACCTACACCCTGCTCGCGTACGCCGTCGACCAAGCCGGCAACAGGAGCTATCCTGCCCGCTTCGTCTACCGCTTGGCCGAAACCGGGCTGCTCGCCGCCTCTCCTTCCCCGGACTCCGACTCGATCGCCGTCGACGCCTCGATTCCCGAGCCTGTAGTCGATGCCGAGCGAGGATACTCGGAGATCAGGTCGGCCGTGCCGCCCGGCGCGAGCCTCCTCGTGGACGTCGATCCGGAGTCGCCTCCGGAATCGTTGCGCGATTTCGAGCGGATAGAACCCGATGGAGGCATCGCCAAACTGCGCGTGCCTTGCCCCTATGCCTGGTCGGAGGATCTCAAGATTTACTATGGGCTGTTGAGCGGGGGGATAGCGTCCTACAATCCCGAACCCGTAAAGGTCCACATTTCCGATCCGGCGGAGGCGCCCGCCGTCCCGGCCTCGCCAGAAGGCCCGGCCCTCGCGGCCGACCCGGCCGGGCGAGGAGCCTTCGCCATATTCCCCTCGTACGATGGGGCGCTCTACGTCTCCGTTGACGGATCCGATCCGGCGCTCTATTCGGCGCCCATCGCGCTGCCTTTCGGGAAGACTTCCGCGAAAATAGCCTGGTTCGGCGAAGACGATTCGGGGCAGCGCTCCGCCTCTCGCTCGCTCATTCTTCCCCTGCCGACGGCCGTGCAGGATATACCTCTCGCGGGCGTCGCCGACGGGGCGATAATCGGAGGCGACGTCACCCTGAAGCCTCTCGCGGAGGGAAGCATCCGCTACGAGCTGCGGCTCGACGGCTCGTTGCCGCCCGAGCCGGGCGCGTCCTCGCCTCTGGTGGGCGGCTCCCTCTTTATACCATGTCCCGATGGCCAGGAGCTCTCCGTCGTGCTCCGCTATCGAGCCTTCTCGGGCGACGCGGGGGGCGAGGGACGGATACTCCGATTCACGCTCGACCGAAAGCCTCCCGATGTCCCGCGACCGGGAGAGCTCCCTCCGGCCTACTCCGATGAGCCCGTCAGCATAAGCCTCTTGCCGGGCCAAGGCGCCAGGGATTTGTACGTCTCCGTGTCGGCGGACGGAGCGGACGCGCCCTTCGCGCCCTCGTCAGGCCCCCTGGAACTCCCCGGCTCCGATCTCGGGCCGGTGAGCTACGTCGTGCGCTCCTACGACGTCGACGTCGCGGGAAACCGCTCTCAGGAGATGAAGAGCCTTTCCATAATCGTGGATCGATCTTCGGTATACGTCGCCGACGACGGCAGCGACGCGGGGGACGGGACCCCGTACAAGCCCTTCAGGAGCTTCGACGCGGCTCTCGCCGCGGCGATCATGGAGGGAAAGCGCAATGTGAACATGAGGGGAGCGTTCGAGATGCGCGTCCCCGTCGCGCTCTCGACGGAGATCGGCCTCATCGGCGGCTTCGGAAAGCTCTGGGCGAAGGATTCGGCGGCCCGCGCGATCCTGCGCATAGCGATTCCCCAATCGCCGGCCGCCTTCACCCAGCGAGGCGGCTCCCTCCTCCTCCGACGCCTGGACGTCTCGGTCGACGCCGCCGGGCCGGGTCCCTTGATCGCTATGGGAGGGGCTTCCCTCGACGTGGAGGATAGCACGATCTCAGCCGGAGCCGCCGGAGATTTCATCCTCGTCTCGGCAGGCCGATCGAAGATCGCCCTGAACGGCTCGAGGATAAAGGCCGCGCGGGGGATGGCCTTCACCGCCATTTCCTCCGACGGCAGCGACGTGTCGGTCGCGGACAGCTCGATCTCGGCGGCCAAGGGCGTGCGGATATTCGGCGCGTTCGACATGGACGGCGGCTCGCTCTCGCTGCGCGAGTCGCTCCTGGAAAGCGGCGCTGACCTCGGGCTCAACTTGCTGTCGCTCCGTTCCGCGTCGCTCCTCGTGGACCGCAGCCTGATTCGCGCCGATGGAGGCTCAGGCTTCCTCCGCCTGGGCTCCTTCAGCGCCGTCAGGGGCGAAATCAGGAACAGCAAGGTCGCCATGTCGTGGGACGGCCCCGGCGTCCTTTTCGAGATTTCGGACGGAGGGCCGTCATTCCGATTCGATACAATCGTCGCCGGTTCGGCGAAAGGCGGCCTGCGCTTCTTCGATTCTCGCGGAACTCCGCCTCAGGTGTGGAACAGCATCCTGGAATGCTCGGGGCAGGACTCGGAGCTGCTGCGATCCGATACGGCTCCCGGTCCCGGCGTCCTGGTGGCCGATTGCGTCTGGGGCTTCGGCAAGATGCTCGCGGGGGCGAGCGACGCGAGCGACCTCGCGTCGCTCAACGCGCTCAACGCAGGATCGGCCCTGTATTCTTCCAAGCCGATTGTCTCGGAGCCTCCGGAGCGCAGCTTCTCCGCGCCTCTCAAGAGCCAGGCTCCGCTACGGCCCGATTCGGCCTGCGTTAACGCGGCTCTTCCGCTCGAGAACGGCTACGAAGTGGATTTCAGCGGGCATCCGCGCCCCGGTCCAGGACTGGCCGTCCCCGGAAAGTCCGGGCCCGACATCGGCGCGGACGAGCTAGACGGTTAGGCTCCGCCATGCCGAGAAAGGCCTTACTCCTCATCGCGTCGCTGCTCTTCTCCGCTCAGGTCCGTTCCGAGGGACTCGGTGCCTTCCTGCCGGGAAAGGACCTCCTCAAAGCGACGAGGATCCTCGCCGCGATCGACCAACTCTCCGCAGAAATCGAGTCGAGGCGAGAGGCCGCTCGGATGGACCAGCTGAGGGCCGAAGCCGACGCCGTCGAGCAATACGCCTTGATCGCCGCCTCGAGGGAGGGCCAAGGCGCCTGGGCCAAGCCCGACGGATCGGCCCAGGCCGCGGCCGTCGACTACGCCGCGGCCCGCGCACGCGCGCAGGCGGCCGCCGATGTCCTCGCCTCGATCGGCCCCGCCGAAGCCTCCGGTCCCGGGGCCATCCCCGCCCTGGTCGCCTCGCGAGAGGCGGCCGGCGATTCGCTGGCGAGCATGATCATCGCTTCCGGCATAGGGGAGAAGTCCGCGACCGGACTTGAAAGATTCCTCGCCGATAAATCGAAGGCGTCCGAGCTCTTCCCCGAGGCGGCCGACGCGGCGGCCCAGCTCTCGAGGGCGGGCGCGTCGGGAGCGCGCGTCGCCGCCGCCGCCATGGCATATAGAGGAGCCGAGGAAATCGCCCAATATCTTATCGCCTCTAAGGCGCGGATAGCTGCGATGCTTCCCGCCTCGGCGAATGCGCTCGGGCGCCTCGAGGTCGCCTTCGCCGCCTATCGCGCCTGGGAAGCAGCTTCTGCCTTCGCAGCCTATCCGGGAGAGCTCGATCCCGCGCAGGAAGGGGAAAGGGAGGCCCTCGCGGCAGGTATACGCGCCGTGGCCGGGATGGCGTCCGGACGGGCGGCGGCGCTTCTCGCCGCCATGGCTTCAGGCGACGGGCGCGACGCCGCCGCCGCCGAGGCGGCTCGCCGCTTGGCCGGACTTTGGGATAGATCGCCCGAGACTAGACGCGGAGAGCTCTCCTCGCTCTGCGACGTGCCCCGGTCCGTCATGGCTCTCTTCTCCTCCGCAGTCTCCGCGGCGGACGAAGCGCCTCGAGTATCCTCGCCGGCGGCGAAGGCGCCTAGAGCCTCGGACTGGCTTTCCATCCTGTCCTCGCTGAACGGTCTCGAAGCGACCATCGCGGAGGAAGAGACCCGAGCGAACTCGGGTCGCGGCGAGTCGGCTCCCGGCGTCGAGGCCGGCCTCGCCAAGGAGGAGGCGGAACCCGTCCTCCTCCTCCTCGAGAGACCCGAGCTGACGGCGGTTGCGCGAAGCGAACCGCGGTACGCAGGCCTATACGCGGAGGCCGCGCACAGGCTGGATTCACTTTACTCTCAAGCCGCCGATGGCGCTTCGACGAGGCTCGAAGCCTCTCCCTCGCTGGCCAAGGCGGCGGCGCTGGCCCTCGGGTCCGCTCCCGCCGCGATTACCGTACGATCCATCGACCTGAGGCTGCCGCCGGGAGAATACGGAAGGAGAATCGCATTCTTCGCGGTCACGCGGAACGCCTCCGGTCAGTCCGTCTCGATCCCTCTCCCGGCCGGGAAGGCTGGAGAGGAATATGCGGCTGCCTTCGCGAAGGCGGCGGGCCTTCTGCCGGTCAAGGCCGACCCGGCCGCTCTGCTCGTCAAATATAGGCAATTCATCGTTTCCGCCTATGATCCCGAGGGCTTGAACGATGCCCTGGCGATCGATGTTTACCCCGATGGCGGAGGAGCCGTGCGACGCGGCGATCGCCTCGGGGCGACGGATCTGGAGCTGGCCCTGATCGGGGGCTGGCGACCATGAAAGCCTGGCTTCCTCTCTGCGCTCTGGCGGCGACATTCGCGCTTTCCGCGTGCCCGGCGCGCGAATCCGCCCTCAAGACGAGCGGGGCGGGCCTCGCGGCCACCGAGGTCGCCGGAGAATCCAAGGGACTGGATCCCCGCTCGGCCTTCGAGAGCTCGGGGCTCCTGGGTGGCATGACCGCCCTTCCCGAGTCGCCGATAGTCCTGATTGCCGCTTCGGGAATTCCCGAGGCCGGTGTAGCTCTCTCCCTCGGCGGAGCCTTATCGACCGCGGCGGTCGCCCGGCGCCAGGGCGAAGATCACGAGCTCGTTCTGGCGTCCGGGGCGCGCGCCGCCTTGCCGGGACCCGCCATCGCGATGGCCGCTCCGGGAGAGCGGATAGCCGTGGCCTGCGCGGAGTCCGACGTCGCCATCGGGGCTTCCTTGGTCTGCTTCAAGGCGGAAGGCGAGGGCGAGCGCCTCGCCCTCGCGTGGAAGAAGTATTGTCCTCCCGTAAAGCGGCTCTTGGCCGTCCCGGGAGGCCGAATCGTCGCGGCCGACGAGGCGTCGCGGCTCTACCTGGTGGACGCCGCCTCTGGCTCCGAGATCTGGGAGAAGCTCCTGCAGGCTCCGGCGGCGGATATAGCCTACGCGCCCGGCCTCGTCATTGCCGCCTCCAGGTCGAGCCTGCTGGCTTTCGACGAGTCGACGGGGGCCTCGGTATGGAGCGCTCCATTGACCGCGAATGCCGGATCGATATCGGCGGGAAACGGCTCCGCGTTCGTGCTCGCCGAGAGCGGGAGCCTGTCCGCCTTCTCCCTCCTCGACGGGAAGGGCATCGGCGCCGCCACGGGCCCCTTCGATCCTTCGCTTCGCCCAGTCGCCGACGGGACGCAGGCCATAGTGGGCCTGAGCGGAGGCGGGGCCGCGGAGATAGACGTGAAGAGCGGGCAGACCCAGAGATCCTGGTCCTGGGAGGGTCCCGCATCCTTCATCGCGGCGGACAGGGACAATATATTTGCAGGCATCTACGGGCGCGCGGGCGTGGGAGTGCTTTCCGCGCCCAGAGCCGGGGATTCCGGAATGAGCGTGGTGGCGCTCGATTCGTCCCCGTTCGACTCGCCCCTGGCCGTCAGCGGCTCGAGAGGCGGCCTTCTCGTCCTCCTGATGGACGGATCCCTCGATCTTCTCGGAAGGCGAAGGGAAGTTATGGCCGCCCCATCGGCGCTCGACGAGGCGATCGCTCCCGCTTCGGATACGGCCGCGGCCATCTCCACGGCGCTCGGCCGGTTCAAGCCCGTGGATACCGTCGACAAAGGGCGCTACCTTCGCTTCGATCTTTTCACGCAGGGTATGCCGGTCGATACGGAGGTCGCCTTCACTGCCTTCCGCTACGACTCCGCGGCGAGCGCGAAGAGGAGCTTCGCCGCCGAGCCCGCCGGCGACGGCGCGGTCGTCGCGATCTACGACGAGGCCGGCCGCGAACTCGCGGCGAGCATCGACGAACTCGGCTCAAGCTCGCGGGCCGCGGCGTATTTCGAGAAAGGCAGGACCTATTGGATCGCCGCCGGTTGGACCTATCAGGCCGTGCCGGAGCCGTTTAGGCTCCTCCTTAAGTAAGCTCCGCTAAATGACAGTGCCGGCGGGGACTATACCGTTCTTCGGAATGATGATGATCCCGTCCACGACGTAATGCGTGGAGAAGTCGCCGTCTGGCCTGTCTCTTGAGTCAATGCCGATGCGGCAGTTCTCCCCGATCCGGGCGTTCTTGTCTATTATCGCTCCCTTGATGATCGAGCCGTTAGCGATACCCACGTCGGGCCGTCCGGCCGTCCGGTTCGCCGCCTTCTCCGCCGCTGTCTCGTAGTAGTCCGCGCCCATGCAGACGACTCCGTCGAGGCTCGCGCCCGACTCGATCACCGTGCGAATGCCGATGATGGACCGAGTGATGGACGCGTTCGTGATGATGCAGCCCTCGGCGGTCAGAGCCAGATTGATGCTGCAATAGTTGAGCTTGGAAGCGGGAAGGTTGCGCTTATGGGTGTGTATCGGCCGCTCTTCCTCGTAGAAATTGAACTTGGGATTTATCGAGGTAAGATCGATGTTGGCCTCGTAGAAAGATTTTATCGTCCCGATGTCCTCCCAATAGCCGTCGAATACGTAGGCGTTTACCGGCTCCTGGGACAGTATCGTGGGAATGATCTCCTTGCCGAAATCGTTTTCGGTGCCGGAGAGCGCCTTTTCCATCAGGTCAGCGTCGAATATGTATATGCCCATATTGGCGAGATAATCCTTCCCGCCCCGGCGCTCGCCCTGGAGCTCCAAGGGGATCTTGAACGCGGGGATCTCCTTGGTCGGGCCCGGCTTCTCCTCGAAGTCGACGATGCGGGAATCCTTGTTTATGGCTACGATGCCGAGGGCGCTCGCGTCCTCGCGGCTTACGGTGGTGCAGGCTATCGTGAGCCGCGACCCCGACTCGACGTGCCTCTTGAACATGTCCGCGAGGTCCATGCGGTACAGCTGATCGCCTGAAACGATGAGGTAGTGGCTCGGAGCCTGCGGCCTGAAATGTATCAGGTTCTTCCTGACGGCGTCCCCCGTGCCCTCGTACCATCCGGAGTGCACGAGGGTCTGCTCAGCGGCAAGTATCTCGACGAAGCCCTTGGAGAAGCTGTCGAAGCTGTAGGTCCTGGATACGTGCAGGTGAAGAGAGGCGGAGTTGAATTGCGTGAGGATGTATATCTGGCTGAAGCCCGCGTTTATGCAGTTCGATATGGGGATGTCGACGATACGGTACTTGCCCCCGAAGGGGACCGCGGGCTTGGCGCGATCCTTCGTCAGCGGGAAGAGGCGAGAACCTCTGCCGCCGCCGAGCACGATGGACAGGACCTTGTACATTGAGCTCTCCTCTCACGCGGCGCTGTTTACGAAGGGCCGCGCTAACGGATACAGTATAGACCATGGCAAGGTCCCCCGCCAATTCGTTCATCGACGATCTGCTGTCCGATCCGCTCGTTCGGCCTTGCGTCGCGCATGTAGAGCGGATTCCGCCTCTCGAAGCCGTCTGGGCTCCCCTGCCTCCGGACCTCCATCCCGACCTGGCGGCGGCCCTGGCCGCCCGCGGCGTCGACCGCCTTTATTCCCACCAGGCAAGGGCCTACGAGCTCGCCCGCTCGGGCAGGGACTTCGTCGTCGTCACTCCGACCGCGAGCGGCAAGACTCTCTGCTACAACCTTCCGGTCGTGCAGACACTCCTCGAGGAGCCATCGGCCAGGGCGCTCTACCTATTCCCCACCAAGGCGCTGTCGCAGGACCAGCAGGCCGAGCTCAACGAAGTCGCGATGGGCGGCAAGCTGCCGCTCCGGGTGTATACCTTCGACGGGGATACGCCCGACTCGCTGCGCGTCGCGGCACGGGACACCGGCCGGATCGTCATATCAAATCCCGACATGCTGCATACGGGGATCCTTCCCAACCACGCCAGATGGATCCATTTCTTCTCCAATCTCCGCTACGTGGTCGTCGACGAGATACACTCGTACCGCGGAGTCTTCGGCAGCCACGTGGCCAACGTTCTGCGCCGCCTCCTTCGGATCGCGGCCTTCTACGGAGCCCGGCCACGCTTCATCCTCTGCTCGGCGACGATAGGGAATCCCGGGGAGCTCGCCCGCTTCCTGGTGGGGAGGCAGGTCGACGAGATAGCCGAGAACGGAGCGCCCCGAGGCGAGCGCGTCGTCGTCTTCTACAACCCACCGCTCGTGGATCCAGTGCAGGGGATCCGGAAGAGCACGGCGACGGAGTCCGAGTCCCTCGCGGTGCGCCTCCTCAAGGCAGGGGTCAAGACCATCCTTTTCGCTCGCTCCCGGTTGAAGGTGGAGCTCATCGCTTCGTATATAGCCGAGTCGCTGGCCAATCCCTATAAAGGCGACGGCGCGATCAAGGTCAGTCCCTACCGGTCCGGCCTCCTCCCGAGCGAGAGGCGCGCGATTGAAAGGGGCCTGCGCGAGGGTTCCATCCGGGGGGTCGTGTCGACCAACGCGCTTGAGCTGGGCATCGATATCGGCGGCCTCGACGCCGCCGTCGTCGCGGGTTTCCCCGGCGCATTCGCGAGCTTCTGGCAGCAGGCGGGCAGGGCGGGGCGACGAGGCTCGATCTCGCTGGCCATGCTCGTGGCCTCTTCCTCGCCCCTCGACCAATACATCATCGCCCACCCCGAATACTTCTTCGAAAGGAGCCCCGAGGAAGCTCGAGTCGATCCCGACAATCCCTATATATTCGTCGATCACCTGAAATGCGCCCTCTTCGAGCTCCCCTTCGCCGAAGGCGCCGCATTCGGCGAGGGGAACGAGGACGCCACGGAGGAAGGGCTCTCGTTGCTCGAGGAGGAGGGAATCGTAAGGAGGACGGGCGGACGCTGGTACTGGTCCGATCAGGCCTACCCCAGCGCGAATGTCTCGCTCCGCTCGGCCACCGCCGACAATGTCGTCATCGTGGACGAGACGGGAGGCGGATCCGGAGTCATCGGCGAGATGGACAGGCCGAGCGCGAAGGAGCTCCTGTTCGACAACGCCGTCTACATCCACCTCGGCCGCCAGTACATAGTCCGCAAGCTCGACATCGAAAACAGGGTCTGCCGCGTCGTCGAGAAGGAAGTCGACTACTGGACCGACTCCGTGGTCAAGACCGACATCGCGGTGCTCACCGAGGACGAGAGGTCCTATTTGGGCGAGAGGCTCGCCGAATGCGTCCTCGGAGACGTCCTCGTCAGGAGCCAGGTCGAGAAATTCAAGAAGCTCCGCTTCCACAGCCACGAGAACGTAGGCTACGGCGAGATAAGCCTCCCGCCCGAGGAGATGCAGACCCGTGCTATAGTCATACTCTTCTCGGCCGGAACGAAGGCCGGCGACGCCCTGGCCTCGAGCGGGAGCGAGGCGCTGAAGTCGGCCGCGCTCGCGGGCGCGGGACGCCTCCTCCATAACATCGCCCCCGCCTTTCTCATGTGCGATCCGCGCGACATCGGCAGGTCGGAGCGCGTTCGCGATCCGCATTTCGGATGCGGCGCCATATACTTCTTCGACCGCTACCCCGGGGGCACCGGCCTCGCCGAAGGCCTCTCGCGGCTGCTCGCTCCCTCCGTCTCCGCGGCGAGCGAGCGCCTCCGCTCATGCCCTTGCGGCGGCGGCTGTCCTTCCTGCATAGGCGTGGACCTCGCCGGGCCGGGGAATGCGGATGGCCGGGGCGTAAAGCAGCGCGTCCTCGACCTTCTCGGAGCCATGGGCAGTGGCGGATAGCCTCAAGGTCCGGCTCGCCAGGCTGCGAAAGCTCGGCATGGCCAAGGCGTCCGAGCTCGGGGGAGGCGACGGTAGCGGCCGTCCCGGCGATCCGGGTCCGCCCGGGCCGCGCGCGACGTCGACTCGAGGCGGCGCGATCGTCCGTCGCGGCAGGCCGTCCTTCCTCGGCGCCTGGGAGAGCGCAGGCGAGATGGCATGGAAGAGGACGCTCAGCCTGCCCGATTGCCTTCCCGAGAGCGTCGATCCGAATGTATTCGCCCCGCTGCGGAGCCTTCGCCGAGGGGCCGGTCGCGGCGAGGATACAGGCGGGGGCATTCTCGCCGAACGCGTAGCCGCGGCGCGGCTACGCTTCTTCGACCTCGAAACGACCGGCCTCTCCGGAGGCACAGGCACGATAGCATTCCTCGCAGCTGTAGGACGGCTCGTCAACGGCGAATTCGCGATTACGCAGGTTTTCCTCGAAGACTACCCCGGCGAACCGAATTTCCTTTCCGCCGTCCTCCCCCTCCTGGAAGGCGGAGCCCTCGTAAGCTACAACGGGAGGTCCTTCGACATGCCCCTGCTCCGCACCCGCTGCATCATGAACGGCATCGCTCCTCCCCTGCCCGAGCTCCACATCGACGCCCTCTTCGCTTCCAGGCGCTTGTGGAGGCGCGTGCACGGCGGCGCCTCCCTCGGCCTGCTCGAGCGCGAAGTGCTGGGATCGGAGCGACCCGAGGACCTTCCCGGAGCGATGATACCCGAAGCCTGGCTCTCTTTCGCCAGGGAAGGTGACAGTCCCCTCATGCGCCTGGTGCTGTCGCACAACGCGGACGACGTCTTCGGACTGGCGCGGCTCCTCGCGAAGGCCCAGGCGGCGTTCGACCATCCGCGCGCCCACCTCGCCCAGTCCGACGTGGACCGCGCCGGATTGGGCCGAAGCCTCCTGGCGGTGGGCAGGGAAGGGGAGGGCGAGGCGCTCTTGGAGGCGGCCGCGGGCGACGGGGACGAGGCGGCCGGGCTTCTCCTCGCCATGCGCTTCAGGAAATCGGGACGAGCCGATGATGGAGCCCGCGTCGCGACCATGCTGCCTTCTACGTACCGCAGCGCCATCGAGAGGGCCAGGATCTTCGAGCGCCTGTTCGGCGACCTAGCAGAGGCGGCGCGTTGGGTGGCGGAGGCACAGCGCCTCGCGCGCTCCGAGGCGGAGAGCGATACTGCCCGGGCCCGCCTCGAGCGGCTCGATAGGATAGTGTCCCGGCGGGCGAGGGGCGGAGCCCGCCCGGCTTAGGTCCGCTGCAGTTTCGCCGCGGCGTCCTGCACGTAGATGTTCCTGATGCCCAGGCGCTGGTAATCGGATAGGATTTCGAGGGCCTTCTGGCGGTCTCCTGCGGCCTGGTAGCACTGCGAAAGCTCGAGGTAGAGGCGGTAGTTCTTCGGATCGTTCTGGATGAGCTTGCGCAGCGATACGATCGCGTCCTGCACCTTGCCCTGCTTCCTGGCTATCACGGCGAGTCCCAGCACTGCGTAGACGTCGAACTCGATATTGAGGGCGCGCTCGTAATAGTCCGCGGCCTTCTCGTAATCCTCCATGCTCCTGTATGCGTCGCCCGCGCGCGTGAGGATCACCTTGTTCTTGGGGTCCTTCGCAAGGATGCGGTTCCAGAAATCGAGCGAACCCTCGGGCGTGCCCGTGCCGCGGTAGCAGTCGGCGAGGCCGAAGAGCGCATAGAAATTGTCGGGCTCCTTGCCGAGAGCCTTCTCGAAGTACGGTACGCCCATCTCGAATTGCTTGAGCTTGCGGTAGCAGTTGCCGATCGAAGTCAGGACCCTGATGTCGACGTCGTCTCCCTGAAGATCGACCATCCTCTGCCAATAGCCGAGGGCATCCTTGTATTCCTTGAAATCGTAGTGCAGGTGTCCGAGCCCGATGAGAGCGTAGGGGTTGTCGGTCTCCATCTCGAGAACGCGAAGGTAGATCGCCTTGGACTTGCGGAAGTCGCGGACCTTGCGATACGCGTCCGCGACCCGGGTCAGGACCGTGATGTTCTTGTTGTCGTGGAGGAGGTACTGCTCCCAGATCTCGATCGCCTTCTGATACTGGTTGAGGGCCTTGTAGCAATCGGCGAGTCCGAAAAGAGCGTAGTTGTTGCCGGGGTGGTAGACGAGGCATTTCTTGTAATGGTCCACGGCATCGCGGAACGCGCCCCTCTTCCGGGCTGCGTCGCCGAGACCGACGAGCGCGTAATTGTTCTCCCTGTCCCTCTCGAGTATGCGGGCGAAGCATTCCTCCGCTTCCTCAATCCTGTTCTCTTTGAGGTACTGATAGCCCTTCTTGGAAAGCTCGGCGATCTCAGCGAGCTCCTGATTAGGTGGCTCGTGTTCGCCTTCGTTGCGGAGGGACTCGGGAATGTTACTGTCGCTCACTTCGCTTCCTCTTCCTCGCGTAGTAGAAATTGTATTACAAGAGCGGCGCTGCTGATCAGCCCCTCCACGCGCTTGTCGTCCCGCGCCAGCCGATACATCTTGAGCGCGTCCAGCGGACGGCGTTCGGCCATGTACCTTTCCCCGACTCGGATCAGTCCGTCCGAATAGCCCGTCGTCTGGAAGACTCGCCTGGCGGCCTCGACATCGCCGCTGTTGAAGAGCTCGTTCCCCTTCCTGTTGAGCTTTGCCTTTCGCTCTGACTCAACGCCGGGCAGAGGAAGATCGGCTGTCTTGATAAGACCGTCAGCCGGGAAGCGTTCGAATAGGTTTTTGTCCATAAAATATCGCCGTACCCGACAAATATATAAGGAAACCATTGAATAATCAACCCGCGATTCCGCGGAAGAAGATGTTTTATCCTTCGTAACGCGATAACATGATTTAAAATTCTCGGTCGAGAAGGAGAATCATGATCCAGCGGCGCAGCGCTGCCGATTTCGCGCGCGGACTTGAATCGAAGGTCTTCAAGGAGTTCCCGATCGCGGCTGGAGCGGCGTTCAGGGCGCGCGTCGAGCCGGTTTCTACGGATGAAATCGATTCCGCGCATAAGGCCGAGCGCCTCGCGGCCTATCTACGGGCGCGCGACCGCTGACCCGCTCAAGCCGTGCGACGATAGAACCTCACGCGCGATCTTCCGTATTCTCTCTCGTCCACCGCCTTTAGGCTTCCCACGGTTTGAGGCACGGGATCCTCGGCGGGGAAATGGATGAGCACTAGGCCGCCAGGCGCCGTCGAGGGACAATTCGCCAGGCGGTCGAGCAGCTCGACCCTGTGGCGATAGGGAAAGGGCGGATCGCAGAAGACGATCGAGTATTGAGTCTTATTTCGCAGGAGAAAGCGTTCGACGGGCATCGACTTGCACTCGATGCGCTCTTCCGCGAGGGAGACATTGTCGAGGAGCTGGGAGAATTTGCCGGGGTCCTTTTCGACGCACGCGACGGGTGAGGCGCCTCGGCTCGCCGCTTCGAGGGCGATTATTCCGGTTCCCGAAAAAAGATCGAGGAATGATAAGCCGGTGAGGTCCCCTAGGACGGCGAAAACGGATTCGCGCATTCTGTCCATAGCGGGCCTTATATCGAGGCCGCCCTTCGGGACGTCGACGCTACGGCCCCTGTACTTACCGCCGGTGATGCGCATGGCTCAACCCTCGTTGCGGCGGCGCAGGGCGCGGCGCATGTCCCGATCCATATCCTTTTCCCGAATGTCCGCTCGCTTGTCGTACAACTTCTTTCCTTTGCATAGTCCGAGCTCGATCTTGACCAGTCCGCGCTTCAAGTACACGGATAGCGGAATCAAGGTGTAGCCCTTCTCTCTCACGCGGCGATCGATGCGCTTGATCTCCTGGGCATGTAGGAGAAGCTTCTTCTGCCTGTCGGGGTCGTGCTGAAAGGCGGCCGACGAGAACGCGTATTCCGAGACGCGGAAATTCCTGACCCAAACCTCTCCCCCGCGCACTTCGGCGAAGGCGTCGGGAAACGATAGCTTACCGTCCTTTATGGACTTAACCTCGGTCCCGAGGAGCGAGATCCCGCACTCGAATGTTTCGTCTATCGCGTAGTCGAACCTGGCGCGCCTGTTGACGGCGACTACCTTCACGCCCTCTGGTATGCTCACGCGCGAAAATTATAGGAAGCGCGCCATCGCTTGTCAACGCGAGCGCCGGCAAGGGCCGAGAGAGTGTCTAGCGCAGCGTTCGCCCGTCATGCTACTGTTCCTCCGCAATGACTCAGCGACATCAAGGGCCGTATTCGCGCGAGGGCTGCCGCGTTGCTGCTTAAGCGGAGATCCTACACCGAAGTCGTGAAGAGCAGGCGGAAGCTGGCGAGGCGAATGGGCGTCCTCGTCGTGGTATTCCTGTCCTACGAGCTGCTATCAGGCATCTTCCTGGAGAGCTATGCGATGCTTTCCTCCGCGATGGCGCCGACAGTCTTCCCGGGAGACAGGATCCTAGCCACACCCCTGGCTTTCGGCCCGAGCACGCTGTTCGGCAAGCTTCCTGGCGTCTCCAGGCCCGGACGCGGGGACATAGTGGTCGTCGACACCAACTACGCGAGGCGTCTCGGCTTCTGGGAAATACTCTTTGACTCCTTCGCGCGGTTCATCACATTCCAGCTCGTCTCTCCCGCGCGGAGCGGTCCCGACGGCATGCTCACCGCCCCTACCCTCCAGCGTGTCGTCGGCTTGCCCGGAGACTCCATCCAGATGGACGATTTCGTGTTCAAGGTGAAGCCTGCTGGCAGCGACCAGTTCCTGACGGAATTCGAGCTGTCCTCGCGTCCCTACGACATCTCCCACGAAGATGCGCCGGGATCTTGGAGGAAGGATCTGCCGGGCTCCGGCCACACGGACCTCCTCGTCCTCGGCAGCGACGAGTATTTCCTCGCCGGGGACGCGCGTTCTTCCTCGAGCGACTCGCGGCTCTGGGGACCGGTCCATGCCGATCGTTTCCGCGCGAAGGCGCTGCTGCGCTATTGGCCGCCCAAGAGCTTCGGCGCGCTGTGAGACGGCTACCGGGCGGCGCGCGTAATGACGCGACGGACTTCGTCGCTCCCGCCTCTCTCTATGTCCACGTGCCCATTTGCGCTTCCAAATGCTCGTATTGCGACTTCTACTCGGTGCCCGCTTCAACTTTATCCGAGGGCTTCGAGAAGGAACTCGTAGAGGCGACTCTCGCGCGGGCCGAGGGGCTCGCCGGGCGATTCGGAGCCGAGGGATTCGATACCGTCTATATCGGCGGCGGTACGCCCAGCCTCCTGTCGCCTTCCGCCCTGGAAGGCCTGCTCGAAGGCATCGAGAGTTTGGCCCTGGGCGGCTCGAAGCCGGGCGTGGGCGAATGGACGGTGGAGGCGAATCCGGACAGCCTCGGTCCCGAATCGCTGGCGATCATGAGAAAGCACGGCGTCACGAGGCTGAGCATCGGCGTGCAGAGCCTTGATCCCGGCGAGCTGGCGACCCTGGGGCGGAGACACGGTCCCGATGCGGCCCTGGGCGCGCTACGCCTCGCGGAACAGTCGGGCATGACCGTTTCCGCCGACCTAATCGCGGGCGTCCCCATTCCCGGCAAGGCGGCCGACGGCGGCTCCGACGCGGACAAGCTCGCAAACTTCGCGCGCCAGCTCGAGAGCGCGGGCGCGGCGCATATCTCGGTGTACGACCTGACGCTCGAGGAAGGCAGTCCGCTGGCCTCGGCCAGGGGACTGTACCGGTTCCCCGACGAAGACGAGGAGTGGGAGGCTCGGCGAAGACTCGAGTCCTTCCTGACGGACGCCGGGATGCGCCGTTACGAGGTATCCAACTATGCGGCGATCGGCGACGAATGCCGCCATAATCTCGCGTATTGGCGCATGGATTCGTACCTGGGAGCCGGGCCGGGAGCCGTTTCGACCATCGCGCTCCGCTCTGGCGGATCGCTGCGCATCGAAGAACCGCGCGAGATAGCCGGCTACGGACTCGCCGCCGAGAAAGCCGGCGAAACGGAAATATCTCCGCAGGATGCCGCTTTCGAATCGATCATGATGGCCTTCCGGACATCCTTCGGGCTCGACCTCGTCGGCTTCCGAGAGCGTTTTGGGATCGACGCGGAGGCGCTCATCGGCGAGACAATGGCAAAATGGGGAGACAGGATAACGGTGGGGGAACCATGGCCCGGAAGCGCGCAGAGCCGCGGTCCAGCCCTGACGGGCGAAGGTTTGGATATCCTCAATCGCTTTCTGGGCGACTGCCTCATGGAGATCGATCGGCGACGATCGCGAATAGCGCCGGAAAAGCGGTAATCGGATTTTTGTCGGCGAGGTTGCGCGATATACTAAACCGGAGGCGTCGAGTGGCCATTCTGTCCATCCAGTCCCACGTAGCATACGGCCATGTCGGAAACAGGGCGGCCGTCTTCCCTCTTGAACGACTGGGGTACGAGGTCTGGCCGATCAATACCGTCCAGTTCTCCAATCACGCAGGATACGATTCGTGCACGGGCGAGGTGTTTACTTCAGCTCACCTCGCTCTCGTCTGGAGCGGGGTGAAGGCGAGGGGACGCATCGGCGAATGCGAGGCCGTGCTGTCCGGCTTCATGGGGGCCGCGGAAGTGGGGCATTTCATCCTGCAGGCGGTCGACGATGTCAAGACCGCGAATCCGGGCGCCTTGTATTGCTGCGATCCCGTAATCGGCGATTACGGAAAAGGAGTCTTCGTATCCGAAGGTATCCCCGCGTTCATTGCGGGGCAGGCGGTTCGATACGCGGACATCATTACGCCCAACCAATTCGAGGCCGAGCTGATCTCGGAATCGGTGATCGCCAGCATAGACGACGCGAAGGCGGCCTGCGACACCATCCACGAGCTGGGCCCCTCGGTCGTCCTGATAACGAGCTTCAAGCCCGGATACGCGCAGGATACGACCATCTCCATGTTCCTATCCTCGGAGAAGGGATTCCACGTCCTGACGACGCCCGAGCTTTCGCTGAACCCACCCATAGGCGGCTCGGGCGACCTGACCTGCGCCGTCTTCCTGGCGCGCTATCTCCCCGACCGGGATCCGGTACGCGCGCTCGAGCTGATGGCCGACTCGGTTTTCGCGGTATTCGAGCAGACCTGCGCCGAACGCGAGAGCGAGCTTTCCATCATCGCCGCCCAGGAAAAGATCGCGCATCCGCAAAGTCGGTTCGAGGCCAAGAAGGTCTAGCTCAATCATGCCTTGACGGATTCCGTCGCCTCCCTGACGACGCGAGCGCTGGCCTTCAGGGCGTCGCGTTCGGCTCCGTCCAGGGAAGGCGCCATGGTCTGGAGGACGCCGGCGCCGCCGACCAGCCTCGGCAGGGAGAGAGTCACCCCCTCGAAATCGCCGAGCCACGGGGCCTTCCCTCCGCAGGGATCGGGAGCCACCGGCGCGCAGACGGTCAGAATGGAGCGCTGGTCGTAAAGGATCGTCTCGACGATCCGCGCCAGGGCGGAGCCGATGCCGTAATAGCTCGCTCTCTTTCCCTCTATTATCCTGTTGGCCGCGCCGCGTACGAGGTCCTCGATCCCCATCCTCTCCGACGCCTCGAAGCGCGCGCATCCTTCCGGCAGCGTGAATTCCGACAGGGGCATGCCCGCGACGGAGACCTGCGACCAGTTGAAGACCTCGGAGTCGCCGTGCTCCCCTAGGACGTAGGCGTGCACGTGCTGCGAATCGACGCCGAGCCTCCGGCCGAGGAGGGAGCGAAAGCGCGCGGTGTCCAGGGTGGTTCCCGAGCCGAGCACCTTCCCGGCCGGCAGGCCCGCGGGGGCCGAATATGCCGCCGCGAGATGCGTCATCGCGTCCACGGGGTTGGATGCCACAAGGAGGACCGAATCGGGGGCCGACTCGACCACCTTCGCCACAACTACCTTGAAGATCGCCGCGTTTCTGTCCAGCAGCTCCAGCCTCGTCTCTCCGGGCCTCTGCCCGACGCCGGCCGCCAGGATGACGACGCCGCTGCCGGCCAGGTCGGAGTAGCCGCCCGCGCGGACGTCGACCGGGTTGGAGAAGGGGACGGCGTGGCGGATATCGTCGGCTTCCGCGAACGCCCTCCGCTCGTCGGCGTCGAACAGCACGATCTCCCTAGCGACCCCACGCATCACTATCGCGTAGGCCGCGGTGGCACCCACGAAACCACTGCCGACGATGCCGACTTTCATATTGCTGCTCCTGTATATAGGACTCGGATATCCTGAATAGGAATATACGGTACCGAAGTATTGGCAGGAAAGCGGAATATCGCGACAGGATTGACGCTCTTCTGGCTATCTGCTAACGTCGCAGAGGATTTCAGCGCGCCGGTCGTATAACGGCTATTACCCCAGCCTTCCAAGCTGGAGACGTGGGTTCGACTCCCATTCGGCGCTTCACCATAGCCCGCTTCGTGCGGGCTATGGTGTCGAACCGAGCGAACGATCCCGGAGAGCGCGAAACGGGACTCGCACCATGGACGGCGCGAGAGCGAGCGAGGCGGTCGGGAGCGAGGAGCGGTGATTGCGCCGGGCGGAAGGCGCCTCCCTTTCGGCGCCATAGGGATATCGACGACGACGCGGGCGAGATCCACATGAAAGTCATCGACTTCGCTGCGGTGGAAAGGCGCTGGAGGATCTTGTCGGAATTAAAAGCGCGAAGTATTTTCTACACGAAGACGTGAGCATAAACGAGAACGAAGGCAGGTCGATATGAATTCGGGAGTCGTTCGCGCTTGGTCGGACGCGAGGGAATTCTGTGAGTTCGATAGCCTTCCTGGGTAGGCGGTAGTAAGCCGCCGAAGTAAAAGCCATAGCTCTAAAAACTCCACTCGTTTTTAATAAAGTTATTCTTGACGAGCTTTAATTATGACTAAAACAATAATTGTTGGTTTCGTAATCCCTAGGTCAGAGGAGGTCCGGACTATGAGTAACAGGGTTTCTACCTTGGATCCGTGCATATATATAGCTCACCAAATGTCGACCGCACGTGAAGTGCTTTCGAAGAGCAAATCCCCCAAAGAACTAGTGTCGGCAGCGAGAGAGTACGAAGACTTGCAAGAAACGCTCACCGAGTTGCATCTAATTGACTCGGCGTGCCTAGATCTCATCGAGGACGTCAGTCTGTCGATAGATTTTCGTCGCACCCTTTATGGACGAATCAGGACCTAGAAGTCTTTGGATCCCGTCGTGACCCGGCATCGCGGCCGCAACCTTCGGCGGTACTTCCGTGGAGACGCGGCTCGCCCGCCACGACTTTGTCGACAATCAGCTTCGACTGTAGCACTACGCCCTTGCGTACGGCAGAATGATGGAAGTTGAAGGTTAGGATATCTCCATGGCCGGCAAGAGTAGCGAGTCATATGGGGAATATCGGCTTATATACGCTTCGCCTGCGACGCGGTCCGCCCGTGTCGCAGGCGAAGCAATTGTCGGAGCAGTGTCAAGCACCTTTAGAAGATGAGCTCCGGTCCCTGTGGCATGAGAAGCGGAGCTAAGGATCAGGGCTGGCTCTTCATGAAAATCCTTCCGTCATTAACCGAAATGACAAAGGCGTTTTCCGCCATATACCCGTTCATATCGATGTAGTAAGCGGAGCCTTTTGCCCAGGGCGTACCTCCTTTGCCCGTGATTTTCGCGTCGGGCTTGTCGGACTGCAATGTCCGAAACAGGCACAAGATTCCCTTTCTATAGCTGGCGTCGACGATGTCCACAGTCCCGTTGTACGACGCCCATGTCGGCGCTTTTCCGAAGACGCAATCGAACCTTGCGCCGTCGTATATGCCGGACGCAAATAGTTGCTCTCTACGAATGAGACTACGTGTTTCGTCCATGCGAAGTCGAAATAATTAACCAGTCTCGGATACGCCCGCGGCTTTTTCTGCGTCGGCGGTTTCTGAAAAGAGTACTGCATCGAGCCCTGAGGAATCGGAACCGCCTGACGTGGTACTGCAGGCAACGAACGCGGCAGTCAGGATAGCAAAAAATGCGTAAATTACCCTGCCAGAGCCTTTCGCCAAGCCCGAGTTTCACCGTCGTCGCTCCGAACCCGCTCAAAGTACTTTCACCGCGTTTGCTAAAGGGATACTGTGGGTTCAAAACCTCGACGTGAATTTTAACACAGTCGCTCTTGACGAATACCTTATCCGCAGGAGTCGATTATGGAAAACAAGGGCGGCGCGATGGATGCGTGTCTGGACGTGGCCCGCAATATGGCGACGGCTAGGGAATTACTCGCGAATAGCAACCCAGAGGAGGAGAGGGGGCAATTATTGAGAGAATTCCGAGCCCTCGTGAGGCTATCACTAAATCGCAGTTCTTCACCGCCGGATACCTAGATTCGGAAGAGGATACCGGGCCATCGCTGAATTAACAGATCGACAGCATACCTGCACGAATCGAACACGTTAGACGGAATAAACCCGTTTCCACCGTCTTCCGGCTTGATGAACAGCGCCATTCGGCGCTCTATTAAGATTGATCGGGCGTCGTTGACAATCGGATATAATCACCTAGACTTCCTCCTGAGGCGGTATCGGCAATCAAAGTCCTGGGAGGATACGCATGAAAATCGGGTTGAAGCTCATCATCGGTTTTCTCGTCGTCGCCCTCATCGGAGCGGCGGTAGGCGTAGTCGGCGTGTCCAGTATCGGGAGGCTCGCCGATGCGGACAACGACATGTACGCGAATGAGACTGTACCCATAACACATCTGACGTATATGGGAACCTCTATGTTGCGCGTCTTCCTGGCTATCAAGGACATGGCGCAGTTCCAGGGCGTCGCCGGAGACGAGGCCCGGGAGTCGATAGACGGTCTCAGGAAAACCTTCGACGACAACGCTGCCGCATACAAGAAGACCATCAACGGCGACGTAGAGGACCAGAAGAACTACGATACCCTTCTCGCCCAATGGAAGAAGTTTACCGATGTAGTCGACCGACTGGTAGTTCTCGACAAGGCGAACAGGGATGCGGACGAACAGGTTCTGATAAAGGCGGAAGGGCAGCAAGCCGGGGTAGGGATACAGGCGACGATCGAATCGATGATCAACCAGAATCTGGATACCGCCAAGGCGGCTTCCGAGTCGAACGTCGCGCTCGCGAAGGAGACGAGCCTCATCATGATCGTCGTCCTCGGCCTAGCGGCCCTGGGGTCCATACTCCTCGGCATACTCCTTTCCCGCTCCATTACCGGCCCGCTGGCCGTTGGCGTCGCTTTCTCCGATGTCGTCGCTAATGGGGACCTGCGCAACGATCTCGACGAGCGCCTCCTTCGCCGCGGTGACGAGATCGGGGTCCTCGCCGTCGCCCTCAACTCCATGGTGGCCAAGACGCGGGAGGCAGTGCTCTCGATCAAGACCATCGCTGGCGACGTATCGAACGGCTCGAGCGCGCTCAGCGATTCGGTGGAGCAGATGTCGAAGGGTGTTCAGGATCTCTCGAGCTCGGCCCAGACGCTTTCGCAGGGCGCGACCGAGCAGGCGGCCTCGGGCGAGGAAGTCTCGTCTTCCATGGAGGAAATGGGAGCCAACATCCGTCAGAACGCCGAGGCCTCGATCCAGACCGAGACGATAGCCGACAAGGCGTCGAAGGACGCGAAGCAGGGCGGAGAGGCCGTCGCGGAGACGGTCGAGGCGATGCGCCTGATCTGCTCTAAGATCGGAGTCATAGAGGAGATAGCCCGCCAGACGAACCTCCTGGCGCTCAACGCCGCGATCGAGGCCGCCCGTGCCGGCGATGCGGGGAAGGGTTTCGCCGTCGTGGCCAGCGAGGTTCGACGTCTCGCCGAGAGGAGTCAATCCGCGTCCTCAGAGATCAACAAGACGGCGCAGAACAGCGTCGCCGCCGCGGAGAAGGCGGGGAACCTCATCGGCGGAGTGCTCGAGACGATCATGAGGACCTCCGACCTCGTGCGGGAGATAAGCGCGGCCTCGCGGGAGCAGAACAGCGGGGCCGAGCAGATAAACAAGGCGATCATTCAGCTCGACGCGGTCATCCAGAACAACGCGTCGACTTCCGAAGAGCTCTCGTCCCTGTCGGAAGAGTTGGCCGGGCAATCCGAGGAGATCGCGGCCACGGCCGAGCAGCTCAACGGCCGCGCCATAGGCCTGAACGAGGCGGTCGCGTTCTTCCGCGTCGGGGACAGAGCGGATACGAATGCCGCGTCGCCTCGTTCCTCTGCCAAGGCGGCGAGTCGTCCTTCGGTCGGAGCGAGCCACAGGCCCGCGCCGGCGAAGCCTGGAGCGTCGCAGGCGAGCGCGCGCGAGCGATCGCTGGCGATCCGACCTGCGCCCCAGGATGCCAAGGATACCGAGTTCGAGGAATTCTGATACATCCGCCCGGACTTCGGGAAGGATCCCGGCCGATGCTTTGCATGGGCCGCCCGCGCCGGGTAATATCGAGGCATGAGCGACATCCGAGCGGTAAAGGTCGGGAAGGTCATAATCGGCGGGGACTGGCCCGTCTCGGTGCAGACGATGTGGAAGGATCCCCTGCCCATGCCGGGGAGCCCCGGCTTCGAGTCGGCCCTGGCGCGCATCCGAAGCCTATCGGCCCTGGGATGCGATATCCTGAGGTTCGCGGTGCCCGATGCGGCGGCGGCCGAGGCTCTCGGAGCGCTCGCGGAAGAAAGTCCCCTGCCCCTGGTGGCGGATGTTCACTTCGATTGGCGTATCGCTCTCCGATGCCTCGACTTCCCGATCGCGAAAATCCGCGTCAATCCGGGGAATATCGGCGCGGCCTGGAAAGTGGCCGAGGTGACCGCCAAGGCGGCCACGGCGGGCGTGCCGATCCGCATCGGCGTCAACGCCGGCTCGCTGCCGGACGACCTCCGCGGGAGGAAGGACCGGGCGCTCGCCGTCGTAGAGGCGGCCGAGCGCGAGGTCGCCGCCTTCTACGATCTCGGATTCCGAGACGTAGTCGTCTCCATGAAGGTGTCGGAGGTCGACGCGACCGTTGAGGCAAACCGGCTCTTCGCGTCGCGGCACGACCTGCCCCTTCACCTCGGCGTCACGGAAGCCGGACCCCTCATCGCGGGCGTGGCGAGGAATGCCGCGGCCCTCGTGCCCCTCCTGCGCGAGGGAATCGGCTCGACGATCCGCGTATCGCTGTCGGACACGATGGAGAGCGAGGTAATCGCGGGTCGCGAGATACTGGCCTGCGCCGGGAAGGCGCGCGCAGGCATCTCCATAGTCTCCTGTCCGCGATGTGGGCGAGCCTCCTTCGATACCCACGCGTTCACGGCGCGTTGGGCCGAGCGGCTCTACTCCCGCAAGGCCGCGGCCACCGTCGCGGTAATGGGTTGCGTCGTCAACGGCCCGGGCGAGGCTCGCCACGCCGACCTCGGGATAACGGGGGCAGGGGACAGGGTCGTCATCTTCCGCAAAGGCGAGATAGCGCGAACGATTTTGCCCGAGGAAGCCGATACTGTATTCGAAGAGGAGCTCGATAAGCTCGAATGAAGCCGAAAAGCGTCGCGGTGGCGGCAGTGGCCACACTCGCATTCGTCCTTTCCGCCACCGCCGCGGAAGAGAAGACCGCTCCGGCGGGTCCGCCCCAGCCTCGCGTCGTATACCCCCTCGGTCCCGAGGCGCTTCCCCCAAGGAATGCCGATCCGTCCTGGCTTAAGTACGAGGAAGGGCTGCGGCTCTTCGGGCAAAAGCGCTTCGGCGAGGCGCTGGTGTCCTTCAAGGACGCGATCGAGGCGCGCGCCTCTCTCTTCGACCGCGCATCGCAGGACATCGAGGCAGCCCTGGCGGCCAAGGAGGCCGCCAGGGCCGGCGACTCCATTTCGTCCCTGGTCGAGCTCCTCGCCGCCCGCGACCTTATCCCCCAGGATCTCGAGTACATCGAAGCGAGAGCCGCAGGCTCGATCGTCGCCGAAATGGGGCTCCTCCGCGAGCGATCTCCCTCGAGCCCCCTGAGGGGACTCATAGACGCCACCCTCCTCATCGTCGAGGAACGCGGGCTATCGCGGATCGGCGACTCGATGGACGCGCTGAGCAAGGCGGCGGCGGACCTGCAGCACTACCCCGAAGCCGAATTCGGGATAGGAAGGATCTACCTCGCCGAAGGAGAGCCGCGCCTGGCCGAGCTTCAGGTGCTGCGCGCATGCGACATGGGCGGATCGTTGGAGGTCGCCGGAGATCGCTACAGGATGCTCGAGACCCTAGCCGGGATCTATAAGGCTCAAGGCGACTTGAAAGACTACGAGCAGTCGCTCCGGGAGATCGCGGACTCTTCGGATCTCTTCGCCGTCAGGGACGAATACTTCCGCAACGCCATGGAGAGGACTCTGGCGGCCCAGGGCTTCGACAAGTTCATGACTCTCTATCGCGTCGATGACGGCTACGCGACAACGGCCTATTCGAGCCTGGGCTCTCTCTATCTCGAGGCGGGCAGGCCTCTCGCCGTCATCTACCTCGCAGCGGCCGTGAACGCCATCCTGACTCGGGAGATCGGCGCGATAACGGCGGACGAGCCCGACTATTCGTTCAAAGGCCTCGTAGATCTGGCCGCGAGGATCCGCGCGGGGAAGGCGATGGCCCGATTCGCTTCGGATTCGGGACTCTGGCACGACATGGTGCTCCTGGGCGAAGCCCTCGCTGAGGCGGGATACCGCGATACGGCCAGGGAACTATGGTCGGTCGTGGCCGCGAACCCCGGTCCGACAGGTCCCCGGGGTCGTTCCGATCCCTGGGACAAGAGGGCGGAGGCGGATATCAATAAATCGTTGAACGCTTCGAGGCTGCCTTAGCCTTCTGCGATTGGGCTTCGGCGGCCCTGACCCTCGCGACGATTTCCTTGATAAAGGGATCGACGATCGTATAGACGCGCTTAGTCTTTTGGACCTCCGCGCTGACGATACCGTTCTCCTTGAGGATGGCGAGGTGCTGCGAGATGACCGGCTGAGGCTGCTGAAGGCATCGCCATAAGTCCGTTACGCAGGGATCGTCCTCCTCGGCGATGAGGCAGAGGAGCTTCAATCTGATGGGATGCCCGACCGCCTTCAACTTCTGGGCAAAATCGGCGATGACCTCATCGTAGCATGCTTGATCTGGGCTAGCCATGAAGGAAGAATACCTCGCTCAGGGTTTTTTTGCAATTACTCATATATTAGGGCGAGTTAATCATCTATCGGAGCGCCACCGCGGTCGAGGATGGCCTGTATTTCCCGCTCCGGCTGTGATTCGAGGTAATCCTCGAGTCGGGAGCGGTCGTCGTCGGCGATCTCCTCGATTTCCAGGCCGAGGACTCTTCCGGAGTGCGCCACCCGGCAGGAGAGCGAAATGATATCCGCTCCGATTCGCATCGAGCAGTCCTCGATAATATCGCCGCCCGAGAGGTCGAAGGCGAGGGCGGGAACGTCCGGAACGAAAGATAGCCCCGCCGGAGAAACGGCCTCGAGCCTCCCCGAAATGGGGGCGAGGCTAGTAGGATGCGCGAACATGAAATCTAGCCTATCCCAGGAAGAGGGCATGATCCTTTCCGCGGCTCTCTCGTCGTCGACGACCATATAGCGCTTGAGGAGCTGCTGGAAGCGGCCCTGCTCCCGGCGGTCGTCGAGGTCGTCCTTGACGACGCCGTTTACGCCGATATAGGAGGCCTTGGCGGCTTCCTCGAGCGGGAAGGCCTCTCCCTTGAGGAGCACTATGATGCACTCGTCCTTGCCCTTTTCGGCGCGCACCGCTTGCGCCAGTACCTTCCAGTGCCTGGGAAAATCCCGCGCGCTCATCACTATCGCGTCGGGATCGATCTCTTCCAGGTTGTCGACGGCCTTGACGGGATTACGGTAGCGAACGACCTCGAAGCCGAGGGGCCTGAGGTAGAAGCGCGCTATATCGGCGATCCTGTCGCTTTCTATCACAAGGAGAGCTTTCATTCGGTCCCCTTGTTGAATACCGTATAATCCACTATATACCAGACTCCTTCGCGGCGCTGCAGCTCGTAGGTGTATTCCTTGACCACGTGGAGCTGCCCTTCCTGGAATTTCTCGAGGACGCTCACGAAGCCCTTGTCCTCGGTATATCGCGTCTCGAGCAGTTCGAAATAATAGGGTTGGACGACGATGTCGTTGTCGACGACGTCGGTCTGGAGGTCGGCGCGATAACGCTCGAGCAGTGTCCTCCGCCCTTCGTCGGATTCGGCGTCGTATTCTTTCTTGCGATCCTGATCCCGCGAAAGCAAGGCCTCGAGGTCGAGATAGAGGAAGAATTCATTCCAGAGATCCTTCTGCCTCGCGACTATCGTGCGCCGGACCACTTCGTCCGGCGGGAGGGGCTCGGCCTTGAGGGCTTCGCCGGTGACCGACTGGATGGCCTCGGACGCGGGGGGCAATCCCGGGGAGGGCCTGACCGAGAGGGTCAAGGAATTAGATGATATCGGCTCTGCGGCCGAGGAAGAGGCGAGCTCGGGGTAGAAGGCCGCCTTTACCGTGTAGTTGCCAGGCTCGTCGATCCGCACGAAGCGCTCGAGCCCTTCCCTGAAGGAATACTCCTCGCCAGGCTTGATGGCGAGCTCGCGATAGAAGACCGGCTTCGACTGAGTCATCGCCGTCTTATAGTCGTCGGAGAGGTCGAGGAGGCGGTTCGTGGGCGTGCGAGCCTCGAAGGAGAGGCTGTAGACGCGATCGTCGGCGAGCTTGAATCGATAGGTGGCGTCGCTCTCGTTCGCGATCGTGACCATGAGGGGGATCTCGCTTCCGGGGAAGTATATCCGCTTGTCGAAGAAGCGAATCGACAGCTTGACGTCCGCGGCCGCATGGGTCCCGGCGATTAACAAGACCGCGAACGCTGCTGCGCTGAAGGATCTGCGGGTCACGGCTTATGGCTCCTTCGATCTGGAACAAGAGGGTCGGGTCGCGTATACTACGTTCCGACCCTTCGCATTATTGTCGGAATGTTACGATGAATACATTATGCCCGCAAGAGGCGCTAGAGCGACTGCGATCCCACGCTCCGCTAATCGAGCTGATTACCAGGCTCGAGAAGGGTCCCTATCCCGTGGACATCGGCGAGGCGGAGGGACCCTTCGCCGCCGTCATCGTAGAGCGGGCGGCCCAGGCCGCCGCATCTTCGGGAGCGATCCTCGTCGTCGTCCCGACCGACCAGGAGGCAGAAGCCCTAGCGGGCGATCTTTCCTACCTGGGCGTTCGACCCGTCCTCCTTCCCTGGTGGAGGACGGCGGCCTACAGGCCCGCGTCGCCCCGCGGCCGGATCTTCGGGGAGAGGGCGGCCTGCCTTTCCCGTCTTTGCCTCGGCGACGCGGACGTCGTCGTGGCGAGCCAGCGCGCCTTCGTCACGCCCGTGCCTCCCCGGGACGCGTTCGCCCCGCTCGCATTGCTCCTCGATCTCGGCGGATCGATCGATCCCACGACCGTCGGAGAGCGCCTCTCCGCGTACGGCTATCTTCGCGTCCCGCGAGTGTCCCTTCCCGGAGAGTTTGCGCTGCGCGGCGAAGTCCTCGACCTCTTCATGCCCGGCGACGACGAAGCCGTGCGCGTAGTCTTCGAGTACGACCGGATCGAGAAGATCGCCAGCTTCGATCCGACTCTCCAATCGAGCTCGGGAGTCTTGGAGCGCGTGGCTGTAAGGCCCATGAAGGAGCTCCTGTGGGACGCGGATAGGCTCGCCGCCCTGGCCGCCGAACTGCCCCTCCTGCCCGGCATGGACGGGCGCGAGGCATCCTTTCTCGAAGGCCTCGCCGAGAAGGGGGAGGCTAAAGGTGAGGAGCTCTTCTACCCCCTCGCCTTCGAGAGGCCAGGCTCCGTGCTCGAATACCTCGGCGAGGGAGCGACCGTCTTCCTCCTTGACCACGAGCGGCTCGAGGCTCAGGAGGACGCCGCCCGCAAAGAGTACGAAGGACTCTACCGCCGCGCGTTACAGGAGGGCCCGGTGCCGCCGCCTGGCCGGCTGCTCCATTCCTTCGCGGCGCTCGAGGAAGAGGCCCTGGCCCTCGGGCCCGCCCTGCGCGTCGCGAGGAGCTTCGCCCTCAAGGACGCGAAGGCGGCCGGGCGCATCGCGATGGGCGTCGAGCAGCCGCGCTCCTTCTTCGGCAACGTGCAGTATTTCAAGGAAGAGCTCGCGATCCTCATGAAGGCGGGCTACGCCGCCGTCGTCTTCGCCGAGACCGAGATCCAGGCCGAGCGCATAGCCGTCCTGCTTAAGGAATTCGCAATCGACGTCGAGGCGGCCGGCTTCTCGGCCGGCTTCGTCGTCCCCGCCCTCAAGCTCCTCGTGGTGCAGGAGAACGAGATCTTCGGCCGCCGCAAGCGCCTGCCGAAGTCGCTGAAGACGACGAGGTCCGCGGCGATCGATACCTTCGTCGAGCTTTCGCCTGGCGACTTCGTGGTCCACGTGAATTACGGGATAGGGCGCTTCGCGTCGATAGAGCGCATGAAGGTGCTCGGCCTAGAGCGCGACTATATAAAAGTCGAATACGCCGAGAGCGAGGTGATATTCGTGCCGATCGAGCAGGCGAATCTCGTCCAGCGCTACATCGGCAACGAGGGAGAAGAACCCCGGCTGGACCGGCTCGGCTCCAAGTCCTGGGAGACCCGCAAGGCCAAGGTCAAGGCATCGGTCGAGCAGCTAGCCGAGCGCCTCATCCGCATCTACGCTAGGAGAAAGGCGGCTCGCGGCTACGCCTTTCCCCTCGACGACGACTGGCAGCTCGCCTTCGAGGCCGCGTTCCCGTACGAGGAGACCGCCGACCAGATGCGATGCATCCAGGAAGTGAAGGCCGACATGGAGAGCGACAAGCCGATGGACAGGCTGATCTGCGGCGACGTCGGCTACGGCAAGACCGAGGTCGCGATGCGCGCGGTCTTCAAGGCGGCGGTCGCGGGCAAGCAGGTGGCCTTCCTTGCCCCTACCACCATCCTGGCGGAGCAGCACTTCGAGAATTTCCGGGAGCGCGTCGGCGACTACCCGGTGCGCATGGCCATGCTTTCGCGCCTCGTCGACAAGAGGGAGCAGAGAAAGACGCTCGAAGCCCTGAAGGAAGGCAGGCTCGACGTCGTGATCGGCACGCACCGCCTGCTCCAGAAGGACATCGAGTTCAGGGACTTGGGCCTACTCGTCGTGGACGAGGAGCAGCGCTTCGGCGTAAGGGACAAGGAAAGGCTCAAGGAGATCAAGGCAAGCGTGGACTGCCTCACGCTGACCGCCACTCCCATACCGAGGACCCTCCACATGTCCCTCCTAAAGATACGGGACATGTCCGTCCTCAATACGCCTCCGGTCAATCGCCACCCGATAGAGACTGTAGTGGAGGAATTCGATCCGGTCATCATCGCCGACGCTATCCGCAAGGAGGTCGCCAGGGGAGGCCAGGTCTTCTACCTGCACAACCGCATAGAGAGCCTCCAGGAGATCCAGGCCTTCCTCCAGTCTACGGTGCCCGAAGTCCTCGTCGAGACCGCCCATGGGAGGCTGGATTCGGCGGAGCTCGAGGACATCATGCACCGGTTCGTACACGGCGGCTTCCAGGTCCTCGTATCGACGACCATCATCGAGAACGGCATCGACATACCTAACGTCAATACCATCGTCATCGACCGCGCGGACATGTACGGCATCTCGCAGCTCTACCAACTGCGCGGCCGCGTAGGTCGCTCGGACCGCGTCGCCTACGCCTACCTCTTCTATCCCGACAAGCGCGCCCTTTCGGAACTCGCGATGAAGCGGCTGCGGATAATCTCCGATTTCACCGAGCTCGGCTCGGGCTTCAAGATAGCGATGAAGGACCTCGAAGTGAGGGGCGCGGGCAACCTGCTCGGCCGAGAACAGTCGGGCGACATTTACGCCGTGGGCTTCGACCTCTACCTGAAGCTGCTCGACGACGCCGTGGCCCGACTTTCCGACGCCGGCTACGAAGCAGAGGAAGACACCTACCTCGAGCTCGAGTACGCGGGCTATATCCCGGATTCCTACGTGTCGCTGCCGACGATGAAGATGGAGGTCTATAAGAAGATCGCGTCCATCATGAGCCAATCCGATCTCGACACTCTCTATCAGGAGCTCGCGGACCGCTTCGGCCCCTTGCCCGAGGAAGTCCTCTCCCTCCTCTCCCTCGCGGAGATACGCGTAATATGCAAGCGTCTCTCCATAGCGAGCCTGAAGGAGCGCGGCGGCAGCGTCACCGCGGTGTTCTCGAAGGTGGCGAAGGTATCTGTCGAGAGGCTCTTGCGGCTCATCCGCGAGGGTGGCGGCCGTATCAAGCTTGATCCGCACCGTCCAAATGTCCTCATCATAACGACGGGCAGCATCGGCCTTCGCGAGAAGAGCGAGTTCATACGCGAGAGGCTGGCCTCCCTCCTCATCTGAGCCTTGGCGGGTGGAAATGCTCCGGCCTATCCGTTAAGATGGATGCGGTAGCGGTTTGGAGGCGTCTCGATGGCTGAGCGGATCGGGGATTTCCTCATCAGGATCGGGGCCATGACCCCGGTCCAGGTAGGCGAAGTGATCAAGATCCAGGACGGGGACGAGGAGCCGCGCATGTTCGGCGAGATAGCGATCGAAAAGGGCTTCATCGAGGATTCCGCCCTAAGGAAGTATATCGAACAGAGGAGCGCCGGGGCCTGAAGGGACAGCCCGGGCATCGGGAGGCCAAAGTGAGGAGCACGACGCCGCTACGGATACTCTGCTCGACGGGGCTGCCGGAAAATCGGCTCAACCTCCATCCCAACGAGGGCGCCGACCTCGGGCTGATGATGACCCGCTATTCCGTGGACGTCGGCGAGGTCGGCAAGGCCGAGCTCCACCTGCTCAACGAATGCCCGAAGGAAAGCCTCCAGCTCAGCGCGAAGTTCTGGGAGAAGCTCGGCAGGCCATCCAGGGCGATCCTCAGCTACGACGGCGCCGTCCTGCGGATAGAGAAGGCCTAGGATTCGGGCCCTCGCGACTAGGTCCGCTTGGCGGCGATGTTAGTGGAGAAGAAGTAATCGGACAGGAGGTCGCAGAGCTCGGGCGAGAAGTCGATGGACGCGGCCAGCTTCTGCACTCCCGTCGGCATGCGTAGGGAGGATTCGATCCTGCCGGAGACGCTGAATCGGTATTTCCGGAAAAATAGGCTGAAGGAGACTGCCGTCCCCGCGGGAATGTCCGGCGAGCTCAGCGGCATGAGGAAGTCGAGTCGGTTCACGGCGATCGAGAACAGGGCGAGCTTGAGCTGCTCGGCGCCGAAAGTCATCACCGCGTAGTTATTGTAGCCAAGCTTGCGTGAACTCTCGGGATTGACCTGGACGAGCCTGCCGCCGAGATCTCCCCATTGGGTGCGGAGCCTGTCCATGCCCAGGAGATGGTCGCCCAGGAGCGCGGCTAGGTCGGGAGGAATCGGCTTGAAGTCGCAGACCAGGAGCCCCACTCTGTCCCTGCCTTTCATGAGGCCGACCGTCGATATCTGGCAGCGGCAGAATATCTTCGCGGGCTCCTTGGACGTCTCGCCCTGGACCGTGAGCGTGAGCCCCGCGAGAGCCCCCTTGAAGCGCTGGAAGAAGACGATTTCCTCCTTCGTGAAGGAGCCTATGAGAATCGCCTTCGACATCGATATCTGGTAGGGGACGCAGGCCAGGGTGTAGGTATCGACCTTGAGGCTCGTCTGGGATTGGATGATGCCCGTCGAGTGCAGGACGAAGGGACTGAAGGAAACGACGACATCCTTAAATTGTTCTTCGTAGCTTAGAGTCTCCTGCTTTTGCACAGTAGCTCAATATTGCCGACGAGTCGCCGATCGGTCAAGGCCGATAGGCGCCGACCGGCCGACGAGGAACACGGCCGGCTCTTTGCCGAGCTGCCAGGGAGCCGCCCGCCATGTCGAGACGGGGCCGGAGCGGATGCGCTGTGATGCCGAGCAGAGGGAGGCCGCGACGCAGAGCCGCGTGCCCGGCGAGAGGACTCGCAGGCAATCCTCGAGGAGGCGCGCGTTGCGATAGGGCGTCTCGATGAAGATGCGCGTGGCGCCGTCGGAGCGTATTCCGCGATCGATCGCGGCGATGGCCGATCTCCTCTCCTGGGGCGGCTGCGGGAGATAGCCGAGGAAGTTGAAGGCCTGGCCGTCGAGGCCCGACGCGGCAAGGGCGAGCAGGATGGACGAGGGGCCTATCAGCGGGACGACGGCGAAGCCCCTGTCGTGGGCCAATGCGGACAGGGCCGCGCCGGGATCCGCGACGCAGGGCATGCCCGCCTCGGATATGAGTCCTATGTCCTCTCCCCGCTCCAAGGGCGCGAGCAGGGCCGGCAGATCTTCGCGCGAAGTATGCTCGTCGAGCCTCTCCATGGTGACCCTGGACGCCCGTTCCGGGTCGAGGATGCGGGACAACAGGCGCCACGCGGCCTTCTCGCCCTCGACGACGAAGCGATTCAGGGTCCGGACCCGGTCGATCGCGATCGCGGGCAGCGCGGCCTCGGGAAGAGAGTCCGGAGCGAGGAGATTGGGAACGAGGTACAGCACGCCGCGAGCGCCGCCCATGGTTACCGCGAGAGCAGGCCGAGCGCGCCTTCGACGAGGACGCCGAACTGGAGGGCCAGGCCCTCGGGAAGCGGCGCGGACAGGGATTTGTATCCTTCCGCTATCGTCGCTGCCTCGCGGGCTGAAAGGGGAAGTCCCCTGCCGATCATAGAGGACTCGAGGGACCGCGACCGCAGCGCGGTTTCCCCGGCGAAGGCGATGCGCGCTTCCGCGAGGATGCCTTTCTCCGCCCTGGCCGCGAACGCGAATACGGCGGTCTCGGGCGCGGGGAAATCGCTTGGCCCCACCTTGCGGAGCAGGTATGCGTCCCACCTCTCGATCGGTACCCGCAATCGCGTGATGAGACCGCCTTCCGGGATGGCCGGCTTCCCGTCCTCGCCCAGCAGCCGGTTGGCATTCATCCAGGTGGCTCCGCCCCGATCGCGGAACTCGACGAGACCGTCGAGGCAGGCCAGGGCCGGCCAGCAGTCCATGAACCTTTCCCTCGACGCGACGTTGCCGCCTATCGTCGCGAGATTGCGGAGGGCCGTAGTGCCGATGCCTCGGGCGGCCTCCGCGAGGAGGGGCGGAAGGGCAGTCTCCCCGAGCTCGATCAATTCCGACAGCGTGACGGCCGCTCCGATCTCCAGGAAGCGCTCGGTGAGGCTCGTACGCCTCAGCTCGGGAATCTCCCTGACGAAGAGCACTTCGCCGGGCAGGGATATCCCGCGCCCACCCTGCTCGCGAAGTATGCCCGTACCCCCGGCGAAGACCAATATGCCGGGCCGGCGGATGAGCTCCAAGGCCTCGGCGAGGTCCTTCGGGAAATGGATCTCACTGGCCAGCACGACGGTAGATCCTCCTGGCCCTGCGCTCGATGACGGCCTGGGCAGCCTTGACGATCGCGTCCGGGTCGGTGCATCGGCAGGGCACCGCCGAGATTTGAGCGAGTATCTCGCGAGGGCTCGGCCGCGATGTGCGCTCGAGGAGGTCGGCCAGGGCCAGGATCTTCGGAGCCTCGCAGAATCCGCAGGTTTCCACGCCCGCCGCCTTGAAGCCCTCGGCGATATCCCGGTATTCCTCGGTTTGGGCGAATCCCTCGATAGTTATTATCTCCCTCCCGCGCACGCTGAACGCTGGTACGATGCACGACGGGACCAGGCGGCCGTCCAGGAAGACGAAGCAGCGGCCGCAGCGGCCGCAGCGGCAATCGGAGCGAAGGCCGACGAGGCCGAATACGTCTCGCAGGATGTCGGAGAGGCGGTCGATGGATCGGACATTGGCGCTGACGTCCTCACCGTTCAGGATGAAGGAGACGGTCATGGAGCCCCCACGGCGCCGATCAGGCGGGCCGCCGGCACGGGAAGGCTGGAGAAGGTCGCGTCGGCGGCCTGGGACAACGCAGACAGGAAAGCCGCCGGGACCGTATCGAAGGGCAGCTCGCCGATACCCTTGACCGGGGCCCGACGCTCCGGCTCGACGAACTCTATGCCTATGGGGGGGAGCTCGTGAAGGGGCAGGAGGCCGTAGCGGAAATAATCCAAGATCCCCGCGCCGCCGCCCGAGGGATCGAAGCGCTCGTTGATGCAGGCGCCGAGGGCGTCCGCGACGCCCGAGCGGAGGGCGGCCGCGGCCCGGTCGGGCGCGACGACGTGGCCGCCGTCCACGCAGAGCCAGACTCCGAGAGGCCGGGGCTCGAGCGTCCACGGGTCTAGCTCGAGCTCGAGGACGGCGCCGGCCCAGGCGGCGGTATCGAAAGGCGAGCCGCTCACCTGGCCTCCTTCCCACCTGATCGGCTTGGGCACGCGGTAGGCCGCGCGCGCGGTGAGCGGGAGCGGTTCGCGGAAGCGGCGCTTCTGGATGGCCTCGCAGGCCCTCTCCACGAGGCGGTTCACCACGGATACGTTGCGCGAAAGAGTGCTCGGCCCGGAATCCGGCACCTGGTCGGTCTCGGGAGGGGCGATGGAGACGCTATCGAGACCGACGCCGAGGATGCCCGCGGCCGAGCCGCGCCATATGTCCATGACTCCTCCGGCGCCACCCGCGGCGCTCGTGAAGATCCGTACGCGGAGATCCTTGTCGAGGGTGGCCTCGACCGTGTACGAGTTGGAGGCGTCGCCCGAGAGGAAGGGTCCCGCCCCTTGGTAGGCGAAGGCGAGACCGATGCCCCGCAGGGGCCCGTCGGCGCGGCCGGATCGGCGCTTACGGACGAGCTCATATCCCGCGTATTTTCGGCGATAGTCGCTCGCGGCGGCGAGGTGCGCGATTATGGCGTCGTAAGGCACCTCCTCCTTGAGTATTTCGCCGGTCAGCAGGCGGGAGCCCTTGCGCAGGACGTTGCGGGCCTTCCAATCCACCGGATCTTCGCCGCCGGCCATGGCCAGGCGGTTGGCGTGAGCCTCCATCGCGAAGAGCGTATGGGACGCGCCGAGGCCGCCGAAGGCGCCGCCGGGCGGAGTGTTCGTCAGGACGGCGTACCCCTCCACCCTGAGGTTGGGACAGGCGTAAGCGCCCGTGCAGGCGATCACGGCCTGGCTCAGGATCTCCTCGGCGAGGGGGCCGTAGGCGCCGACGTTGATGG
>Ga0181520_10001609_pt1 | contig 45335 bp, 36 predicted proteins | sample PEATcosm2014_Bin_29_FD_132451 | JGI IMG/M metagenome (GOLD analysis project Ga0181520, IMG submission 132451) | Peatland microbial communities from MTU Mesocosm Facility, Houghton, MI, USA - PEATcosm2014_Bin02_30_metaG | ecosystem: Environmental > Terrestrial > Soil > Wetlands > Peat | place... | reverse complement strand
CGTGCTTCGGGTAGAAAACGAAGTGCATCGTCGGCCATTCCGTGGCAAAAGCGATCGATGCACGAATCCTACCCTCCTACCGGGGATGGCGCAATAGGGGTTGGGAAGCTATACTGTTACGCTTTTCTTTATAGCGGTGGACAGATGGTCGAGCTGGACACGTTGATCGACCCATCGCTCCGCTACACGTTCCAGGGCGCGGCAATCAACGACCTCGGGCAGATCGTGGCCGACGGCATGGACGCCGCCGGGCAGCCGATCGCGGTGCTGCTCACGCCGGTGCCTGAGCCATCAATGGCCGCACTGCTGGTTGCGGCGGCAACCAGCTTCCTCGCCTGGCAGTGTCGGCACCGGCGTTCGCCCCCAACCCTAACCGAAAATTAGCGAGAAGCTTGCTTGACAGTTTTTCAAACGCGAGTATATTAAACGTCAACCGCGTGCGATCCCTCTGGGGCTCTGATGGGACTCACTTGATTTCAACCCGCGCGCGGCCCGACAACCGAATCGGTTGATCGTGGTGGTCGTCAGTTCGTCGCCATCGCGCGACGAGGTTGTCTGAACGCCGGGTGTATGCGAAAGCGCCGGCCGCTAGGTTGATTCCGCGCGCCGGCCACCCCGGCGGTGAAAGCGAGGCGTAATTGAGCCGGGTGCCCGCTGATCGCCTGATACGCCGCCGGTTCCCGGTTCGGAAATATCCGGCTTAAACCGTCCCATCGTTCTCAAAACTGGACGGCAGTTGCGATGCGTAAGGCAAAATCGTCGTCCCGGTGGCAGGGTATCTTCACGGCGTTGGGGTTTGGTTCCCGCGAAAACGCGACCAAGACGCGGCCGCCCGGGTCGCACTCGTTACGTCTCGAACCGCTCGAACAACGAACGCTCTTGAGCGCCGCGGCGCAATGCGATCACATCCTTTCGGATCCGCAAGTCTGGACCGCCACGCACATTTACGGCGCCGGCCCCGCCGATCTGCGGAGTACGTACGGCGTCGACTCGATCCGCCTCGGCTCGATCGTCGGGGACGGCTCCGGGGAGACGATCGCCATCGTGGACGCCTACGACAACCCGGGCCTGGTGAGCAGCACCGCCGCCAATTTCGCCAACAGCGACCTCCATCAATTCGACGCTGTTTTCGGCCTCTCCGACCCCGCCAGCTTCCAGAAGATCGACCAAACGGGCGGCACAAGTTACCCGGCGGAAAATGACTCCTGGGTCGTCGAGGAGGACCTGGACGTTGAATGGGCACACGCAATTGCGCCAGCGGCCAACATCGTGCTCGTCGAGGCGAGAACTCCGTACACCGACGACCTGATGACCGCAGTCAAGTACGCCGCGAGCATCCCCGGCGTGGTGGCCGTTTCCATGAGCTGGGGCGGGGGCGAGTACGCGGGCGAGAGCGCGAGCGACGCCGACTTCAACGTGCCCGGCGTCACGTTTGTCGCCTCGACGGGAGACGGCGGCGCGCAGAGCGGATACCCGGCCAACTCTCCCGCCTGCTCGCCTTACGTGGTGGCAGTTGGCGGCACGCAACTGACCGCGCCCGGCGGCGTCTGGACTTCCGAAACGGGATGGCCGGGCAGCGGCGGCGGCCAGAGCCAATACGAGGCCGAACCGCCGTACCAGCAGGCGGTTCAGGCCTCCGGCTACCGGCAGATCCCCGACGTCGCGTTCGACGCGGACCCGAAATACGACGCCGTCGCCATCTACTCTTACCTCGGGGTTGCGTCCGACACGCCGTGGACGGCGGTCGGCGGTACGAGTCTCGGATCGCCGTGTTGGGCGGGATTGGTCACCATCGCCGACCAGCTTCGCGCCTCCGAAGGCCTCCCCTCGCTCAGTTCGGTACAAACCCAATCGAGGCTCTACCAGCTCCCGTCCAGCGACTTCCACGACATTACGACGGGAAGCAACGGCGAGTATTCCGCAGGCCCCGGTTACGACATGGTCACCGGCCTCGGCTCGCCGGTCGCCAACGCGCTCGTCCCGGACCTCGTCAGCGCCCCAGGGGCTGACCTTTACGTGACCGTTACCGATTCGGGCAACTTCACGCAATGTGACATCGGCGACACGTACACGATCACCGTCAGCAATATCGGCGATTCGCCGACCATCGGCGAGATCGACCTGGCGAACGTTCTGCCTTCGGGCCTGACGGCCACGGGATTCACTTGCAGCGATCCCAACTCCGACTGGACCATTCACTCCGCCACGCTCACGGCCGCCTGCGACGACTCGTTGGCCGCGGGCGCCAGCTTCCCGGCGCTCACGCTGACGGTAAACGTTGCCAGCGACGCCCCGGCCACGGTGACCGACACCGCAACCGTTTCGGGCGGCGGCGAGGTGAACACGGCAAACGATGTTGGCACCGACTTGACGACAATCATCCCCGGCGGCCCCGTGTGCACCTGGACGGGCGGCGGGACCGATAATAATTGGACGACCGCCGCCAACTGGGACATCGCCCCCGCGGCCGGCAGCCGGCTCGTGTTTGCCGGCACGACGCGGCAGTCGCCGGTCAACAATTTCCCGGTCGGCACGACCTTCGACAGCATCACGATCGACACCAGCGGCTTTACCCTTTCCGGCAGCGCCGTGACCCTCAGCGCCCCGGGCGGGGTGGCGATCGACGACGCGGACGGCGAAAACACCTTCGACCTGCCGATCACGCTCGGCGCCGACGGCGAGTTCGACGTAATCGGCGCCGGCGCGCTCTATCTGACACCCAATGCGGCGGTCAGCCTGGGTGGCCACGACTTGTCCGTCTATTGCAGCATCGACTCGACCGCCAGCCAATGGGCAGCCCCGATCACCGGCGCCGGCGGCTTCGCGATGTACGGCGGGGGGACGCTCACGCTTACCAGCTCATCAACGTATTCCGGTGACACCTCCATCGAGGATGGCACGCTCGTGCTGACCGGCGGGATCAACCGCGACAACCATCTTCCGGTCACGACCAACCTGTACCTCGGCGCTGGGGCGTTGTTCGGTGTTTTGCAACTCGGAAACGCTGGCGGCCGGAGCGACCAGACCGTCGCCGGCCTCTACGGCGCCGACTACCATAGTTCAGTTGTCGGCGGGTACGAAGCAATCCTGCCCGACGCGGACTCTAGACTCACGGTCATGATGAGCGCGGGCTCGCAGGATACCTACTACGGGTCGTTCGGCGGCACCGAGGGAGCAGAGGGCAAGCTGGCGGTGGTGCTGCAGTCGACGCCGCAATTCGTCACCGAGTTCGATCTCATCGGTGGCGGCAACTACGACGGCGGCACGACGGTGGCCTCGGTCCAATTCTTCCCAGCCGGAGCGGACGACGTCGGCACCGGACCCGTTACCCTCGATAACGGAAGCCTTTGGCTCCTTGAAGGGACGCTCGCGAACGAAATCGTCGCCGACGCGAACACGCAGGACGGCATCGTCGAGCTGGCACCAAGCGGCCTGACGATTGCCGGCGACCTCTCCGGCTCGGGGGAAATCGACACGTCCGGCAATATGTTCGCCCTGAGCGGCGACAACAGCGGCTTCACGGGCACGTTTTATCAGGCCGGGGGAACTACCACCTACCTAACGTCGCCGAGCGCAGGTAGCGCAGGCGCCACCTGGTGGATCGACGGCGGCACCCTCGCCGCCGACCTTTCCAGCAACCCGACCAACCAGCCGATCGAGTTGGGCGCCCTCAAGGGCACCGTCCCCCGTTACTACGGGACCGTGACCAACGTCGGCATCCCGGTCACGTTCGAGGTCGGGGCCAACGGCCAGTCGACGCAGTTCAGGGGCGTCATCGCGGACGGCTCCGGCTCGTCGACGGTCGCCCTGACGAAGGTCGGCGCGGGCACACTGACCCTTACTGGCGCCAGCACCTATAGCGGCGGCACGACCGTCGAAAACGGCACGTTGGCACTGGCCGGGGGCGATAACCGCCTGCCCGTCGGCACCTTCGTCGTTCTGGGCGACGACCAGGGCGATAGCGGCGTCCTGCAACTGGGCGATGGGACGACCGCCTGCAACCAGACGCTCGCGGGGCTGTATCTCGCGGGTGGCAGTGCCAGCCGCGCAGTCGGCGGCGCAACCGCCGTAGGCACGCTGACCGTTGCGCCCCCCGCCGACTCGACGGACGAGTACGACGGACTTCTGGGCGGCTCCGGTACGAACGAGAACGATCTTGCCCTCACAAAGGTTGGCCCGGCAAGCAGGCTGACCCTCACCGGCGCGAACACATACAGCGGTGTCACGACGATTGTGAGCGGCACGCTCGACATCGCCAACACGACGGCCATCAACACGATGCTTAACTCGACGCTCTCGGCCGGCGTGAATGACACGGGCGGGTTCTTGATCTTCGACTATTCCGGCGGCACCGATCCGAACGCCACGGTCCTTACGCTGCTGACGGCCGCTTACAACGGCGGCGTCAACAGCTTCCTGAGCGGGCAGATACGCGACAGCAGCGCAACCACGCTGATTGGCCTGGGCTGGGTGGACAACACCACCACGATGCAAATCACGATCATGCCCGCAATTTACGGCGATGTTAACCTGGACGGCGTTGTGAACTTTTCCGACCTTAACAAGGTGCTCACGAATTACAACCTGACGGGCATGGTTTGGAGCCAAGGCGACGTCAACTACAACGGCGTGGTGAACTTCAGCGACCTCAACAAGGTATTGACGAATTACAACCTGACGGGGCCGCTCAACATCCAGGACGCCCCGTAGCCCGAGCGATTCATCAACACGTTGGGCCGGTCGAGCCACCGCGCCCGGCCTCCATCCACCCCGAAGGATGCCGGTCGGGGTGCCGTTAGCACGCGTCGAAAAAGTAGTCCAAACGATGATTATTCGGGCGGCAATCGGACTGCCGCCCCCGGAATTGCGGCAAAAGCAGGGGCGGCAGTGTAACTGCCGCCCCAACGCGTCTCGGTTCGGGCACCGCTGGCGCACGCTCCGGCGGTTACGCCGCCGGCTATTGTCGCCTGATGTTGCCAACCGCAACTTGGCGCATGCCGCCGGACGGCATATCATGGCGCTGATGGACAGCCTGACGGTAATTTTGGCAATGCTAGCGGGTGTGGCTCTCGGCGCGGGCGGGGCATGGCTGGTGCTGCGAACGAAGCTGGCCGCCGCCTACGACCGCGGGCGGGGCGAGGCCGCCCGGGAAACCGCGGCCCTGAGCGAGCGGTTGGTGGCCCGCGAGGAGTCGATCGACGAACTTCGCAACCGATTGAGCGAAAAAGACGCATCGCTTGCCGATCTTCAGCGGCAGGTGATGGCGATGAACACCCGGGCGGCCGATCTCAGCCGGGCCTTGGCGGAAGAACAAAAACAGGCCCGCGAAAAACTCGCCCTGCTGGATGACGCCAAGCGGCAACTGGCCGACGCCTTCAAGGCCCTGGCGGCCGACGCCCTGAAAAGCAGCAATACCTCGTTTCTGGAACTGGCCAAGACGCAGTTGGAGAAGTTTCAGGAGACGGCTAAGGGCGATCTGGAGAAGCGGCAGACGGCCATCGACGAACTGGTCAAGCCGGTCCGCGAATCGCTCGGCAAAGTGGACGCCAAGCTGCAAGAGATCGAAAAGGGGCGCATCGAAGCCTATAGCGGCTTGACCGAGCAGGTCCGCTCGCTGGCCGAAACGCAGAAGGAGCTGCGCGGCGAGACGGCCAACCTGGTGAAGGCGTTGCGGCGTCCGCAGGCCCGCGGCCGGTGGGGCGAAATCCAGCTCCGCCGCGTGGTAGAAATGGCCGGCATGCTGGAGCACTGCGATTTCCTCCAGCAGCAATCGACCGACGGCGAAAACGGCCGTTTGCGGCCCGACCTGGTCGTTTGCCTGCCGGGCCATAAGAACATCGTGGTCGACTCGAAGGCCCCGCTGGAGGCATATTTGGAGGCCATCGAGGCCCCCGACGACGAGACCCGGGCGGCGAAGCTGAAGGACCACGCCCGGCAGGTGCGAAACCACATCGTGGCCCTGGGCCGCAAGTCGTATTTCGAGCAGTTCGATTTCACGCCGGAGTTCGTGGTGCTGTTTTTGCCCGGCGAGGTGTTTTTCAGCGCGGCGCTGGAGAACGACCCGGAGTTAATCGAGTTGGGCGTCAGCCAGAACGTGATCGTGGCCACGCCGACGACGCTCATCGCCTTGTTGAAGGCCGTGGCCTATGGCTGGAATCAGCAGCGGCTGGCCGACAGCGCCAAGGCCATCAGCGAGCTGGGCCAGGATCTCTACAAGCGGCTCTGCGATCTGGGCGAGCACATGCAGAAACTGGGCAAGGGGTTGGGCACGGCGATCAACGCCTACAACAGCGCCATCGGCTCGCTGGAATCGCGGGTGCTGGTGAGCGCCCGGCGCTTCAAGGACCTTGGCGCGTCGGGCGTGGGGGCCGAGATCGACGAATTGCGGCAGATCGAAACCTCCGCGCGTCTGCTGCAATCGCCGGAGATGCAGGGGCCGAAGGACGCCAAGCTTGACGACCCTCGATAATTAACCGACGACGACATTCTCGGCGGTTTCCGCTTGCCGGTGGCCGAGGTTTTCTAGGTCACCCAGCCCGGTCAGCCCGGTTTTTTCAAGCCCCAACTGTGCAGGATCAGCACGCTGCCCAGCGAGATGAGCGACCAGCCGAGCCAGTCGGGCGGCTGAATCACCTTCCTGACCGGCGGCTGGTCGGATTGCGTGAGCGTCTGGGCGGCGGCGCTAACGGAAGCCAGCGGATGGCCGGTCCGCGCCGCCAGAAACTGGGTGAACTCGGGCGTCAGCTCCACGGTGTCGACCAAGCGAAATTGCAGGCCCATCAGCAGGCAGGCCAACCCGGCAAAGAAGTACTGGTTGCGTGTGATGTCCATCGCCACCTCCTACGCAGACTGCCTCTAAGCATTCGTCTCCTCCGTGTTATCGAGATTTTCACAAGCCGGGCTTCAGAGGCCCGACTTTAGTGCGGGATATGTCGGACGGTCCGCGCGGCTTGACGCGATTATGACGGATGGGGCGGATACGACGCCGCGCCAAGGGGGCGACTCGCGTCCTTCCCGCGGCTCGGGATTAGCGCCGTCTCAATCTGCCCCGGCCGGCCGCCCCGGGAAAAAAACTGGCCTATACTTGAGTGACCGAGGGGGAACAAGCCATGTCTCGACGCGTACTGGTGGTCGACGATTCCATGCTGATGCGCCGAATGGTGAAAGACACGCTTCGCAGCGACGGCTGGGAAATCGTGGGCGAGGCATCCAACGGCCAAGAAGCGGTGGAACAATTTGAAAAGCTCCAGCCCGACATCGTCACGCTCGACATCATCATGCCGGGCACCGATGGCATGGGCGCGCTGGAAGGCATTCTTCGCAGCGATCCAAACGCCAAGGTGATCGTCGTCAGCGCGCTCAGCCAGACGCGGCTCATCTCCGAGGCCATCCGTCTGGGCGCCCAGGACTTCGTCGCCAAGCCCTTCCTGCCCGAGCAGTTGCACCAGACGTTGCGGGCCTGCCTGGAAGCCTCGGCGTGCGCGTGAGTCGGCTCGGCGCCGCGACGTTTTCGCGGCGTGCAAGCGCGCCGGCTAAACCGTTGTCTTCGCGCAGATCAACTAGCCGATCTTTGCCTTCAGCTCGTCGAGCAAGCGCAGCCCGCGGCCGATCTCTTCCTTCTGACGGCTCGGTTCCTGGGGAATTTCACGCTCGATGGTCAAGGGACCCGTATAGCCGAGGTCCTTCAGGGTGCGGAGGAACATCTCCATACCGACGTCGCCTTCGCCCAGCGGCACTTCGGCGCCCCATTCCTGTCCCGGCCGGGCCGCCCACTTGGCGTCCTTGCAGTGCACGCTCCGCACGCGGTGACCGACTTTGCGGAGAGCCTCGATCGGTTCGCCGGAGCCGTAGAGGATCATATTGGCCGGATCGAAATTGATGAACAGATTTTCGCGGCCCACGTCGCCCAGGAAACGGAGCAGCGAATCGGCGTCCTCCTGGCCGGTTTCCAGGTGCAAGTTCTGTCCATTGGCCCGGCAATGATCGCACAGGTGGGCGAGGACGGCCACCAGATCGACATACTGCGGATCGGCCGCGTTGTGGGGCACGAACCCGACGTGCAGCGCCACCGCGTCGACGCCCAGCAGGCGGGTGAAATCGGAGATCTCCTCCATTTCCTTCAGCCGCGCGGCACGCGTGGCCGGCGGCACCAGGCCCACGGTGCGGGTTACCGTGGGAATGTCGGCATAGCTCTCCCCCTCGAACCCGCCGAAAACCACGCTAATGCGGATTCCCAGTTCCTTGAGCCGGGCCAGAAAGCGCTCGGCCTGCTCTTTGGTGCGGGTCGTCGCATGTGGGGCGTGCAGGTGGATCGTCGGCACCCCAAGGGCATGGGCCACTTCGAGTTTCACTCCCAGTCCGGCGTCGATGCTGGCAAACACGCCTAGAGGCCACTTGTCCATAAGAGCTTCTCCCGATTCGGTGTTGGTTGCCCCGTGGAAAAGTCCGTCCCCTCTCCCTTCGGGAGAGGGCTAGGGTGAGGGCTTCGGCGCGAGCAAGCGGCTCAACCCGCCATCACCAACTCGTTGGGATGGCAGTTGTACTGCCATCCCTCTTCTTTTCGGCGACGGGGCGGCAGTACAACTGCCGCCCCAACGAACCGGCGCGGGCGTGCGGCTCAACCCGCCCTCGCCCCCGGCCCCTCTCCCGCAACGCGGGCTAGGGGAGGAACGCTTACTTGTACCGCCCTAGGTTCGGTTTCTCGCCTTCCGGCGTCTCATCGCTCTGGATGTCGAACCATTCCTTCTTGAACTCGATCCGCTCGCCTTTGCGGGCGGCCAGATTGCTCGTCAAGGCGATCACCGCGTCGCCCATGGCGACCTTGGGATGGCAGTGCGGGAGGTTTTCGTTTTTTGGTCCCCGGTTGCGGATGCACCACGCCCAATGTTCCAACTCTTCGGTGTAGCCGCGGTCGGCGGGCAAGGTCCCCAGCACGCCGATGGCGGCCGATTCGGGATCGCCGGCCTCATCGACCTGCAGCACGGCGCTGCCTTTCTTCGCGCCGCTCTTGGCCGTGACGACCTTGGTCTTGCTGCTGGTGTCGCTGGTCTTGTAGAGCATTGCGTCCCGCTCGGTCTCCAGCACCAGCGTGCCCTCGGTGCCCAGCACGGTCTCGCCGTAGCCGCCGAAGCCGTTACCGTTGATCGAGGCGTACTGCACGCCGATCTTCTTGCGGCTGGCAATCGGATCCTTCGCATCGTAGCCCGGGGCGGGGAACTCGAAAATGCAATAGACGTGATCCTCCACGTCGCGGTCGGCCGGGAACAGCGGGCGGTTGGCGGCGGCGGCCACGCTCAACGGGTGTTGCTTCTCGCCGCCGTGGGCCGCGGCAATAAAGATGCTCGCCGCATCGAGCTGGTGGCTGCCCAGCTCGGCCATCAGGCCGGCGCCCGTGCGGTCCCACAGCCGCCAGCGAATCAGCTCCTCGACGGCGGGCCGGTGGTAAACCACCTTGCCCGAGCCGTCCGTGACGTCGTGATCCACGTAGCCGAACTTCTGGGCGTCGACGGCGTCGGCGATCTGGGCACGGACCTGAGCGATCTTCTTTTCCCACTCGGCCGCCGACTTGCCCTTCTCGCTCTTGATCTGCTTGAGAGCTGCCGACCATTCTTCCAGGTCCTTTTCCAGCTTGTGGGCCTGCGGATCGTCGGGCTTGGCCGCCTTGGGCATCGGCTGCTGCCAGCTATCGTGGCCGGGCAGGTTGCCGCGGTGCCACTGGGCGCGGATCGAATGCAACTGGCCCAGCACTCCCTTGCGAATCAGTTCCACCGAGTCGTCGTACAAAATGTTGTAGTGGCGCTGGTGACCGGTGGCCAAGAGCAGCTTGGTCTGCTCGGCCATCCGCGACATCTCCTTGCACTCGTGCACGGTGTGGCCCATCAGTTTTTCGGTAATCACGTGCAGGCCGGCCTTCATGGCGGCGATGGCCACGGGGGCATGCAGGTGCAGCGGCACGGCGATGACAACCGCCTCGATGCCGTCCTGCTTGGCGTGCGCGATCAACTCCTCGTAGGGCCCGTAAACCTTGACGTTCTTCTTCGCCTCGTCCTCGGTTTTCCAGCCGTAGACGCGCATCAGGCCGGGGCGGGTCTTATTCGCCTCGGCGCTGTAGTGGTCGCCGTTGAAGGCCCGCCACACGTTGTAGGGGCGAATGTCGGCGATGGCTCTTACCATGATGTACTTCGGATTGATGGCCCCCAGCAGCACGCTCCCCTCGTCGCCGGTGCCGATCACGCCCACGCGGATCGGGTCGGAGACGCTGCCGTAACCGTAGTAGAGCGATCCCAGCCCCTTGCCCGACTTGATGTCTTCCTTGATGGATTTCATCAGCAGTTCGCGGCGGATGGCCTTGCTGCCGATGGCGGCCTGGAAATTGTCTTTGCCGATCGCCTTTTCTTCAGGACTAAGGTACATCAGACGATTCTCTCGATTTGCGGGGATTACTGGACGGTCATCCTGAGCGCAGCGAAGGATCTCTTTCGAAGCGGGATAGATGCTTCGCTGCGCTCAGCATGACATCGTTCTCTCGAGATGACAAAACTCTAACTGTCGCGGACGCTGGGGGGAATGCCCTCCGGCGTTGCGTCGTTGTGGATGTCGAACCATTCCTTCTTGAACTCGATCCGCGCGCCCTGCCGGGCGGCCATGTTCGTGGTCAGGGCGATGATGGCGTCGCCCATGGCCACTTTCGGTCCGCAGTGGGGTTTGTTTTCCGGGGCCGGATTGCGGATGCACCAGGCCCAATGCTCGAGCTCTTCCGTATAGCCGCGGCTGACCTTCGGCCCGCCGCCGCCACTCTTGGCCGCGGCCGTGGGGGCCCCGCTGGCCTGGGTGTCGAGCGTTGGTCCGCCCGCCCCGCCGCCCGAGATCTTCACGCTGCTGGGGCTGGCCGGCCCCTTGACGATCGACAACTCCTGCTCCTTTTCGAGCACCAGCGTTCCCTTGGTGCCGAAGACGATTTCGCCGTAGCCGCCGAAACCGTTGCCGTTGATCGACGAGTATTGCACGCCGATCCGCTTGCGGCTGGCAAAGGGGTCCTTGGCATCGTAACCGAGGGCGGGGAACTCGATGATGCAGTAGACGTGATCTTCCACGTCGCGGTCGGGCGGGAAGAGCGGCCGGTCACCGGCCGCCGCCACGCTCAGCGGTATCTGCTTCTCACCGCCATGGACGGCCGCCACGAAAATGCTCGCCGCGTCGAGTTGGTGGCTGCCCAACTCGGCCATCAGGCCGGCGCCCGTGCGGTCCCAGAGCCGCCAGCGAATCAGCTCTTCGATGGCCGGCCGCGTGTAGACCACCTTGCCCGAGCCGTCTTTCACCTCGGTCTTCTCATAGCCGTACTTCACGGCATCGACGACCTCGTCGGCGATTTGGGCCTCGATCTGTTCGACCCGGTTGCGCCACGTGTCGATTGCCGCACCGCTGGCAGCGGCCAGTTGGACGCGGGCCTCTTTTAGCTCTTTGGCCAGCTTTTTGGCCTGTGGATCATCCGGCTTGACCTTGGCCGGCATCGGCTGCTGCCAACTGTCCTTGCCGGGCATATTGCCGCGATACCACTGGGCGCGGATGTAATGCAGATCGCCGAGCGTACCCCGCTTGATCGAATCGACGGCGTTGGCATAGAGAATGTTGTAATGCCGCTGGTGGCCGACGGCCAGTAGCGTGCCGGTTTGGGCCGCGGTGCGGGCCATGTCCTTGCACTCGTGGACGCTGTGGGCCATGAGCTTTTCGGTAATCACGTGTAGGCCGGCTTTCATGGCGGCGATGGCCGCCGGGGCGTGCAGGTGCAAGGGCAGGGCGATGATGATGCCCTCCAGCCCGTCGGCCTTGGCCTGTTTGATCAGTTCCTCGTAGCCGCCCGTCTTGTGATCGTACACCTTGACGTGCCGGCGGGCCTCGTTCTCGGTCTTCCAGCCGTACTTGGTCATCAGCCCCGTACGCATCTTGAGCAGTTCTTCGGTCGAGTGGTCGCCGTGGAACGCCCGCCAGACGTTGAAGGGGCGGATGTCGGCAATCGCGCAGACTTGGATGAAGTTGGGATTGATGGCCCCCAGCAGGATATTTCCCTCATCGCCGGTGCCCAGCACGCCGACCCGCAGCGAGTTGCCGACCGCCTTGTCATAGCCGTAATAGAACGCGCCCAGGCCGCCGCCCACCACCACGCCCGCGGCCATGGTTCCCTTGATGAAGTCGCGTCGCGTAACGTCGCCGGCGGCGGGATCGGTTTGCCGAAACTGAGTCATAAGTTCACCGTTGAAAGGGCGCGGTTATTGATCCTTGCGAATCTTGCGGGAGAGGAAGGGGCCCAGGACCAGATGATAGAGGAAATAATCGAGGCCGCCCCAACGTCCGGCGGCCGTCGCGGCCACGACCAGCAAGGCCACCATCTCGACGAAGTCCTTGTTCACCAGCAGCGCGTGGCCCACCACCGGCAGGTCGGCCGGATAAATGCCGGGAAACGCCGGCTGGGTCATTACCACGAAACACATGAAGGCCGCCCCGCCCAAGGCCGCACAGGGGGTAAAAAAGCCCAGCATCAGGCACACCCCGATGGCCGTCAGCCCCCAGGTCACGGCAAAATTGATCTGCTCCATGCGGTCCCAGCGGAAGGGATTCCAACTGCGGGGCACGCGGTCCATCTTCTTCTGATCTTCGTCCAAGAGGGAATACAGGCTGTTCTTGAACGCCGTCTCCTGGGCGCCGAGGTCCTTGATCCACTTGTCGGCCTCGTGCCGCAGATCCATCATGCGGTCCCAGCGGCGCTGCTTCTGGAACGGGGCTTGCTGATTTCGCTCGGGATCCTTTTCAAAGCGATCGAGCGCGTCGAAATAGGCGACGATATCCTCGGTATTGGCTTTGAGATACTCATCGGCCTTCGCGAGGAAGTCTTTATAGGTCCGCTCGGCCGCCCGCGACAAACGCTGGTAGGCTGCCTGAGCGCCGTCGTCGGCCGAACGCCCGGGCTGGTAATGGCTGAGAAAATCGCGGCGAAAGTCATACCAGCGCTGGGTAATGGCGCCGGCGTCGATGCGTGTCTTCCCCTTGGCGTCGGTGACGATTTGCAGCCGCTCGCGGCCGTTGACGTCGGGAAGCATGGCGTAGAACAAGCCCGAGATGGGCCCCTTGGCTTGCGTCAGAAACGGCTCGGCCGTGAAGTCTTCGTGGTGGCTGGTCGAGAACCGCTCGAAGGGACCGATCTTCCACGCGCCTTCATAGAGAAAGTGAAATCCCAAGGCCAACCGCAGCAAGACCAGCGCCGCCACGGCCAGCACGCCGATTTGATATCGTTGACTGCTCAGGGGAAACCTCCTGCGCCGCGCGGGACGCTCACAATGTCTATGGGTTGAGCGGCTCGTGCCATCGCGGAGTGCGGTCGGAAGGCGGGCCAACAGGTACCAGAGCAGCCAACCGCACACGGAAGGGATGCTGCCGCATGCTCACAAACGGATTATAATCGCTCGATTTTTGCTTCGCTAGATGGTCTGGCACGACAATAGGAAATGGAACAGAATGTTTTAATCTCTCCGATTGTCCGTACCCTCGTTGTTACACATAAGTCCACGGCTGGCCCCGGAGGGGCCGTCGATAGTAGCCCAGCGATTTATCGCTGGGTTGCCGGGTGCCCCTAAATGCAATCCGCGTCCCGGAGGGACGTTTGAAGCATGGCGAAAACCCAGGTTCAACCGTCCCTCCGGGACGGAAACAGCACGCTGGCGCCTCGCCTACCCAGCAATGAATTGCTGGGCTACTATCAAACGTCCCTCCGGGACGGAGAGCTGACCCTACCCCATCCAATGGGTGGATTACAGACCGCAATAGCTGTGTGAGATCGCCAAAAAATCCGTCTTGTTGGGGCGGCAGTGCAACTGCCACCCAAACATGTAGCCGCCCTTCCATTTTTAGCACCATGCCACATCGCATCGTCCTCTGTTATCCGGTGGAACCGAAGCACATCCGGGAAATCGCGGCGGCCATGCCGGAGGCCGAGATCGTCGACGCCGGCCAAGAACGAATCGCGGGAGAACTGTTCCAGGCCGACGTTTTCTGCGGCCATGCCAAGGTGCCGGTCGATTGGGACGGCGTCGTGCGGCAGGGCCGGCTCCGCTGGATTCAGTCCTCCGCCGCCGGCATGGACCACTGCCTCGTCCCTTCGGTGATCGCCTCCGACATGCTCGTCACGAGCGCCTCGGGCGTGCTGGCCGATCAGGTGGCCGAGCACACGATCGCCCTGGTGACTGCCTGGTGCCGGAGCCTGCCTACCTTCTTCCGCGCCCAGCAGAAGAAGGAGTTCATCCGGCGGCCGACCCGTGATTTGACCCGCAGCACGGTCGGCATTGCCGGCTTCGGGGGCGTCGGCCGGCGGTTGGCCCAATTGCTCGTGCCGTTCGAGGTCCGCATCCTCGCCACCGACATGTTTCCGGTCGACAAGCCCGATTATGTCGAGGCCCTGTGGCCGGCCGACCGGCTGGACGAGCTGCTGGCCGCGGTCGACATCATGGTGCTCTGCCTGCCGCTGAACGACTCCACCCGGGGGATCATTAATTCGGCCAAACTTGCGAAAATGAAGCGCACGGCCCTGTTGGCCAACATGGCGAGGGGACCGCTGGTGGTCACGGCCGACCTGGTGGCGGCCTTGCAGGGGGGCCGGTTGGCCGGGGCGGTGATGGACGTTACGGAGCCCGAACCGCTGCCCGTCCAAAGCCCACTGTGGGAGATGCCGAACGTGATCGTCACGCCGCACGTGGGCGGGCAGAGCGGCTGGCGGATCGACAACATGACGAAGCTGTTCTGCCGCAACTTGCGGCGCTGGCAAGCCGGCCTGCCGTTGGTGAACTATTTGAGCGACAAGCGGCTTGGGTTCCCCGTTCGCGGCGGCGGGTACCCGCTGTGGGGCGAGCCGTGTGAGCCGTGAGAAGCGCGGCACGCGCGATTCCGGGGGCCGTTGGCCCCCGGCCATTTCCCCGGGTGCTTTGTGCCGAGACGAGCGGTTATTTCCCGCTCTTGTTCGGCCAGAGCTTGAGCAGCTTGCCGAACCCCTTTTTGCCGTCGGCTTCGCTGGCGGCGGCGGCTTCTTCGTCGCCGGAGATAGCCTTCGTCAGCGCCGTCAGCGACTGCGTGATGGCCGCCCTCGGCGCGCTTTCCATCAGCGGCACGCCGTTATTGCGGGCCTCGATCATCGTGCGGTAATCGTTGGGAAGCTGCCAGAAGATCTTCTTGCCGATGGTTTCTTCGGCCTTCTTCAGCGTGATTTGCCCGCTGTCGAGCCCCACGCGATTGACCACGATCTTCACCTTGTCGGCCAGGCCGTTCATATTGCCCAGCGACATCATCAAGCGGACCACGTTCCGCAAGCAAGGCAGGTCGAGCTGGGTCATCAGCAGGATCTGGCTGGCGGCCTCCAGGGCGATCAAGTCCAAGGCGGTGTAGCCCTTCGAGAGGTCCAGCACGAGGTGCGTGAAGGTGGCCTTCAGCAAGCCGATCACCCGCTGCAGGTCGTCGGGGGTAATCAGCGAGATGTCTTCCAACTGCACCGGCCGGGGCAGCAAATAGAGGCCCGAAGAATGCTTGGTCAAGGAGCGCTTCAAGAGCGCGAAATCGAGCCGCGTGACGTTCTGCGCCACGTCGACCAGCGTGTAGTCGGGGATGGTGTCGAGAAACACGTCGGCATCGCCCAGGCACAGATCGAGATCCACCAAGGCCACCGAGTTTTGCGGGTCGCGGGCCAACAGGCTGCCCAGGTTGATGGCCAGGCTGGTGGTTCCCACGCCGCCGATGGCGCCGGCCACGGCGATCACCTGGCTGCCGCGGGAGCGGTTTTCGCCGCGTCCGAAGCGGCGTTCGCCGATCCGTCCCAAGGCGGCCAGCAGGTCTTCGATCTGCAACGGCTGAGTGAGAAACTCCTTGGCCCCCGCCCGCAGCGCTTGCAGGATCAGGTTGCCGTCGGTCGACGAGCTGACGACCAGAACGGCGCAGTCGGGCATGCTCATGGCCAGGCGGCCCACCAGTTCCAACGCTTTCTGGGGGTCGGCGTCGACGGCCACCAGCCCGATGTCCGGGTTGGTTTGGGCCACCACGTCGGCAAAGAACTCGTAGCGGGAGCATTCCGCTTCGAGCCAGATCATTTCCATGCCCAACAACATGCTCTTCAGCGATTCACGTTGCGAGTCGTTGGGATCGACGATGGCTAATCTAAGGACGTTACTCATACTCTACTTTACTACGTCATAACCGACGGGGCCGATGAGTCCGGGTGGAGCATTCTGCGCAGCGGCCGGAGTTGTCGCAACTGGGGGAGACGGTTTGGACGGCGTGGAACGATTTTGCGGTCCGGGGAGGCCCGATCCGTCGGCGGGCTGCGGCGTGGGAACTTTTTCGCCGGGGCCGAGAATCATTCCGTCCGGCGGCAAACCGTCGGCTCCGCTGCCGGGGTTCTGGCCTCCGCAATTACTACCGCCCGCCGGGCAACATTTTGGCACTTCCAAGTGGCCCTTCATGTAGAGATCCCAGTCGCTCGGGCTGGTGGTCGACAGGCCGGGACCGCAAGGAGGCACTTCGTTGGCGTCCATCGGCTCGACCAGCTCCGGCGTGACCATGATGAGCAACTCCACCTCGTTGACCTGTTCCTGGACGCTGCGAAACAGCGCGCCGAGGTAAGGCAGGTCGCCGACCCAGGGGAGGCCGCGGTTGATGCCCTCCGTACGCGATTGCAGCAAGCCGGCGATTGCCACGGTCTGGCCGGCCATCATCTCCACGGCCGTATCGACCACCCGGTTCGTGAATCCCGGCACGGTGGTTCCGGAGATGGTGGTGCTATTGGTAGGATCGATCTCGCTGACACTGGGCCGCACTTCCAAATGGATTTTGCCGTTGCCCAGGACGATGGGCACAAAGTCGATCCGCGTGCCATAATCCTTGTAATCCACGCCGACGCTGCCCAGGCCCTGAGGTTCGGGCACGGCGATCTGGCCGCCCACCTTGAACGACGACGCCCGGCCGCTTTCGCACACCAGCGTCGGCTCGGCCACGATCTTCGCCAAATTGTCTTGCCGCAAGGCGTTCAACACGCCAAAAAACGCGCTCGTACCTTGACCGATGTTGAAGGCGAAGGTCGAGTTGGTGATGGGATTGTTGGTGATCTCGGCAAACGGCGGGGCGGCGCCGCCGGTCCCCACGGGGAGCGAAGGCGAGGTCGGCGGCAAGAGCATGCCGCTGATGCCCGAGGTCACCATGTTGCCGCCCGTGATCTTGGCCCAATCGAAACCCAACTGGCGGAGCTTGGTCCGCGACACTTCCATCACGCGGACGTGCAAAAGCACGGTTTGCACCCCGCCCACCGTCATGTTGTTGATGACCTTGGGATAGTATTCCTCGGCAATGCGGACGATCCGGTCGATGTGCTCCGGTTTGTCGACATAGCCGGAAATCAACACCGAATTGGCCACCGGAACGATGTTCAAGGCGGCGTTGGGGAATTGCGATCGCAACAACATTTTGAGCTCTTGCGCATCGCCGTAAACGATCACGTCGATGGTAAAGAGTTTCTGATTCTCGCCCCAGAGATTGATCTGGGTCACGCCGTTGGTCTTCGCCGACACTTGAATCTGGTTGGGCGAGAGCGGCGTCAAATCCAGGATCTCGGGATTGTTGACCTGCGCCTGCGGAATCTTCTGATCCATGGTAAGGATGCGGCTCGTGTGCACCGTCATCTCCAGCCGCTCGGTGGGAGATTGAACCTTGTACACCACGGGCTGCTTCGTGAGCGGCAGCGGAAACGGCTGGCCCGGAGCGGGACTTGCCGAGGGCGGCGGAGGCACGCTTGCGGAGGGCTGCTGGGCCAGAGCCGCCGACGTCAACCACGTCAAAATCGCCAGCGGCACGAGCGGCCGCGAGAGAGATCGCGCGAACATCCTTGTATTCCTCGCATGAAAGCCCGGGCGATTTGCAACGGCCCGCAGCAGGGTCATCCTTGATCCTGGTTCCCACGGAGATTGGCCCGCGGCGAAAGGGTCACGAGCTTGGCCCTCGGCCGCCGGCAATTCTCACTCACGAGCTCATTGGGTTCCCTTTTTTTTGAGGGGACGTTGGCCGGGCCGGTTTGTCCGTGGCGGGGCCTGCCTTGGCGGGCGGCGCGGCAGACGGCGCGGCGGCCGCCTTCGGCTCTTCCGCAGCCGGTGCCGGTGGATTGCCGCCGGCTCCGCTCGGCATGCTGCTCGTTATCTTCCATCCTCCGCCGAGGGCCTGCGAACCGGCGGTAGCCGGATCGGCCTCGAAATCCACTTGGTCGACGGTTCCCGCCTTCAGCAGGCGCATGCTCCACGTTTCCCGCGACGCTTCCGCCGCGGCGGGCGCGACCGTCGCCGGCGGCGTCTTCTTTCCCTTCATCGAGTTCAAAAAGCCCAGCAGCCCGTTCGCCTTGTCGGTCAGGTTGGAGTCCGAGTCGTCCAGGAGGTTTTCCTTGCCGCGCTCGCTGCGGGCTGTCGGGCCGAACAATTCGGCTGGCCGCGCCTGCACGGCAACCCCCTGTTGGTCATCTTCCGGACTGCGCATCACCAAATTGACGGTGCCCAGTTGACTGGCCAGCATCACTTTGACCGCCTGCTCGGGCGTAACCAGCAAGGAAATCGTCTTGGCGGCGATCGTCTTGCCGGGTTCCTTCTCTTTTTCCAGGTCCACGACGCTGTCAACGGCGAAGACCTTGATGTCTTGCAGAATGGTTCGCGTCACGGTCTCTTGAATGTCGCGGCTCATGTCTTTGACCAGGTGGACCAACACGTCCACGCGATCGCCGGGCAGAATCAGACTGCTGCCGCCGCTCACCAGATCGACTTTCACCGGCACCACCCGATAGCCCTTGGGAATCAACGCCGTGGCGCCCTGCTCGCTGGTGCCCTTGCCGAGCAGGCGGTGGTCGAGGATGGGCTCGCCGGCAAAAAGCTTCGTCCGGGCGCGACGCCCTTCCGCGTCTTCCAGCCGCGCGATGGCTCCGGCCGGGACCTTGCCCTTGGGCCACTGCTCCAGCTTGAGCATCTGAGCAGTCAACAAGTCGCCCAGGGCAACGTCATTGACGGCCACATAGACGGGCTGCGTGTCGCCGGTCGCCGCGCTGGAGTCGGCATTCCGGCTGGAAAGCATCTGGGTGATGCCAATCGACGCCACCAGGCCGCAGCCGAGGGCGAGCAACAGGAGGGCAAGGGATTTGGGTCGCATGGGCCTACTGGATGCTTTTACGCCGCATCACACAAGTGACTGGAAGGATTTGGGTACTTGAAAACTCCGCGGTCGGCAGCCAACATGACGACAACTGGGGGCGCTACGAGGGCGACTTCGACGGCACGGGCGCCTTGTCGGTTTCTTCGGCATAGGCGGCAAGCCTTCTCTAGCTCAACCTGGGCGGCGAGTCTGATTTGGGAGTGGATGCCGCTCTTTCGGGTGGGCGCACCGCCGGCGATGGGCGATCTGGGAGACATAAAAAGATTTATGGCAACATCCCGGCCCAGATAAAATAGGAAATCGAGCCAATGGCGATGGGGATGCCGTACGGCAAAAGCAACATCCGGCTCTTTCGCTCTGCGGCGATGGAGGACAACTGGTTGGGGTCGCGGACCTCCAAAATCTCGTTGACGATCGTCCAGAACTGAAAGGTATGGTGATACCAGTCGCCTTTCCAGAGGATCATGACGACGGCGATCGCTCCGCCGACGACGGCCGAGACGCAGAACGCAAAAAGCGTCGTGGTGCCCCAGACCCAGGCGCCCACGCCGGCCAGCAACTTGACGTCGCCGGCGCCCATGCCGCCGATGGCATATGCCGGCAAGAGGAGCATCAGGCCGACGAGCGTTCCCAGCAGGCTCCAGCCCAGTCCTTCCCAGCCAAAATAAGCCCCGCTATAAGCCCAGCCGCCGAGGACCAAGGGAAAGGTGATCCAGTTGGGCACTTTCAGTTTCCAGCCGTCGATCACGGCGGCGATGATCAGGACCAGGCTGAGCAGCCAGACGGGCCAGTTCTCATGGACGAAAGCGGTGAAAGGATGCAAGGTGGGCATGCCGCATTTTCTCCAATGACGGGTGCTTCCGGGCAGAATGGCGGAGCTGGGGCGAACGGCGCCGCCTCGCTCGCCTGCTCAATCTTAGGTCAAAAAAACGCCCCCTCGGCGCCCGGTCTGGGGCGCCGAGGGGTTTTTTCGATGTTCACGATACTCTGTTCCGGCAGGCAAAGCCGGACGGACGGGGCACGCCCGTCAATACTACGAACCGATGCTGTTGGCGATCTTGTTGAACGTGCTGCTGGCGTTCTTGCCAACCTGGGTAATCGCCGTCAAGCAGACGATGACGATCAGTGCCAACATCACCGCATACTCCACTGCGGTTGGCCCATCCTCGCAGACGAGGAAACGTTGCACTTTCTGAGCGAGCGACTTCATTGCTATTCCTCCATTCCGGCCCGAGCCCCCAGGCGGGAGCCAGCCGGAAGTACAACCTCTTTCGGAATCCTTTGAACGAAGCGCCGGATCGTTGGCGGCCCGGCGCCGGCCTGCCTTTTCGCCCTCAGGATCCCCATTTAGTAAAAACTAACCTCCCCATCGTCGGTCATCACCGAAACGACACCTTCCATCCTTTCGGCAGCCAGGCTGGCGGCGGAGACGATCCGCCACCCCTTGGCTTTGCGTCGCGGCCTTACGGCCGTTTTGCCTTTAGTCGAGGATGAAGAGGCTGCAGGCCTCTGGGACGCAAAAGTCCCGCCGGTCGGACAAGCTCATCGCGGCGATTCGGCGGAGAAACCTCTGCGCCGGGGCCGCCTTGCGGCCGCCCCTGCTCGCCCGACGCTTCCGCGCCCGGCTTCTATTGTGAACCTAGGTCGGATTTGTCGTTTGTCAAATCGGGAAACGTGAAAACGCCGGCAACGCCCGATTTTCCTCGGCGTCCGGCTGCGGCATATGATATGTTTCGAATAGAGGGGATTTTAGCGGGTCGGCGCCTGGGGACCGATCCCAGGGAAGCCGGCAAGAAAGGTGGAGTATGCGAGTTTACTGCCCTTACTGTAGCGGGCACGTAGCTCAAGCAAAGAATGTGGATGGTCCTAACTTCTGTCCTCAGTGTCGAAAGCTGTTCTACGTGCCGGAAGAAGTTCAGATGCCGCCTTGGATCCTCGGCGTCTTAGTCGTCTTAGTGGGAAACTGGCAATTGAGCCTGTAGGTAAGCTTCGCGATTACCATCCCGCATGAGGGGCAGCGGTTCTTCCGCTGCCCCCTTTTTTTTCCCGCCCCTGCGCTCCGGATAACCTATGCTTGGCGTGGGCAGCCTATGCGCCTAGGAGATGAGGGAGGCGGCCGGCTGGCCGCCGTGCGCTGGCAGCGCCACTTGCGGTGCGTTTCACGCACCCATTACAAATTTGAGTTTGCCGATGTCCGAGCGGGTGATCGAGAACAGTGAACCGGGAGCCGAGCGCGGGGCCCGCAACCTGGCCGCCTGGTCGGCGCTGGCAGGGCTCCTGTTGTTCGCCGCGCTGGCCGGACCGTTTTTCGCCGGCCGCATCTATACGGCCGACGATCTCGGCGCGTTCTATTTCCCGGTCCGCGCCTTCTACGCGCACCAACTCGCGGAGCGCCAGCCCTACGATTGGATGCCGCAATTGTATTCCGGTTTCTACTTGACCGGGGAGGGGCAGGCCGGCAGCTATCATCCCCTGCACCAGATTCTCTACCGCTTCCTGCCGCTGCGGGCGGCGTTGGGTTGGGAATTCCTGCTCCCCTACCCGCTGATGATGCTCGGCACGTGGCTGTGCTTGAAACGGCGGCTGGGCCGCAGCGACGCCGCCATGTTCGGCGCCCTGGTGTTTACCTTCTCCAGTTTCAATCTGCTGCACTTCGTACATCCCAACGTCGTGGCCGTGATCGCCCATCTCCCTTGGCTGCTGTGGGCGATCGACATCGTCATGGTCGATTCCCGGCGGCGGCGGGTGGCCTTGGCCTCGGCGCTGATCGCCCTGTTGACCGGTTCGCAGTTGCTGATCGGCCACCCGCAGTCCGTCTGGTACTCGTTGATCGCCGAGTTTACCTACGTCCTCCTGTTGCGAAGATCGCTGAAGCACGCGGCGCGGGCGGGCTGCGACTTGTGCGCCACCTGCCAGGACTGCGTCGGTTGCACCACGACGATGTGGCCGCGCGTGGTCATCGCCAAAGGGATCGGCTGTCTGCTGGGCGGCGTGCAATTGGTGCCCAGCCTGGATGCATGGTTTCACAGTGCGCGGTCGGCGGCCAACGTCGACTTCGCTTTCTTGGGCTCCCTGCAACCTTTGAACGTGCTGCAACTGGTGGCCCCGTACCTGTTTGTCGACGGCGTGATCGGCGGCAACACCCATGAATTCGGCCTCTACATGGGGGCGGTGCCCTTGCTCTTGGTGGTGTGGTGCGCGGCCCGGCAGCGGGAACTGGGGCGCCTCGGCCCCGGCACGCGGATCTGTTTCGGCCTCGCCCTGCTTGCGCTGCTGCTGAGCATGGGCAAGTACGGCTTGATCTATCAGCTCTCGGCCTGGCTGCCGGTGCTCCGCGGCTTTCGTTGCCCCTGTCGCTACATCGTGCTGTTCCAACTGGCGATGGCCAGCCTGGCGGCGATCGGTTTCCTGTTGTTGCTCCGCGAGCACGAGCAGGTCCGGCAACAACGGGCCCAGGGCCGCTTTCTGGAAGAACGCCGCTCCTGGCTGGCGATCTGGCGGGATTTCGAGCCGCTCTGGTGCGCGGTGGGGTTTTCCGTGGCCATCGCGGTGGCCGGATTCAAGCTCCGCCAGGAATCCTACCTGAGTTCGCCGGCGGCGATCGCGGTGGGCCCGCTGTTGCTCCTCGTCGCGGCGGCGCTGATGGCGATGGCCGCGCGCGGATCGAGGGTCGCCTTGAAGGCGCTCATCCTGTTGGCCGCCCTCGACTTGGGCTGCTACGGCTTGACGTACTCGGCGTATCCAAGAAACGCCCGCTTGGAGGACTACGTGGCCGCGGCACGCACGCCGCCGGGCGAGCCCGACGGTCGCGTCCTCGCTTCCTTGCTTCGCTTCGATCAGCCGGGCCTCCGCACCGGCGATATGATGATGCTTTCCGGCTGGCGGCGGGCCGACGGCTATGTGGGAATGGAGCCTCGCCGGCGGCTCGACTACGGCCTGTTGCCCGCGCTCCGCGTCGCGGGTGTCCAGTGGGTGCAACGCGAGGCGTCGACCGCGGAAATCGCCGGGCTCATACCGCGGGGCGATCGCTGGCTGCAAGTGCCCCAACCGCTGCCGCGCGTGCGGCTGGTTACGCAAACCCGAACCGGCAACGATCCCGCCTGCGACATCGCCCGCGTGTCGCCGGAAACCACGGCGATCTGCGAGCTGCCGCTGGTTCTGCCCGCCTCGAAGCCGGGCACGGCCGCGCTCATGGCCGAACGCCCGGGACGGCTCGTGATCGACGTCGATTGTCCGGCCATGCAACTGCTGGTGGTGGCCGAAAGCTATCACAACGGCTGGCGCGCCGCCGTCGATGGGATGCCGGAAGAGATATTCCGCATCAACGGCGATTTCATGGGCTGCGTGGTCGGGAGCGGCCGGCACCGCGTGACGCTCAACTTCGAACCGAGCAGCCTGGATCGCGGCTGGCTGACCTCGTGGGCGGGACTCAGCATGCTGCCGCTGTGTCTGATCGGCGTCTTTTCCCGCCGCAAGACGCGCACGTGGGAGGATGACCTGCGTGCGCTGCGCGCCGAACCGGCCGGGGCGTAGGGATGTCATTTCGCGGCCGGCGGCTATTGAGACTCCGATAATCTCGTGCAACAGTGCAACAATCTCGCGTTGGATGCGTTGCGGCGGCGCTGTTGCACGTCACCGCAAGTCTTTTTAAATCAAGGCATTATGGCATTCCTTCGCGGGCCGAAATCGGCCCCTTCCTTGGGGTGGTGTGTTGCACTAGTAAGCTAGGCAAGCCGGTCCAAACGCGGTTCTCCATGCAAGAACGAGCAGTTGGTCAGCAGATTCGCGGATTTCCAATTTCCCGGAGGTCTCGAAACTGGGGTGACTGGAGAAAACAGGCAGCCGCGCCTGCATTGCTTCTAGCTGGCGCCAGACCGAGCGCCGGAAGGCCGGCCGACAGAAGTCTTGGGCTCGTGCCAGGCAACCTGATTCACCATCGGTGTCCCCTCGCCCGCCGGGAGAGGGTTAGGGTGAGGGCCGTCTTCTCGTGTCCCCTCGCCCCTGCGTCGTAATACCCGATCTGATTGTCAAAGATCGAAGCGCGGCGGGAGCCCAGCGAGCCGACGGAATTGCCGAACGGGTCGCCGCCGCGTTTGGGCGGGCAGTCCACCATGGGAGATGGTAATGCGAGGAGACGGGCATTTCAAAGGCAGAAATCAGCCATTCGGCCGGGGCGAGCCGATGCATGGCGCGGTTGTTCGTTGGCTTGCCTCGCGCGTAATGAGCAGTTGAGATTTTCAGTCGCCCTTTCGTGGGTTATGCAGCGGGTTGCGTCGGCGTGTCGCACCGAAATGCACACCGAATAGTCACCGACGGCCAAAACATCATAGAATAGCGGCTAGGCCAACCGCATTACTGAGTTCGTTGGAAAAATCCGCGATGATACGGTCGTAAGGGAAAACCATGCAGTTTGCACTATTGAACGCTGTTCGTTCGGGGCCCGTGCCAGGAACCACGGGCTTGTGCCAATACTGTGGGAATCGGATGGTCGCCAAGTGTGGTCTGAAGAAGATGTGGCACTGGGCCCACCTGCCAAGCCGCACGTGCGACCCGTGGTGGGAGAACGAAACGCCGTGGCATCGTAAATGGAAGTCATTTTTCCCCGAAGCCTGGCGCGAATACATCCACGTAGATCCGGTTACAAACGAAAAGCACATTGCTGATGTCAAGACGGCCGCCGGGCGCGTCATTGAGTTTCAAAACTCGCCTATGCCGCCCGACGAGCTTGCTTCGCGAGAGAAGTTCTATGGCGACATGATTTGGGTTGTCAACGGCGAGAGATTCCAAAACAATTTCCACGTCTTGAACGCGCTGCCCGATCCTGATGCTGACTTCGTGCAAGACATCGTGTTCTTTCCGCAAAGGCTAGACAGGCCGACATTTTGTTTTTGGCGCAAGTCCGAACAGCCGGACTTTGCACCCGGAGATATGGTTCGCGTTCATTCTCTCGCAGAGGAGTGCGGGGAGGAAACCCGACGCCAAATCCAAGAGAACTATAAGGGACATCACATGTTTGACTGGGTACGGCCGCGTTCTGTTTGGTATGAATCTGCCAAGCCTGTGTTTTTTGACCTTGGTTTCGGCAATGTTCTGCTGAGGCTAATGGTCTACAAGACCTACGTCGGTCGCATTCTCTGGTGCATACAATATGTCTCCACGAAGGACTTGATAGAGTCAAATGGAGGTGTCTATGAACCCCACGAATGCGCGACGTAGTTAGCACGCGTCTGAGGACGCCAGCGTTTCTGGAGGTGAACTTGCCAACATCATACGAGAATTTCCGTGCGCGGTGGGCTGAAGGGTGCGGTAGCAGCCTGTGCTCGAAAGCGCAGCATGTGTGCTTGTGCCGCGGTACGATTCCGTGCGATATTCTCTTTGTGGGCGAAGCTCCGTCCATTGCGGCGGATGTGGTAGGCCAGGTTTTCACCGGAGACATACGAGTGGTGATGGAGGATCTCATCAAGAGATCGGGAGCCGACCATTTCGCTCACGCTTTTACAAATCTTGTCTGCTGTGTACCCCGCAATCCAGATGATTGCTCGAAGGTAATACTGCCGTCACGAGAGGATGTTCTCGCGTGCAGGCCGCGTCTGCGTGAATTTTTAGCGATGTGCAGACCCCGGCTTGTTGTTGCTGTGGGGTATCACGCTGTCCGCAACCTAGAAGAGATGCAGTCGGAGCGGAACGGTTTCACCGCGCCGCTAGCGGGAATGATTCATCCCGCGTCGATCCTTTACGCCAAGCCGCACGGCGGCTACGAGTTCCGCAATGCTGTGGACGCACTTACGAAGGCCGTGGCGGCGCATCTCACCAAGGCGGAATAGTGGGCATCGGGGCGGCCCAAGTTCCGCGCGTCGGTCACATCGACTGCGGCGTCGAATTGTCGTCGGATTGCGTGCGCGTTGTTCGATGGTCGCGGTGGGCAAGGAATCTTCCACAATCGCCATGGCTTCCGCTAATCTGCTGCCGCGGCCCGGTTGGGTTGCCGTAATAGATCGTCTGGCGACCAGCTTTAGTAGGGGCGCGGGCGCGGACGCCTCGTTGTTGCACGCAAGTCACGTTCGCTGGCCCCCGGGGACAAGCGAAAAACGGGCTGCGAAATCAGGTTTCAACCGTCCCGCCGGGACGGAAAACCTTCTTGTTTCGACGGTCTTCCCAGCACCGAGGTGCTGGGCTACTATCAAACGTCCCGCCGGGACTCACCCGAGGGGCGTTCCAGCGGTGCAAGCACGGGGAGCGGGCCGTGTGTTCCGAGGGCCGTTCACGGCTCTTTCCGCGTAGCGGTAATCGGCCCGGCGTTCACGCCGGGTACAGAGAAGATTCCGCGTCGGCTGATTGTCAGGCCCGTTTCACGGGCCTCCTTTGCCGCGACGCCAAGGACGCCCATGAATGGGCGTGACAAAATACAACCGAAAAAGAACACGGGAGGGAAATCAGCCGGAACCCGGCGTAAACGCCGGGCCTAACACCGCCTGCGGCGGCCAAGGACCGTGAACGGCCCTGGAGACACGCAAACAACGGGCTGCGAAATGAGGTTTCAACCGTCCCGTCGGGACGGAAAACCTTCTTGGGTCGCCGGTTTTCCCAGCACTAAAGTACTGGGCTACCATCAAACGTCCCTCCGGGACGGAGAACGTTAACAGCTTCCGGCTATTTCGTGCGGCGATTGCTTTTCTGAGTTCCAATAGACGCGACATCACTTCATCGAATCAGCAGCGCGGAGAGCACTTCCGCATAAATGCGGTGCCCAAAGTCGTTGGGATGATTGACGCCGTTGCCCGTCATGTCCCAATCCTTCTTGTGCCGGAAGAGCTCCGCCCACAGCGAAGTCATGTCGGCCAAGGCGACGCCCTGACCGCAGAGGCCGGCCAAGGCGTCGCGGTATTGGGGGAATAGCTCGTGGTGCAACGTCGTCCAGTCCTTGTTGCCGAGCATGGTGGCCACCAGGATGAACTCGGCCGCCGGCCTTTTTTGCCGCACGGCGTCCATCATCGCCTGGATGTTCTGGCGATAGCGAGCTGCCGGCAGACCGCCGGAGTCGTTCATGCCGAAGGCCAGGATGACGAGATCGGGCTGGTGGGCCACGACCTTGCCGATGGTGGCCACACCCCACTCCGTGCCCGTGCCCCCGACGGCCTCGTTGCAGAGCGTGATCTTGCCGCCGTAGCGGGCCCGGAGATTCATCACCAACAGGTCTTGAAAGGGCGGCTGGAAGGGGGCCACGTGCGACCAGCCCGAGGCGTTGCAACCGGTGGAAATGCTGTCGCCGAAAAGCACGATGCAAAGCGGCTGCTTCTGCTCCAGCTTCTTCAGCGTGCGCGGCAGTTGCGGGCCGGCGAACGTGGGCACGGGGCCCTTCCAAGCATCCGCGGCGTGCTCGTAACTCACCAGCGTCTGCATGTCGTGATACTCGTGGCCGCCGCCGAAGAAGATCTCGCCGTTTCCGTCCCGGTGCGGCAGCACGAAAGGCTGCGACTTGGGCGGGCGGCGCAGTCCCTGCGGCGTTTGGCAGGGGATTCGTGATCCGGCCGGCAGCACGATCTCCCGCGTGCCCGGCTTCCAGAGGTAGTCCTTGCCTTCCACGTACACGGTCAGACCCGACGAACTGTAGACCGACAAGATCTTCATGGGCGGGAAGAGTAGGGCCGCGCGGGGGCGGTCCGCCGCGCTTGGCTTGATGAACAAGACGCTCTCCCCGTCCATGGTGTTCGAGAGCCAAAACGGCTTGAGCTTGGCGGCGTCAAAGGCCCACGGTTTGTCGTTCTCGGCGGCGAAAGCCGCGGCGGCCAGAAAACCGACGGCAAGGAAAAGCGGCAAGGTTTTCATCGTAGGGTCTCGCGGTGTCAGAATGTGTAAACACGTCCGCAAAAGTCGTTCGCCATGGGGCGGGTGGCCCGGACAGTTTGTCTGTCCGGGCGGCGAACCCGCAAGATGCATTTCGGGCGTCCCTGGCCTCTCGTGCCTTCGGCACCCCGATAGGCGAGCTATCGGGGCCACCCAGACACGGATGATGTCGAGCGGGACCCACAATTGTCGCCGAGTGCGGCGACCGTTGTCAACGCCCGAGAAGGTTTTTTAGGCGCAGACCGGCCGGCGGAAGGCCGCCCGCCATAAATCGCCGAGCGCTGCCGGGAATCGGGCGATCCCGAAACACAAGAGCGGGGCCACGAGCAGGCCCCAATACTGGTTGAAGCTCTGCCCCACGACGGCAAACGCCGCCAAGTAGAGGCAAGTGCTCAGGCCGATCCGCGTACCGAGCGGCGTGCTCCAGCCGCCCAGTCCGACCATCGCCACGACCAGGTAAAGAGCGGTGACCCAGGGGGGCAGCACGAGCAGATAAGCGTTCATCCGCGTCGTGGCAATCACGAATTCGGCCCCGCCGCAATGGATCCAGCTCAGCCGATGGGCCCGGGCGCCCACGCCTATCAGCTCGGCCACGTGCCAGCAGTGCAGCACGAAAAACAGCAGCCAGGCCAACAGCCCGAGCGTCCAAGCGGCGCGTTCGGTCCGCTCGGCCTGCCGCCAGGCGAGCGCCACACACAGCAGGCAGTAGGGGAGCGCCAATTCGCGAAAGAAGAGGGCCGCCAAGCCGAATGCCACGCCCCACCCAGAGCGGCCGAGGCCGTAAGCACAGACGGAAAGCCCGATCAGCACGCCGGCCCACAGCACCGGCATGACGAACACGTCGCCGAGGATCGTTAACTGCAAGGGGCCGGTCAGCAAAAGTGCACAAACCGCCGGGCAAAACAAGGGGGGGGGGTGGCACAGCCGCTTTCGGCCGTGCAAATCACTCGCCACAGCCGAGGGCGGCTGTGCCAGGGCAGAGCCGCCTGGATATTTCTCTTCGCGGGCCAACGCCTCAAACGCCATGAGCACTAGCGCCAGCGACATCGCACCGAGCAGCGCGCGGCCCCAGCCCGCGGTTGGCAACTTGCCCAACAGCCACATCGGCAGCGGCGTGCGCCAGTTGAACACGCTTCGGGTCGGATAGCCGCGGGCGGTCAACTCGGCGGCGGCGGCCTGATAATAGCCTTCGCCGTTATGGATGCGATCGACTTCGGCCCGGTATAAGGCCACGTCGCCCGCACCGGCGGCATGCGGCGCGAGACTGCCGCCGGGCGTCGGTGCGAGGGCCACCGCCGTGCCGAGCGCAATCGCCAACGCAATCAGCGCCAACACGACGCGGGCTTGCGGCGGTGTCAATCGAGCGTAACCGGTCGTGCAGGCGGACTGGCGCAAGGCACATCTCCCCGCGTAACCGTCACGGGTCGGCGACCGTAGAAGCGGCGTCTCGCCGCTTTGTGCGGGCAAACGGCCCCCGATAATGCCGAACCACGCGGCGAGACGCCGCGTCTACGGGGTGTGGACGGTTACCTCCCCGCAAATATAGCTTCCGGCAGCCGCCAGCTGCCTCCGGGAATGGTTTGGCTCCCCCCCATTGCAGATTGGCGGAGGGGAACGCTAGACTAATTTGCTTTCACAAGTTTTCGCCGGCATGAATCGTCCCCCGTTGCAATGGGGGGAAATTTACGGTCATCCTGAGCGAAGCGAAGGATCTCTGGCGATTTCACGGAGATTCTTCGGTGCGCTCAGAATGACACCTTGGTTGGCTCGCAAAACATCCGTTACAAAATATCACTCGCTATGTTCCTCGGCATCGAAATCGGCGGTACGAAATTGCAGATCGGCGTGGGAGCGGCCGACTGCGGGAAGCTAACGGATTTGCAGCGGGCAACGGTTATTCCGGCTGCCGGCGCCGCGGGCATCCGCGGGCAAATCGAGCGAATCGCCGCGCCGCTGATCGCCCAGTATGGCATCCGGGCCATCGGTTTTGGCTTCGGCGGCCCGGTCGATCGCCTAGGCGGACGGATCGTCAAGAGCCATCACGTCGAGGGCTGGGACGGGTTCCCGCTGGTCGACTGGTGCCGGCAGACGTTGGGCCTGCCGGCCGCGTTGGGCAACGATTCGGACATGGCGGGGCTGGGCGAAGCCCACTTCGGGGCCGGCCGCGGCCGCCGCGTGGTCTTCTATACCAACGTCGGCAGCGGCATCGGCGGGGCCCTGGTGGTCGACGGGCGGGTCTATGGCGGCAGCCGAGGCATCTCGTCCGAGTTGGGGCACGTTCGGCCGGGGCCACAGGCCGAAACGCCCCAGCAGATCGTCGAATTGGCGGCCAGCGGTTGGGCGATTGCCGCCGCGGCCCGCGCCGACGCCCGACTGGCCGCCGCGTTGCAAGATGAACACCATTGTTCGGCCGACCGGTTAACGAGCAAGATGGTGGCCGCGTCGGCCGCCGCCGGCAATGCGTCGGCGCTCGCGATTTTTCGCCGTGCGACGCAAACCTATGGCTGGGCCATCGCCCAGATGATTACCCTGCTTGCGCCCGAGGTCGTGGTGATCGGCGGTGGCGTGCCGTTGGCCGGCGAGGCGGTTTTTTTCGCCCCACTTCGCCAAGAGGTGGATCGCTACGTGTTCCCGCCCTTGCGCGGAACGTACCAGCTCGCCCCCGCCGAACTGGGCGAAGAGGTAGTGGTTCACGGGGCGCTGGCCCTGGCCCGTGCCCAGGCCACCGAGGGAAGCACAGCCGGTTTGTTTATTCCTTAGCAGCCACATTGTTGGGGCGGCAGTTGCACTGCCGCCCCTCCGAATGCAACAAGACAGGGGTGGCAGTGCAACTGCCACCCCAACCTGTGACAATTGAAAGAAAGGACCCCATGATGCTCGAAACGTACACCAGCGGTATCCGCAATTATCTGACCCGCTTGCAGGACGTGCTGACCAAGGTCGACGTGGGCGAGATCGCCGCCATTGCCGAGGTTATCCACAAGGCCTACGAGCAAGATAAGACCGTGCTGGTGATGGGCAACGGCGGCAGCGGCTCGACGGCCTCGCACATGACCTCCGACATGAACAAGGGGGCCTGCTTCACGGCCAAGAAGAAATACCGCTTCCTCTCGCTCACCGACTGCACGCCGCTCATGCTGTCGCTGGGGAACGACGTCAATTTCGAGTCGATCTTCAGCGAACAACTGAAGAACTACGCCAAGCCGGGCGACGTGGTGATCGGTATCTCCGGCAGCGGCAATTCGCCCAACATCTTGCGGGCGATCGAGTATGCCAAGGAGCAGGGCTGCGTCACGGTCGGCGTCTGCGGCTACCAGGGCGGCAAGCTCAAGGCGATGGCGGACCATTCCTTCCACGTCAAGGTCGACGACATGCAGCTCGTCGAAGACGTACACATGATCCTGGTGCACGTGTTGATGAAAGTGCTTTGCGTCGGCTAGCCATCGGACGGGTGTGCCAAAACATAAGGAATCGTAGGAGTGGCTGCGAAATTCGGCGTAGCGCTAGTAGTTACAAGTCGCAGATTGTCGTTGTCGGAGTTGGCGGCACGTTTGGAACGCCAGCCGCAGCCCGGCTCCCATGACAGGGGCGAGCAACGAGGGAAGCCGGGGGATAGTTTGATTTGGTCATGTACCGTTTGGCGGGAGCACGCGCGTGACAGTGACGCCTCCGTTTACGCGCAGTGCACGCAACTGTTGCGAGAGATGCCGCCCATTTGTGCCGAACTCCTTGCCACCGAGGCTGACGACATTTCGGTCATATTGGACGTCGCCGTGTTTTATGATGGCGCCTACTGCGACTTCATGATGCCACGCAGTTTGATCGGCCAATTAGCGGCAAAAGGAGTTGATTTCGAGATAACGGCTTATCCGGTATCTCACTCCGCCGGTGCGGAAGAGGCACCGGAGACGGCTCTTTCCACGCCGCCGCAGGGTTAAGGTGGTTCTTCGAACGGTTTAACGCCAAGCGGAGACTGCCGGTGTCAAGCCGCCTGAAGCGTTTCTACGCTGGCGATGTGAAGCAAGGGGCAAATGACCATACGGTCATCGGGCACCGCAATGACAACGCGGGTCCTGAGCAAGAGAGCCATTTCCGGGTGGCGGACTTCGTGTTTCTCCCCGTTGGTAAGCCGTATCTCAAATGGCTCGAACGGTTGCCGCTGCAACAGCTCTCGCATCGCTTCGTAAGTCATATCGTGTTCGCTTTTCAGCAAGGACGAGAGAAACATGCCACCATCGAATTATACCAGCACCGCTGGCGTTTTCGAGGGCCGCTAGAGAGTAGTAACGTTGGATGGTTCTATTACTCCCCCTCGGCGATCTGATCGGCGATCGCCGGCGCGTCATCCCAGGGCGGGCGCCACAAGGGAATCGCGGGAAACAACACGCGGCCGGCCTCGCGGGCCAGCGCCGTGGAACATTCCAGCCGGCCGTCGACGATGGCCGCTTCCCAGTCGAGCTGCCCCAAGACCAGTCGCGTAAAGTCGGCCACGTTCAGCCGCAAGTAGCTGCGGCCGAGCCGTTGCGACGTGGCGGCGACGCCGTCCCGGCCCAGTTCCAATTGGAACTTTTGCCCTTCCCGGAGCAAGCCCAGGTCGAGCGGGCGCGACAGATGGGCGGCCGCGGCCCGCCGCTCAAACTGATCGCACAACTGCCGCAGCAACTCGAGCGGGTCCAACAGCCGCATCATGTACACCTCGCGCTCGGCCGCCCGCGGGGGCCCGCAGCCGCCGGCCTCGTCGAAAATCTCGAACAGCGGCGACCAGGGCGGCGCGTGCAGCAGCACGCAATGCCGGTCGTGCTCGATGGCGTCGCCACAGCAACGGGCCAGCAGTTCGACGGCCGCCCGCGGGCAGTCGGGCGCCGCCATCAATTCCAAAATCTGCTCGCCCCGGGTGACCGCATAGCCGACGATGCGCGTGCTGATCTCTCCTAATTCCAACTGCTGGGGGCCATCGAGGGCCACGTAGAGCTGATCGTACCCATGACGGTTGACAAGCCAATGCCAGTAGGAGGAGGTGCGTTCCAGTGGGCCGTAAGCAATCGCGCGGCTGGCATGCGGCTGATGGCCCAGCGGGCCGCGCCAGCCGGCCATCGCCGCGTCGCCGGCGGCCGAACCAGCGTGGTCGGTTCCCACGGGCAGCACATTCTGGTTATAGAGGCGTGCCAATCCCGCCTGTTCCCATTGCAGCCAGGGGCGGATGTGCAGCCGGCGGCGGGGGCGGGGAATCAGGCCTCGCGCCAAGAGCCGGGCCAGCAACGCCCGGGCGTCCGCCCGGCGACAACTGGCCTGTCCGCACAGCGCCCAACCGCTGCGACGGAAAAAATGGGGGAGCGAGGTTCGCAGCACTCCCACCAGCGCGCCGCCGATGGCCATCCGGCTCTCCGCGGCGCGGAGCAGATGCGTGCCGAGGCCCTGGTTGCGGTGTTCGGGCGCCACGCCCAGCCCCGTCAAACCGGCGACGGGAATCGTAGCCGATCCAAAGTGCATCGTACGATGGGTGAGATGGGCGTGGGCGGCAATCCGCCGCTTCTGCCACAACAACAAGCGATCGCAAGGCTCGTAAAACGGGTCTCGCAACGAGGCGTGAAACTCGGCCCGCGACGGTCCCTGGAACACGGACTGCAAGAAATAGTAGATCGTCGCGTGATCGCCGCCGCGGGCTTCCAACACCGGCAGTCGCACGCGGCGACGGCCGGCGGCCTGGGGAACAAAATCCGTCAACACGGGCAACACGGGCTCTTGGCTCATCGGCGCGGATTCCTTTGCGAGCACCGATGCGTATCAAATCATCTTCCCGGCGTCTTGTGAAGTAGCGCTGCCAAAAATTCGTGCAACGTCGATTCCGGGTAGAGACAAAAGGCGTACTCCCGCCATGCCAGCACGCCCTCCACCCGTCGCCGGTGAATCGCTTGCGCCTGCTGTTCGAGGATCTCTTTGCGCCGCTGCTCGACCCAGGGCTGCAAGGCGGCGTTCACCGCGCGAATGGCGCGGCAGCGCCGCCGCGCATTTTCTACAGTTTGCGGCGTTTCAATCCACTGCCGCTTCTCGGCCAGCAGATTTGACGGCACGCTGTCCGAAGAATCGACGAATTGCTCGGGATGATAGGTCAAGTCTCGCAGTTGCCGCTCGGCCATGCTGACGTCGTCATAGGCGACTCGATCCCGTTCGATGGGCAGGAGCAAGGTGGCCGAAACGACCATCAAGCCGGGGGGGCGCAGCCCCAGGAAGCGCTCGATCAGCACGTCGGTGACGCGGTCATACTTGGCCCCCCCGATGCCGTGAATGAAGAGGTCGCCCAACGCCAGCCGGGCCCACAGCGTCGTGATCAGGGCGCGGGAGCGAATTCGCACGCCGCCGCGCTGGAGTTCCAATAGCCGCTCGACCGCTCGACCGGCATCGCCATCGGCCTGAAGCGGCAAGCGGGCTTCCCACGATCGCCGGTCGGAGAGAGCGATTTCGGCCCCCGCCGCCCGCGCAAACAGACGCCGGCGGTGCGGCTCGCCGGCCGTCCAGACCCAGAAGGGTGCCTCGAGCCATGTTCCCTCGGCGGCCAGTTCGGGCACCGGATGCGAAGTGCTGCGAACGTGATACTTCCGGCGATACTGGCGGACCGCCTCGTTGTGGACGGCGTGAAAGCGGGGTAATTGGGCCAGCAAATGCGCGACAAGCCACTGAAAAGCCTCGCTGGCGCACACCCAGCTTTGTGGTACCTCCAAGGTCTCCAACCCCCAAGCGGCGCCCTCCAACTGATGCCGGCCTTGGGCCAGACAGGCGCCAAGCTTGTCGGTGTGCTCCGCCCGAGCATGGACTAGCGGCCAATATTGCCCGATCAGCGGATCGGCCACCAGCGGCGCAATGTGCTCGCGCACCCGCCGATCAAACGTGCCGAACAGCTCGCGGTCTTCGATCCGCCGTTCCTCGAAGGGGATTTTCGGATCGGGCCGGTCAAAGGCAATCTTGTCGACCCGCGGATCGGCAACCGGCTGGCCGGGGACGCGCAACGTGGCCTCGGCCAGGATGTCGTTGTCGATCACTAGGTTCACGGCCGTGGCCCCATGCCGCCGCGCCACCTCGCCGAGGGCGAAGTTCTTGAACCACACGCCCGGATGAAACATCTGCGGCTGATGGCCGGCCAGGTAGATGCGGCCTTGCGGGTCGGGCGATGCAGAGGGAATGTTCCGGTAGGCCGCGGTCCAACGCCGGGCGGTGGCCAGCAATTCGCGGCGTGCCAGTTGCGCGATTGCCGCCAGCGAGCGTCCCTGCAAATCATAATCACGTTGATTCTCAAGGCGAAGATTCTCTTCGACCACGTCGGCCACGTGGTCGAAGGGCGGTTCGATGAGTGCCGAGCGATCTTCACGCGGCGCCCGCAGCCGAACATGCTCGACGCTCCAAGTGCTCATGGGCAACCACTCGCAAGGAGTGCCGGGTTGAGGATTCAGCGCTGGATCGGATGTCGCATCACGTTCGGATCGCCGAGCCCGGTTTTCTCCGCCCGATCCAACACCTGCCGATAGACCGCCAGACGGGTGTCGGCGTCGTCGAGTGCCCCGCCAAACGAACGCTTTTCGTCCAAATAGATGCGGGGGACCGGCAATTCGACGATCCGCAACCCCAATTGCACCGCCCGCACCCATAATTCGAGCGGCATGGCATAGCCGGTTTCGCTGAGCTCGATCTTGGCCAGGGCGGGCACGCTATAGGCTTTGAAACCGCAAAAGGCATCGGTCAAGTTCAAACCCAGCCGCCGATTGACCTCCGCCGTGATGATCTCGTTGATGCGGCGGCGTGGCTCGGGCGGATCGCTGTCGCCGGGAAAATGGCGAAGGTACCGGCTGCCGGAAACGATGTCTACCTCGTCCGCGCAGCAGCGGGTAATGAAGTTGGGGATCAACTGCGGCTGATGCTGACCGTCGCAATCGATCGTCACCAGCACGTCGTAGCCGCCGTGGATGGCAAAATCAAACGCCGAACAGAGCGCCGCTCCATAGCCCCGATTGGTCGGGTGCCTGAGCACGTGAATGTCATCCCGGTCGGCCAGCAACTGGGACGTGCCATCGGTCGAGCCATCATCAACCACCAGCACCTCGCGGCAATACGAGAGCGCCCCCGCGACGGCCGCGGCAACGTGATCGACCTCGTTATACACCGGCAGAGCGGTAAGCGTTTGCAACGACATATCACCATTGTACCCCGCGAGAAGCAAGGGGGAAGACGGAGAGAGAACGGGGGAAGGGGACTTCGCTTTCACCCCCACCGTATCGGATCGCGCTCCCGCCGGCTGGACCAAACCGCGACGTCAGCAAACTGCTTACCGAGACACTCGGCCAAACCTTCCACGGCAAATCGCTCGCTGGCAAAGTGTCCGGGCAAGAGCAATCCGATGCCCGCAGCTTCGGCCTCCAGGCAGGTGTGAAAGCGGGCCTCGCCCAGCACCATGGCGTCGCAGCCGTTCTGCCGGGCGGCGTCGAGAAGCTCATCGGCGGCGCCGCAACCGATGGCCACCGTGCGGATCGGTTGACTTGGCTCGCCCACCGTTTGCAGCCGCTCGATGGCCAGGAACTGTTTCAGCCGCTGGGCAAGTTCCCCCAAGGCGATCTCGTCGGCCACCCAGCCCCAACGGCCCGTACCCTGTCCCTCCGGCTGCGGCAGCAGCGGCATGATGCCGTGCAGGCCGAGCCCCTTGGCCAAACGCTCGTTGACTCCTTCGCGGGCCGAATCGAAGGCCGTGTGCGGACTGTAGACCGCTACGTGGGCGGCAATCAGCTCTAACAGCACACGGCCGACGGTCGTATCATCGGTCACTCGCTTGAGGGCCAGAAACGGCATCGGATGATGGGTGACGATCAAATCGGCGCCGCCGTCGATCGCCTCGCTCGCGCTGGCGGGCGTAACGGTCAAGCAGGTCATGAGCTTCTTGACGGTCCGGCCGTGATTGCCGACGAGCAGGCCGACGTTGTCCCATTCTTCAGCCAGGCGAAGCGGGGCCAGCTCTTCCAGAAACGCGGCGATGGTGGCGACGGTGGGCATGACTGATGCCTTGGAGAATGCAAGGATTGCTTCACCGGTGGAGGCAGGCAGGTATTGTGCCCGAGAATTGTGAGAAATGCAATCGTCTGCTACGCACGTTCCGACCCTAGAGTGCTGTAGCAAACGGCCTCGGTACCGTTCGGCGGGCCACGGAACGCCGCGGAGGGCGTTCTACAGATGGTATCATGTCGCGGCGGAGGTTTAGTCGCCGCCTAGCGGCCCATCGCCAGCGCCATCTCCTCCAGGCCCAGCCGCTTCATCTTCTTGTAGAGCGTGGTGCGGTTGATGCCCAGGGCCTCGGCCGTGTCGTTGCGGTTCCAATTGTTCGCTTCCAGCACCTCGCGGATGATTTGCCGCTCGGGCGATTCGAGGGCCTGCTTGAGCGAGCAGCCGGCGACCGGTTCGACGTTGATGCTTCCGGCCGCCAGGGACGAGGGCAGGTCATCGACGCCGATCACGTCCTCTTTGCCCAGCAGCACCGCTCGCTCGATCACGTTCTGCAGTTCGCGGACGTTGCCCGGCCAACGATAGCGTTGCAGGGCGGTCATGGCCGGCTCGTTGAAGCCGCGGACACCCTTGCCCGCGTCGTCGCACACCTGCCGGAGGAAATGATTGGCCAGCAGGGGGATGTCGGCGATGCGATCCCGGAGCGAGGGCAGTTCGATGTTGATCACGTTGATGCGATAGAACAGGTCTTGGCGGAATCGGCTTTCGCTCACCAGCCGGCTCAGATCGTCGTTGGTGGCCAGGATCACGCGGGTGTCGACGTGGAACGTTTTGTTCCCGCCGACCTGCTCGAACTCCAGGTCTTGCAACACGCGGAGCAGTTTCACCTGCATGGCGGGACTGGCGGTGCTGATTTCATCGAGGAAGATCGTGCCCTGGTCGGCGAGCATGAACTTGCCGAGTTTTTCGCCGATCGCCCCCGTGAAGGCGCCGGCCGCATGGCCGAACAGCTCGCTTTCCAACAAGGTTTCCGGCAGCGCCCCGCAGGCGACTTCCACAAACGGCCGGTCGCGGCGCGAGCTGCGGCGATGAATGGCCCGGGCAATGAGCGACTTGCCCGTGCCGCTTTCGCCCGTAATCAGCACCGTGGCCCGCGTGTCGGCCACGGAGTCGATCATGTCGAAGATTTTCAGCATGCGGTGGTCATGACCGACAACGCTTTCCATGCCGAACCGCAAATCGAGCTGGGCCTTGAGGCTCTTGTTCTCCTCGATCACCTTTTGCTGGTTGAGGGCCCGTTCGATGGCCATCAACAGCTCGTCATCGATGAGCGGCTTGGTCAGGAAATCGAACGCCCCCAGACGAATGGCTTCGATGGCCGCTTCCACCGTGCCATAGCCGGTAATCATCACCACGGCGGTGGCGGGATAGTTCTTGCGGCAATGGGCCAGCAGATCAAAGCCGTCGCCGTCGCCGAGCCGGATGTCCACCAGCACCAACTCGTAGAACTTGTGGCCCACGGCCGCCATGCCCTCGGCCAGGCTGGCCGCCGTATCGGTGGCGTAACCCTGTTCGCGGAGCCAGTCGGCCATCGAGGCCAGCAGGTGGCGGTCGTCATCCACCAGCAGCAGCGTTCCGAGTTGTTTCATGGCTCCTGTTCCTGCGTTAGTACGCCTATGCAGTTCTCGGTGGCGAAGACACCGATGGTAGCGGTGGTAGGCGGCACGGGAAAAAAACTGGTCTGTCGCCAAATATCTACGTCACAGGGTGAGTGAAGTCAACGCGCGAAACTAGGCAATTTCGGTAGCGAGCAAGGCCCAGACGAGGGAACGCGTCCCCGAGACGGACGCCGGCAGAGGAAGCGGGCAGAAGCATTTCCCGCTGTTTCTCCCTTTTTCCCCCCTCCCCTCGACTTGGCCAAGAAATCGACGCAAATCCCGCTGAGTCGGGGGGGGTAATTCGTATCTTCGGGGCATTTCATGGTGCCCGATAGTGGATTAGAATTGTCAGGTACGTAATACGTCGGGGGTATCTAAACTCCACAATCCCAGGGAGATCAAGATGAGTATTCGAATGTTGATTTGTGATGACCACGAGGTCATCCGCGCCGGGTTGGCCACCATGTTGGCCGGAAGCGACATCCAGATCGTCGGCGAGGCGGCCAACGGCAAGGACGCCTTACGCATCGCACAGAAGGAAAAACCAGACGTGATCCTTCTCGACATCCGCATGCCGGACGGCGATGGGCTATCGACCCTGGAAAAATTGCGGGCCAAGGTGCCCGAAAGCAAGGTCGTCATGCTTTCCACGTACGACAACCCGACGTATGTCGCCCGGGCCGTTGCTTTAGGGGCTGCCGATTACGTGCTCAAGGGCTCTCCTCGCGAAGACGTGATCGCCACGATCGTGGCGGCCGCAGCCGGCGAATCGCCCAGCCACGCGGGACAACTGAAGAAGATCGCCAGCGCCATGAAAGTGCGCCAAGTGATCGACGACGACGACGTCCCCTTGACCCAGCGCGAGACCCAAGTGCTCCGCCACGTGGCCCTGGGACTGAGCAATCGCGAGATTGGCAAGTCGCTGGAGATCAGCGTCGAGACGGTCAAGGAACACGTGCAGAACATCCTGCGGAAGATTGCCGTCAGCGATCGCACCCAGGCGGCCGTGTGGGCCGTGCGCAAGGGCTTGGTCTAAGCCGCGGCGCGTGCGGAAAGCTTGTGGCACAGCCGCCTTCGGCTGTGCCGCAGATGCGTCATTTGGCGCGCGGGTGCGCCCGCTCGTATACTTCGCGGAGCGCCGCGGTGCCGACGTGCGTGTAGATCTGCGTGGTCACGAGGCTTTTGTGCCCCAATAGTTCCTGCACGCTGCGAATGTCCGCGCCGCGGTCGAGCAGATGCGTGGCAAAGCTATGCCGCAGCGAATGGGGCGTAGTGCGGTTATCGAGACCGGTGGCGCGCAGGTATTTCTCCAGCATCCGCGCCACGCTGCGCGTCGTCAGACGCTGGCCGAAGCGATTGATAAACACCGGCTCCGGCAGCGAGGCCGAGCCCTTCTTGCGGGAAGCCGCATTCGCGCCATTGTTTGCTTTCTCTGCGGCGCGCACCCGCAGCCACCGCTGCAAAGCCCGCAGGGCGTAGGAGCCGATAGGCGCCAGGCGCTCGCGGCGGCCCTTGCCGCGGACGCGGAGCACGCTGGCCGGGAAATCGAGATCGCTGCGGTCCAAGCCGACGACCTCGCTCACGCGGAGCCCGGCCGAGTACATGGTCTCGAGAATCGCCCGATCGCGGAGGCCCATCGGCTGCTCCGCCGGCGGCGCCTCGAAGAGCCGGCCCAGGTCGTCGGCCGAAAGAAAGTGCGGCAGCGAGCGGCCCTTGCGGGGATTCCGCAGCGGCTTGGCGGGATTCGTCTTGGCCCAGCCTTCCCGCTGGCCGAAGCGGAAAAAACTGCGCAGCGAGGCCAAATGCCGGGCGATGGTGGTCTTGGCATAGCTCGCTTCGTGGAGCGCCGCCACGTAACCGCGGAGATCGAAGACCGTCACGTCGCCCGGCCCCGGGGCCCGGCCGCCGTGGGCCTGGGCCAGATACTCGGCCAGCGTGGTCAGGTCTTCCCGATAGCTCTTGACGGTATAGTTCGAGGCGTTGCGCTCGACGGCCAGGAACTGTAAGAAGCGGGCAATAGCGGTATGCATCGACTCAGCAGTACTCGTCCATGTCGGACGGCAGCGGCAATTCGAAACGCGACGCCGAGACGTACTTGTGGCTGTCGTGGCGGATCTTCTGACTCAACACCGCGGCGTCGTACCAGGTGAAGCTCAACTCGGGGTTGGAGGCAAAACGCCCCAAGGTCCGCAACGTCTCCGCGCGGCTGGCATCGTCGTAGAGAAAGACGTATCGCTCCGCCCCTTTCACCAGTGCCAACACGTTGATGTCTTGACTCACGGCGGTATCTCCTGACGCGGTTGCGGCCGCCCCGGGGCCGGAAAAGGGCCACGCGAGCCACTTTTCGTCTTGCGTTTCCAGATGTCTTATCGGACGGTTGTCGCGGGCCGCAGCAACCGCCGGCCGGTTTCCCTATTCCTGCGGATTGCGAAACCCTTGCCGGCGCAACTGCCAAGGCCTTACCCGTTCGACGGGGCAAATCTGCGCACTTGCCGACCCTTTTTTTCCGGCAGCGGCAACTTTATCGGCAAAGTTTGTGCTGCTTCTCCACTTTGCAGGAGTGTTTCCCGAGATTCTCCGTTGATGCAGCAAGAAGACAGGGTAAATGGCGAAGATGGAAAACTCATCGCTGTTTACCGAGCGGGCTTATCCGCCGCGGCTGCCGGTCTCAGCATGACAGTCGGCCGGCAATCTGGGCGATGCGAGACCCAATGCCGTTTGGCCGCCGCTTCCACACGGCGTGGGCAGTGAGCCCGGTCCATTTTTTCGCCCGGAGTGACAGCCGTAACTCCTTATGACACCATAGAAAACGGCTGTTCTGGCGGGATACGGTGGGGAGGGGTATAATGTTGTTGGTTAGGAAAGGTGGCTTAACCATAGCACCATGGTGGCGGCCGGATCATGAATCGTCTTAGCATTGCCGAAGCGCAACGCAATTTTGTTGCTCTTGTAGATCGCGTTTGCTCGGAAGGCATCGGTGTCGAGTTAGAACGGGACGACAGCGTCGTCGCCTATCTCACGCCCGCGACGCCCCGGTCTTCGCTTAAGGTTGGTGACCTGAATGCTTTTCTGCAACGGCTGCCCCGCCTGGGCGATGATGCGAAGGCATTCTTGGCCGATCTGCGCACCATTCGCCGAGAGTTCCCTGCGGAGGTTGATCCGTGGGGTTGATGGTCGATGCCAATGTGTTCATTGATTTTGAACGGCGTGGCCTTCCCATCGATCTCTCGCGCTGGCAACCGTCTGACGACTTGTTCATTAGCGTGGTGACCGCATCCGAGTTACTGATGGGCGTGCATCGCGCCAATAGTGAAGAACGCCGACAGCGCCGCAGCGCGGTCGTCGAAGCCATTCTCGCGGGTGTTTCCGTCCTGGACTTCACCGTTGCGGTGGCACGGTGTCATGCGCGGATCTATGCGGAATTAGCTGGGCGCGGGCAACTGATTGGAGCTCACGACCTGATTATCGCGGCCACGGCGCTCCATCACCGGCTGTCGCTGCTAACCAGCAACACCGATGAGTTCTCGCGGGTGCCCGATCTTGACGTGATCAGATTTGTGGCATCGGAATTAGGAGAAAACGCATAGCGCCACCGGCAGGCAGTTCGAGGGAGATGGAGCCAGAAATCGCGAGAGATTGGCGAGATCTCGTCCGCGCACACCTGCAAGCGCACTGGGAAGATGTGCGTACACGCCAAGTGGCCGGGCTTTCGAACGCCGAAGCCAGATTCATCAAGGAATTTGGAACCGACCGCGTTCGTCTTGGCCACGATAAGGGTGCCAAAGCGCGTTGTGATTCGTTGCTGCCACCGCCGCCAGAAGAATGCTACGAAGTTATCGAGCAATCGGCGGACCAAGTGTTAGTCCAGGTTCGGCGTCCCGAGCGTCAGCCGAACAAACTTCGCGTTCCCATTACCACAATCCGTTTTTTGCTCACACAGGGGCCGAATGGATGGCTGCTCGATGGCATCTTTCACCCGTGCATTTCGTGCAACTTCCGAGTGATAGATAGCGAGGTACCTCTGCGCGAATCCGGCAAGTGTTTTTTTGGTGACGGCACAGGAAGAAGCTATAGCAGCGATATGGTGGTCCGCGGATTCTGGCCATTCAGGCGAACGTGCGTGGAAAAAGTACGGTGCACTCACTGTGGCGGTACCGGCACTTGCGCGACATGCGCGAAGGAGGCCATGCCCGGATGGGTTAACGTATTCTCTATGGACGGTTTGCGAGAGCCGACAGCGGGAGACGAGCGCTAGGAACAATATGGCAACATCGCAACCCCCCGTTCCGCCCGCGTCCCGCTATCCCACCCGGCTCGTCAAAATCGGCTCCGTCACCATCGGCGGCGGGCAGCCGATCGTCGTGCAGAGCATGTGCGCGACGAAGACCACCGACGTCGCGGCGACGGCCGCACAAGTCAACCAATTGGCCGCGACCGGGGCCGGCATCGTGCGAATCGCCGTCGATACCCCACAGGACTGCGCGGCCCTGGCCGAGGTGCGGCGTCGCACGACGGCCAACCTCTCCGTCGATCTGCAAGAAAATTATCGCCTGGCCGCCGTGGTCGCTCCGCTGGTCGATAAGATTCGTTACAACCCGGGCCATCTCTATCATCACGAGCGAAACCGCCCGTGGCAGGACAAGGTCCGTTTCCTGGTCGACGTGGCCGGCGAGCACGACTGCGCGCTCCGGGTGGGCGTGAATTGCGGCTCGGTCGATCCGGCCAAGACCTCCTCCCCTCTCCGGGCACCGACCGAAGGTTGGTCGGGAGAGGGGTCGGGGGTGAGGGCCATGCTCGCCAGCGCCCTGGAACACTGCGAACTGCTCGACCGACTCGGTTTCACACGCTACTGCGTTTCGCTGAAGGATTCCGATCCGGCCAAGGTGGTGGCGGTCAACCGGCGCTTCGCCGCAGAACGACCGGAGACGCCTTTGCACTTGGGCGTTACCGAGGCCGGCATGCCGCCCGAGGGAATTGTGAAGACCCGGGTGGCATTCGAGCAGCTCCTTCTGCAAGGCATCGGCGACACGATTCGCGTCTCTCTCACGGTGCCGGCCGGGCGGAAACATGAAGAAGTCGAGGCGGGCCGGCAGATCCTGGCCGACGTCGCCGCCGGCCGGCTCCTGGCCCCCGGCGAAACGGCTGCCGGCCGCTTGAACATCATCAGTTGTCCCAGTTGCTCGCGGGTCGAGAACGAGGCGTTCGTCGAGCTAGCGATGCAGGTTCGCGAGGCGACCCGCTATGCCGCCGGGTACCCGATCACCATTGCCGTGATGGGCTGCCGCGTCAACGGCCCCGGCGAAACCGATCATGCCGACCTGGGGCTTTGGTGCGGGCCCAAGTTCGTCAACCTGAAGCGGGGTGGCACGTCGCTGGGCACGTTTTCCTACGAGGAAGTCCTGCCGCGGCTCCGCGCCGAACTCGATAGCCTCGTCAGCCGTCTCACCGCCCTCAAATAGTGAGGATTGCCATCGCCGCCAGTGTTACCGCCGAAAAGCAGGGCATGTCGCGGCTCAGCCGACGAAAACTGCTCGCGGTGCTTGTTTTTCTCGTTTTCAGCGCGCTCGTAGCTTGGCTGGCCGCCTCGGCGTTGGTCGCCTGGTCGATGACGCGCCGGTATCACGAGCGTTCGCCCGAGCCACCGCCGCAGGTGGCTTCCGGCAGCACCGAAAGCGTGCGTTTGCAGACCTCGGACGGCGAGGAGATTGGCGGCTGGTTCGTCCGCGGCGACCGGCGAAAGGGATGCGTCTTGTTGCTGCACGGCATCGGCGCCTCCCGCCGCGAGATGTTGCCCGTCATGCAATGGCTTGCCGAGGCGGGTTATTCCGTGCTGGCCGTTAGCTTTCGGGCGCACGGTGACTCGACGGGCAACGTCATCGACATTGGTTGGAGTGCGCGGCACGATGTCGTCGCGGCGGTCAAGTTTCTGCGGCGGCAGTGCCCCGGCCGGCCGGTGTACGTCGTGGGACGCTCGATGGGAGCGGCCGCGGCGATTTTCGCGGCCAAGGAATTGCAAGGCGACGTGGCCGGCTATTTCTTCGAGCAGCCCTACAAAGATCTGAAGAGTGCGGTGTGGTCCCGGCTTCACCACCACGTTCCGCCCGGTTTGGACCTGGTGGCGTATCTCGGCCTGCGTCTTTGGGCGCCCGTCTTCCTGCCCGAGAGTCCCGACGAGATTTCGCCGTATGAGCACATTCGGGCTATTCCGGAAAACGTGCCGATTGTGTTCATCACGGGGTCGGCCGACCGGCATGCGTTGCTGGAGGACGTAAAGATCTTGTACAACCGCGTACAGTCGCATGCCAGGCTGGTGGTGTTTCCGGGGGCCGTGCACGAGGCGCTCGACAGGAACAACCCGCAGCTTTACCGGAGCAGCCTGTTTCAGCTTCTGGGGGAGCGGCAGCCGTAGCGCACTGGTTGGGTCGGCAGTTGCACTGCCGACCCTGGGGTGGCAGTACAACTGCCACCCCAACATCCCTGCCGCCCCAACGTCCGGGAGAGCGGCGGGGCGAAAAATCGGGCCGTTGGGTGCATTCCGCACTTTGTTAGGTTACGGGGCCTGGGCGTAGGCATTGACCCCGGTCTGGCGGGATTGGTGGCGGAGCCAGAAGGAGGCAATTGGGATGGAGTCGCTGAGGTAGTCGG
>Ga0181520_10001608_pt1 | contig 45340 bp, 41 predicted proteins | sample PEATcosm2014_Bin_29_FD_132451 | JGI IMG/M metagenome (GOLD analysis project Ga0181520, IMG submission 132451) | Peatland microbial communities from MTU Mesocosm Facility, Houghton, MI, USA - PEATcosm2014_Bin02_30_metaG | ecosystem: Environmental > Terrestrial > Soil > Wetlands > Peat | place... | reverse complement strand
TCGCGCTCTCTCGCGACTACTGGCTCGATGCTCGGGGGCCGGGGCCGTTTCTGGCGACGATCAGCGCCCAACCGACAACAGCGTCTGAGCAGGCCGACCATGCCAACGCCAATTACATCAACCTCTGGGATGCGGGTTGACGCGGAGTGGCCTGCACCAGAGGCGTGGCAACTGTGGCAGCGTCCAGGATGCCAGCCTGGCCTCGGACCCGACGCGGCAAGACCAGCCGGCGTCCGGACAGTCACCGTTCCCGGGGCCGAGGACATGTGGGATCTGACCGTGGCCAACGATCATGACTTCTGCGTGGTCACCGTCAACACTGCGGTGCTCGTGCATGACTGCCCACTCACCGGCGGCCCCGATTGGGATCCAGTCAAGCCCCCCAGAATACAGAACCCCGAGTTGCAGAGCATTGCTGATCAGCTCTACCGCCCTGGTGCGTCGATCGGAAACGGCGGAACGGGCGACGCCATCCGCGCTGGATTCGGCCACATCATCAAGGGTTCCGAATGGATTACGAACCTGGGCAGCTGGATCGCTGACAATCCGGGAGCTTCGCCCTCAGGTATCTACACGACCCAATCGATGCTGCAGGAGCTGATCTCTGCCATGGCAGGAGAAGGATATCCGGGGCCATGATCGACGAAGCGCTCACCGAGATTGTCGATGTCGTCAGACGCGACGGGTGGTCGCACCCCGCAGCAGCTGAAGAGACCGGGCCATACTCCGTCCTTGCGAGTCTTGCACTCCACCTAGTCGACCTGTCGGCTGCTGGGCCATTTGCCTTGTTTCCGGCTGTCTTCGGCGCTCTCGAGAGATGGCTCGCTCGGGGCGACGCAGCTATCCGCAACGTCCTAATTGTTGGGTTGATCGAAGACCTACAGAACATCTCGTTGAACCGAGGCATAGCGCTTGACTCGTGGGAAGAGTGGCTGGGCACGCGCTCGCGGGATGCCTGGGACGTGGTTATGGGTATGTGGGCGGGTCGGGTCACACCGGACGCCCTCAAGGCTTACGTCGAGGGAAGGCCCGCCGATGCGGAGCCTACGACTTGATGCAGATGACAAGATGCTTGAGATGCCACAGACGCTAATGCGTCCATCGCCGACGAGGGCGGATCCCTGGCCACTGACGACCTGAGTGCCATCCCCCGCGTTGGGCAGAGTCTCAGCGCCGACTCCCGGGTGGTGCTGGCCAGTGGGGGCACGGTGGCGATCAGCGCTCTTCGCCCTGGCACGCAGGTTCTGGCTGGGGCGCTCGATGAGAACAGGGTTCTCAATGTTGACGAACGCACTGATGTTTGCACTGCGCTTGAACGGATGGTGGCGATGTTGCCCGAGGCAGATGAGCACATCGATCGGTGAGATGCCACAGGTGAGGGTGCCGGCCCCGTCACCGTCAGCGGCGAGCGGTTGAGCAACTCGGTCGGCAAGCCGGCCCTAGAACGACCCGATGACCGTGCCAGCGCGCATGCGGTCACCCAACAGCTCTCCGCGCGGTCAACGTATCGGGCCACCCTCTCGGGCGGCGTGACCGCCCCGTCACCCTGTGTCGCAGCGACGACCTCCGGTCAGGACCGACCCAACGGAGTAGCGGATGGCCGGAAGGTTGCCCGACGCGCCGGGCCTGAACGCGGCGGCCATGTATTGGCGCAGGCTGCGAGGGCCGACGGCTCAGATCATGCGGCGGTCCATCGCCCAGCGTGTCAGCTCGTACCGGCTGGAGAGCTGCAGCTTGCGCAGCACCGACGAGACGTGTGTCTCCACCGTCTTGGCGGAGACGTTGAGCCGCACGCCGATCTCCTTGTATGTGAAGCCGCGGGCGATGTGGCGCAGCACCTCGCGTTCCCGGGGCGTCAGCTGATCCAGCTCGGGATCGATGGCGCTGGGCAGCTCGCCCCGGAACGCATCCAGGACGAATCCTGCCAATCGTGGCGAGAACACGGCGTCGCCGCTGCGGATGCGGCGGATGGCGTCGGCGAGCTCGGAGGGGGCGATGGACTTGGTGACGTAGCCGCGCGCTCCGGCGCGGATGACACCGATCACGTCCTCGGGGGCGTCCGAGACGGAGATGGCGAGGAAGCGCGTCTCCTCGATGCCGAGGCGGTTGACGGCCTCGGCGACGGTGGCGCCCCCGCCGCCGGGGAGGTGGACGTCGAGCAGCACCACGTCGGGACGCAGGGACGCGATGCCCGCCACCGCCTCGTCGACGTCGCCGGCCTCGCCGACGATGTCGAACTGGCCCTCCAGCTCGGCGCGGAGACCGCTGCGGAACAGCTGATGGTCGTCGACCAGGAAGAGCCGCGTCCGCGCCCCCGGCGGGCTCATGCCGCCGTCCTCGGCAGCTGCAGCTGCACCTCGGTGCCCTGACCCGGACGGCTGGTGACGGTGGCCGTGCCGCCGTGGCGGCGCATCCGGCCGATCACCGACTCGGCGAGGCCGCGGCGGTCGGGGGGGACGGCATCGATGTCGAATCCCCTGCCGTCGTCGCGGACGTATGCGGTGACGCCGTCGGCGTCGGCCTCGACGTAGATGGAGACGCGGGGAGCACCCGAATGCCGGGCGGCGTTGGTCGCCGCCTCCTGGCAGGCGAGGAGCAGCGCCCCGATGTTCTCGCTGATGGGGGCGTCGCCCACCACGACGGTGTCGACGGTCACGTGATGGAGCTCCTCGATGCGGGACGCCAGCGCATCCACGGCGCCGCGCAGATCCTGCTCCGTCCAGGGAGCCGGGCGGTGGTCGAGCCAGGCTCTGAGCTCGCGCTCCTGCCGGCGGGCCAGGGCCGTGATGTCGGCGGGGGCCTCGCTGCGCTGGATGAGGGCAAGCGTGTGCAGCACCGAGTCGTGGAGATGGGCGGCGATCTCCGCTCGCTCCTCGGAGCGGATGCGCTGGCGCCGCTCCTCGGCGCCGTCGCGGGCGAGGCGGAGGATCCAGGGACCGAGGATGAGGCCCAGACCTGCGGCGGTGACCACCACCGCCAGGAAGGCCGTGCGGGTCGAGGCCAGGGCTCGGTTGGCGACCAGGAAGATGGTCATGCCGGCGGCGATGAGCAGCCCGCCGCCGACCACCCGCAGCGCCGAGACCCGGCCGCCGAAGACGGTGACGACGGGATTGCCGGGGATGCGCTCGCTGATGCGTGTCCAGCGGCTCCGGTCACCCTCGTCGCTGCGGGCCCAGATGAGGGCGGATCCCCCGGCGGCGAGGGCCACCGGCCATGCCAGCGCGTCGCCGAGCCACAGCCCGATGCCCTGGAGAACCAGCATCCCTCCGATGACGATGCAGCCCACGGCGATGATCTGGCGGCTGCGGGGGCGCACGCGCACGTCGCGGCCGGGCGTCGTGGCGCTGGGCTCGGCGCTGAGCGCCCAGAGCACCAGGTAGAGGACGATGCCGGCCCCGTCCGCCGCGGTGAGCACAGCGAGGCCGAGGCGGACCAGCAGGGGGTCGACCCCCCAGGTCTCGGGCAGGCCGCCGGCCGTCCCGGAGAGGACGCGGTCGGTCCGGCTGCGCACCAGCAGGGGGCGGCGTCCGGATCCGTCGGAGCCGTCCGTCTGCTGCGTGTCGTGCGTGGCGGACGTGGCGCTCACGGTGCGAAGCGTGACACGGCGCGGCGGCTCCCGACATCAGGTGACACCCGGGGAGATGCCGGTCCGCATCGGGGATTCTCCAGGGACTCCCCGGATGGACGGCGGGTATGCGCAGGTCCAGGCTAGGGCAGACGGCAGGCCCGCCTCGCACAATGGCCGCCGGCCCCGTCCGCGACAGGCCACGACACGCAGGAGATCGACGATGGAGGAGACACCGAAGCCGGACCTCGCCGCCCCCGGCCCAGCGCCGGAGGGGGAGGCCCCACCCGCCGATGCGGCGCCGCCTCCCGCCGGCGCCACGCCGCCGTCCTGGGGGGTGCCACCCGCCGGCACCGTCCCTCCAGCGTGGGGCGTCCCCCCTTACGCGGGGCCGACGCCGACCCATCCCCTCCGGGGCCGCATCTACCGCAACCGCAACGAGCGGATAGTGGCCGGCGTCGCCTCGGGTCTCGCCCGCCACCTCGACGTCGACCCCTTCTGGATCCGCGTCGCCTTCGTCGTCCTCGCCATCACCGGGGGCTTCGGGGTGATCCTCTACATCGCCGGGTGGGTGCTCATTCCCGAGGAGCCGTACGGCGGGGTGCCCTTCGCCTACGGGGGGATGCCCGCCCCGCCCGGCGCGCCGCCGCCGCCCCGCGCCCATGGCGAGGGCAACGACGCCCGACTCATCCTCGGCGTCGTCTTCCTCTTCATCGCAGCTCTGGTCCTGGCCGGCACCTTCGACTTCCATGACGCGGGGCTGATCTGGGGCGCAGCCCTGATCGGCATCGGCGTGCTGCTCCTGTTCGGGGATTCCGGGTTCGGCCGCTCCCCGGTCGCGCCGCCTCCGGCGCCGGGAGAGCCGGCCCAGCCGGCGGGGTTCACGCCCTCCGCGGCCGGTTCCTTCACCTCACCGCCGGGAACCCAGACGCCATCCCAGACGGGGCAGTACGCGCCGTCCGGCTTCACGCCCGCGACCCCGTACGGCTACGCGCGGCCGGCCTACGGGACGCCGCCGTGGTCCGCCGCCGCGACCCAGTGGCCTCCCGCCGCGCCGCCGGCCCGCGGCATCCGTCTCGGAACCCTGACCCTCGCCCTGATGCTGCTGGTCGTCGGCGTCGCCGCCCTCCTCACCAGCGCCGGCGTCCTCCACATGACCGTGGCGCTGGGGTTCGGCCTCGCCTTCATCGTCCTGGGGGCCGCCCTCATCATCGGGTCGCGGTTCGGCCGCGCCCACTGGCTCATCGCCCTCGGCATCTGCCTGGTGCCCTTCGCCGCCGCGGCGGTGCTCATCCCGGAACCGCTGACCGGAGGCGTCGGCCAGGTGCGCTTCGCCCCCCAGACCGTCACCGCGCTCCAGCCCGCCTACCGGCTCGCCGCCGGCCAGCTCACCGTCGACCTGAGCGGCATCGACCTCAGCGATCAGAGCGTGACCGTCACCGCCAGTGACGCCGTCGGCCAGCTGATCGTCATCGTCCCCGACGGCACCGCGGTCGACGTGACCAGCAAGGTCGGCGCCGGGGAGATCGACATCCTCGGCACGACGAACTCCGGCGTCCAGATCGCCGCCAGGTCCACCGGGTCCACGGGCGGGGCGACGACCGGGACCCTCGATCTGAACCTCAGCGTCGGGTGCGGGCAGATCACCGTCGAGACCGCCGACGACCTCTCGGCACTGGGACGCGCCGGGTCGGTCCGGCCGGCGGAGACGGCGGCGGGCGTGCACCGCCTCCTGGGAGGACGGTGATGCGCAGCCATCGGACCGATTGGTTCTCTCTCCTCTTCGGGCTGATCTTCGCCGGTGGTGGGGTGCTCCTCGTCGCCGACCGGGGCGATTTCGTCCGGCAGCTCACCTGGGTCGGACCCCTCGTCCTCATCGTCGTGGCCCTCTGCCTCATCGGCTCGGCCCTCCTGGATCGGCCGGGGCCGGCCCCGGGGTACCCGGTGGTGCCGAGGGAGCCGTGGCCCGCCGAGCCGGCGCACCCGGTGACGGCCTCCCCGACGGGCGGCATGGGGCCGGCCGCGACGCCGGACACCGCCGGGGGCGAGAGCGAGGAGCGGTAGCGGAGGGGCTCTCGGGGGCACCGGGCCCGCCGCGCCGAATCCTGCTACCATCGGCCGCGATGTTCGCGATCGCGTCGCGGTTCTCCTTCTTCTTCGAGTACGCCTCGCCGGCCACAGGGCCGGCGCGGGGTTCTGCTGAGTAAGTAGTCCTGCGCCGAGATCCGGGTGGCCGAGAGGCCCAGCCCGGATCCTGCGAACCGGGCCGGTCCTCACAAGACAGCTGGAGGCTCCGATGCTCACCGACCTGCTCAACCCCACGACGACCTCTCCCGCGCGCCGACGCGTCACCATCGGTGACGTGGTGTTCGGCGGCCCGGCGGTCCCGGTCATCGCCGGGCCCTGCGCCGTGGAGCCGGAGTACGTCAGTCACGCCGGTGCCATGCACGAGGCCGGGGCCTCGATGCTCCGCGCCAGCATCTTCAAGCCCCGCACCAGGCCCGGCAGCTTCCAGGGGATGGCCGAGGAGGGTCTGCCGCTGGTCCTCGAGGCCCGCCGGCTGACGGGGCTGCCGATCCTCGTCGAGCCCCTCTCCGAGGAGCACGTGGAGCTCCTCGCCGGCCGGGTGGACGCCTTCATGATCGGCGCCCGCTCGATGCAGAACACCCCGCTGCTGCGCGCCGCCGGGCGCTCCGGCATGCCGGTCGTGCTGAAGCGGGGCATGGCCGCCACCTACGACGAATGGCTCGCCGCCTCCGAATACGTCCTCGCCGAGGGCAACGAGAAGGTGATCCTCTGCGAGCGGGGGATCCGCACCTTCGAGACGGCCACCCGCAACACGCTGGACGTGTCGGCGATCCCCGTGCTCCGGGAGCGCACCCCCCTGCCGCTCATCGTCGATCCCAGCCACGCCGCCGGGCGCGCCGACTGGGTGCCGGCACTGGCGCTGGCCGCCGTGGCCGCGGGCGCCGACGGCCTGCTCATCGAGTCCCACCCCGTGCCCGCCGAGTCGTGGAGCGACGCGGCCCAGGCCATCACCCCCGGGACCCTGGAGGCGATCATCGCCGGCGTCGCTGTCCTGGCGCCGATGCTGCGCGCCGGGGTGGCCACCGAGCTGTCCGAACAGCGGCAGATCATCGACTCCCTCGACATCGCCCTGGGAGCTGTGCTGCAGAGCCGCGCCGGGGCGGTGCGCCGCATCCAGCAGGACAAGCGGCGTTCCGGGCTCCCCGTCCGCGACCTCGACCGCGAGCAGGAGGTCATCGCGCACCTCGCCGCCCGGACCCCCCGATTTTCCCGTGAGGCGGTGGCCCGGGTCATGACCGCGGTGATGGACGGATGCGTCGAGGCCTCCGGGCCCTTCGTCGCGGAGGAGGCGCCGGCCGGCTGAGGTCCGGCCGCCTCAGGGTCGCCGCGCGGTCCGCCGCCCCACCCTCTCGCCCCGGCGCTGCGGACGCGAGGCCCGGCTGCCGGGCGCCTCCGCGCGGAGGCCCTCGAAGGTGACCCGCATCGCCAGGTCCCAGAGCCGGTCCGCCTGCTCCCTGGGCCCGAGCCAGCCGTTCAGCTCCAGGCCGGTCAGCCCGTGGACCTGGCCGAAGAGGAAGAGGGCCAGCTGCATGGCGTCGCCGCCTCCCAGGAGGCCGGCGTCCAGGCAGCGCTGGACGCCCGCCACCAGGGCGGTGAACGTCCCCAGGGCGGCGGTGGCGTTCGGCTCGGCGGGGTGGAACTCGGGGAAGGGGCAGCCGAACATCAGGTCGTACAGGTGGGGGTTGGCCAGGGCCCCGGCGCGGAACGCCTGCCCCAGGGCGAGCAGGTCGGCGGCCGGGTCGCTGGTGGGCCGCAGCTCGGCGAAGCGCTGGGACAGGCGGCGGAAGCCCTCGTTGAACATCGCCTCGACCAGGCCCCACTTGTCGCCGAACAGGCTGTAGACGGCGGAGGCGGAGGTCCCGGACAGCTCCGCCAGGCGGCGGACCGTCAAGCCCGCCGGCCCCTCGGCCACCAGCAGGCGACCCGCCTCGTCGAGGAGGCGGAGCTTCAGCGCCTGGTCATGGGTCCTTGGTCTTGCCACTTGACACAGTGTATCCGAACATGGTTCTATAACATAGTTCTAAATCAACGTTCCAGGAACCGCCACGCGGAGGGGGAGGCCATGGCCACAGTCATTCGGGGCCGCCACACCGCCGACGTGGAGGGCGAGTTCGTCGTCTTCCTCGTCGGCATGCGCATCAACCGCTATTGGAAGATCCACAAGTGGCTGCCCGTGGCGCTGGCCATGCCCCGCATGCTCCGCTCCCTGGAGCGGGACCCGGCCAAGGGGATGCTCGGCTACCGGCTGATGCCGGGCCTGCGCGTCATCACCGTCCTGCAGTACTGGCGCAGCTTCGAGCAGCTCGAGGCGTTCGCCAGGAGCCACGACGAACCCCACCGGGGCGCCTGGCAGCGGTTCAACCGGTCGGTCGGTACCGGTGGCGATGTCGGCGTGTGGCACGAGACCTACCAGGTCGCTGCCGGCGGCTACGAGTGCCTCTACGCCAACATGCCCCGGTTCGGCCTGGCGGCGGCGACCGCGCATGTGCCCGTGGTGAAGCGGGGGCAGTCGGCGGCACGCCGTCTGGGCGTGGACGTACGAGACAATCCCGCCGAGCCGGTCCCCGGGGCACGGGTGAGCGGTGTCGAGAAGGATGAGACCCCGCAGGCCGCGGCCTGAGCGCGAGGAGAGATGGCGGACATCGAGGTCATGGGGCTGGTCAAGCGCTACGGCGACCTGACCGCCGTCGACAACGTGAGCTTCAGCGTCGAGCACGGCGAGATCTTCGGCCTGCTCGGACCCAACGGGGCCGGGAAGACGACGACGCTGGAGATGATGGAGGGGCTCCGCGTCCCCGATGCCGGTGCGGCGCGCATCCTCGGCACCGACGTCGCCGGCAACCCGCGCGCCGTGAAGGAGCGCATCGGCGTGCAGCTCCAGCTCACCGCCGTGCCCGACTTCACCACCGTCCGTGAGGCCATCCAGCTCTTCGGCTCCCTGTACGAGCACTCGCGGCCGGCGGGGGATCTGCTCCGCGAGTTCGATCTGGAGGAGAAGGCCTCCACCTACACCGACAAGCTGAGCGGTGGCCAGATGCAGCGCCTCAGCATCGCCCTCGCCCTGGTCAACGACCCGGAGGTGGTCTTCCTCGACGAGCCCACCACCGGCCTCGATCCCCAGGCGCGCCTCAACCTCTGGGTGGTCATCGAGGGCCTCCGCGAGCGGGGCAAGACGGTGGTGCTCACCACCCACTACATGGAGGAGGCCGAGCGCCTCTGCCGGCGCGTGGCGATCATCGACCACGGCCGGATCGTCGCCCTGGACACCCCACCCCGTCTCATCGCCGAACACGCCCCCGGCACCACCGTCGAGCTCGATGCCGTCCCCGGCCTCGACGTGGCGGTGCTGGAGGCTCTGCCGGGCGTCGACCACGTCACCGCCGACGAGCGTGTGAGCATCGCCACCCGCACGCCCGAGGTGGTCCTCCACGCCCTGCTCGATCCCCGGGCGCCGTGGGCCGACGTGGCCTCGGCGGACGGCGAGGGCAGGCATGGCGTCCGCGACCTCATTGTTCGCCAGGGAACGCTGGAGGACGTCTTCATCAGCCTCACCGGTGGGAGCCTGCGGTCATGAGAGGTTTCCGGGCGCTTGTCGTCAACCAGGTGCGCGGTTCGTTCCGCGACCGCATCGCGCTCATCTTCACCCTCGGCCTGGCCGTCCTCTTCATGGTCATCTTCGGGCTGCTGTTCGGGGAGAACAGCCTCAACCTGAGCCTCGACGCCGTCGACAACGACCACAGTGCGGCCTCCCAGCAGTACCTCCACGTCCTCGCCGCGGTGCATGGCGTCACGCTCAACCAGAAGGGTCATGCCGCCGCCTTCACGGACCTCAAGAACGACAGCGTCGCCGCGGTGATCGTGGTGCCCAGTGGCTTCGGCGCCGCGCTCTCGCATCAGGGGCCGTCCCAGCAGGTGCAGCTGTACGAGGCCAACACGACCTCGTCGACGGCGACCGTCTCCGACGACATCGTGGCCCAGGTGACGGCGGGGTTCGCCGGCGGCGGCGCCGCCAGCATCTCGCTGGGCTCACCGCGGACGGAGCAGGTCAACCTGGTGACGCAGATGGACTACATGCTGCCGTCGATGATCGCGTACATCATCCTGTTCAGTGGCGTCAACTACGTCGCCATCGGGCTGGCGGAGATGCGCGTGCGCCAGGTGCTGCGGCGCTACCGCGCCACCCCGCTGCGATCGAGCACCATCCTGGTGTCGCAGATCGTGGGCGGTGGTCTCATCGTGCTGCTGCAGATCGCCGTCCTCGTGGTGCTCGGCCTCGGCGTCTTCGGGGCGCGCAACTACGGCAGCTGGCTATTGGTCATCCCTCCTGTGATCCTCGGCACGACCGCCTTCGTCGGCATCGGCTTCCTCATCTCCAGCGTCGTCAAGACCAGCGCCGCCGCCCGCGGGCTGGCGGCCATGATCACCTTCCCGCTCATGTTCCTGAGCGGCATCTTCTTCCCCATGGACGCGCTCCCCAAGGTGGTGCAGACGATCGCCCGTGTCCTCCCCCTGGCGTGGGTCAGCGATGCCCTGCACCAGGTGATGAACAGCGGTGCCGGGTTCAGCGCCATCACCACCGACTGCCTGATCCTGGTGGCGTGGACGGTCGTCACCTTCACCCTGGCGGCCTGGCGCTTCCGCTGGGAGTGACCGGCTGACAGCGGTGCCCTCGCCACCGAGTCCCTTCCTTGCGGCGCCGGCGCGGCGGCGACATACTGCGGGCCGATGACGTCGAGTGCCGGCCGCCTCCTTCCCGCCCTCATCGCCATCGCCCTGCTGGCCGCCGGCTGCGGCGGGCCTGGCCCGGGGCTCGGCCAGACGTCGGCGGTGAGGTCGGCCGAGGTGGACGCGCAGCAGGCGTCGAGCACACCGGTCACCTTCGTCTCCGCCACCTCGGGCCCCTTCATCGAGTTCGAGCCCGATGCCAAGGGCGCCGTCGATCCCGGTCGCGAGGTGTGGGTCGTCGTCTTCCGCGGCACCTTCCCCCCGGTCTCGTGCGGCCCGGCCGCCATCCCACCGGCCACCGAGGGGCCGTGCCCGGCTCCGAACACCACGATGCAGGTCGTCATCGACTACGTCACCGGGCAGCTGATCCTCTCGCAGACGCCGGCGGGCTCCGGTTGACGCCGGCAGCCTGGCGGAGGGCGACTCACAACCGCCACGGCCAGACGCTACCCTTGCCACGCCGATGAGCTCGCAACCGCCACCCCAGGGTCCCCCTCCAGGGCAGATGCCGCCGCCGGGGTACGGGCCCGGCTGGCCCCCTCCCGCCGGGTACTCCCCGCCTCCCGGCTACTACGGCTACGTGGACCCCGCCGCCCCCTTCGGACGGCACCCGCTCACCGGCGAGCCGTATTCCGACAAGCAGAAGCTGACGGCCGGGCTGCTCGAGCTGTTCCTCGGCCACTTCGGCGCCGGGCGCTGGTATCTCGGCGACAACGGCATCGCCCTCGCCCAGCTGCTCACCTGCGGCGGCTGCGGGATCTGGGGCCTCGTCGACGCGATCATGATGCTGACGGGGAACGTGCGTGACAAGTACGGCCGTCCGCTTCGCGACTGACGCACTTCGCAGGCTCGCGGCACGCCGCGATCGCCGCCTCGAGATCGCGGTGGCCGGTGCCGCCGCCCTGGCCTACGTGGCCATCGCCGATCCGCACCGTCCGGGGACCCTCCTGCCGCGCTGCCCGACCAAGCTGATCACCGGTCTCGACTGCCCCGCCTGCGGCGGGCTCCGTCTCGCCCACGACCTGCTCCACGGGGACCTGGAGGCCGCGCTGCACGACAACCCCTTCCTCCTCCTGTGCAGTCCCGCCCTGGCGGTGCTGCTCTGGCGGGGGAGGAAGGGCCGGGCGGCGGGATCCGAGGCGGTTCCCGACCGGGTCGCGTACACGCTGGCCGGCGCCGCCCTGGCGTGGACGGTCGTCCGCAACCTCCCCGGATGGCCTCTGAAGCCCACCGTCGAGTGAGATACCGAACCCTGCTCCGCAGATCCGCATCCGCTCCGAGCCGGGCTCTCCTCGCGGTGGCGGCGCTGTTCTGCGCGGCGGTCGCCGCCGCTCTGCCCCTCCAGGCGGCCGCCGCCTCGCAGGGGCCGTGCACCGTCGCCTACGCGCAGTCGGGGGTGGGGGCGTGGGCGGGAGGCAAGCTCTGGCACGTGGACCGGACGGGGACGCTCGGTCTGTCCGTGGTCACCGCGACCTCCACGGTCCGCCTGAGCGTCGACGCCGACTTCTACGGCATCGCCGTTCCGGTCGGGACGTACACGGGACGGAACGGCGGGGCGGGCATCAACCTGGTGCCGCCGGGCCGGATCGCCCCGTACACCCGCGTCTTCGACCTCACCACCTCGACCGGGTCCTGCGTCGCCACGGTGTCGGCGGTGATCGACGGCGTCGGCCCGCTGGGCAGTCTGGCCGGGCGGGTGGGGCTGCTCGCCAGCGCGCTGGGCCTGCTCGGCGTCCTGCTCACCCTCATCGGCCGGCGACGGATCGGCAAGCGCACGCTCGGTGCGATCTTCGGGCTGATCGCCGGGATCGGCATCGGGCTTCTGCTCCAGGAGCTGGGGCTCACCGATCCGGACAATCCCGCGCTGCTCGCGGCGCCGATCCTCACTTTGATCGTGGCCGCGGCGCTCCCCGGGGTGAGGCGCAGGTCGCGCCGGGCGTCCCCGGTAGCGGCATCGCCGTCATCCCCAGCGCCGCCACCCCGCTCCCTGGCGCCACCTCCGCCCCCCGGGACGGTCCCCGGCAACGGTCTGCTCGGCGCCCGCACCGCCGGGATGTCGAGCCCCGGCACCGGGCGGGTCACCTCGGCCCGCGCCACCGGACGGGTCCCCGCCCGCCTGCGCGCCCTCGGGGCCACCCTGATCACGCTGACCGTGGCGGGCTGCGCGGCGATCGGGGCGCCGAGCACGGTCTCCTTCCCGCGTGGCGACGTCATCACCCCCTCCCAGGCGCAGGCCGTGGCCGACCAGCTGGTTCCCCAGTTCGAGACGGCCGTCGAGAACAACGACGCGGCGGCCATGGCGAACGTCACCGTGGATCCCGAGCTGACCGAGCGGACGAAGGCGATCACCGATGAGGCCCCCCGGTTCACCGCGCCCTCCTCGCTGCAGACCTACACGGCCAACGCCGAGGTGGCGGTGCCCCACCAGAGCGGCTACCCCGCGGTCTTCGCTGCCATCGTGACCGTCAGCAGCCGCGGCCATGCGTCCACCGCCGTCTTCTGCGAGTTCACCAAGCCGTCGGCGCAGTCCTCCTGGAGGATCGACCGGCTGGTCGACGTGGTGACCGGTGCGGCAGTCCCGAAGTTCGCGACGGACAGTCGCGGATATGCCTACACGATGCCGGGAGACCTCGTCGAGTCCCTGCTCGCATGGACCCCGACGTCGCTCGCCACCGCCTGGTCTGACGACATGAGCGCCGTGCTCCAGAGCGGCGCCGTGACAGCCGGCAGCTTCGCCGCATCCTGGGCCGCCACGGGCTTCGCGCACCAGTGCTACACGTCGGAGCGAACGGTGGGCGCGCAGCAGTACGGGGAGTCCTACGCCACCCTGCCGGGATCGACCACCGGCACCGTCTGGCGCACCGCTGACGGGGGCGCGCTGCTGCCCTTCACCGTCCAGTACCAGGAGATCCTCCTCCCGCCCTTGGATCAGATCCAGACCCCGGTGACGACCAGCTTCGGAACCGAACTGACGATCCCGCTCGGCGTGGGCATGGGCTTCGTCCAGAACGAGGCGCAGACCAACCTCGGAGGGCTGCTCGCGCCGTTCGCATACCCGCAGATCTTCGCGACGTTCGACGCGGACGTGCTCGCCTACATCCCCCCGACGGTGGACGCCTCGCGCCCCCAGGCCCTGGGGATCGACGGGGAGGTCGTCGCCAAGACGGGGCCCATCATCTGACGGTCCGCGCCGCCGCGCTCGCCCCCGCTCCACGAGGAGCGGCCGGGCTGCGACGACCCTGGATCCCACCGCCGACGGCGGCAGGTGGGTGCCCTCTCAGGCTGATCGGCCTCGCTCGAGGCACGTCAGCATGGAGGTCGTCCCGCCGAAGAATTCCTGAGCGAACAACTCGATGGCGTCTGGGCTCAGCGGTCGACACGAGAAGACATTCAGGTGAGCCGCCCTTCGGGATCTCGAGAAGTGGCCGACCACGCTGGACCACTCGATCAGCTGAACGACCGTGTACCCGTCGGTGTCGTCGGCAGCCGATCCGAACCACTCAATCAGCGGTTGGCCGAACCTGCGCATGGCGATGACGTCGGTGCACAGTCGATCCAGAAACTCGGTCAAACGTGGCTTGGAGGACAGCGCCTCCGGGTTGCAACCCTGCAGATCGATGATGACCTCCCATCCGTACGGTCGCGCACTGCTCACTCCAGTGGCCCCAAGAGAGAGAGGACGATGCTCTCGGGCATGAAGTACCAGGAGTGTTCCTCCGTTCGATAGAGGCGGGTCGGAAGCTCCACCTGGCGAGCCGCCCGGCGGGGATCGCCGGACCTCCCGGCGACCAGGAAGGTCCACCAGGCGCCGTGGTAGCTGGCCATGGCTCCAGCGAGCAGGCTGACATGCGGGAAGACGCGCCGTGCTTCCAGCAGGCACTCCTTGATCAGGTCGCCGTGCCAGTGCAGGGATCCGATCTGCGCGACCAGGATTCCGTCACTCCCCAGCCTGCTCTCCGCCAGCCTGTAGAAGGCGCCGCTGAAGAATCGCGCCGCCTGACCGACGGGGTCAGTCATGTCGCAGATGATGACGTCCGCCGGGCTCGTGGTGGCCTTCAGCAAGTCCATGGCGTCGCCGATCTCAACGTGGACTCGCCGATCCGCGAAGCCCGCGCTGACCCCCTTGAAGCTGGCTTTGGCGACCCCGATGACCTTGTCGTCGTGCTCCAGCAGTCGCACGGAGCGGACCTCGGGATGCTTCAGGACTTCCAGCAATGCGTGGCCGTCGCCGCCGCCGACGATCGTCACCGCCTGCGGGTTCGGGTGGGCGCAGAGCGCCGGATGGACGATCAGTTCGTGGTAGACGTAGGCATCGAGCTCCGCGACCTGGATGACATCGTCCAGGGCGAGCACCCTGCCCAATCCGGGCACCTCCAGCACGGCGATGCTCTGATGGACGCTGTCCAATCTCTCCAGTGTGGTGGCGCCAGGATAGAGGTGCTCTCCTGGGACGTCGGGCGTCCTCTCGCTGAAAGGCGGCGCCACGTCCGGACCTCGCCGAAGTTCTCTCAGATGCAGCCGGGCCGCACCGAATGCGCTCTCGAACACGCTGGCGACTGCGCTCGAATCGACGCTGGGACCGCAGGTGAAGAGGTCGAAGGCGACGTATCCGCGCTCCGGCCAGGTGTGAAGTGACATGTGGCTCTCGGCCAGCACAGCGATGGCCGTCAGGCCAGCATTGGCGAAGGGGACGACCACGAGCTCCTTGATGTTCACTCTGACGGCGACGGCCACATCCTGTAGGAGGTGGCGCGCGTCCTCTGTGGAGAGGATCTTGGGTGACCAGAGGTCACCGACGAGATGGGTCCCGAGCAGTTCCTTCTTGCCCTCAGGGGTGCCCCGGGCCTTCGCCTTGTCGTCGCCGGTCGGCACTTTCTCCTGTGCCACCAGCGTTGGGTACCAGTCTGGCTTGCGAGCGACCAGGTCGCGGACCTGCGGGCTGCGTGTGTAGGTCTCGTGGACGTAATCCCTCCAGGATTTGGCGTCGTCCGCGTCGTATTCACCCAGGGCAAGCCTGTCCAGGATTCCTTCGAGCGTGTCGGCGATGAGTTCGGTGGCCGCTCGGAAACGCGCATGCTCGAGCACCGGATCGTCAGACGCCAGTGTGGCTTCCTCTGAGATCAGGCCTCGAAGCTGAGGATGCTCGACGAAGACGTGATCGAGTCGCAGCATGAGCTCGGCGGCTTGATCGTGGCTCCCATGTTTGACCGTGCGTCGAGTGAGCTTGAAGCCGAGGTAGGCGGTGAACGCAACAATGGCCGAACCGACGATGGCCCCGAACAGCCCCTCGAGCAAGTTATCGAGCAACGGCTGGACCCTCTGTGACCCGGTCGGATTGGCTGGCGGATAGCTTAGACGGCCAGGGGGTCGTGGTTGGAAGGGCGACCACTGTGGCACTCACACCCTGAGACCCCCGGGCATCGCTGGGTCTGGACCCTTGGAGCAGGGCCAAGCCGTCCTGGCCGTCGGCGGGAGGCCTCGCCAGGCCTGACCCGCAGGTCCGTGGACTCACGAACATCCGTTCGCTATACTCGGGACTCCCGGTCTCGCTCCGACCGTCCGCCACTCCCTGAGCCGGGGCCACCGAAGGCGAAGGAGCGATGTCCACCCCGCTGTCCCAGGCCCTGGCGACGCTGCGGCGGCGCTACGGCGACGCCGTCATCCAGTCCGGCGACACCCTGAGCCGGACTGGCTCCGTCTGGCCGACGGGCCTCCCCACCCTCGACTTCCGGCTCACCGCCGGTGGCCTGCCGCTGGGGCGTCTCAGCCTCCTGGCCGCCTCTCCGCCGCCGGGGGCGAGTGGGCGCCTCACCCTGCTCCAGGCCCTGAGCGCCGCCGCCAGCCGGGAGCGGACCGCCGTCTACCTCGATCTCGCCGGCAGCCTCGATCCCGGATTCCTCGCGGACCTCGGTGCCGACCTGGAGGCGCTCCTCGTGGTCCGTCCGCCGTCCGGACGCTGGGGGGAGGGGCTGTCCATGGCGCGCAGCCTGGTCGTCGCCGGAGCCCCCTGGCTCGCCGTCGCGCTCCCACCGGTCGCGCCCGGCCGTGACCCCGGCTGGGAGCACCGCCTCACCGGCCTGGTCGAGGCGGTGTCCGCGCGCCAGGCCGTCTGCCTGGTCGCCGCCGCGGCGCCCGTGCCCCCGGCGCTCGGCTACGCGGCCTCGCTGACCCTGGGGTGCGAGGCCGCCGGATGGCAGGAGGCCCACGGCGATGTGGTGGGGCTGCGCACCCGCCTGACCGTGCTCGCCAGCAAGGTGGGCGCGCCGGGGGAGGCAGCCACCCTGCTGCTCCGCTACCCGCGGCCCTTCGCCACCGCCCACGTGGTGGGATGGCCGGCGGTGGTCGACCTCACGGCCGTGGTGGAGCGGGCCCCGTCCCAGATCGCGGCCGCGGCCGGATGACCCCCCCTCCCCGCGTCCTCTGCGCTCGCTACCCCCACCTGGCCCTGGTCGCCGCCTGGGCCAATCACCCCGAGCTGCGCCACGAGCCGGTGGTGGTCGGCGGGGCGGCCGAGCTCCGACTCCCCGTCCTCGCCGCATCGGCGGCGGCCCAGGCCGCCGGGGTCCGGCCCGGCCAGCCGCTGCGCGAGGCTCAGCAGCGCTGTCCCGCCGCCGCCTTCGTCGCCGCCGACGAGGTGGCGGCGGCGCGGCTCCGGGGGGCGCTGCTCGACCGGCTCTGCCGCCTCGCCCCCATCGTCGAGGTCGGCGACGAGGCCGCCTACTGCGACCTGAGCGGGCGCCATGCCGCCCATCCCGAGGAGTCGGGCTGGGCCGTCGCCGTGGCGCGGAGCATCACCGGCCTGCTCGACGACGACGGCGTCGCCGTCGGCGTCGCCTCGTCCCGCCTGGTGGCCGGGATCGCCGCGGGGCGGGCGGGATCACGCCGCATCCGCCGCATCGCCCCCGGGGAGGAGGCCGTCTTCCTGGCCCCGCTCCCGCTCGTCTCCCTTGCCGTCGACGCCGGCATCGCCGCCCGCCTCGCCGCCCTCGGCCTCGACTGCGTGGGCGCTGTCGCCAATCTCTCCTCCGCCGATCTCCAGAGGCAATTCGGCCCTGCGGGGAAGGACCTCTGGCACCGCGCCCGGGGCGAGGACGGGGTGGGGGAGTGGCCGCCGGTGCCCCGGAGCGGGGGGCCCGAGGGGGCCTCCCCTCTCATGGCGGGAGGGGCCATGGGCCCGCCGCGGCGGCTCGGTGAGCGGCTCCTTCTCGAGGGTGGGGTCGGCGACCTCGAAGCGCTCCGCTTCGCGGTTCACCGCTGTGCCCTGGAGCTGGGGGAGCGGTTGCGCCGTCAGGGACGACGGGCGGCGGTGATCACCCTGGTCTGCGAATTCGACCAGGCGCAGGCGGAGGAGCTGCGGATCGCTCCGCTGCAGCCGCCGGGGAGCGGGGCGGAGCTGTGGCCGGTGGCTCTGGAACTGCTCGCCGGGCTGCGACTTCCCACCCCGGTGACCGCGGTCCGCCTGGAGATCGAGGGGCTGCAGGGCCAGGTTGGCCGCCAGGTCGACCTCTGGCGGCGCGGCGACGCTGCCGGGGAGGAGATCAGCGGGGCCGCCTCGCGACTGCGCGCCCGCTTCGGCAGCGCGGCGGTGCGGCGTGCCGCCCTGGCCGTCGACCCCGGTGACCTCCCCGAGCGCCGCTTCCGCTGGGCCGACCCGGGGGCGGAGGCGGGCGCCGGCGGCGATGCGCCGGCGAGAGGGACCGCGCTCCGCGGGCGGAGGCAGCCGGCGGTGCCGGTGATGCCGGCGCTGCGGCGATGAGGGGGGGACGGTGACGGAGCTGCTGAGCGGTCCCGCCGAGGTGCGCGTCGACGCCGCAGGGGAGCTCCGCGCTGTCCGCCTCGCCGGCGGCTGGCGGGCGGTGAGCCGGGTCGCCAACCGGTGGGTGGTCGAGACCGACTGGTGGCGCACCCCGGTGCGGCGCCACTACGTCCGCCTGCTCCTCGAGGGGCGGGGAGGGGGCCGCCAGGGCTCGAGCCCGGCCGGCGCGGCGGGCGATGGGGCAGCCCCGGCGGACTGCGTCGAGCTCTACCGCGATCTGGAGGCCGGGGGTTGGCACTGGTCCCGCCGCTATGACTGAGCGCCGCTCGTGCACCTGCCTTCCAGCACTCCCGCGGAACCTCTCAGTCGGGAACCAGCGTGAGCTGCCGGCAGTGGCGGGGGCGGACCACCGAGAAGACGCGACGGTCGAGGGTGGCGAGCCTGGTCTCGCCCAGCCGCTCGCAGAGAGCGACGATCGAAGCGTCGACGAAGCCGAGATCCAGTTCCGCGTCGTCACGTTCCAATTCGGTCGCCCGGACCAGGTCCGCCTCCGTGGGGTGCACCACGCGGTACGCGCCGCCGGTCACGTCGGCGACGAAGTCCGCCCATGCCCTGGGCCCGCCGAGCTTGATGAGCCAGTGGTCGACCTCGACCAGCACGGGACCGGGCACCACGAGGTCATCTCCGCCCCCGAGCAGGGCGGCGCACCGGCGGTGGTTGGCATCAGCCGCGTTCAGAGCCGCGACGATCGGGCCGGTGTCGAGGATCAGCGCCATCAGGGACGGAAAGGCCGGGCGGCCGGGTTCTCGTTCTCCATCGCGCCGGCGATGTCGAAGTCGGCACGGAACGTCGCCAATCTCGGGCGGTGCTGGGACCGAAGCGTCTGGGCGCGTTCGGCAACCAGCTCACCCAGCAGCCGGCTCAACGAGAGGCCCCGGGCCCGGGCCTCGCCGGCCAGCACGGCGAGGTCGTCGTCGCGGGCGGCGACCGTGGTTCTGCGGACGATGGACATGACCATTGAATCTACACCAGATGCAGCATCAGATGCAAGAAGGCCGCCGGCCGAGGGGGACCGGCGGCCCGATCGGGGAGTGGGGTTCGCCTGGCTTATTTGTCAGAGCAGAAACACACATGCGAATAGTTACACGGATCTGTAGCAGATGTCAAGCAGCTTCGCCGAGCTGGCCGCCCGCTCCGCCTTCTCCTTCCTGGAGGGATCGACCTCGCCGCGCGACCTGGTCGCCGTCGCCGCCCGTCTGGAGATCGGAAGCCTCGGCCTCTGCGACCGCAACGGCCTCTATGGCGCCGTCGCCTTCATCGACGCGGCCCGCCACGCCGGCATCCGGCCGGTGGTCGGCGTCGAGCTGGACTTGGTCGACGGGGGCCGCCTCCGCCTCCTCGCCCGCAGCCGCCGCGGCTACCGCCAGCTCTCCCGGACCATCAGCGGCGCCCAGCTCGCCGGGGTCAAGGGACAGCCCCGGCTGCGCATCGCCGGGCTGGCCGGGAAGGGGGATGGCGGAGCGGATCAGCCCTCCCTGCCGGCGCTCGGCGCCACGGGGATGCCCGGCGGCCCACCGCCCCGCCCGCGCCGCTCCCGGCGACCGACACTCCCGCCGCCCTCGCGCCCGGCGGCGCTCCGCCCCACCGCCGGTCCCATCACCGAGGGCTGGCCGTCGCTCCCCTCGACCCGCGAACGGGTGGACGGCCCGCCGGCGGTGGTCGACCCCGCCGACCTCGACGACTGCGTCGCCCTGGCCGGCGGCCCCGACAGCGCCGTGGTGGCGGCGCTGATCGCCGGTGACCGCCGCGGCGCCCAGCGCCTGGCCGACCGCCTGCGCGAGGCGTTCGGACGCGACCGGGCGGCGCTCCTCGTCACCAACCACCTCCATCCCGCCGACCGCTGGCTCGCCGCCGAGGTCGCCGAGCTGGCGGAGCGGGCCGGCATTCCGCTGGTCGCCAGCAACACCCCGGTCCACGCCACGGAGGAGGACAAGCCGCTCTTCGACGTGCTCACCGCCATCCGCCACCGCACCACCCTCGACCGGGCGGCGGCCCACGGGCTGCTCCTGCCCAACCGCGAGCACCGCCTCCTCGACGAGGCGGCGCTGCGCGCGCGGCTCGCCGCCTACCCCGAGGCCTTCGACCACGCCGCGCACATCGCGTCGCAGTGCGGCCTGGAGCTGGACTTCACCGACGTGCGCTTCCCGGGGTTCCCCGTCTCCGACGGCGAGACCCCCTTCTCGGTCCTCTACAGCCTCTGCCAGGACGCCGTGCGCCGCCGCTACCGGCCCCTCACCCCGGAGGTCGCCCGCCGCCTCCAGACGGAGCTCGAGGTCATCCAGACGACCAGCCTCGCCGAGTTCTTCCTCATCGTCCACGACATCATGCGGTGGGCCAGGGAGCACGGCGTCCCCGGGCAGGGGAGGGGCAGTGCCGCCGATTCCATCGTCGCCTACCTGCTCGACATCACCCGCGTCGACCCCATCGCCCACAACCTGCTCTTCGAACGCTTCCTCCATGTCGACCACCAGGGGACCCCCGACATCGACATCGACTTCTCCACCGACCACCGCGAGCAGGTGATCCAGTACGTGTACGAGAAGTACGGGGCGGAGCGGACGGGCATGGTCGCCAACGTGGTCACCTTCCGGCCCCGCCTCGCGGTGCGCGAGGTGGGCGCGGCGATGGGCTTCCCCGAGACCATCCTCGACCGCCTGGCCAAGTCGGTGGGCAGCTGGTACGAGGGCGGTGTCGAGGCCGCCATGGAGACGGCCGGCCTGACCGCGCAGGCCGTCGCCGGCGCCCTGCCCTGGCAGCAGTTCCTCGACATGCTCAGTGCCGTCGAGGGCATCCCGCGGCATCTCTCCGTCCACGTCGGCGGCATGCTGGTCACCGGCGAACCCCTCATCGACGTCGCCCCGGTGGAGCGGGCCACCATGGAGGGGCGCGTCGTCGTCCAGTTCAACAAGGACGACGTCGAGGATCTCGGCCTCATCAAGATGGACCTGCTGGGGCTGCGCACCCTCTCCGCCGTCGCCGAGTGCCTGGAGATGATCGAGCGGACGCACGGCGCCCGCCCCGACCTGGACCGGCTCGGCCTCGACGATCCCCGCGTCTACGACATGATCTGCGCCGTCGACACCATCGGCGTCTTCCAGATCGAGTCGCGGGCCCAGCAGCAGGCGCTCCACCAATCCCAGCCGCGGGAGTTCAACGACCTGGTGGTGCAGGTCGCCATCATCCGCCCCGGTCCCATCCAGGGCGACGCCGTCAACCCCTACCTGCGCCGCCGTCAGGGGTTGGAACCGGTGACCTACCTGCACCCCTCGTTGGAGCCGATCCTGTCAGAAACAAAGGGCGTCATCCTCTACCAGGAGCAGATCCTGCGCATCGTCATGGACATCGCCGGCTACACCGCCGGCGAGGCGGACCGCTTCCGCCGGGCCATGAACCGGCACCGCTCCCGGCTGGAGATGCAGTCGCTGCACGACGACTTCGTGGGCCGCTGCCTGGAGCACGGCGGCCTCGACACCGGCGTCGCCGAGAAGCTCTTCGCCGGGGTCGCCGGCTTCGCCGAGTTCGGCTTCTGCAAGTCCCACGCCGCCGCCTTCGCCCGCACCGTGTACGAGACGGCCTGGCTGCGCCTGGAGTACCCGGCCCACTGGCTCTGCGCCCTGCTCAACGCCCAGCCGATGGGCTTCTACCACCCCTCGGTGCTGGTCGACGACGCCAGGCGCCGCGGCGTCCGCACCCTGCCCGTGGACGTCACCCGCAGCCGCGCCCGCTGCACCGTGGAGTCGCTGGAGACGGCGGAGGCGGGGGAGCGTGCCTGGGCGGTGCGCCTCGGTTTCAACCACGTCGCCGGCCTCGGACCCGCCGGTCGCGCCGCCTGCGAAGCGGCCGCCGACGCCGGAGCCATCGACTCCGTCGCCGGCTTCTGGCGCCACACCAAGCTCACCCGTCCGGCGATGGAGCAGCTGGTCCGCTGCGGCGCCTTCGACCGGGTCCCTCCCGGCCGGCCGCGCCGGGAGCTGCTCTGGGAGCTGGCCGCCGCCGAGGGGTCGCTGCCGCCACGAGGCGGGCGGCCCCGCCCCGCCGCGCCGCCGCCGGGCCCGCCGCGGGGCCGGGGCCACATCGCCGCTCCGCCGGCGGGGGCCGTCGACCCGCTCGGCCCGCTCCTCGACCTGCCCGCCCCGTCGCCGCCGCTGCCGCCGATGAGCGAGCGGGACCGCGTGGCGGCGGAATACGCCGTCAACGGGGTGAGCACAGGTCCCCACCTTCTCAGCTTCCTCCGCGGCGCGCTGCAGGCACTGGGGTGCACGCCGCTGGCCAGGGTCCGCGACATCGCCGACGGGACCAGGGTCAGGGTGGCCGGGCTGGTCATCGCCCGCCAGGCCCCGGTCTCCGCCCGGGGCTTCCGCTTCTACACGCTGGCCGACGAGGGGGCCAACCTGGACCTGATCTTCAAGCCCGAGGTGGCCCGGCGCACCCGGGCGGTGGCCGGCTCCCACCCCCTGCTCATGGTGGAGGGCGAGCTCCAGTCCCGCTCCAGACGGCTCAACCTGGTCGTCGACACCGTCACCGCCCTCGACGGCGACGGCCGTCCCATCACCGACCCCGGGCAGGCCGGGGAGCCGGCCTGGAAGCCCCCCGCCTCCCACGACTTCCGGTAGCCGGTTGGGCCCACCCTGTTGACGATTCGTAACGTCGTCGGCTCATTGCTCCGATAGGCGCCGATCGCGCCCGCCTTGCCTCCTAGTCTGGCAAGCAGGTTCACCCGTGCTGTTCCGGCGAGGAGGCCGACCCGTGGAATCCGAGCAGATCTGTCCTGCCTGCGCGACCATCAACGCGACGGGCGCGTCAACCTGCACCAGCTGCTCATCGGCGCTCTCCCGGCCGGACCAGCCCGCGGCCGCCCCCCCGGACGCTTCGAAGCCGGCCGGCGAGCCGGTCGTCATCCGCCCCGCGAAGGGCTTCCGGATCTTCGACGGCGGCGGACTCAGCGCCCCCCGCCCCGCGTCGACGGCCCTCTCCGTCGTGGAGCAGCCGGAGGCGGCATCGGCCACCACGCCCGGCGGCGCCCCGGCGGCCGTGCTCGAGGCGTCCCCGCCAGAGGCCGTTGCACCCGAGGCGACGCCTCCCCAGACGACGCCACCCGAGGCGACGGCGCCCGCAGCGAGCCCGCCCGCGCCCGCCCCTCCCGGCCACCCCCTGCCGCTGGTTCCGAGCGCGAGCAACGGCCACGCCACCCGCAACGGCTGGCCGGAGGCCCCTCGCGTCTCCTCTCCCCCCGAGCTCATCTTCGCCATCGAGGGGACGGTGGTCGCCGCCCCCAGCTCCCCGTCCGGCACAGCGCCGGCGGCTCCGCCGGCCGGCCCGGCACCCGCCTCCCCCCTCGCCTTCCATGTCGACGCCGCCTCCGTGCCGGGCGTGGCGCCGCTCACCTTCCAGACCGCCGAGCCCCCCGCCCCCGCTCCCACCGGGGAGGCCGGGGGTCGTGGCTGGGGCATCCGCGAGCAGCGTCCGAACCCGACGGCGAACTGGAGCACCACGCCGCCGTCCATCCGCGACGACCCCGGGTCCTCCGCCATCGGCGTGCCGCGGCAGATCGCCGGCCAGCCGCAGGCGGCGGCGGCCCCCGGCGCCGCGAACCCGGAGTTGGAGCCGCGCTCCGGCGGTGCCGCCCGCGTCCTGCGCGTCGGGATGCTGGTGCTCCTCATCGTCGTCGTGATGTTCGGCGCCCTCATCTACTACGGCGGACGCTGAACCCCATCGTTGGGGGTGGGGTCGTGGCCGGGCGCGGGTGACGCGGGACCGCATCTCGCGTCACTCCCCGCGTCGTACGATCCCCTCGATGTCTGACGAGACGCGGGGCATGGAGCGGCTCGCCTCCGCCGTCGACCGCCGCCGCATCGCGGTGATCGGGCTGCACGGGGTCATCGGCGGCGCGGTCCGGACCAGCGAGATGATCCGCACGCTCACCGCGGCCCGCCGCAACCAGCAGGTGCGCGCCGTGGTGCTGGAGATCGACTCTCCGGGCGGCAGCGCCAGCGAGTCCGAGGCCATCTACATGAGCGTCCGGCGGCTCGCGGCGGAGAAGCCGGTGGTCGCCTGGATCCGCAGCACCGGCGCCTCCGGGGCGTACTTCGCCGCCTGCGGCGCCAGCCGCATCCTCGCCTTCCCCTCGGCGATCGTCGGCTCGATCGGGGTGATCTCCGTCCGGCCCATCGCCGTCGAGGCGATGCGTCGCCTCGGCACCGGCGTCGAGGTCACGAAGACCGGGCCCTTCAAGGACCTGGGAGCCCCCTGGCGGGAATCCACCCCGGAGGACCGCGCCCAGGAGCAATCGCTGGTCGACGCCATCTTCCGCCGCTTCACGGGCGCGGTGGCCGGGGCCCGCGGCTTCGACGACGCCGAGCTGGCCCGCGTCACCACCGGCGAGGTGTGGCTCGGCGACCAGGCGGTCGGCGTGGGGCTGGTCGACGCGCTCTGCGACGACGAGGAGGCGGCGGTCCGCGAGGCCCAGCAGCTCGCCGGCATGCCCCACCACCGGGTGGTGCGCATGGGCGGGCGGCGCACCCTGCTGCAGCGACTGGGCCTTCCCGGAGCGGGCATGGGCCCGCCCGGAGCGCGCTGGGTCGCCGAGATCGAGGGATGGCTGCGGGCTCCCCGGGTGCGGCTCTGACCGGGCCGGCGGATCTGCCCCGATCCGAGGAGCAATGGCGCGCCAGGCTTGGCGAGGACGCCTTCAGGATCCTCCGCCGCCGCGGCACCGAGGCCCCGTACACCGGCGCCTACGTGCACGTGCAGGCCGCCGGCAGCTACCGCTGCGCCGGCTGCGGCGCGCGGCTCTTCAGCTCCGACCACAAGTACGACTCGGGGACCGGATGGCCGAGCTTCTGGGATGTGGCGGAGGCGGGTGCGGTGGCCCACCATCGCGATTGGTCGATGATCGTGCCCCGCACCGAGGTCCGCTGCGCGCGCTGCCAGGGGCACCTGGGCCACGTCTTCCGGGACGGGCCGGCACCGACCGGCCGCCGCTACTGCATCAACTCGCTGGCGCTGCGCCTGGAGCGGGCCCCCGCGTCAGGCCATGGCGCGGCGGTACGTGCGGGTCCCCCACCCGAGGGCGGCCAGGGCGGTCGCCCCGACGACGGCGAAGCCGGCGGCGACGGTCCCTGAGGCCACGGTTCCCCCGGCCAGCCCACGGGCCGCCTGCACCGCGTAGTACATGGGGTTGGCGTGGGCGAGACCCTGGAGCCAGCCGGGCCCGAGGGAGAGGGGGAGGAGGACGCCGGCCAGCAGGGTCAGGGGGAGCTGCAGCCCGGTGACGACGGCGGCGAGGCTGCCGATCTGCTTGAGGGTGATGCCCAGCGCCGCCGAGCTCGCCGAGACGGCGGCGGTGAGCAGGGCGAGCAGGACGAGGAGGACGCCGAGGCCGCCCCAGTGGGGGTCGAAGCCGAACGGCGTGGCCACCAGCAGGACCAGGGCGGCGGGGATGGCGAACATCACCACGTCGCGCAGCGCGGTCCCCAGCACCAGCGCGAGACGGCTCGCCGGCGTGACGCGGAGGCGTTCGATGACCCCGGAATCCAGCTCGTTGAGCACGACCCAGCCGGCGCCCATGCCGGACCCGAAGGCCATGAGGACGAGGATGCCGGGGACGAAGACGTCGAGGACGCTGCCCCCGGGGAAGCCGGGGCCGCCGGCCAGCGGCTTGAGCAGCGGGGCGAAGAGGGCCAGGTACATGAGCGGGACGCTCATCCCCATGAAGATCCAGATCGGCTGGCGCACCGCTTCCAGGAGGCGCCTCCGGGTGAGCAGGGCGGTCTGCAGGAGGAGGCTCATGAGGCGATCCTCCCGGCCTCGCCCGGATCCGCGGCGTCGCGCAGGGAGCGTCCCGTCTCGTGGAGGAAGACGTCGTCCAGCGACGGCTCGCGGAGGGTGACGCCGACGACGTCGACCCGGCGGTCCCGCAGCCGGTCGAAGATCGCCGCCATCGCCGTCGTGGGGTCGTCGAGATCCACCCGGATGGCGCCGCCGTCGGAGCGCGCCCCGCGGACCAGGGGCTCCTGCGCCAGCTCCCCCGCCAGCTGGGCGAGATCGGCCGGTCCGGGCCGGGTGGTGATGGTGACCGCCGCCGGGTGGCGCCTCTTCAGCTCCTCGGGGGTCCCCTCGGCGACCACCAGGCCGTTGTCGATGATGGCGACGCGGTCGCTCAGCTGGTCCGCCTCGTCCAGGTAGTGGGTGGTGAGGAGGACGGTCGTGCCCATCCCCCGCAGGCCGCGGAGCTGGTCCCACAGGTTGGCGCGGTTCTGGGGGTCGAGGCCCAGCGTCGGCTCGTCGAGGAAGAGGACGGCGGGGCGGTGGACGATCCCCAGCGCCACTTCGAGCCGGCGCCGCTGCCCGCCGGAGTAGGTGCTGACGATGCGCCCGCTGAAGGGGCCGATGTCGAGGAGGTCGATGAGCTCGGTGGCGCGGCGCTCCGTCTCCACCCTGCCCATGCCGTACAGGCGGCCCTGCAGGATCAGGTTCTCCCGTCCGGTCGCCGCGGTGTCGGCACCGCCGAGCTGGCCGACGTAGCCGATGTGCCGCCGCACCTCGGCGGGGCGGCGGCGGACGTCCAGACCGGCGACCACGACCTCGCCGGCGTCGGCCGGCATCAGGGTGGTGAGGATGCGCAGGGCCGTCGTCTTCCCCGCCCCGTTGGGGCCGAGGAGGCCGTAGATCTCGCCCGCGGCGACGGACAGGTCGACGCCGCGGAGGGCCTCCACGCGGCCGCGCCGGCTCTGGAACGCCTTGCGCAGCCCGGTGACGCGCACCGCGGACGGCGCCGCGCCCGCGCCTGTCACGGCGCCGCCCTGGTCAGCCGCACCTCGAGGCCGATCCCCTCGGTGGTGACCTCGCAGGTGCCGAACAGCGTTCCCGCGACGAGGCGCTCGAAGCGCGCCGGCGAGTAGGCGCGGCGGCGCAGGAGTGTGGAGAGGACCAGCCGGGTCATGAAGGCGCTGACCGGGTTCAGCCCCATCCCCCGCACCTCCCGGGCGATGTCGGCGTTGGAGGCGTCCCGGTTCAGGTCCTGGATCACCGCCACGCCGCCGTGGCGGAGCACGCGGTGCATCTCGTCGATGGCGCTGACGGGGCGCTTGAAGTTCTTGAACGCCGCCTGGCAGACGATGAGGTCGAAGGCGTTCCCCTCGAAGGGCATTGCCGACACGTCGCCCCTGCGGAAGTCGACGTCGACCGCGGCCCGCCGGGCGGTCTCGGCGGCGATCGCGACCATGGTGCGGCTGATGTCCAGCCCGGTCACCCGCAGGCTGCCGCGCCGTGCCATCTCGACGGCGTGGTAGCCGGGCCCGGGGGCGACCTCGAGCACGGCGGCACCCGCCGGCAGCGAGGCGGTCAGCCGGGCAGCCTGGCGCCGGCACTCGGCGAGCTGGCTGGCGGACCCGCGGTTGCGGGCGTACCAGCGGGCCATGCGGCCCTCCATCTCCGGAAGCTGGTGCCGCCGCCGGGCCTCCCCACCCACCGCGGTCGCCGGGCTGGGATACTTCTCTTGGCTCATGCTAAGGCTCTCCATCAGTGGTATCTTAGTTACTAAGCTAACGAGATAGTAAGCAGAGGCCCAGCCCCGTGTCAACCCCCGCGCCGGAACCCGCCCCCAGCCGCGCCGAGCTCATCGAGCGCCTGACGACCGCGGTGCGCCGCCAGGTCGCCTGGACCGTGCTGCACAACCAGGCGATCGCCGACCGCCTCGGTCTCGGGATCACCGATCTCCACTGCACCAACCTGCTGGCGATCGAGGGGCCGATGACCGCCGGACGGCTGGCCGTCCTCATGGGAATCACGACGGGTGCGGTCACCGGCGTCCTGGACCGCCTGGAGCGGGCGGGGATGGTGCGCCGCGAACCCGACCCCGCCGACCGCCGGCGGGTGATCGCCCGGCTCGTCCCCGAGGGGATGGAGCGCGTCGCCGCCGAATACGCCGCCATCGCCGCCGCCGTCGCGACGCTGTACGCCGGGTACGACGAGGGCCAGCTCGCCCTGCTCACCGACTACGCCACGCGCAGCGCGGAGTTGACCCAGGCCATCACCGCCCGGCTGCGATCGGAGGTCGAGCCCCCGGGCGAGTACACCGACGGCCTGTCGGCGCCACTCGGTGAGACAACCGCCGGCCGGCTGGTGCTCGTCGGCAACCTCTCCAGGTTCCGGATCCGGGCCGCGAGCGGGATGGCCGAGCTCTTCCGGGCCCGTTTCGACCGTCGCACCCCGCGGGTGGTGGTCCACGACGGCACGGTCACCATGACCTTCCCCGGTCTCTTCTCCCCAGGGGTCGGGCGGGGGGAGATGCTCCTCAACGGCGCCATTTCCTGGGAGGTGGAGCTGCAGGGCGGGGCCTCCACGGTGGATGCGGACCTCGCTGCCACCCGGGTCACCGGGTTCAGCCTCACCGGCGGCGCCAGCAACGTCGGCGTCCGCCTGCCCCGCCCCGAGGGCACCGTCCCGCTGCGCGTCTCGGGCGGCGCCAGCCGGGTGACCCTGCTGCGCCCCGCCGGTGTCCCCTTCCGGATCAGGGTGAACGGCGGGCTGAGCCGCCTCAGCATCGACGGGCGGCAGCTCGGCTCCACCGGAGGCCCGGCGACGCTGGACAGCCCCGGCTACGAGCGGGCGGTCGACCGCTACGAGCTCGAGGTCAGCGGCGGTGCCAGCCGCATCACCGTGCGAGCCGTCTGAGCCCGGCGATGGGTCTGAGCCCGGCGGGGCGGGCACCGGCGCCGGTTGTCCCCCGCGGGCCCCGGTGACCATGCCGGGCAATTAAGGTATACTTGACATAAAGTCAGGCTGACCTAAACCCGGGTCAGCCCCCCGGTTCAGCCAGGAGATCGCATGGCCGTCGTCCTCGCCCGCCCCGACGCCGCCCTTGCCGGCGCCCCCGCCCGCGAGCTCGCGGCCCGGATCGACCGGCTGCGCCGGGAACGCAACGCCGTCATCCTCGCCCACAACTACCAGCTTCCCGAGGTCCAGGACATCGCCGACTTCGTCGGCGACTCACTGAACCTCTCCCGCCTGGCGACGGAGACCGATGCCGAGGTCATCGTCTTCTGCGGCGTGCACTTCATGGCGGAGACGGCCGCCATCCTCTCGCCGCAGCGGACGGTGCTGCTCCCCGACCTCGAGGCGGGCTGCTCGCTCGCCGACACCATCACCGCCGACCAGCTGCGCGAGTGGAAGGCCCAGCATCCCGGGGCGATCGTCGTCTCCTACGTCAACACCTCGGCCGAGGTGAAGGCCGAATCCGACTACTGCTGCACCTCGGGCAACGCCGAGGCCGTCATCCGGTCCATCCCCGAGGACCGGGAGATCCTCTTCTGCCCGGACATGTTCCTGGGAGCGCATCTGGAGCGGGTCACCGGGCGCCGCATGCACGTCTGGATGGGGGAGTGCCACGTGCACGCCGGGATCGACCCAGAACGTCTGGAGGCCACCCGCCGCCGCCACCCGGACGCCGAGCTGCTGCTCCATCCCGAGTGCGGCTGCACCTCGGCGACGCTGTACCGCCTCGGCCGCGGCGACCTGGGAGGGTCGAGCTGCGTCGTCGCCTCCACCGAGGGGATGGTCCGCCGCGCCGTGGAGTCGCCCGCCTCCACCTTCATCGTCGCCACCGAGGTGGGCATCATCCACCGCATGAACCTGCTTGCCCCCGGCAAGCGCTTCCTGCCCGCGTCGGAGGACGCGGTCTGCCCCTACATGAAGAAGATCACCCTGGAGAACGTGGCCGCCTGCCTGGAGCGGATGGCGCCCCGGGTCACCGTCCCCGAGGCCATCGCCGAGCGGGCACGCCTCTCCCTGGACCGGATGGTGGCCATCACCGGGTAGGCCGGCGGCCGGGCGGCGGACGGGAGGGCCCCCGCCCGGGTCGATCGGGAACCGGACCGGATTGCGGCCGTGGAGACACGCCGCCGCCCGCTATGCTCGGCGCCACCGATGTCCCGCCGCTACAAGAACCTCTACGTCCTCGACACCTGGCGCCGCTACGGCAACTGGCTGGTGGTCCTGGCCCTGGCCGGCCTCACCATCACGCTCATCTACACCCTCAACAAGAAGGCCGACTCCGGCACCCCCTGGCTGATCTGCTCCGCCGTCTGCCTCGGCTTCTCCAGCTCGATGTGGCTGCGCCAGCGCTTCAGCTACGTCCAGCTGCAGGGGGACCTGCTGCTCATCCGGGTCTACGCCACCAGCTGCCGCATCGACCTCGCCGACATCCGCCGGGTCCGCGTGGGCCGGCTGCTCGGCGCCCTGGACAAGCCGGACCGGCGCCGCTACCTGCCGCGGGGGCGGGCGGCGGTCCGCCGCTGGCAGGAGAGGGAGGCGCTGCTCTTCCGCCTCCGCCAGCCCGACGATGGCCGGCTGCGCCGTGTCCTGGGCCGCCGCTGCGTCTTCGAGGACGAGGTGGTGGTCCCGCTGCTGGATGCCGGGGGACTCCTGCGCGACATCGAGACGGTGACATCTCCCCGCCAGGATCCCGTTCCCAACGGCGCCCGTCCCGCGGGAACGCGCCGGAACCGGCGGCGCCGGTGATCCGAAGGTGGTCCCCCCATGACGCCGACGCCTGAGGAACCCCCCGCGCCGACGGGCGAGATCCCCCAGCCGTCGCCGGAGCAGCCGTCCCCCGAGGCGGCCGGGAAGACGGGGGAGGAGCCCCTGGGCGAGCCGTCCGGGGACCTGGCGGAGGAGCCGTGGGACGGCACCGAGGACGGGGCCTCCGAGGAGCCCCCGTCGCGCCGCCCGGCGCCCAGCGACCGCCCGCTGGTCCGGGCCGGCTTGCGCGGCTTCCTGGATCTGGGCCGGACGGACGTCATCCTGGTGGTGGCGCTCACCCTCCTCGCCTTCGTCCTGCGCTTCGCCAGCCCCATCCTGCCCAACTTCCTGGGCGGCAACGCGACCCCCCAGCCGGCGATCCAGGTGCTCGGTGTGGGCCACGCCTTCAACAGCGACCCCAGCGCCTGCCAGGCGGTCGCCATCGGCAACTCGACGATCAAGGCCTGCGGTCAGATCTTCGACGAGGTCTACTTCCCGACCGACGCCGCCGACGACCTGCACTCTCCGGCGATCAGCTACTTCGACCCCGAACCGCCGCTGGTGAAGCTGCTGATGACGCCGTCGATCGCCTGGATCGGCTTCAACACCTGGGGCTGGCGGATCACCCAGGTGGTGACGGGCAGCCTGTTCGTTGGGCTCCTCTACCTCATCGCGCTGCGGCTGCGCCGGGACCGCTTCTTCGCCGTCTGCGCCGCGCTCCTCGTCTGCTTCGACGGGCTCGCCTTCGTCGAATCCCGCACCGGTCTCATCGACATGCCCGCCATCTTCTTCGTCGCCATCGTCTACTACCTCTTCTTACTGCACTGGCAGGCCCGCACCCGCAGGCAGTGGCGCATCACCCTCTACCTCACCGCGCTGGCGCTGGGGCTGGCCTTCGCCGCCAAGCTCACCGCGCTGGCGCCGCTGGTGGTGATGGCCGCCCTCATCGGCTTCCGGCTGCTCGCACCGTACGCGGCGGCGCTGGTGCCGGCGCTGCGGCGCCTGGCCGGGCCGCGGCGCGCCGAGACGGTGCTGTGGAGGGAGGCGGCGGGGCGCCGCGCGCTGCTCCACTACGGCGCCGGGGCGCTGCTCGTCGGCGTCGTCTTCTGCGCCGCCTACTCACGCTACGAGACGATCTCGCACGACGACGTGTACCGCTTCGTCGCCTGCAACCCGGCCGTGCCGGGCCTGACCACCGACGCGCTGCACCCGGTGGACTTCCTGCCCGTCCCGGTCACCGTCATCGACGGCATCACCCTGCCCAACCCGGCGCAGGCGATCGCCAACATCGAGGACATCAACTCGGCGAGCCTGCAGTACCACGAGCACGAATGCCACGGCCATCCCTACGCGTCGCGCTGGTACACGTGGCCGATCATGGAGCACCCCGTCCTCTTCTACGCGCAGAGCGACCACCTCCTCGACGCGCCCACCGTGGCGGGCACGGCGGTGATCACCGACATGGGCAATCCCGCGGTGTGGTGGCTGGGCATCCTCGCGCTGCTCTTCTGCGTCTGGCGCATGATGGCCGGCCCGACCAGGCTCCGCGTCGGTCTGGGGGCGCTGATGGTGGCCAGCCTGACGACGATGATCATCACCTTCCACAACGCCGAGCCGGCCATCAACGCCATCACCGGCACCCAGCCCGGCCCCATCCATCCTCCGGGGATCCTCTTCGACCTCGGCTTCCTGGGAATGGCCGTCTTCTGCGCCTCCGGCGTCGTCTTCGCCGTGGTCTCCCGCCGCTTCGTGCCCAGCTTCATCGTGCTGGGCTACATCGCCAGCTGGATGATGTGGGTGCCGGGCAACGAGCAGCGGGTGCTCTTCTTCTACCACGCGCTGGGGATGCTGATCTTCACCGCCCTGGCGCTCGCCTACGCGCTCACCGCCATCCGCGGCGTCAGGTTCCAGTGGCGCGGCCGCTGGTGGTCGCTGGCGCCGCTCGCCTACGCCGGCATCGCCGTCGTCGTCGCCGCCTTCCTCTTCTTCTACCCGGTGTGGACGGCCATCCCGCAGACTGCCGCCGACCACCTGATGCGGGTCTGGGTCTCGACCTGGTAGGCGGATGGCAGCCCTGGCGAGTGTCGCCCTCCTCACCCTCCTCGGCGCCGCCTCCGCCCTCGCCCTGGCGGGCACGTTGCGCAGCCGTCTGCGGCTCTGGGAGCGCGCCGCCGTCGGCCTGGTCGCCGCCATCGTCCTCGACAGCACCGTCTGCTTCCTGCTGAGCCTCGGCATCGGGCTGGGGCCGGCCTCGATCCTGCTGGCGCCGGTCGCCGTGACCGCCGTCTTCGCCGGCGCCGCCCGCTTCCGCCCCGCCACCCTGCTCGAGCCGTGGCGGGAGTCGTGGGAGGACGCTCGGGCCCGCGGCAACGCCGCCTGGATGATGGCGACCATCGCCGCCGTCGCCGCCCTGGCCCTGGTCCTGCTCTTCTCCCGGGCCATGTACCAGGACGCCGCCGGCGACCTCCTCACCGGCTACTGGCTGCCCGACTGGGCGCAGCACCTCATCACCGCGTCGAGCTTCAGCGTCGCCGGCAACCTGCCGCCGCAGGACCCGATCATGAGCGGGACGCCGCTGTACTACCCCTTCATCCCCGACTTCGCCTCGGCGATGCTGATGCGCCTCGGGGTCTCGCCGGGCACCTCGCTCTGGCTGCCGCAGGTGGGGCTCGGCGTCGCCGTCGTGGTGCTCGTCGTCAGCCTCGCGGAGCGCCTCGGGGCGCGCCGGTCGGTGGGCGTGATCGCCGTCCTCATCTGCTTCATCGGCGGCGGCATCGGATTCGTCGGCACCCTGCAGGATGCCTGCACCGCGCGGGGCGAGAGCGCGCAGCACTGCAGCCTCGCCTACATCGTCACCAATCCGGGGCAGGGCGTGGGCATCGCCGCCACCACCGTCGCCGGGATCCCCGGTGTCATCGTCGACCAGCCGCGCACCTATGACGGCAACCCGGTGCTGCAGCCGCCGGGGACCAAGCCCGTCTTCACCGACCAGGAGTGGTACACGCCGCTGTTCGCCTGGTGGCTGCCCCAGCGCACGCTGATGATGGGCTTCGCCGCCGTTCTCGCCGTGCTCACGCTCCTCCTCGCCGCCTTCGACGGCCTGCGGGCGCGGCTCTGGGACGTCGGCGTCGCCGGCGTGCTGACGGGGCTGCTCCTGGTCGTCCACGTCCAGAGCCTCTTCGCCCTCGCCATCATCACCGCCTGCCTCGCGGCGATGCGATGGCGCCGCGGCTGGCTGCTCTTCGGCGGTGTCGCCGTCGTGGTCGCGGCGCCCCGCCTGGTCCAGCTCGCCGCCGCCCCCCACGGCAGCGCGGCGCTGAACAACCAGTATCCCTGGCTCGAACCCGGCTGGATGTCGGGCGCCGTCAACACCGCGGCCCTGGGCCACGCCTTCACGCCGTCCACGCTGGTCACCGCCATCAGTGACAGCGTTCAGGTGGCCTTCAGCGGAGGCTTCTGGGCCTTCTGGTTCGTCAACCTGGGCATCGCCGTCCCCCTCTGCGTGGCGGTGGCCGTCGCCGTCGTGGTGCGGCGGTGCAGCGGCCGCCGTCTCGGCGACGGAGGATTCCTCGGCGTCCCCTCCCCGCTGCTCCGCTTCCTCCTCGCCTGCATGCCCATCTTCGTCGTCGCCAACGTCATCGTCCCGCAGAGCTGGGCCTGGGACAACACCAAGCTGCTCACCTACTGGTACCTGGGCGCCGCGCTATTGATCGGAGCCGTCTGCGTCCACCTCTGGCGCGGCGTGTGGCGCCGCATCCTCAGCGCCGTCATCGTCGCCAGCGTCCTCGCCACCGGCGCGCTCGGTGTCGTCCGCCTGCTCCCCTTCACGCCGTCGAAGGTGTCGGTCACCGGGCCCTACACCATGGCGACGGCGGCCGAGGTCAGCATGGCGAAGGAGGTGGACGCGCGCACCGCCGGCAACGCCGTGTTCCTCACACCGGGGGCCTTCGACGACCCCATCGCGCTGCTCACCGGGCGGCCGGAGGTGATGGGATACGACGGCTGGCTGTGGAGCTACGGCCTCGACTACGGCCAGCGCCAGCGCGACGTCGCGCAGGTGCTGGGCGGCTGCGGCGTCACCGCCATCGGGGAATGCCAGCAGATCCTCACCGTCCTGCAGCGCTACGACGTCAGCTACGTCGAGGTCGACATCTCCCAGCCGGGGGTGAACGGCAGCTGGTGGGCCTCGCAGGATCTTCCCGTGATCGCCGGCGCGCCGGGGATCACCATCTACGATGTGCGCGGGTACCGGTGATGCAGCTCCCCCCCCCGACCTCGCCCGCCGTCGACGCCCACGTCCATGTCATGCCCGACCGCGTGCGGCGCGACGTCGAGACGATCGCCGCCGCCGAGCCGTGGTTCGCCGCCTGCCACGTGGGCGGCAAGCGCCTCGCCGGGGAGCGCGACCTGCTCGAGTACATGGACGGCGAGGGGATCGACCGCGCCGTCGTCTTCACCTGGCCGTTCGCCGATCCCCGCCTGTGCGCCGAGGCCAACGGCTTCGTCGGCCAGCTCCAGCGCCGCCACCCGAACCGGGTGATCGGCTGCGGCATCGTCCAGCCCGCCTCCCCCGACGCCGCCGCCGAGCTCGAGCGCTGCGCCGGGATGGGGCTGGCGGGCATCGGCGAGCTGAACGCGGACGCCCAGGGATGGGACCTGGAGGGGGACGGGATCCTCCTCCTCGCCGCCCGGTCGGCATCGCTCGACCTGCCCTGGACGCTGCACTGCGGCGAGCCGGTCGGTCACGACTACCCCGGCAAGGGGACGGTGACCCCGGAACGCCTGGCCCGCTTCGCGGCGCGGCTGACCGGGCTCCGCCTGGTCGCCGCCCACCTGGGTGGCGGGCTGCCCTTTCACGCCCGCATGCCGGAGGTCCGCGAGCTCTGCCGCAGCCTCTGGTTCGACATCGCCGCGCTGCCCTTCGTGTACGGGCCCGGCGCCGTCCGCGACGCCGTCGACCTGGTCGGAGCCGACCGCCTCCTGCTCGGCACCGACTTCCCCCTGCTCGGCGTGGACCGCTACCGGCAGGCGCTGGAGCAGGCCGGGGTGGCCGGCGCGGACCTGAGCCTCATCATGGGCGAGAACGCCGCCAGCGTCTGGCAGCGCTGAGAGGGCGCGGGAGGGCGGCCCGCCTGCCGCCTACGACGGGGGCAGGCCCAGCGCCGCCCGGACGGCGTCGCCGGCGGCGATCGCCTTGGTGCCGTCGGTGGTGATCTGGGCGCTCCAGGTGGCGTAGCTGGAGGCGCTGCCGACGCCGTTCAGATCGGTGATCACGGCCTCGTCGTCGGTGATCAGCGTGCTGATGTCGGCGGCCGCCGTCCCGCTGGCCCCGATCCCCTGGACGGCGTTGTCGAAGGTCGTCAGCGCCGCCGCGTACGCAGATGCGGGAGCCACCAGGGCACTGGTCTGGGTGACGCCCACGATGGCGCTGTTCCACTGCAGGTAGGCGGCGTCGATCCCGTTGGCGGCGGCGAGGTACTTCTCGGCGACCGTGCTCGTCGATGCCGGGGTCGGCGTCGGCAGCGCCGTCGAGCCCGCCGATCCGGCGCTGGACGACGCATTCCCGCATCCGGCCGCCAGCACCGCCAGCCCTGCCAGAACCAGGTATCTCGCCTTCATCCCCTGTCCCCTGTGATCGCCGACTCCGATCTCATGACACCACCGTCCCCCCGCCATCTCCATGCCCGGCGGCCGCCGGGGTGGCGTGCGCAGCATGGTACGCGGTCCCAACTTCGCCGCGGCGCGGCCGGACGCGCGGCTCTAGGCGTTCGCCTGCTGCTTGACCTCGGCGATCACCCGGGCCACCGAGTCCTTCGCGTCGCCGAAGAGCATGAGCGTGTTGTCGTCGTAGAAGAGATGGTTCTCGATGCCGGCGAAACCGGGGTTCATGCTGCGCTTCAGCACCACCACCGTCTTGGCCTCGTCGACGCGCAGGATCGGCATGCCGTAGATGGGGCTGGAGGGCTCGTTGCGCGCCGCGGGGTTGACGACGTCGTTGGCGCCGATGACCACGGCGACGTCGGTGCGGGCGAACTCCGGGTTGACCTGGTCCATCTCCAGGAGCTGCGGGTAGGGGACGTCCGCCTCGGCCAGCAGCACGTTCATGTGCCCCGGCATCCGGCCGGCGACGGGGTGGATGGCGTAGAGGACGCGCACGCCCCGCTTCTCGAGCAGGTCGGCGAGCTCCTTGACCTCGTGCTGGGCGCGGGCGACGGCCATGCCGTAGCCGGGGACGAAGATCACCTGCTGCGCGTAGCAGAGGAGCACCGCGACGTCCTCGACGTTGGTGGGATGCACCGTCTGGTCGGGCCGCAGAGCCGCCGCCGCGGCGCCCGGCGTCACCTTGCCGAAGGCGCCGAAGAGGACGTTGGCCAGCGACCGGTTCATGGCCCGGCTCATCAGCAGGGTGAGGATCGAGCCCGAGGCTCCGACCAGGGCGCCGGCGACCACCAGCGCGTAGTTGCTGATGACGAATCCGGTCACCGCCGCCGCCAGGCCGGTGAGCGAGTTCAGCAGGGAGATGATCACCGGCATGTCGGCGCCGCCCACCGGCAGCACCGAGGCGATGCCGAGCAGCAGGGCGCCGGCGACGAAGACGATGAGGAGCACGCCCCACGCCCCGGTCACGACGATGGCGGCGCCGATGCCGATGAGCGCTCCGAGCAGCAGCGCGTTGAGGCTGTGCTGCAGCGGCCAGGTGATGGGGCTTCCCCGCATCAGCTCCTGCAGCTTGGCGAAGGCGATGATGCTGCCGCTGAAACTGATGCTGCCGATGAGGCAGCTCAGCAGGATGGTGACCGAGTCGATGGTGCCCACGCTCTGGCCGCCGGCGGTGATGCGGTGCCAGTCGCCGAGGGCGACCAGGGCGGCGGCACCGGCGCCCATGCCGTTGAAGAGGGCGACCATCTGCGGCATCGCCGTCATCGCCACCCGCTTCGAGGCCACGGCGCCGACCACGGCTCCGGCGGCCGCCGCCGGGATGATGTACAGCCAGCCGGCGTGGAGCAGGCCGAGGGTCACGCCGATGGCGACCAGCATGCCCAGACCGGCGATCCGGTTGCCCCGGCGGGCGGTGGCGGGGGAGGTCAGCTGCTTGATGCCGATGATGAACAGGACGATCGCCACCAGGTAGCTGAGGGTGGCCCAGTTGGGCAGCATCAGCCCTTCTCCGCCGGTGGCTTGGGCTGTGGTCGCCTGTGGAACATGCCGAGGATGCGGTCGGTGACGACCCAGCCGCCGACGACGTTGAGGGTGCCGAGGAAGACGGCGGCGGTGGCGATGATCGCCCCCAGCTGCCCGCGGGCGGTGGCCGCGATGGTGATGGCCCCGACCACCACGATGCCGTGGATGAAGTTCGTCGCCGACATCAGCGGCGTGTGGAGGATGGAGGGCACCTTCGAGATCAGCTCGATGCCGAGGAAGACGGCGAGCACGAAGATGAAGAAGCCGATGACGACGGCGTCGGTCTTGCTCATGCCGATCCCCTAGGCGGCCGGCGCCGGCGGCGGCGCCGCGGCTCCGCGCAGGGAGCCCTGATGGACGACGCAGGTGGCGCCGAGGATCTCGTCGTCAAGATCGTCGCGCACCCTGCCCTCGCGGACGAGGTGGAGGAGGAAGCGGCCGGCGTTGTGCGCGTACAGCTGGCTGGTGTCGCCCGCCATCCGGCTGGCGAGGTCCGTCTGCCCGCAGATGACCACGCCGCCGACCTCGATCTCCTTGCCGGGCTTGGTCAAGGCGCAGTTGCCGCCGCCCTCGGCGGCGAGGTCGACGATGACCGAGCCGGGACGCATCGCGGCGACCATCTCGGCGGTGACCAGGGTGGGGGCCGACCGGCCGGCGATCAGCGCCGTGGTGATGACGCAGTCGGACTGGGCGACGTGGCGGGCGAGCACCTCACGCTCGCGCTCCTCGGCCTCGCCGCTCAGCGCCTGGGCGTACCCGGTGCCGGTCTCCGCCCCCTCCACGTCGATGTCCACGAAGCGCGCGCCCAGGCTCTCCACCTGCTCTTTGACCGCGGGACGGACGTCGAAGGCTTCGACGACGGCCCCGAGGCGGCGGGCGGTGGCGATCGCCTGCAGCCCGGCGACGCCGGCTCCGATGACGAGCACCCGGGCGGGGCGAACCGTCCCGGCCGCGGTCATGAGGAGTGGCATGAAACGGGGGAGGCGAACCGCCGCCATCAGCACCGCGTGGTAGCCGCTGGCGGTGGCCATGGAGCTGAGGACGTCCATGTCCTGGGCCCGGGTGATGCGGGGCAGCAGCTCCAGGCTGTGAACATCGACGGCGCGCTTGGCGAGCTTCTCCAGGGTCGGCAGGTTGGCGCTGGCGCGGAGCAGGCCGACCAGCGTGGAGCCCTTGGGCAGGCGCCGGATCTCCTCGTCGGTGGGCAGGCTCACCTGGACGATCACCGCTGCGCCGCGGAAGAGATCGGTCAGGCTCGGGGCCACCCTCGCGCCCGCCTCAACGTAGTCGGCGTCCGCGTATCCGGCCCTGGTCCCGGCCCCGGCCTCGACGGCCACCGCCAGACCGGCGGCGAGCAGCGGCTTCAGGGCCCCGGGCACGAGCGCCACCCGGCGCTCCTCGAGCTGGCGCTCCCGCGGCACGGCGACCAGGAGCGCGGCCGCCTCGGTGGTGGCGGGAACGTCGCTCATGACGTCCGGGCGGCAGCGGTGCGGCTCATCGGACGCGAATGGTACTCCGGGGCACGGGATCTCCCGGCGGACCCCGCGCCGCGGGGTGCCGGGTGCGCTGCGCGCACAAGCGTTACCAGGCTGTGGCGCTTCATGCGGGGGGCTGTGGCGGGAGGGAGGGAGACTGATGGCGGCGAAGAGCTCGGCGCCCGCCCGCCGCGGCTCTCCGCCTTCTCTGTTAAGCGAGCCCGCGTCCCGGGGACAGCGTGCCCCGCCCCCCGGCGGGCACACTTCACCCGACGTGCTCACACCCCAGACGCTCGAGATCGTCATGGTCTCGTTCGAGGGCCCGGACCAGTACAGCCTCGCCGGTGGCCTCGGGGTTCGCGCCCGGGGCCTGACCCAGGCGCTCGCCGCAGCCGGCTACACCACGACGCTGGTCTTCGTCGGCGACCCGGCTCTCCCCGCCGACGAGGTGGTGGAGGGCGTCCGCCTCATCCGCTGGTGCCAGGAGGTGAGCCTCTCCTTCCCCGCCGGCGTCTACGACGGCGAGCGGGCCAAGCTCGCGACCCTCGACCGCACGCTGCCGGCCGCCCTCGTCGAGCGGGTCGTCGCCCCGGCGGTGGAGAGGGGCCGCATCGTCGCCGTGCTCTGCGAGGAGTGGCACACGGCGAGCTTCTGCCAGGCCCTCAGCGACCGCCTCCACGAGATGGACCTGCGCGACCGCTGCGTCCTGCTCTGGAACGCGAACAACCACTTCGGCTGGGGCGAGATGGACTGGCCGGCGCTGGGGTTCGTCGCCTCGATGACGACGGTGAGCCGGTACATGAAGCAGAGGATGCTGGGCTGGGGGGTCAATCCCGTGGTCATCCCCAACGGCATCCCGGAGAGTTCCCTGGAGCCGATCAGCGCGACCGACGTGGCGGCCCTGCGCGACGCCGCCGGGACGCCCTGCCTGGCCTTCAAGATCGGTCGCTTCACCCCCGACAAGCGCTGGCTCCAGGCCATCGACGCCATCGCCGAGGTGCGCGCCGGCGGGGTGCCGGCCCGGCTCCTGATGCGGGGTGGCGTCGAGCCCCACGGCGGGGCCGTGCTGGCCCGCGCCCGCGACCTCGGCCTTGGCATCTGCGAGTGGGACGAGCCGGTGGAGGACGCCGCGGGGCTGGTCCGCGCGCTCCGGGAGAGCCGGGGGTGCCCCGTTGTCAACCTCGGCCGCTTCCTCCCCGACGATGTCATCCCCGTCATCGACGCCGCCGCCGACGCCGTGCTGGCCAACTCGGGCCACGAGCCGTTCGGCCTGGTGGGGCTGGAGGCGATGGCGGCGGGAGGCGTCGCCGTGGTGGGGGCCACCGGCGAGGAGTACGCCCGCCCATACGGCAACGCCATCATCATCGAGACCGATGAGGGGACCGAGGTGGCCGCCGCCCTGCGCGGCCTGGTGGACCGCCCTGCCCTGGCCCGCCGCCTGCGCCGCAACGCCCACCGCGACGCCCGCGAGTACGCCTGGCCCCTGGTCATCGAGGGACTGCTGGAGCGCCTCCAGTACATGTGCGCGCACCAGCGCGTCGCCGTGCGCGACGGCACCGGCGCCGGCGGCGCCTGAGACCGCTCGGCAGGCCCTGCCGGGAGCCCCCGGTCCGGCACGCCTCGGAATAGGATGCTTCGGCGTGCGGATGTCCGGCCTGGATGCGGGCCGTGACCAGGAGGCGGCGTGATGGGCCCTGCGGTGTTCCGGTGCGAGCGGTGCCAGGGAGAGGTGAACCCGCACGCGACCACCTGTCCCCACTGCTCGGTGCGTCTGGCCGGGATCAAGTGCCGGAGCTGCGGGTTCGCCGGTTCGGAAGTGGACTTCGCCATGGACCGCTGCCCGAGGTGCCATTCAGCAATCCCCAGGCGACGATTCACCCTGAGTGACGTGAACGACCTGGCGGCCCGACAGGACGTCGGTGGGCTGAGCAAGGCGCTGAGCCATGGGGGGGGCTCGGACGTCCGCACAGCGGCCGCGATCGCGCTCGACGTGATCCACGACGCCCGGGCCGTGGGGCCCCTGATCGCCGCTCTGGATGACCGGAGCAAGGAGGTGCGCGACGCCGCCGTGGAGGCGCTCAGCGACATCCCGGGCAGCCGGGCTGCGGGACCTGCGATCGCCGCCCTCAAGAACCCCCATGGTCGCGTGCGTCAGAGCGCCGCACAGGTGCTCGCGAAGCTCCCTGACCCCCGGGCCGCGGAGCCGCTGATCGCAGCCCTCAGAGATCGCGACGGGGGGGTGCGCCAGAGCGCCGTGACCGCGCTTGGCAGGCTGCGCGACACCCGGGCCGTGGAGCCCCTGATCGCGGCGCTCAGAGATCGCGACGGGGGGGTGCGCCAGGGTGCCGCCGCAGTGCTCGAGCTGCTGCCTGACACCCGGGCCGTGGAGCCCCTGATCGCGGCCCTCAAGGACCGGTACCAGCCCGTCCGTGAGGCTGCCGCCAAGGCGCTGGGCAGGCTGCCTGACCCCCGGGCCGTGGAGCCCCTGATCGCCCTCCTCAGCGACCGCCACGAGAGCGTGCGGCAGAACGCCGCGCTGACGCTCGGCAGGATCTCCGACGCCCGGGCCATTGGACCGCTGATCGCGGCCCTCACCGACCAGGACAAGGACGTTCGAAGACTCGCCGCGTCGGCGCTCGGAAGTGTCCCTGACTCCCGTGCGGTGGACCCTCTGATCGCGGCTCTCAAAGACCAGGATGAGGGGGTCCGCAGGTGCGCCGCGGGAGCGCTCGGGAAGATCCCCGAAGCCCGAGCCGTGGAGCCTCTGATCGCCGCCCTTGAGGACCAGGACAAGGCGGTGCGCTCGGCTGCCGCCGAGGCGCTGGGCCAGACCGGTGACGGCCGAGCGGTGGAGGCCCTTGTCAAGGTCCTTCGGAACCGAGAGAAGCCGGCGGCCGGCGTCGCCGCCCGCTCCCTGGCGCGACTCGGCTGGAAGGGAGACTCGACAGAGACGGCGGCAGCCTACTGGATCACCCTGGGCAACTGGCAGCGGTGTGCGCAGATGGGCGCCGCCGCCGTGGAGCCCCTCATCGAGGCTCTCAAAGACAGGAGCAGCGCCGTGCGCCAGGGTGCCGCCGGGGCACTTGGCGACACCCGCGACCCCCGCGCCGTCGAACCACTCATCACCGCTCTCCGTGACCACGAGTACTCGGTGCGCCAGGACGTCATATCGGCCCTCGGCAGGATCGGTCGCCCGGCCGTCGAGCCCCTCGTCGCCGCTCTCCGGGACAGCGACGGGGCGCTGCGCAGGGACGCCGTTCAGGCGCTCGCCAGGACCAATGAGGTTTGTGCCGTCGAGCCTTTCGTCGCCGCGCTGAAGGACAGCTACGGCCCAGTGCGCGAGAATGCCGCGTTCGCGCTCTCCGAGATCGCGGATGCCAGCGCCGTCCAGCCCCTGATCGACGCCCTCGGGGACAGCGAAGGCCCGGTGCGCCGAAACGCCGCCTGGGCGCTCGGCGCGATCGGCGACGCCCGCGCCGTCGAACCCCTGATCGTGGCCCTCAAGGACCAGCACGAGTACGTGCGCAAGAATGCCGTCGAGGCGCTCGCCAAGATCGGCACACAAGGTGTCGAGCCCCTCATGGGCGCCCTCCGGGATGCGGACGAGCAGGTGCGCTGTGGGGCGGCCCAGGCCTTGGGGAGGATTGGCGATTCGCGAGCTGCCGAGCCGCTCTCCGTGATGCTCGCGTATGACGTCATACGCCCCGTGCGCGAGGCTGCAGCCGACGCGCTCCGCCGCCTAGGCCGGGAGCCCCCAACGTCCCAGACCTGAACCGCCTCGTGTCGCCCGAGGGCCGACGGGACGACGGCGCGGCGATCGATGCCCCTTGGGTGGTGAGCCGTCCCCCACCATCCGGACTGCGTGCTCGGTCAGCGCGAATGCAGGCGGGTCGAGGAGACCCCCGGCCGGGTGGGGACGGTGGGGGGCGTCGCACGCCGCGCCACCTCGCGGTGCGGCGGGACGTGATGCGGGCCACGCGCACCGCGACCACCGACAACCCGGCCCGAATGGCCGAACTGGAGCTGTCGACCGCCTGATCAGCCCCGGGCCCCTCCTCGGCGGTCAGGGGGGAGACGATGGCGGCCACGGGTGCATCCGCACCCGGCAGGTCCGGCCCGCCGGAGGCGTTTCCCGAGCAGCCTGCTGAACCTAGGGCACCTCGACGAGGATGCGGCCGGTGATCTGACTGGCGGTGCTCGTCTCCGTCCCCGAGATGGACCCGATCCCGCCCAGGGCAGAGAGGATCTGCGACAGCGGAGACGACGCCGGCAGCGCGGTCCCGGCGGCCGCCATGATCTGGCCGGGATTGACGTAAACCACGGCGTTGGCGGGCTGGGCTCCGGCAGTGGCGGCGTAGCCGGCGGTGCCGGCGAGGCTGCCGCCGCCGTCGATCGCGTCCAGCACCGCCTCCATCTGGCCGGTCCCGGTGGCGATGACCGCGACACCGTGGGTGACCGTCCAGGCGACGGTGGCGGTCGAGCCCTGCACCTCGGAGAACTCGGTGCCGCGGTACGTCGTATGGCTGACCGCCGGCGCCGCGCTCGAGGCGCCGCCCAGCAGGAGCGGCAGGCCCATGTCGAGGAACTGGCCGGTGGTGCTCGGGTCGCTGGTGGCGACGATCAGCGCCCCGCCCACCCCGCCGCCCGCGGAGGGGTCGATCTCGACCCCGGCGTCGCCGCTCACGCCCGCCAGCGCGCCCTGGAGGAGCAGGGGCGCCCCGGCGGGCAGGCCCTGGGTGAGGCTCCCGAGCACCGCGGCGGCAACGGCGGGGAAGCCGCTGACGCCGACGAAGAGGGCGGCGCCGTCCGGCGTGTCGGCGGCGGTCGAGTTGCGGTCGGGCGGTGCGGTCAGCGCCTGCCGCTCCGCGGCGGTCAGCCGGCCGCCGTCGATGCCGGCGACCCAGTCGATCTCCAGCCCGCCGGACACCGCCTCGACGGAGGCGGCCGCGCCCTCCAGCGGCGCGAGCTGGTCGAGGACGGGCGCCAGCTCGGAGGCCGAGCCGCCCAGGGCGCTCCGCACCTCCGACAGCACCGCCGGCAGGTCGACGTACGCCGTGGCCAGCCGGTCGGCGGGGAGCTGCGACACCAGGGCGGCGTAGCCGGCGGCGGAGGCCAGCGCCGCGTGGCGTCCCTGGGCGGTGTCGACGATCTCCTCGAGGTACGCCCCGCTGCCGGCGAGCACGAGCACGTGGTCGACGATGGCGTAGGCGCCGCCGCCGCCCGAGGCGCCGGCGGGGGTCACCTGGGTGATGGCGACGCCCTGGTACTGCTGGTCGGTGAAGGTGAATCCGCTCGCCGCCTCGGAATCGCGTGCCGTGTTCAGGGCGGCCGTGGTCTCGGCGTCGTCCGCGGTGTCGATGTAGGCGGCGACCGGCTGCCCGCTGGTGGTGGCGGTGGACGCCCCCGGGCCGACGCTGACGGCGACCTCCTGGCCCAGCCAGGGCAGGACGTCGGTGTGGCTGAGCCCGGTGCCCTTCAGCGCACCGTCGATCAGCGAGTCGACCAGCTCCCCCTGCAGTGCCGGCGTGGCCAGGGCGGGGAAGGCAGCGAGGAGGTTGCCCAGCGCCAGCGCCTGCGCCCCCGAGGGATGGACCTCGTATGCGGCGTACAGGGCGGCGTCGGAGGGGACGAGCAGGCTCATGCCCTGCGCCGCCTCGCGGGTCAGCAGGAAGGTGGTGATGGCCCCGGCGCAGGCACCCGCCACCAGGGCGAACATGCCCACCCCGGCGAGGAGCCGTCTCACGCCGTGGGGGCGCGGGCCCGGCGACGCCGCCGGGGACGGATCCGTGTGCATCGCCTGCCTCCTGGGCGGTGGGCGCGCTATCGCCGCAACGTGCTCCCGCCGCTCCCCTAGCAGCCCGTCCTCGTAACGCTTGAAGGCCGGGGGACCGGCCAGCGGGTGGGCATGGGCCAGTTGGGGCTGCGGCAGTGGGGCCCGGCCGGGGAGCCGTTGGCGCACGGTTGTCGGCC
>Ga0181520_10001607_pt1 | contig 45365 bp, 42 predicted proteins | sample PEATcosm2014_Bin_29_FD_132451 | JGI IMG/M metagenome (GOLD analysis project Ga0181520, IMG submission 132451) | Peatland microbial communities from MTU Mesocosm Facility, Houghton, MI, USA - PEATcosm2014_Bin02_30_metaG | ecosystem: Environmental > Terrestrial > Soil > Wetlands > Peat | place... | reverse complement strand
AGGGTTGGTCTTCGCCAGCACCTTGGTGATGGCCGCCGTCAGGGTGGTCTTGCCGTGATCGATGTGCCCGATCGTCCCGATATTTACGTGCGGCTTGCTGCGATCGAATTTTTCTTTTGCCATCGCGATTCGCCTCGAACCACCTGTCAGGATTGTGAACAGGAGAAAAACTGGAGCCGGGACGTTCTACCCGGCACTGCCCCGATTGTCAAAAAGTCGCTGCCGTTCCGCAATATCCGCGCGGCTCTTCAGGAACCGTTCGCGGGTGGGAGCCGCCTCTCCATATCGGAAGTCATCCCGATATAGCGCCGCCCCGTCGGAATACTCCGGAGCACATAAACAAACCAATCCAAAAGCTGGAGCCGTTGACCAGGATTGAACTGGTGACCTCGTCCTTACCAAGGACGCGCTCTACCAACTGAGCTACAACGGCAAAAAAAACTGCGCCAGCGGCTGCCAGGGGAGCCGAACCGGTGACCTTCCGATCACGGACGCTCTACCAACTGAAGCTACAACGGCTTATCTTCAGTTTACGGAAATTTCTGGTGGACGGGGGAGGATTCGAACCTCCGTAGCTCCAAGGAGCGACAGGTTTACAGCCTGTTGCCATTAACCGCTCGGCCACCCGTCCGGCCACTGCCCGCAATGCTCCCACCTCAAGCGAGATCGCAAAGCGGGGAAACCATAAGCATACAAGGAATGCGGGGCCTCCCGCAACTGCGCGCCGCCCTAGCCCTAAAGAGCCACGCAGCACTGGCCCCATTTTGTACGCTAAATTGCCCGATTTCCCGTAACGCCGTCCGCCGCATTCCTCGTCTCAACTAACAAGAGAATCCCCGTTACGAAAGCGGACGCACTCATCCGCAGCCCGAATGCGTCCGCTTTATCTGTTCCTACTCGTCGGAAATCCCCTCAAAAAGCACGGTGCTGAGATAGCGCTCGGCCGCATCCGGCAGGACAGTGACAATCGTCTTCCCAGCGAACTCGGGCATTTTGCCGAGCCGCACGGCGACGGCCACGGCAGCCCCGCTGGAGATTCCCGCGAGAATGCCTTCCTCTTTCGCCAGACGCCGCGCAACATCGATAGCCTCTTCGTTGGTGACGAGTTCCACGCGATCCACCACCGACAAATCGAGCGTCTCGGGGATGAAACCGGCCCCGATGCCCTGGATCTTATGAGGTCCCGGCTTCAGCGGCCGGCCGGCCAGGCTTTCGGTGATCACCTGACTACCGGTAGGTTCGATGCCCACCGACAAGATCTTCTTCCCCTGCTTCCCCTTGATGTACCGCGACACGCCGGTAATGGTTCCTCCGGTGCCGATCGCGGAGACGAATACGTCGATCGCGCCGCCGGTGTCTTCCCAAATCTCCGGGCCGGTGGTTTGGAAGTGAACTTCGGGATTCGCGGGGTTCTTGAACTGCTGGAGCATCACCCAGCGGTGCGGATCGGAAGCTACGATTTCCTCGGCCTTGGAGATGGACCCGGCCATGCCGTCCGGCCCCGCTGTGAGAACCAGGTCGGCCCCCAGAGCTTTGAGCACCTTGCGGCGCTCGATGGACATGGTTTCGGGCATAGTCAGGGTAATCGGGTATCCTCGCGCTGCCGCGACAAATGCCAGCGCGATCCCGGTGTTGCCGCTGGTGGGTTCGATGAGCGCCTTGCCCGGCTTAAGCACGGCGCGCTTTTCCGCGTCCCACACCATGGCCGCGCCGATGCGGCACTTCACCGAGTAGGCCGGATTGCGGCCTTCGATCTTGACGAAGATCACGGCTTTCCCGCCATCGGTCAGGCGGTTCAGACGCACCAGCGGGGTGCGCCCGATGCTAAGCGAATTGTCGTCGTATACTCGCAATTCAGATCTCCCAGTTGAGGACATAGCGGTTCTGCTTTTCTTTCCATTCGCGAAGCAGATCGGCGAACGTGGCTTGATCCACCACTCCGGAGACCGCTTTGTCCACCTTCTCCCACATCGCGGTGAAGGGCGTCTCGGCCTGGCGGCGGTCGTGGCCCTTGGCGGTCCGCAGACCCTCCACGGAACGAAGCACCTCTCCCGGCGTCAGCGACTCGGGAGGCCGCGCCAGAAGGTAGCCGCCTTCGGCGCCGCGGCGCGATTCGACGAAGCCCGCCTGCTTCAGGCCGGCCAAAATGAGTTCGAGGAACTTCTGCGGGATTTTCTGCCGGCGCGCGATGTCGGCGATTCGGATCGGCTCGCCGGGTCGCTGCGCAGCCAGGTCGAAGATAGCCAGCAGCGCGTAGTCACTTTTCACTGAGATATACATGGAGGTCCTGAAAACCAATCACCATCAACCCAGTAGAGATTGTAGGGCATGGGATGGCATGGGCGCAAATGGGATGGCGAGAAACCAGACTCGGAAGCCGGGTTTCGAGTCTTCACCCCGGCAAGAACGGATTATGGACGCGGACACCGCCCAGTATTGCGCCGTGCTGGAGGTCTTCGCTGTAGAGAAGGTCCGTGCCCGCCAGACGCGCCGCATGAACGATCACCGCATCCCAGAAGGAAATTCGATTCAATCGGTGGAATTCGATAGCCGCGATGACGTCGTCCTCCACGAAGCGAACGACTCGGGCGCGCGTAAGCAACTGAACCTTCCGCTGCGCCGTTTCGGGGTCAACGCCCAGTTTCCTGGTTGCCGCGGCAAAGTACTCTTGCAAGACCTGAATCGAAACAACCAGCAGACCGGAGCGCTGGTAATCCGTGATGAGCTGAATTGCGCGCGCCTGCTTGACTGGCGCCGATGCGTCATCGGCGTAGATAAGAATATTGGTATCGAAAAATGCCGCCCGGTTCATGCCCGCTTGTGAAGTTCTTCTCGATCGAACTTCCATCCGTGCGAATCGCCATGAGTGAGCTTTGAGAGGCGCTCGAATTCGGCGGCGTCTTCGTTTGGATCCGACTTTCCCGCCAGTCGCTCGAGATATTCCCGAACGAGTTGATTCACACTCGTTCCAAGAGCTTCGGCTCGGCGGCGCGCACGGAGCACCACTTCGTCGTCGACCGAGAGCGTGACATTCATACACACATATTACGTGCGCACGGAAGACGTGTCAAGTCGGGTCGAGGCCCCGTGCTGAGGGTAGCCGGGAAGACGCCTCGATATTCGGCTGATCTCCGCAAGGCGCCCAACCGCACGGGAAGAGAAAGAATATTGGAGATTCCGATGAGAAGCGAGTGCGATTTTTCCCAGTCCCGCAAGAACCCTTACGCCAGTCAACTAAAGCGCCAGATCACCATTCGCCTTGATGCCGCGGCAGTCGACTATTTCAAGGAAATGGCGGCCGAGTTGGGCATTCCGTATCAGAACCGCATCAATCTGTTTCTGAGGGACTGCGCCATCGAGAAGCGGCGGCCTGTGATCCACTGGCCGCGGGAAGCGCCAACCGAAAGGCCTGCGGCCGCCCGGAAGGGCTGACCCGTTATTTCAGGTTCTCTTCGAACAGCTTTAGAATGCGCTTGTACTCGTCGGCCCAACTGGAGGGTTCCACGAAGCCGTGGTTTTCCATCGGGTACATGGCCACCTGCCAGTTTTCCTTGTGCAATTCGATGAGCTTTTGCGTCAGGCGCACGGTGTCCTGAAACTCCACGTTGGTGTCCACCATGCCGTGGCAGATCAGCAGCGCGCCCTTCAGCCCTTGCGCGAAGTAGATAGGCGACGATTTGCGATAGGCCTCGGAATCGGTCTGCGGCAGGTTCAAAATGTCCGCGGTGTAGCCCTGATTGTAGTAAGCCCAGTCGCTGACGGGCCGGAGCGCGGCCCCGGCGGCGAACACGTCCGGCTGCGTAAACATCCCCATGAGCGTCAGAAACCCTCCGTAGCTGCCGCCGTAGAGACCGATCTTCTTCGGATCTACGCCGTGCTCGGATACTACGTATTTGGCGGCGTCCACGATATCGTCCAGATCCTTGCCGCCCATGTGCTCGTAAACGGCGGTGCGCCAGTCGCGGCCATAACCGGCCGACCCGCGGTAATCCACGTCGATCACCAAAAACCCGCGCTCCATCAGGATGTGGTTAAACATGTACTCCCGGAAGTAATTCGTAGACCACCAGCGGTCCACGTTCTGCAAGTAGCCGGAGCCGTGAATGAAGACCACCGCCGGCCCGCCTCGGCGGAAGTTGGCAGGCTTGAACAGGCGCGCCGGAACCTTGACGCCGTCGCGCGCGGTGAACATCACGATGGGGGCGTCCTGCCAGGCGTACTGCGAGAAATCCGCGGCGGGCGACGCGGTGAGCTTCCGGCCATCCGCCAACGGCCGGTTCTCCTGAACGTACAGCTCCGGCGGCTTATTGGTGAAGGAGTATAGGTCGGCGATCCAGCGGTCGTCGGGAGAGACCGTCGTGGTGTGCTTGCCGGGGGCCTTGGTGAGGCGCGTCAGCGGGCCGCCTTCGGCATCCATGACGTACAGATGATTTTCAAATGGCCCATCGAGATTGGCGGTCAGGTAGAACTTCGATTTGTCCCTGGATTGCCGTACGCCAAGCACCTCCCAATTGCCGGAGGTGAGCGCGCGCGGATCCCCGCCACTGAACGGGACTGCGTAGAGTTGGGAGTAACCGGTGCGTTCGGATTCGAAGTAGACTTCGCGATCGTTCTTCATCCAGCCGGCGGCGGAGACCCCTTGCCCGTCGTTCACCCAGGCATCGTCGTGGATATCCGCCAGCGTGCGCGCCTTTCCGGTAGCCGGGTCGAGCGCCAGGATCCAGCGGTCCTTGTTATCCTCGGCGCGGCCCACCACGAACGCCTTCCCGCCGTCCGCCGACCAGACCGGCTGCCCAAGCTCAATTTGCCGCGCGGGCTTCCCAGGCGTTGCCGCAATCCCCGCGTCCACCCACGTGACCACTCCCGTATCGGCCGCGATCAACGCTAACCGCGTCGTGGAAGGCGTATCGCCCACATCCGAGCGCCCTCGTAGATCTTCCGTGTAGGCGGATTCCGTGACGTAGCTTGGAACGATGGTGGCCTTGGCGTTGCCGTTCTCCATGATCTCCGCGGTGACCGTCTTTTCATCGGGCGAAAGCTGCAGGGACGCCACCGACTGGCGCGCCTGAAGCGTGAAGGCCTTACGCGGATTGTCGCGTTTGCGCTTGTCTTCATCCTCCTGCCGCCGCGCGGCGCGCTCGCGCACCGTTTCAAGCAGGTCCTTCTGCTCTTTCTTGAGATATTCCTGGCTGTCGGTGCCTTTGGGCTCGCCCTCGTCCGCAACCGGGGCCGCTCCGCCTCTGCCGCCCCGGCCGCCACGCCCGCCGGTCGCGGCCGGAGTCGCCGCGGCACCAGCGGCTGCCGGGGCGGCGATATCGGTAATCTGCACCAGCCCGCCAGCGTCGAGCGACATCACGTAAAGGTTATTGGCGCGGGTAAAGTAGATGCGCTTGCCGTCGCGCAGGAAGTGGGGGTTCGATTCGGCGTCGGCCGTCTTCGTGATCTGCCGCGTTTGGCCGGTGGAGTTGTCGTACAGGAAAATATCGCCGTCGCGGGCATAAACCGTCAAGCGCTTGTCCTCGGTCGAATCGCCGGTCAATGGCGGCGCGGCCTTGGCTTCCTCGTCGGAGAGCTTGCGCAAGCCTGAGCCATCGCGGTTCACGACGTAGGCGTCAAGTGGCGCGTCCTGTTTGTCGGAAGCTTGCTTCCACTGGAAATAGATGCGCTGGCTGTCGCCGGACCAGCGCACCTGCGCCGGTTCGTACCCTACCAGAGCGGGTCCGCGCATGATGTTGTCGATGGTCAGGGCGAACCGGCTGGACGTCTGCGCCTGCAACAAGGCCAGCGTAAGGCCGAAGAGAAACAGGGGTTTTTTGCTCAAGACAAGATCATATCGTATCGCGCCGGCGTTGCGGCGCCGCCTCAACAACTCAATAGATCGCTCTCTTCGGCGGTGAGTGGAACGGTTGCGTGACAGAACGGGTATCGGCCACATCCCCAAAAGTAGCCATCTCGACCCTCCCTGATCGCCATGGGGTGATGGCGCCGGCAGTAGCGGTTAGTCTGCTCCAAGTTCTGTATCCGCGCATTGATGCGGCACTTCCGCTGCAATTCATCGCTCTGACGAATGGCGGGCAGCCTTTCGTTTAACTCTCTAATCTCTTTCCGAACTCGTTTGGCCACAGCGTAAGCGCCAACCGCGTCTTTGATTTCGGTGAGCCGGTTCACAATTTCCCTATATTCCCGGAGGGAATCCACGATTGCCAACTCCTCCTTCACCTCAATGAACGCCCGGAGCTGACCCGATACCGGGGTCAGGCTCTTCAAAAAGTCGATATCGGTTGGTGCAAAAAGGAGCCTCTGGGACGGAAAGCAATGCCTCAGGGCCGCCAACCTATTGGTGATCACGCGATCCAACTCCGCCTCCGAAGTGACGTTCTCCAGCGAAGACCGCAGATCGTCAATGGCCTTTCGGACTTCCATCGCGCAATGCCTCGCGGGACGCCGCCTGAGAGAAATACGAATTCGAAGCTCGGCTCCCAGTTGTTCTATCGGCGGCCGGCCCGCCTGAACTTTATAGATGAAGTAGTTGTTTTCAGCCGGGGCACTCGCCGGGCGCGCCGCCGCGCCAACTCGCCGCGGTCCTCACACGCTGTAGTCTTCTCCTTCCTTCAAGGTGGCGTTGAGCGCGTGACGCTTGCCGTTGAGGGTCAGCGTGCGGCATTCGAGCGCGCCGTGATCCACGTGCAGGGTGAAGCCCGTGGCAGTGACGTGGAAGACGCCCCAGGCGGTGGCGGTGCTCCAGAAGCAGCGGAAATCCGGCGCGGCGTTGATGGTGATGGCCCGCTCGCCGCCGTGGTAGCGGAAGCCGCTGAGCGCCAGAACGCCGCTCCAGGCGGCCATGGCGCGGGCGTAGTGGTGGCCGCATTCGGCTTCGTCCCACGGGTTGCGCTTCTCGCCATCGTAGCGGGCGCGGATATTGCGGATGCACTCGATGCCTTCGCGCGTCATGCCGGCAAACAGCATGTGGGTGGCGGCGGTGTACTCGAAGCCGGTCATCACCTCGGCATAGTAAGGGAAGGGAATGCGCGGCCGCTCGGCCTTTGCGTAGTCGCAGATTACCATGGCGGCTTCGTCATTGAGGGCGAAAGTGCGTTGCACGGTGTCGTGGTTGGCGAGCGTGCGCTTGTAGTTATAGCGGTAGATGGAAGCCAGCGTCTTGCGTATGTGATCCGGCGAAACAAGCGGGCCCAGCCCCACCACTTCGGCCATGTACTGGCCCACCAGTTGATCCACCAGGCAACCGGCGCCCACTTGATATTGCGGGTTCTCCGTGTCTTCGCTGCCCATGTTGCCGGTGATGCCGGGCGCCACCTTGTCCTTGGAGACTCCGCGGATTTCCTGGATGTAGAATTCGCCGTTGAAGAGATGGGCGTCCGTCCACTGGCGCCCGCTTTCGAAAAGGCGGCGGTATTCGGCGGCGCTGGCGGAATCGCCCACGGCGCCGGCCATCTCCTCGCCGGCCCGCAGCGCGCCCAGATAATAGATGCCGCACATGGGGTTGGGACCGTAGAACTCCACGTCGTAGGTATTGTGCTGTACGCCTTCCATGACGCCATCGCGGTTGGCATCCCATCCGCCGTGAATCCACGCGAACTCGATGGCCTTCTTGATCTTGGGCCACATGGCGCGGAGCCAGTCCATATCGCCGGAGAGCAGCCAGTCAAGGTACGCGTGCATAATCTGGCCCATCTGGCCATCGGCGGCGGCCCAGCCAAAGCGCTGCGCGGAGTCGTGCGGCAGGACCTCGCGGAAGCGTATGCCGCCGGCGTCGTCCAGGTCGAAACCGAAGCTGACGCCGCGCAGGGAGCGGGCGAAGGTGGGAAAGAGGTGGGCCGTCACGGTCTCGTAATTCCAGACGTGCGTGCAATTGCCGTGGCAGCAGCCGGAATGGTCGTTGACGCCTTCGAAGCCGTGGAACTCGCCATCGGCGGTTCGAAAACAGGTGGTGGCGACAAGCGTGGAGAGGTTGGCGCTGGCGGCCTCTTTGATGACGGAAGGGAGCGTGGAATCGCGCAGCGCGGCGGCGAAGCGGCGGGTCTTCTTTTCGAGCGGGTCCAGCTGCGCGGCGGCGTATTCGGCCGCGGCCCAGGCGTCAGGGAATCGGGTGGCGTAGTGATTACCGATGAGGGCGTCCTCCTGGCCCCTGGGCGCCGACCATCCGCAGCGGCGGGGCGTGCGGTTGGGAAAGTGCCAGGCGAAGAGGAAGGTGAAATCCGCGGCCGCGCCCGCGGCCACTGTGCGGTTGAGGCAGAGCGCGCCGACGGGCCCGATTTGAGCCGCCTCCGGACCGAGTTTGCCATCGCTCGTGAAATCGTCCCAGAAAAGCATGGGCGAATTCCACCAGCGGCCCCGTTCCCATCCGCGGAGGTAGGTGATGCGGACATCGGCGGGATGGAGCGCGGTGAGCGCGAAACTGCCCTTGAGGGGATCGGCCGCGGGGAGATCGGTGCTGGTCATGAAAAGGCCGTCCAGAAGATCGGCGGCGCGGTATTCGGCGGTCCGCGTGTCGGCGCGTTGCGGGCGTCCGGTCGGATTTTCGATGGACCAGGCGATGGAGACGCTGGCAGCCGCGGCGCCGGGGTTGGTCACGCGATAGCGCAGGATGGCGACGGGGAGGCCGGATTCATCGGGTTCGTGGGGGATGAACGGGGTGAATGCTTCGAGCGAGACGCGTACGGGGAGAGCGGAGTCGGCGAAATCGACGCGGGCGAGGGGGAACTGGCCCGTGAAGGTCGCCGACGCCAGTCGGACAAGGCCCGGCGCGTTCTTGGAACCGAGCCCGGTAGCGCCTTCGTAAGGCGGCTGGATACGGGATTCCAGCACGCGGGCAACGGGCTTGTGATTTCCGGACTGCACCCAGATGGCCGGGAAGGCGTATTCCGGCGCGTTGCCTTTGTCGGCGCGGTTGAAGATTTCCCAATCGCGTAGCTGTCCGCGCCCGCCGAGCGAGACGGCTCCGGCGGCGACGCCTCCCAGCGGGAAGGCAATGGCGGTGAGATGCCGTCCGGTGAAGACGCGCGGGTAGGGGATCTCGGGCGTGGCCGGCGGCGGCGGAGGTCCGGCGGCGGAGGTCTGGGCACTGGCTTCGGTTTGAGCGGCGACGCCGGCGAGGGCCACCTGCTGAAGGAACGTGCGGCGCTTGGTGGACATCAGGTATATGGTACTGTGCCGCCGGGTGAGTGAGAGCGATACGATTAACGAGTGACCCCATGAGCCCTCGTAATCAATCCGTGTTCCGCCGGGCGGTGCTGGCAGGAATGACCCTCCTGGTTGCGGGCAGTGAACCCCAAGCGCTCGCGCAGTCCAAGGCCCTTCCGCTGACCAACCGGCGCGTGCTGTGGCTCGGTGACAGCATCACGCAGGATGGCGCGTACGTCTCGTTCGTGGAATATTATCTCGACAAGCGTTTCCCTGGCGACAATTTCGATTTCGTCAGCATCGGGCTGTCAAGCGAGACGGTCGCTTGCCTTTCGGAGAAGGCCCATCCGTTCCCGCGTCCCTGCCTGTCCGAGCGCCTCGCGCGCGCCCTCGACCGCGTGAAACCGGCCACGGTGGTGGCCTGCTATGGCATGAACGACGGCATCTATCACCCGCAAAGTCCGGAACGCCTGCGCGCTTTTCAGGACGGCATCCACCGGCTGATCGATGCGGCGAAATCCGCGCAGGCGCAGCTCATCCTGCTGACGCCGCCGCCCTTCGATCCGTTGCCGGTGAAAACTCTGGTGCCCGCGGACGCGCCGGACTTCAGTTATCTGGCCCCGTTTGCCAATTACGATTCGGTGCTTGAGGATTGCAGCCGTTGGGAACAGAGCTTGCCGGTGGGCGACGCGCTCATGGTTGTCGATCTGCACACGGCTCTCTCCCGGTACGTCGCCCAAAAGCGGGGGGCCCAGCCGAATTTCAGTTTCGTTACCGATGGCATCCATCCATCCGCCGCCGGACATTTGCTCATGGCGCAGACCATCCTCCGGTCAATCGGAATCGAAACCGGCGGTAACGATCTGGAAGCGGAATTGGCCCGCATGCAAGCCGATCCCTTGTTTGCGCTGGTCCGCGAGCGCCGTGAGAAGCGCTCCGCCGGATGGCTGCAATTCGTCGGCTACACGCGCGACCGAACGGTGAAATCCGATTCGGTGGTGGAAATCGAGAAGGCCGCGGCCGAATCGCAGGCGAAGATCGACGCCATGCGCCGGTCCCAATAGTTATAGGAGTCAAAATGCAGAAACGCAAACTGGGAAGCAGCGACCTGGAAGTATCGGCCATCGGGCTCGGCTGCATGGGAATGAGCTTCTCTTACGGTCCGCCCAAGGACACGAAGGAGATGATCGCTCTTCTCCGGGCAGCCGTCGAACGTGGCGTCACCTTCTTCGATACAGCCGAGGTGTACGGCCCGTTCATCAACGAGGAACTCGTGGGCGAAGCCCTCGCTCCCTTCCGCCGGCAGGTGGCGATCGCCACCAAGTTCGGGTTCAAACTCGATCCGAACACAGGCCAACAAGGCGGGCTGGACAGCCGGCCGGACCATATCAAGCAGGTGGCCGAGGGATCGCTGAAGCGGCTCCGAATCGATGCCATCGATCTGTTCTATCAGCACCGGGTTGACCCGGACGTGCCGATCGAAGACGTGGCGGGAGCGGTGAAGGACCTGATTCGGGAGGGCAAGGTCAAGCACTTCGGCCTTTCCGAAGCGGCGGCGGGGACGATTCGGCGCGCCCACGCGGTCCAGTGCGTCACCGCGGTCCAGAGCGAATACTCGTTGTGGACCAGGACCCCGGAGAAGGAAGTGATGCCAACTCTGGAGGAACTCGGAATCGGCTTTGTCCCGTACAGCCCCCTGGGCAGGGGGTTCCTGACGGGAAAGATCGACGAAAACACTACCTTCGGCGGTTCGGATTTCCGCAACATCCTTCCTCGTTTTACGCCGGAGGCGCGAAAGGCGAATCAGGCCCTGGTCAATCTGCTCGGGAAAATCGGAGAGCGAAAGGCCGCAACGCCCGCTCAGATCGCGCTCGCCTGGCTGCTCGCGCGGAAGCCGTGGATCGTTCCAATCCCAGGCACCACGAAGTTAGCGCGCCTGGAGGAGAACATCGGAGCGGCGGCAATCGAACTCAACGCGAATGACCTTCGGGAGATCGATAGCGCCGCCTCCACAATCGCGGTGCAAGGGGCCCGGTACCCGGAGAACCTGGAGAGGATGACCGGCCGTTGAACCGGCCCTGCGGCCGCTTAAAATGCGAACCGCAGCATCAGGTTGATTTCCCGCTCGTCCGCCGAGCCGCGCACATAGTTGCCGCCGAGAGTGCTGATAATCTGACCGACGGCGCCGGGCGAACTGATATTCGAGGATGGAAGACCGAAGTGCGGATGATTCAGCGCGTCGTTGGCGATGGCGTCGAACTCGAACGGGATGGCCGGCAGAATTGGCATGGCGCGTCTCGCCTTGCCGGATCTTGCGCCTATGGGGTGTAAGCTCGGGAGATAGATCGAAATGAAAATCAATTCAAAGGATTTCCGGGTGCGGCCCGGAGAAAAGGTCCAACTCAGAGCGTGGCCGACGAGTGTGAAGCCCTTTTTCGAGTCAAAGAAGGACTATCGAACACTCCTGTCCGAACACGTCGCCGAGTTGAGCTCGTTGCAACGCCTTCACTACGCATCCAACCGTTATGCGTTGTTGCTGGTCTTTCAGGGGATGGACGCCGGCGGCAAGGACGGCGCCATTCGGCACGTAATGTCCGGAGTCAACCCACAAGGGTGCCAAGTCTCCAGTTTCAAGCAGCCGAGCGCCGAAGAGTTGGAACATGACTTTCTCTGGCGCACGACGCGCCGGCTGCCCGAGCGCGGTCAGATCGGCATATTCAATCGTTCCTATTACGAAGAGGTGCTGGTTGTTCGGGTACACCCGAAGATCCTCCGCAGCCAGGGGCTTTCGGAAGACTTACGCGACGAGAGAACCCTGTGGGAGGACCGGTACCACTCCATCCGTGACCTGGAAAGCCACCTTTATCGCAACGGAACGCGAATCGTCAAGATATTCCTTCACCTCTCAAAGGAAGAACAGCGCAAGCGATTTCTCGAGCGCATTGACGAGCCGGACAAGAACTGGAAGTTCAGTCTTGCGGACATTCACGAGAGGAAATACTGGAAGCAGTATATGGAGGCATATGAGGCATGCCTGAAGGCGACCGGCACGCATCATGCGCCCTGGTATGTCGTTTCCGCCGACGATAAGGAGAACGCCCGCCTGGTTGTTTCTCAAATTGTTCTCGATGCGCTTAGGGAACTGAAGATGGCCTATCCCAAGACCACTGCGAAACGCCGGCTGGAATTGAAATCCATCCGCAAGCTGTTGATGAAGGAGCGATAACGGCTAGCCGCTCAAATACCACGGGATATTGACCACCGTAATCCGCCGTTCGCTCTTGGATAGGATTAGCGCCCGCAATACCTCAGCCCGGTTATTATGCAACAGAGCGTAGTACCACCTGCTCTCGACTAACTCGGCTAGTAACACGGCGATTTGCCTGTCAGGGTTGGCCTTCTCAAGCTCAAGCGCGTAATCGACAATCGGTCCGATCACAAAGCGGAATCGGGATCTCAGGATTACCAGTTCCGGCGCCGGCGCTCCAGCCTCTCGCGCCGGAGTCTCCACAAGCTCATGCCACCGGCCGGCAAAACCATCCGTGTCTTCCTCGCAATCCACGTGTACCACCTTGATTTCCGGTGAGAGCGTCCAGGCAAACCGCAGCGCTTTGTTCGAGACCTTGCTCCATCGTTCGATGGGCAGCATCACCAGGAGTGGTTTGAGATTTCTTGCATTCGCGGGCGTATCGTCTTTCGTCTCTTCGGTCACCCGATCGTAATGCCTCTTGACGATCCGCATCGTCAGCATCAATCCCGGAATCAATAGCAGGGTGAGCCATGCGCCCTCCGTGAATTTCGCGACCAGCACCACAAGCACGGTGAGTCCCGTGGCAACCGCCCCCAGCGCATTCAGCGCCATGCTCTTCCCTGATCCCGCTGCGCCGGCCTTCTTCCAATGCATCACCATCCCAGCCTGCGACAGTGTGAAGGCCAGAAAGGCGCCCACCGCATACAGCGGAATTAACCGGTCAGTCACGCCGCCGAATACAATCAGCAGCGCGCCGGCCAGCACGGCTAACGCATAAATCCCTTCCACGAATACCAGCCGCCGGCCACGCAATGCTAGGCCATGTGGCAGGAAGCCGTTCTGCGCGATGGCCCTCGATAACCTGGGAAAATCCGCAAATGCCGTATTCGCCGAGAGCGACAGCACAACCAGGATCGATGCAATACTCACCCAGTAAAAAAGACCCCTGCCGGCCACCGCCCCGAGTAACTGCGAGAGCACGCTCTGATACCCGGCTTGTCCCGGCGCAGTCGCTGCGATTCCGTAGGCCTTTGCCAGAATCGCGATGCCGGCCAGCATCAGGATCAGAATCCCGATTACAATCGTCAAGGTCAGGCGCGCGTACTTGTCCGGCGGTTCCTTGAAAGCCATCACCCCATTGCTCACTGCCTCCACCCCAGTCATAGCCGTGCAACCGCTGGCGAAAGCGCGTAGCAGCAGCCAGATGCCGATCGCCTCCGTGCCATGGAGCGGCTGGGGCGGTGGGATGACCGCCACCGGATGTCCACCCGCGGCCAGTGTCTTTGCCAATCCAACGGCAATGGCGCCCAGCAGACAGACAATGAAAAGATACGTCGGGATCAGGAACACTCCGCCCGTCTCCCGCACGCCTCTCAAGTTGACGCCGGTTACCAGAAGCAGAATCCCCAAACACATCGACAGAGTGTAGTGCTCCAACGACGGTACTGCCGAGATCAGCGCTCCGACACCCGCCGATATTCCGACCGCCGCGGTGAGCACGTAGTCCACCATCAGCGATGCCGCCGCCAGCAATCCCGCCCAGACCCCCAGGTTCTCGCTCGCCACCGTGTACGAGCCTCCGCCCTGCGGGTACGCCGTTATGGTCTGCCGGTAGGAGAAATAAACGATGCTGAGCAGAATGATGATGCTGACGCTGATCGGGACAATGTAGGCCACCCCGGCCAAGCCGAGCGGTATAAGGAGTGTCAGAGCGGCTTCAGGGCCGTATGCGGCCGAACTCAGCGCATCCAATCCGAAGATCGGGATGCCCTTGACCGGACCAATCCGCTCGGCCTTCTCTTCTTCCGTGGCGAGCGGCCGGCCGAGCAGCAAATCGACGAGCGACATGGACACATCCACTGTACCGCCGCGGCCCACCGGAATGCGCGCCAATCCGCGCCCGCTTTGTGCGCAACGGCACTAAGCCACCCCTCCGTTACGCTCCCTATCGTCTTGCCTTAGCTCTTGCCGTCTAAGTCCTCATAAGCGTGGGATACGGCGTCTGCTTGCTCTCTGTAAACTCTTGCCTTTCCGTACGGCAGGAACTTCGCATATCGGGAATGTGTCTTAGCGAGCGTATGGGCGTGCTTGATCGGACAAAAGTGCTGCTCGGTTCGAGCCGCCACTTCCGTGATCATCGCGAGCAATCCGTTGGCATAGGAACAATAGATACAACCGACCTTCTCGATGGTGTTCAGATACGCCAGTTTCCCCCGGTCGAAGATCAGGTAGTCTTTCCTCCGAACCTTAGGAATCCCGTAGATAGGAAAACATACAAACTGATATAGGGCCACCGAAAGATCCAGCAGGACGAAGGGAACCGCGCACGCGTAAATCAGCGGCGACGACAAGATGACCAGCAACCGGGTACTTCGGAGATGCTTCCAACTGGATATCTTGTGCAGGCGGTGTTCGATCAGGGTTTCCAACGAAAACGATGAAGGGTTCTCATCGCTGCAAGGCTTGTCGTCGATTACCCGCCTGTTCCGCTGCTTCTTCATAGTGTCCGTGTTTGCACGAGCAGGGCCAAACGACGACACGCGGCGTGCAGCCTCTGAACCACGGAGCGACGGCAAAGCTCGCACCCCGACGTGCAGCTTCTGCACCGCCTCAGTTCGTAAGATGCGCTGGAAAGGACGGAAGCCCCGCCCCGTTGTGAGCGAGCCACGCCACAGGATGGCTGCGGACGTCGCCATTGCGTTCTGTAATGTCCGCCCAGTTGGGGTCCGCTGTAAGCTTGAGAAACACGCCGGGGGTGCCCTGATATGTGCCCTCGGCCAGCACAACTTCGTCGCCTTCGCGGAATGCGGTCCCAGTTCCAGGCGCAGGGTTCGCCGTTGTGGAACCTGGAATCGAAGTAGGCGCGTCCGGCAGCTTGTTCATGGCATCTCCGTCGGTACTGGTTGAGTTCGGAACGCCGCTAGCAGGGTCATGAAGACTACGGTGCAGGCGAAGCCCATCAAGACAAAGACTTTCACGATCAGAAACAGTGGGCTGAACATTACGAATGTCGCGGCAAAACCAGCCGCCCAGTAGTATTCCTTCGACCAAACCGCGCGTTGCACGAAGATGATCGCCGCCATACAAATCACGAACCCCGCAAGCGGTCCATAACTCGCAGTTAGATACGAAAAGACCGCGGCGGTCGGCAGGATCGGAAGTAAAGCCCACTTGCTGACTCTCGCAACCGCTTGTAGCATCCTTTGTCCCTTCTTTCTTCTTGACAGATGACTTAGCTGCTTGGCCACTGCACGGCTGTGGCCATCGGCCGGCTCCGCCTACGGCCACTGGAGTGCCTGTTCGTGAGCGCGGGACGTTCCCGCCGAGGCCTGCATCGCGCCGAAACGAAGCGCCGCAGACGATAACAACTTAGACCAAAGGATAAAACCAAAGAAATGAAGCTACTCAAAGCAGCCATGACGGTATTCTGTATGTCCCTCGTGGGCGCGGCCCTCGTGCCGGGAGCCAAGGCGGACGATTGGAATAAGAAGACGGTAGTCACGTTCAGCGGTCCCGTGGAGATTCCAGGGGTTCACCTCAAGGGTTGGGGCGTATTGCCCGCCGGTACCTACGTCTTTAGAATTCTGGATTCGCAGAGCGACCGCCACATCGTCCAGATCTTCAGCCAGGACGAAAAGACCATTTACGCCACGATTCTGGCCATTCCGAACTTCCGGCTGAAGGCCACTAACAAGACCGCGATCACTTTCAGAGAGAGACCCGCCGGCCAGCCCGAGGCTTTGCGCGCGTGGTTCTATCCCGGCAAGAATTGGGGCGAGGAGTTCGTTTATCCTCGGGCGAAAGCGGTCGCTCTCGCCAAGGAAGTCAACACACCCATCCTATTTGTAGCGGTCGACGTTCCTCTCGAGGTCTCCGAGCCGATCGTATCGGCGGACTCGCCTGAGGTCGTCGCGCTCAAGCAGGCTCCCATCATGGCCGTTCAGCCGACCGGCGAAGAGGTGCAGCTCGCCGAGGTGGTTACGCCGCCGCCGGCGGAGACTGAAGTAGCGATGGCCGCGGTGGCGGAGACGCTCCCAACCACGGCGAGTCCGCTGCCGCTGTTTGCGCTGTTCGGGCTTCTGGCGCTGGGCGGCTTATTGGCCCTCCGCGTGGCTGAAAAGCGCATGTCGTAAGGGTCTCTCGATGCGTCACGCGGCGCGCAGCTCCCAAGCGCGCCGCGCCAGACGGAGCCGGGAGAAGAGAAGGTAACGGCATGTGGCGGATCGTCATTTCGCTTCTGCTCCTGACCCGCTTCGCGCCCGCCGCACAACCTGCTGCGGCAGGCAAGGGCCAGGACCCGGAGTCATACAAGATCTCAGTGGACGTTAACCTGGTGGTGCTGAATGCCACGGTTCTCGACCGTCAGGGCCGCTTTGTCTCCGACTTGGGCGAGGGCGATTTTGCGGTCTACGAAGACGGCGTCCGGCAATCCATCAGGCTCTTCCAGCACGAAGACATCCCAGTGACTGTCGGACTGGTTGTCGATCACAGTGGAAGCATGTTACCCAAGCTCACCGAGGTGGTCACTGCCGCCCGAACGTTTGTACGGTCGAGCAACCTGGAAGACAGGATGTTCGTCGTCAACTTCAATGAGTATGTGACGATCGGCCTGCCCGGCGGACAGGGCTTCACCAATCGTCCCGATGAACTCGAATCCGCCATCTTGCGGGCGCCCGCCACCGGCCAGACCGCGCTCTACGACGCCGTCGCGGCGGCGCTGGTGCAACTGCGGACAAGCGCGCAGGAAAAGAAAGTACTGATCGTGATCAGCGATGGCGGCGACAACGCCAGCGCGCACAGCCTGTCCGAGGTTTTGAAGATCGCCGAAGAATCGAGCGCCGTCATATACGCCATTGGCATCTTCGAGCAGGAGGATGCGGACCAGAACCCGGACGTGCTCGGCCGTCTTGCCCGCGCCACTGGGGGCGAAGCCTACTTCCCCGGCCATCTCAATGAGGTTGTGTCGATTTGCCAGCGCATCGCGCGCGATATTCGCAATCGGTACACCATCGGATACACCCCCGCAAGCGCCGCGAAGCCGGGCGTCTACCGCGCCATTCGAGTGGTAGCCGGCGGGAAGGCCTATGGCAAGCTCGCTGTGCGCGCGCGCTCCGGCTACATCGCCGGCGGGGACCGGCGTTCGGCCCCGCGCGAGACCGCCAAGTGAGCATTGCGATTCGGAAAGCCGCCTTGCAGTCCGCTCTTCGCTGGGGCCAATGGGCGCTTGCAGCAGCCGCCGCACTCATGCTGGGATATTGCGGATTGGTCCTGGCTGACGGCTGGCTCTTCCAGCAAAGGGAGCGCCGCCAGCTCGAACAGGCGAGTCGCATATCGCCTCCGGCTTCGAATCACCCGCCAACTGTCGCGGCCGGCGCGTTGGTCGGCCGCATTGAGATTCCCCGTCTCGGTCTCTCGGTGATCGTCGCCGAAGGCGTGGACGCGCTCACATTGCGACGCGCGGTCGGTCATATTCCCGGTTCTGCGATGCCAGGACAGCCGGGCAACGTTGGCCTCGCCGGGCATCGCGACACGTATTTCAGGCCCTTGCGAAACATCCGGCGCGACGACGTCATTTCGCTCACCACGCCGCTCGGTGAGTACCGCTATCGCGTCGTGTCGACCAGGATTGTGAGTCCTTCCGGCGTAGCAGTGTTGGATCCCAGTGTAAGTGAGGTCCTGACTCTAGTCACCTGTTATCCGTTTTACTATATCGGTCCCGCGCCCGGCAGGTTCATTGTCCGGGCCGAACGCATACTTTGAGCGCGCCTCGCCGTTCACGAATCCGAAGCCGTAGCCTTCTCTTCTTCGCGCTGCGCGGCGATCCGGTTCTGCAGCGTCCGCAGGCTGATCCCCAACATCTCGGCAGCCTGTTTCCGATTACCCCTCACGTGTTCGAGAGTGAGTTTGATGTAAGCCTCCTCGAGTTGCATCAGCGGCTGACCAGGCTGGAGGATTACAGGACCTTCATAGCCGGATGACGGCCGTGCGTATGGCCCCGGGCTTGCGCCGATCCCAGGCGAAGGAAGGTTCGCCAACCGGATCGCGCCCTCGCCCGCTACAATGGCCGCTCGCTCCAGAACGTTGCGCAACTCCCGCACATTGCCGGGCCAGTCATACCGGTGCAGAACCTCCTGCACGTCTGAATCGACACCCGTAACCCGCGTGCCGTGCTTCCTGTTCATGTTCTGCAGCATGACCTCGGCGATCGCGGGGATGTCTTCCTTGTGTTCCCGCAGCGGTGGCAGCATGATCTGGAAGACGCTCAACCGGTAGTAAAGCTCTTCGCGCAGATGCGTCGCCAGGTCCTGACTGGTCGCTGCAAGCACGCGCGCGTCCACCGGGATCTCCCTTTTTCCGCCCAGCCGCCGCACTCGCAAATCCTCAAGTACGCGCAGCAGCTTTGGCTGTGTGGATGCCGGCATCTCGCCGATCTCGTCCAGGAATAGAGTGCCCCCCTCAGCCTGCTCGAAACAGCCGGCCGAGCGCTCCATGGCTCCCGTGAACGCGCCTTTCTCATGGCCGAATAACTCGCTCTCAACCAGAGTCTCGGGCAAGGCGGCGGCATTGATCGCAACGAAAGGGGCATCTGCGCGGGGGCTGCACCTATGGATCTCCCGTGCGACTAACTCCTTCCCCGTGCCACTCTCTCCACGGATCAGCACCGGCGCCGACGTGGGCGCCACCTGCCGGATCAGCGAGAAGATCTGCTGCATCGCCGCCGAGGTTCCCACCAGGTTTCCCAGCACGCCGCGAATGCTCAGGTCGCGCCGCAGCTCATCGGTTTTCCGCAGACTTCTGTTGTGGAGAATCGCGCGCTCCACCAGAATCCTGAAGGCGCGTGGTTCCACCGGCTTCTCCAGAAACCAGAACGCCTTGAGGTCATGGACGGCGGACAGCGCCTTTTCCATACTGCCAAAACCAGTCAGCGCGATTGCCGGAGTGAGGTCGCCGCGTTCCTGCAGGCGCCGCAGCAGCTCGAAGCCGTCCATGCGCGGCATGATCAAGTCCGTAACCACGACGTCCGCCTTGAAGTTGGCGAGACATTCCAGCGCTTCCTGCCCGTCAGCCGCGATCCGCGTGTCGAAGTCACCTTCGGGAAGCATGCCGGCCAGAGCGGTACGCTGGCGCTCATCGTCGTCGACGATAAGGATCCGGCCCGAAACTGGCGTTAGTCTGGGCATCGCCCCCTATTCTAGCAAGCGGCTTCGGCACGGACACGCTCGCGGCGAGGTCCCATCACAGTCTGAAGCGTGGCATCTTCCGTTTCAGGTCCGGCCAGAATTCCGCTGCCAGGTTGCTGGCCAGATCGAACCCGAGCTGGAGTGACCCTTCCGTGAATCCGAGGCGCGCCGTGTCCACCCGGCCTGGATACCACAGGTCCGCGACATAAGCCGCGCCGTAAGCGCTGCCGAGACGCCAAACCGACAGCGTCTCATCTCCCTTGTCCGTGCGCGTGAGAATCGTGCCCCGGACCGCATGTCCCGTGCGTCTCCAGAACCCGCCGGCGCCGGACCGGAAATAACGCGGGTCTTCATGCAGGCTGGAATCCAGACCGAAAGCGATACTGCTATGGATGCCGGAGCACGCGGCTGTAACCCCGAACCGCTTTCCGTACGCGGAACCGCCCTGTCCCCATCCCGCCGGAGTATTGGTCTCCTGAAGAATTCCCGCGTAGGCCGCATCCCCGAGCAGTGACATCGGGCCAAGCGATTGCTTGATCTCGTAGTTGAGTTTGTCGTCCACCCCCATCGCCATGAATGGCTGAGCGAGTCCGGTCATGGGAATCGCAAGAGCTATGGCGATGAGGGGTATCGAGCGCGTGCACAAGCCGCGCTGACTCACTGGGTGAACCTATAACTGGTGATGCTGCCCCACATTCCTACTGCCTTCAGTACCCAAACGCCAACCGCAATCACAACCACAATATTCAGAATCGATTTGATGCTGCCCGCCATAGGGATGTACGCGTTGATCAGCCACAGCACGAAGCCAACCACCACCAGCACGACGACGATGTTAATCAAGGGCATATCTTTAACTCTCCTGCCAATCCCACCGGCTCAAACAACCCTCCGTCCTTGAAATAGACGGATTACCATGACGACCACCGCGATCACCAACAGAAGGTGAATTAACCCGCCGGCTGTGTATGCGGTTGCCATTCCCAACGCCCACAAAACCAACAGAATGATACAAATTGTCCAAAGCATCGTTTTGTTCCTTTCGCAATAGATAACTGCAAGTGCGGGGCCAAAGCGCGCCCAACTAACGAATGCCGGAGTAAGTGGACAAGGGCGAATGCAGAAGCTGCACTGGAACCTGCGGAAGTTGCCGCCGCCGGCAACCGCCGCGGCCCCGCCGCGCCCCGGTTCCGCTCTGACTACAGGGCGACAGTAATCGCCAGCCCTATGCCAGGGTGCCTGCGGTTGTAGAGGTAATAACCGTTGTTGTAATCGATGTATACGTCGTCCGTGGCGTACCAGTTATCCGCCCACGCCCCTGGCCAGGGATCCACAAGCATGAAAGACAACCCGCTGTATGAGAAGCGCGGATACCCCATGTACATCGCGGGGCGGCTGTGCATCCGGAACCAGTGCCGGCTCCCAAAACTGAGGTTGAAACGGGCTTGGGGAATGTAGTAACCGCCGTAGCCGCCACGTTCCGCCCAGGTGCGATGGTCGCTGTCCCAGTTCCTGTCGCCGCCCTGTTGCCAGGTGGTGTGCCTCTGCCACGCGCCCTGCGTGGCCCATCCCCGCTGTTTCTGCCACGCAATTGCCTGCCCCTGCGTCCGCTGCGGTTGCTGTTGTTGGTGAGCCTGTTCGCTGCGTTGCGCCGGCTGTTGGTGAGCCTGTTCGCTGCGTTGCGCCGGCTGCTGCCGGGCCTGCTCCGGGCGCGCCCCCTGTTTCTGAGCTTGCTGCGGCGGCCGCGCCTGCTGCTTCGGCTGTTCCTGGGCTCGCTGCTGCGGTCTGGCAGCGGGCTCCGCGCGGTGCTGTTCCTGCGGTTGTTTCTGTTGTTGCGGCGCCCGCGCCTGCGGTTGTGACGCCTTAGCTTGAGGCCGCTGTTGTTGTGCCGCTCGCGGCGCTGCTTGCTGTGGTTTGCTCTGCTGCTTCTCAGGCGCCTTGGACTGCTCTTGTTTGGCATCTCCCCGTTGCGCGTAGGCAGGCGCAACCGTTCCGAACGCCAGGAACAGGGCGCCGGTAAGGGTGGCTCGAACGTATTGCATCTTAGATGATCTCCGTAATGTCGCTATTGGATGTGCACGCGGACGGCCATGAGCCGCGAAGCCGGCGTAGCGGGCAGGCGACGCGGTACGCCATGCGGAGGTGCAAAACTTGCTGAGCGAGGTGCACATTTCGCAGCGATTCCAGGCGTTCAACGGGCCTGCAACCCCACGTTTGAGGGTGGTACAGGGCTTGGCGGCGCCGCTCTTCAATCCCTCAGCGGCTGCCTCGCCAAAAGGCCGCCGGCTTGCTAAGCATTAGTCGATTGGCGAAATACCCTTGTAGCTCTGCCCTCTACTGCAACTAACCCTTGCGGTAGAGGGCGCTTCTTGAGGACGGTCGCCGTCTGCAAAGTGCGAGTCACCGCCAACGTTGACGAGGTCAAGTGTGGAATGATGAAGAGCGATGTGGAGTTGGCTCTGAAACCTGGCACGATGGGATCCACAGCCCGAATCCTTGTCATCGAAGACAACCGCTCCGATGTCTTCCTTCTTAATCTGGCGCTGAGGAAGCAGAATCTCCTGTTTGAACTGGTCCACCTGCCCACCGGAGGCCAGGCCCTCGCATTCATCCGCCGGCAGGGGGTCTACACGGACGCGGCCGTTCCCGACCTGATCTTGGTGGACTTGCATCTGTCCCGGTATAGCGGCGAAGACATCTTGCGCGAGATCCGAAGCGCCGGCTACCTCGCCGGTGTTCCCGTGTGCGTCTGGAGTTCATCCCAGTCCCGTCGGGACGAAGCTCTGCTCAAGGACCTCGGAGTCTCCCAATTCATCACCAAACCCTCCGGTCTCGATCAATTCATGGAGATCGGCAAGGCGATTAAGGACTTGCTGCCGGACCACGGACCCGCCTGACGCGTTTCGGGTCACAGCAATTCTTAATCAGCCAACCCCTTTCCTTCCCATCACCTGCCCCAGGCGCGCTCCGGACTCGATCTTCCGTTCGTGCAATTCTGAAAGCGGTAGGATAATCGCATGATGAACCCCTCAACTCCGGTCGGTGGGCGGACCGGGGCGCCCACCGCGTTTGTGGGGCCTGTCTGCGTTCCCGCTTGGTTCATGGTTTTTCGCGGCCGCCGCACAAATGGGTTCGTTTGGTTTTCTTGTACAAGCTCAACAAGCCATGTGTTTTGTGGCTCTTAGCGGGAAATTGGGTTCGTTCGGTGAAGCATCCGGGCGTGACGTCTTATGCGCCTCGCCGCTCCTATTGGGTTCGTTCGGTAGGTGGGGCGGGCCGGGGCGCCCACCGCGTTTGTGGGCCCGTCTGCCTTCCGGTTTGGTTCTTCCGCCGGCGCCGCGACGGATAGCCTTTCGCGGGCTGCCGCACAAATGGGTTCGTTTGGTTTTTTTGTACAAGCTAAACAAGCCATGTGTTTTGTGGCTCTTAGCGGGAAATTGGGTTCGTTCGGTGAAGCGTCCGGGCGTCACGTCTCATGCGCCTCGCCGCTCCGAATGGGTTCGTTCGGTAAGTGGGGCGGACCGGGGCGCCCACCGCGTTTGTGGGCCCGTCTGCCTTCCGGTTTGGTTCTTCCGCCGGCGCCGCGACGGATAGCCTTTCGCGGGCCGCCGCACAAATGGGTTCGTTTGGTTTTTCTTGTACAAGCTCCACAAGCCCCGTGTTTTGTGGTTCATAGTGTGAAATTGGGTTCGTTCGGTGAAGCACCCGGGCGTGACGTCTGATGCGCCTCGCCGCTCGGAATTGGGTTCGTTCCGTCATTCTTGCCATGAGCGATGGCCGTAAGCTGTAAGCTGAAAGCAGATGGCGGGTAGCGGCAGAGTGGCGCTTGGCGTGCTTCTTTTCGATTCCATTTCAGCGTTGACGCCCCTTTCATCCCGGCGAGAAAGTTAATGGTGGTGTGTGGCAGAGAAGATCGGTAGTCGTCGGCCAGGCGGAGTTGCGCGCTCGCCGCGTGCGCCTGGGTCGCCCAACCTGAGGCGCCGAACAGCCCCGCGGGTGAAGGCCTCCACGGCCCCCATCGATCCCGCTTCCGCGCCGGCTGTCGGTTCGCCGGCGGCCGGGGAGCGCGACGAAGTTGGTTTCCGCCCCCTTGTCGTTGGCGTAGGAGCCTCCGCCGGCGGGTTAGAGGCATTCACCGACCTGCTCAGCCATTTGCCGGGCGATACCGGCATGGCATTCGTGCTCATTCAGCACCTCGATCCCAAGCACGAGAGCCATCTGACGGAGTTGCTTTCCAGCGTCAGCCGAATGCCGGTTTCCGAAGTGAACGGCGAAACGCACGTCGATCCCAACCATGTCTACGTGATTTCGCCCCGGCGCAATTTGACCATTGTCGATGGGGTCCTTCATGTCCCGGCACGTCCGGAAGGCGGCCGCAACATGCCGGTCGACGCCTTTCTCCGCTCCTTGGCGGTGGACCGAGGCAGCCAGGCCCTCGGCGTCGTTCTATCGGGAACCGCATCGGATGGGACGTTGGGCCTCCAGGCGATCAAGGCCGCCGGTGGCGCCACCTTCGCTCAGGAGGTGGCGACCGCGAAGTTCGCCAGTATGCCGGCCAGCGCCATGGCCGCGGGCGTCGTGGATTTTGTCCTCCCGCCGGCCGCAATCGCGCGCCATTTGGCGGCCATCGGGCGGAGGTCCCGGGTCGCGGCCGAGCTTCCGGACGCCGTGGACCATCCGGGCGATCCGGAATTGGCCAAGATACTCCGGCAGGTGCAGAGCGCCACCGGGGTGGACTTTACCTACTACAAACACAGCACCCTTGCGCGGCGCATCAAGCGGCGCATGGTCCTCCGCGGATTCGCAACCCTCGAAGACTACAGCCGGGAACTCGAGCGCAACCGCCAGGAATCGGCCGTGTTGTGCGAGAGCTGTCTGATCACCGTCACGTCGTTTTTCCGGGAGCCGGAGGTCTTTGAGGAGCTAAAGAGGAAGGTGTTCCCCACTCTGCTTGAGAACAGAGGTCGCGAAGACGCCATCCGCGTCTGGGCGCCTGGGTGCGCCACCGGCGAGGAGGCTTATTCCATCGCCATCTGCTTGACGGAATTCCTCGAAGACGCCAAAGTCAGCGTTCCGTTCGAGATTTTCGCCACCGATATCAGCGAAGCTGCGATTGAAAAGGCCCGCGCCGGCATCTACGCGCCCTCCGTATTGGCGCATGTCTCGACCCAGCGCATGGAGCGCTTCTTCACCCGGTCCGAACGCGGGTATCGGGTCGCCAAGAGCATTCGCGACGTATGCGTTTTCGCACGGCACAATGTCGGTCAGGACCCGCCTTTCTCCAAGCTCGACCTCATCAGTTGCTGTAACGTGCTCATCTACCTTGGAGCTGTGTTGCAACACAAGGTATTGTCGATCCTCCGCTACGCCCTGAAGCCCACCGGCTTTCTGGTACTCGGTCCGTCCGAGGGCGTCGGCCCGCTTTCCGAATGGTTCCATCAAGTGGATAGTATTCACAAGATCTACCGCATGCAGCCGGCCACCGGCACGCCCCCGCCGCGCCTGAGCGAGGGCCGGCACGCCGGAGGGCATGTGGATCTCCCGCGGAGAATCGCCGGCAGCCGTGCGGAGACGGACGTGCTTCGGGAAGCCGACCGGCTGGTGTTGGCCGAACATGGTCCCCCCGGCGCCATCGTCGACAGTGACATGAACATCGTCCAGGTCCGGGGCCGCACCGCTCCGTACCTGGAGATCTCGCCGGGCGAGCCGACCCGGAATCTTCTCAGAATGGCGCGCGAAGGCTTGATCGCGGGCCTGGGTAAGGCGTTGCAAACCGCCCGCCAAACCAACGCCGCGGCCAACGCGGACGGCTTCCGGATCGATGATGGGGGCCGGCTGACAAACGTCACAATCAAAGTAACTCCATTCCGGGAAACGTCCTCTTCCAGGGAGCGCTATTTCCTGGTCCTCTTCGAGGATGCCGAACCGGATTCCGCCCCGAAGGCGAGGCGCAAACCCGCCGACCGGGACAACGCGGGAAGCGCCCGGCTGCGGCGCGAGTTGGTGGCGACTAAGGAGTATCTGCAATCCATCGTCGAGGATCATGCGGCCACCCTGGAAGAGCTTAGGGCGTCCAACGAAGAGGCGCAGGCGGGCAATGAGGAGTTGGAGACCGCGCAGGAAGAGCTGGAATCGGCCAACGAAGAATTGAACACGCTGAACGAAGAGCTGAAAACCAGCAACGTGGAATTCATCAAGGTCAACCGGGACCTGGCCAATCTCCTGGAGAGCCTCAGCATTCCCCTTGTCATGGTTGGCCGCGATCTCCGCATCCGCCGCTTTACGCGCGCCATGGAGCCCATGTTGAACCTGATCGCCTCCGATGTCGGACGGTCCATCACCGACCTGCGGCCTCAAATGGAACTGCCCGGACTGCGGCAGTTGCTGCTCGATGCGATGGAGGGCGGCAACCGGCTTCCGCGCGATGTCCGCGATTCCCACGGCCGCTGGTATTCGCTGCGCGTCCTGCCGACCGCGGGCCCGGATGGCAAGAACGACGGCGCCGTGCTCATGTTGATCGATATCGATGCCGCGAAACGCGGTCTCGACTTCGCCGAGGCCATCGTGGAAACCGTGCGCGAGCCCCTCGTGATTTTGGATCAGAACCTCCAGGTCCTCCAAGCCAACAAGACGTTTTACGAAACGTTTCGCGCCTCACCGGCGGAGACGGAAGGCCGGCTGATCTACGACCTCGGAAACGAACAATGGAATATTCCGCGCCTTCGCGAGTTGCTCGAAAACATTCTCCCCGCGCACGCCACTTTCCGCGACTTTGAGGTGACCCACGAATTTGAGCACGTCGGACGAAAGGTGATGCTGCTCAACGCCAGCGAGGTCTTCAATCCGAATGCCCAGGCGCGGACCATCCTCCTGGCCATTGAGGATGTTACGGAGCGAAGGCAGGCTGAGGAAGCGCTCCAGACAACCAATGCCGAGCTGCAGAATTTCGCCTACGCTCTTACCCACGATTTGCAGGAGCCTCTGCGGATGGTCGTGAACTTTACCGAGCTTCTGGGGCGTCAGTATGCGGGGCAATTGGGCGAAGAAGCCGACCAGTTCATCTCCTATTCCGTCGAGGGGGCCTTGCGGATACAGGCCCTGCTGAAAGCCCTCCTTGCCTATTGGGAGGTCAACGGCCGGGAACACGACCGCTCCGCCTCGGTCGATTGCGGCGCCGTTCTCGCCAAAGCGCTGTTGAATCTGGAGTCCGCCATCGCGGAGAGCGGCGCTACCGTTACTTCCGATCCGTTGCCGGCGGTCATGGCCGAAGAGGTGATCATGACGCAGCTTTTCCAAAACCTCATTTCCAATTCCATCAAGTACAAGGGCGACGAAGCGCCGAAGATTCATGTGTCGGCGGAGAGAAGCGCGGGAGGGTGGCTGTTTGCCGTGCGGGATAACGGAATGGGCATCGATCCGCGGGACGCCGAACGGGTCTTCGGCATGTTCCGGCGCTTGCATGGGAATGAAATTCCCGGCACCGGCATCGGTCTCGCGCTTTGCAAGAAGATTGTCGAGCGCAAGGGTGGACGGATCTGGGTAGAATCGGAACCGGGAGCCGGCGCTACGTTCAAGTTCACGATTCCCGCGCCAGGGCCTAAATGACGCCGCTGGAGCAAGACCGCGAGGAGTTCGAAGAGTTCATCTCGATGGTGGCTCACAACCTCCGTGAGCCTCTGCGTGACGTCGCCTCCTTCAGTCAACTATTGGCCGAGACTTACGCCGGCCGCCTGGACCCTGAGGCCGGCGAGTTCCTCGAACGCATCCGGGAGGGGGCAGCTCGAATGCAGTCACTGCTCGCCGATGTGGTGGACTATTGGGCCACGGGCGCCGGCGAGCCGCGGTTCTCCCGGACGAACATGGAGGCGGTCCTCTGCCAGGCGCTTCTTAGTGCGGACAAGCAGATCGTGGAACGCAGCGCCACGGTCACTCATGGTCCTTTGCCATCCGTCATGGGAGATTTCGAAATACTGACCAAGGTCTTGCGCCATCTGATTCGAAATGCCATCGAATACTGCGATGCGCCTTCTCCGCATGTTGACGTCTCATGCAGGCAGGTGGAATCCGATTGGGTATTCTCCGTGCAAGACAACGGCCCCGGCATTGACCCTGCTTTCCAGGAACGGGTCTTCGGGCCATTTAAGCGCCTGCACGGAAGGGAACATCCCGGGAACGGACTGGGACTCGCATTCTGCGAGAGAGCCATCGAATGGCATGGCGGCCGAATGTCCCTGGAATCGGCCCCCGGAGCGGGATCGACATTCTATTTCAGCCTGCCGGCCGCCGATTGATCGTGGAACGGTCACGCGACCGACGGCTCCGGCTCCGGCACGGGACACGTGAGCTCCTGGACGTGCCCGACGGCCTCCGCCAGGCTGGTGGACAAGCGATCGGGCTGGGTACGTTCGAAGCGCGCCTTGGCCTTCGTCGTGTCGCCGCTGAATCCCCAGATGCAAACTGCGATCTTGAGTTTTGGAAACCGATCCCGGATCTGCTTGCACATGGCGCGCGCCGGAGCGAACGCGTAAGGAGGTAGCGCCGAGATGCAGACTACGTCGGTCCGCCCGGCTTCAATCAGCGCGAGCCACTCGTTTGGAGAAGACGCGTCGACCGGGAAGGACAGAGTCGCGAACCCCTTGCGCTCCAGGATCTGAGCCAGCATTGCGGCCGTGACTTCATCGGCCCGATCGTGCGCCGGAAGACAGAGGATCCTGGCGTTGGGGCGCTCCGCGGCGTCCGGCGGCGGGTCTTCCGGGGAAATGTCCGCCATCGGATACTCGGAGAACTCGACGATCATTTCGTTGATGCTGAGAAAGAGAAACTCCTCCCTCGCGGAATCGATTGCCCCTTTGTGCCGGTCCTGCTCGGCCATGCTAAGCGCCGGGATCAGCACCGAGTCGTACAGCTCCATCAGGGACTTGCCTTTCAGGATTTGGCCGACGATGTTCTGCGCCTCCAGTTGATCCATCGCCAGCAACCGCTGGTAGATCTGGGCTTCGGCCGCCAGAACAGGTTCGTCTCCCAGGAGGATGTGCAGAAAGGAAAGTTGAGGGACGTGGCTCCCCAGAACCACCACGCAGACCGTCAGCGGCGTAGCCAGGATCAGTCCCGCCGGTCCCCATAGCACCGTCCAAAACACGGCGCTTACCAGCAGCGCCAGAGCGGAGATTCCCACATGCGCGCCATAGAGCCAGGGTTCCAAGAAGTTGGCGACGATCAGTTCGAGGCCCGCAACCAGCAGGAGCACCAGCAGAGGCCGTAGCCACCCATCGAAAGCGGCCAAGGAAAGCGCAATCGGCAGAATCGCCGCAACGGACGTTCCCACGTACGGCACAATCCTCAGGATTCCGGCGACCGCTCCCCACAGCGCTGGATTGGGTACGCCAATCCAGTAGAGACCGAATCCAAACAGCGCTCCGAAACCCGCGTTGACCAGGAACTGCGCCAGCATGTAGCGGCTGACGCGGCCCGACGCGTCGTCCAGCGCCTGAGTCGAACGGTTCAACCGGCCGACCCCGGCCAGCAGCAGAAGACGATTTCTGAGGTCTTCTCGCTTCAACAGCATGAAGACTGTAAAAATGACGACAATTCCCGCCTGTCCGAGAGGCGCCAGAATGGGCGGGCCCAGATCGCGAAGTTCCGCCCAACCGCTCGCCGGTGGCGGCGCCACACTGACTGGGATTGGAGTTGCGGGCGCATTCGGCAGCTTCCGGCTCTGCCCGCGTTGAGAGGAGGCTGGGACGGCCGGCGCGGCCGTGAGTTCCCGCACGACATCCTGCACACTCTTGGAGGCGTGGCCAAGTTGCCCTGTCACGGGCATGTGAAACGCCGCAATCTTGGCCTGGATGTTCTCGCTATACAAGGGGAGCTGATTGGCGACATCCACCAACTGGTCCGCAATGACCCAGCCGATGCCGCCAGCCAGCGCGATTGAGAACAGAACCGTAACGAAAACGGAAGCGATCCGCCCGATGCGCAGCTTCTCGATCCGGGCTACCACCGGAGTCAAGATGAACGTCACGGTGAGAGCGAATGCGAAGGGGATTAGAATCTCGCGCGCAAAATATAGGGCGGCGACGGTCCCGAACAGGACAATGGCCCCTGCGCCGCCCCGGAGCCTGGAATGCGCGGCGATCTCTGCTGCCGGCAGATCGTGTTTCAGGTGCATGTGCATTCGCCGCGCCGAACGGAACACCCGCCACGCATTATGACGGATCTTTTCCGCGCGTAGCCTGGACCCCCTTCAGAAGCGCCAGGCCTAAGAGCACAATCGCGCCCACCGCGATCCAATGCCCGGCGACATGCAGGATCACAGCGCCATAGATCAGGCCGCCAATCACGATCAAGAAGCCGAGAATGTAAATTCCAAATGACACAAAATTCCCCTTCCCGGCCGCTAACGGAACATGCCAAGCGTGTAGACCAGGAGCACCACCACCAAGATGGTTCCTATCCCCACGCCCGCGCCTCCGCCATAGCCCCAACGGCTGTGGCCGTAGTATCCGCCGCCGGCGCCCAAAAGCAACAACAGGAGTATCAGTAGTATCAGCATCGTCGATCCGCCTTTCCTCTATTTCTCGAAGACTCTTTCAATCTGGCCTAACTTCTTTTGGATCTTGCCGCCGAGCTTTTCGGCTGTGCCTTCAGCCTCAAGGTCCGGGTTATTGACGGCTCGGCCCGCCGCTTCCTTGACCGCGCCCTTCACCTGGTGAATGGCGCCATTGATCCGATCGTTCGTACTGGGGTTCGTCATTTTCGCTTTCTCCTTGTTGTTAAGTGCCGTCACTCAGACGAGGTCGCCTTCTGGTTCTTGACTTGCAACTCGTTCACAACCTGCTGAACGTTGGGAACCGCAGCCGCGACGCCCTCGGCCGCTTGGCGCTTGGATTGCGAGTCGACTTGGCCGGTCAGCGTCACGACGTGGTTCTTGACCGCGAACTCCACGCCATCGCGCAGCTTGCTTTGGATGAGCGCAGCATCCAGGTTCTGCTCGATGCCTTTGTCCAGGTCCGAATTCATCGTCCTGGCGTCGCTTTCGTCTCCCACCGGGATGACCGCAATCTGATCCGACACAACTTGCGCGCCCGCGGCGGATCTTGCGATATTCTCCGCTTGCGTCTTGTCGGCGTCGGCTGCGACGTGTCCGTCCAGAGTCACAACGCCCTTGTCACGATCCTGATGGACGGAGACATTCTTCAGGCCGGCCTGATCGAGCGCCTTGCGGACATCGCCAGAGACGTCGGGCGTCTTTACGGTGTGCGAACACCCCGCCAAAAGTCCGGCGGCGACTATGGCCAGCAACGCCGGGAACTTGGTAATCGTAGTTGTATTCAAAATGGTTGTACCTCGGTTCAGCGTCACAAAGGCACGTTGGGGGCCGCGCCGCCGCAGTGCGCCATGGCAGAGGCGCCGGCTCGTTACCCTGCATGGAAGTGCAGGTCTTGCCGTTGGACCCGCAAGTTCTGCGCGTCCGGAAGCCTGCCGCGCCGGAACGCCGCGTAAGCTCTTGTCCCATCTCCGCGGCCACCCGCGTGCACTGCGAAAGTCGTTCGCGTCTTGTACATTGAATAGGAGAGTGTGCGATGGTTTCGAAACGTTTGATCGGGCTGATTTTTGCGGGCGCGCTGGCCTTCAGTTGCGCGGCTGCCGATGTCGTGGTGCGCATTGCGCCGCCGCGTGTCTTAGTCGAGAGGCGCCCACCGCCGCCCAGCCGTAACCATGTCTGGATTTCCGGCTATCAGCGCTGGGACGGCAATGCTTACGTCTGGAGCGCGGGACGGTGGGAACAGCCTCCACGGCCGGGACAGCGCTGGGTCGCGCATCGCTGGGTCCACCAAAGGGACGGCTGGGTGATGGTCGAGGGGCACTGGCGGTAGGCCCGCGTTGCTGTAACGATGATCAGGACTGCATTTTCGGTAATGCTGCTCTGTCAGGCGGCCGCTTATGCGCAACCGCGGCCGCAACCGCCATGCGGAATGGAACCCGTTCCAGCTTATCCCAATCTGGACAGTTCCCCTGTAGTGAAGTCCTGGAGCGAGTCGGAGGTCGGGCGCGACTGGAAACCACCGGCGTGCACCGGTTGGGCCGCTCCCGGCTTCTCTTCGCTGATCACCACCGCCGCGCGATTTCGCTATACCGGGGGAGCCGATGGCTTGCTGCGCCGCGTCGGGTCCATTTCAGGTCTAGCGGGCATGCGCTATTGGTCGGTGACACACAAACAGTGGCAGACATTGATCGTGAGCGCCTATGCATTGACTGACCCGCAGCCAGATCACCGCCGCCAGGATTTCACGCCCAGTGAGATGACGCAGGGCAAGTTACTCTACCTGGAACAAACCGATAATCTCTCAGGCGCGTCCACCTACCGAATGCGCATTGCGGAAGCAACCGAGGACCGGCTGGTCTTCGAAGTCGAGAATGTCGCCCCCATCCGCTATCTGTTCTTGACGCTCTTCGATCCGGGTGAGATGCAGTGGATTTACTTTCTGGATCGCGAATCGGAGGACGTCTGGCGTTACTACGGCATTGTGCGCACCGGACGGAATGCGAGCCGGCTGGCCACGGAGCATGAATCGTCCTCCATCAACCGGGCCGTCGCGTTCTATCGCGTTCTGGCCGGAATTCCCACGGACCAGGATCCCCCAGCGGCGCGATGATAGAAGCAAGCAATGACGCCATCGCCTTCCGCTAAGGACGATACGCCCTCAACCGGACTCACGGGCGATGAGGCCCAACGCCGGCTTGAGAAGTTTGGCCCAAACACGGTGCCCGACGCGGCTCTCGATCCTTTGCGCAGGGCGCTGACCAAGTTCTGGGCGCCGGTTCCGTGGATGCTCGAGGCGGCCATCGTGCTGGAGGCCGTCCTTGGCAAGTGGGTCGAGGCTGCCATCATCATGGCCCTCCTGGCCTTCAACGCCGCTCTCGGGTTCCTCCAGGAAGGGCGCGCTCAGGCGACTCTCGCCGCACTGAAGTCGCGCCTTGCGCTGAACGCATCGGTCCGTCGCGATGGCGTTTGGGCCGTCGTGCCCGCCGCGGGGCTTGTGCCTGGCGACCTGGTGAAGCTATCGGTGGGCGCCGTGGTTGCCGCCGACGTGCGGTTGACCGAAGGCGGGATCTTGCTTGACCAGTCCATGCTTACGGGCGAATCCGTGCCCATCGAAGCCGGGCCAGGCGTTGAAACGTATGCGGGAGCGCTGGTGCGGCGCGGCGAGGCGGTCGCCGAAGTTACCGCGACCGGAACGCGAACGAAGTTCGGGCGCACGGCGGAATTGGTTCGCACAGCGCACGTCGAAAGCTCCCAGCAGAAGGCCGTTTTGCGCGTGGTGCGAAATCTGGCCATGTTCAATGGCGTCCTCATCGTGCTGCTGGTCGGGTACGCGGACGTTCTCAAGCTGCCGCTGGATGAGATTGTTCCCCTGGTGCTCACGGCGGTTCTGGCATCCATCCCGGTGGCGTTGCCGGCGACCTTTACCCTTGCGGCGGCGATCGGCGCGCGGTCGTTGGCGCGGCTGGACGTCCTTCCCACACGCCTTTCCGCCGTGGACGAAGCGGCGAGCATCGATGTGCTGTGCGCGGACAAGACGGGCACGTTGACGCGCAACGAACTGGAAGTGACGGCCGTGCGCCCGATGCCCGGTTTTGACGAAGCGCACGTTCTGGGATTCGCCGCGCTCGCCAGCTCGGAGGGCGGCCAGGATCCCGTAGACGCAGCCATTCGCCTAGCCGCCTCGAAGGCCGTTGCGCCCGATCCGCCGAAGCTCGATAAGTTCACGCCTTTCGATTCCGCCACGAAGATGTCCGAGGCGACGGCCGTGGATGCGGGCGGGGCCGCGATGCGTATCGTGAAGGGGGCCTTCTCGGCAGTCGCCGGCATCGCGCAAGCTTCTCCCGAGGCGTCCAAGGCGGCGGACGAACTGGAGGCGCAAGGCTTCCGCGTTCTCGCCGTCGCCGTGGGCCCCGCGGACGCCTTGAAGCTTGCGGGGATCGTCGCACTCAGCGATCCGCCTCGAGCGGATTCGGCGGCGCTCATTGCGGAGCTGCGGACGCTGGGGGTCCGAACCGTAATGGTGACGGGCGATGCCCCCGCGACGGCGGCGATTGTGGCTCACGCGGTCGGTCTCGATGGAGCCGTCGCGCCGCCCGGACCAATCCCGGCCGACGCAAGCCTCGAGACTTTCGCCGTTTTCGCTGGCGTCCTTCCCGAGGGAAAGTACGACCTGGTCAAGGCGTTTCAGAAGAGCGGGCACACCGCCGGCATGTGCGGCGACGGCGCCAACGACGCGCCGGCGCTTCGTCAGGCGCAGATGGGAATCGCGGTATCCACCGCGACCGATGTCGCCAAGTCGGCCGCCGGCATCGTGCTGACCAAACCGGGACTCGGCGGCATTGTCGCCTCGGTAAGAGAAGGCCGCGTGACTTTCCAGCGAATCCTGACTTACACGCTGAACTCAGTCACCAAGAAAATTGTGCAGGTGCTTTTTCTCGCCGTGGGTCTGGTCATGACCGGACACGCGATCCTGACTCCCATGTTGATGGTGATTATCATGCTCACCGGCGACCTGCTCGGCATGTCGCTGGCGACCGATAACGTGCGGCCTTCCCCGATGCCCAATGTGTGGCGCATCGGCCGATTGACCATAGCGGGCGTATTCATGGGCGTCTGCGAACTGGTCTTCTGCGCCACCGTTCTGGCCGCCGCCAAGTTCCGCCTGGGCTTCGGCATCGAAACGCTGAGGACTGTGGCCTTCCTGGCGGTTGTATCCGGCAATCAAGCGACCACCTATACCAACCGCGAACGCCAGCGAATGGGCGCCTGCCGTCCGAGCGGGTTGCTGGTTGGATCGTCGGTAGCGGATGTGGCGATCGCTTCCACACTGGCGCTTTCCGGAATCGCCATGAGTCCCTTGCCCGTGGCGGTTGTGGGAGGAATCTTCGGGGCGGCATTGGCTTTTGCAGTCATCCTGGACTTTGCCAAGGTCCCGGTGCTCAGCCGGCTGAAGATCGCATAGAGTCAATTGGACGAAGGCGGGGCCGCCGCGGCAACCGCGGGATGCCGCAGGTCGTTGTCGGCGGACCGCAATCCATCGAGATTTTTGAGTACCCTGGCCCAGTCTTTGGCGTTGGCTTTGGTCGAATTGGGACCGCTAAGATCGCCGTAGAAAGCGAGGATATCGCTTCGGAGCGCCGGCGACAGTTCCGGGTAGTGTCCCTGTGTCTTGTTGAGCAGTTCCGCGTACGCGGCATCCGCGAGGGTATACTTTCCCGCCGCGGTGTAGGCCCCGACATCGAAGTTGACATTCGCCAGCTTCAGACGGCCGGCGCCCTGTTCCGCTAGAAGCTCGCGGTAACGGTCGATGGTCGCATTGAAGCTGGCCATGTACATCTTCTCCATTTCGGGCGTCAATCGCTTGAACGCCAGCGGTTTCCACGGGCCCACCTTGGGCACGACGCGGAAGACAAACGCCAGGGCTTTCGAACGGAACCCCGGCTGCTTGTACGTCGCGCCCCAGTTCTTCTCGTAGTCGGAACGGGATAGGTTGAAGAGGAAGGTCTTGCGAGTGATGCTAGGGGCCTCCGCAGTGATATCCTGCTTCCTGATCTGCCAGGCGACACGCGTCATGGCCGGGAGAATGGTCCCAACCGCGTGACGATAGGAGCCGATAGCGAGATCGACATTCATGAACACCGCTTCCAGGCGCATTCCATAAGTATCCTGAAACGCCCGATCGAGCAGAAGCTTGGGGACTTGAAAGCCGATGAACTTTTTGTACGCGGCAGAAGCGTAGCGGCCCTTGGCTGCCTGAAAGACGTCGAAAGCGAACTCCGTCTTGGCGTGGGTGGCCGGATCGTCGGCATAGGTCACCACCTTTCCGAATTTCAATCCAAGGTCGGGGTAGAACATAGGAACGACCTGGTTAACGGCCATGGGATGGCCGTTATTATCGGCGGCATAATGCGACAAAGCACCCAGGGCGAAAGCGTACTCGTCAAGGTCTTGAGAGTCGGCGATGAGGTTGATCACAAAATCGCCGGTGCGTACGTAATGAGTCAGGTCGCTGAATAACTTGCTGCCAAACGGATAGTAGCCCAAATCCTGGATGATGCATCCGCCGTAGGCGAATGCGTGCGCCTGCAGCAAGTCGTCCTCCGTGGCGGCCGGAAATCGGAGAAGCAGCACGGGCTTGATTGCGGCGTCCCAGGCGGAATCGATAATGGCTTCGTGCGTAAGGACGGAGTATGAAAAAGCCGATGGAGCCGCGAATAGGAATAGCATCCCGAGCGCGGACGGGCGCCAAAGCTTTCGGAGCCGGCGCATTGGCCGTGGATGTGATGTCATGGAGTGCCTCCAAGGCATAGGTGAGGGCACGTTGGGGTCCACCTCCCAGCTAAGGTCCTGGACGGGCGCAAGCGCGCGGGCGGGATAGCTGGCGGCAAATTCCGCACTTCGCGGTGCAGATGTTGCACTATGTTGCGGGGGGGCAGGGATCTCGCGCCAGTAACCGCTCTCTTACGTTCGCGGCTCTGCTTGCGTTCGCGGCTCGCACCGGCGCTGCCGCCTCGCGCAAATCATGCAGGTTTCGCTATGGACCGTCTCTTGCTAGGAAGGGTTAGGGCAGTTGGGCGGCGCGAAGGGGAGCCACAATGACGGTCAAGGAGATCCTCGAAGGAAAGGAAGCGGAACTGACCCAGGCGCTGCGAAGGCGGGACGGCATCGCCATCGAGAAGAGCGCGGACCAAATGGACGAGATTCAGTACGCATCGGAGCGGGATCTGGCGATTCAAAACGTGGACCGCGAAACCGTCCTGCTGCGTCAGGTAAAGGCCGCATTGCGGCGAGTTCAGGGCGGCAACTTTGGAACCTGCGTGGACTGCGAATCGCCGATCGGCGCGAGACGCCTCGCGGCCGTACCGTGGGCGCCGCGTTGCATCCAGTGCCAGGAGGCCGCCGACGGAAGTGGAATCGAGACGCCGGAACTCGGCGAGACGTTCATCAAAGCCGCATGAGGGTTCGGCCGGCGGCAGGCAAGGCGGCAAAGAGAATAGACAGGATGGGTCCAAGTTGTGAAAACGAAATCCAGAATTCAAAACATCGCGTTTCTCGGCGACTATCTGCCGCGCAAGTGCGGCATCGCCACGTTCACATCGGACCTGCTTGAAGCGGTAGCCGCGCGGCATCCCCAATGCAAGTGCTTCGCAACGCCGGTCAATGACGTCGAGGGGTATTACCGGTATCCGGAGGTGGTGCGCTTCGAAATCGAAGAGCAGGATTTGGATTCTTACCTGCGCGCCGCGGACTTCCTGAACTCGAGCGATGTGGACGTTGTTTCGATCCAGCATGAGTTCGGAATCTACGGAGGGCCGGCCGGCAGCCACTTATTGACTCTGTTACGTGAACTGACGGTTCCAGTGGTCACCACGCTTCACACTGTTCTCCGCACACCCAACGCCGACCAACTCCGGGTGATGAGGCAACTCATTGCGCATTCCACCAGGTTGGTGGTGATGACGGAGCGGGGGCGCAACATCTTGCAGGAAGTCTATCAAGCCCCGGCGGCTAAGATCGACCTTATTCCGCATGGCATTCCCGACGTACCGTTTGTGGCTCCGGATTGTTACAAGGAACGGTTCGGCGTGGCTGGAAAGAAGGTGCTACTGACTTTCGGACTGCTATCGCCGAACAAGGGGATTGAACACGTGCTCAACGCGCTTCCGAGCATTGTGGCGAAGTTTCCCGACGTCGTCTACATCGTGCTGGGCGCCACACACCCCAACGAGTTGCGCACGCGAGGAGAAAGCTACCGTCACGGTCTGGAGGCCATTGTCAGGAACAATGGAGTTGAGGACAATGTCATCTTCCACAATCGCTTTGTGGATTTGAAGGAACTGACCGAGTTCATCGGGGCGGCGGATCTTTATGTGACCCCGTATCTGGGGGAAGCCCAAAGCACGTCGGGAACGCTGGCGTACGCGTTTGGCGCGGGCAAACCGGTGATCTCGACGCCGTATTGGCACGCCACCGAGTTGTTGAGAGACCGGCGCGGCGTGCTGGTGCCATTCGCGGATCCGCAGGCAATTGCGCGCGAGGTGCGCGGGTTGCTCGGCGACGGCGCGCGCCGCGACGCCATGAGCGCGAACGCCTACAAGTTGGGCCGCGCCATGATATGGAGCAACACAGCGGGACTCTACTTCGACTCCTTCGAGCTGGCAAGGCGGCAGAAAGCGAAGGCCCACGAATCGGCGGCCGCCGCACCGGCCGGCCACCGGCTGCATGAATCGCCCGAGCTGAATTTGGAACACCTGTACCACATGACCGATGTCACGGGCATCTTCCAGCACGCAAACCTCGCTGCGCCGAACTTAGCCGAAGGTTACTGCACGGATGACAACGCCCGCGCGCTGGTTCTTGCGAGTCTGCTTGGCCAGTTGGAGGAATCCCCAAAAGGCGTTCGGGCGCTGACCACAACCTATGCCGCGTTCCTGGACTATGCCTTCAATCCAAAGACCGCGCGCTTCCATAATTTTCTTGACGCCGACCGGCGCTGGCTCGACACACAGGGGTCGGAAGATTGCCATGGCCGGGCCATCTGGGCTTTAGGCGCGGCGATGGAGCGCTCGCCGCATTGGAGCTCGCGGATCATGGCCAAGCGCGTCTTCGCGCAGGCCCTGCCGGCCGTGATGAACTTCACCTCGCCGCGGGCCTGGGCATTCAGCTTGATTGGCATTGACGAATACCTGCGCCACCTGAAGGGCAATTGCCCGGCGAGCGATGTCCGCGCAGATCTTACTGAGAAGCTGGTTACAATCTTCGACAAGGTGGCCGAGCCGGGCTGGGTCTGGTTTGAAGAGGGGCTGACTTATGACAACGCGAAGCTGCCTCACGCCCTGATTGTGAGCGGACGCGCCACCGGGCAGAGCGCCGTGTTCGAGCGAGGCATGCGGGCGTTGCGCTGGCTTGTCGGCGTACAGACCTCGCGGCAGGGCCGGCTGCGGCCTATCGGCAGCAACGGATTCTACCGGCGCAACGGGCCGCGCGCGGACTTCGACCAACAACCCATCGAGGCGCAGAGCACGGTCTCGGCTTGTCTGGCGGCGTTCCACGCTACATCCGACCTATGGTGGTACGACCAGGCACAGCTAGCCTTCGACTGGTTCCTCGGGTGGAACGACCTGGGGCAGGAACTCTACTGCCCCCAGACCGGCGGCTGCTGCGATGGACTGCACGTGGACCGGAGCAACGAAAACCAAGGGGCGGAATCCACACTGGCATTTCTTCTGTCACTCGCGGAACTGAAACTGGTCCAAAGCGCGGCGCCCGGCATTCGAAGAGACCGTCAGACAGCCTCGATCACTCAATGAAACAAATCGACGTCAAACGCAGCACCGTGACGCTGGACCCGGACCGCACGCATGTCCTGGCCCGGCCATTCAGCCTCATGGGCGACCAGCGCTCGGTCAAGGTCACTGCCCGGGTGATGGCTCTGCCCGAAGACGAGGTTCATCGCCTTCTGGAGAAAGTGCGAGGCGAATTCGGCGAACGCCAGTTGAAGATCGACGACTTCCTGCTCCGGCGGTACAACGAGGTTAGCCCCTATCTGCTCAATGGGCAGCGAATGTCGGAAGACCGGAAGCTGTTGTTGGGCGGGTATTTCACTCACGAGTATTCGCTCGAAGCGGCGGCTTTGTTCAACCCCTCGATGGTCCCGCACCCGGATCAGTCGGGCGTGGCGCCGGGATCCCTGCGCTTTATCCTGAGCCTGCGGGCCACGGCCGAGGGACACGTGTCTTCCATCGCTTTTCGCAGCGGAGTATTGGACGGCGGCAGCAACGTCACCATGGACGTGCCGTCCCGCTACAGCCTGGAGCCGATGCAAGTGCCCAACGCGACGTTCGAAAAGCCGTTGTTCGAACGGAAGCTTAAGGAACTCCGCCTCATGGGCGATTTCAACCAAGCTGTTCTCAATGGGTTGGCGGACGCGTTCACCATGGCGGAGCTGACCGCGAGCGTCAGCCGGGTCACAACACAGCTCCCCGGGCCGGAACGGGAGACCAGCAAGGCTACGGCGAGGGAGACGTTGATGCTCGCCCGGTCCAACTACGAGGTACAGTTCGCGCCAGAGTCGACACTATCCGAAAGAGTGTTGTTTCCAGTCACTCCTTCGCAGAGCAACGGGATCGAAGACGCTCGCTTCGTCCTCTTCCATCAGGACGACGGAACGCAGGCCTATTATGCGACTTACACAGCCTATGACGGTAGGATGATCCTGCCGCAGTTTCTCAAGACGCTCGATTTTCTTCGTTTCAAATTCATCACGCTGAACGGTCCGGCGGTTGAGAACAAAGGCATGGCGCTATTTCCCCGCAAGGTCAACGGCCTGTACGCGATGCTTGGCCGGCAGGACGCCGAAAACATCTATGTGATGTTTTCCGATCATCTGCATTTCTGGGATAGCATGCAACTCATTCTGGAGCCCCGGTTCCCTTGGGAATTCATCCAGTTAGGCAACTGCGGCTCGCCGATCGAGACGGAAGCCGGCTGGTTGGTCATCAGCCACGGGGTAGGGCCGATGCGCAAGTACTGCATCGGCGCCTTCCTGCTCGATCTGAACGACCCGACTAAGGTCATCGGCCGCCTGCCGGAGCCACTGATCAAGCCTAATGCGAAGGAGCGCGATGGCTATGTACCTAACGTGGTCTACTCGTGCGGGAGCCTGGTCCACAACGGACAGCTCGTGATTCCATATGGCATTTCCGACTATGCCACGACGTTCGCCACGCTTCCGTTGGAACAAGTGTTGGCTGCGATGGAGTAGTTACATTGGGATAAACTGACTGCCGCGCGTCACTGGCGATGGAAGTGCAGTGAGTCTTACCGGCTAGCGAATCGGAGGACGATTATGTGGGTCTTGTGGTGTTTGGGAACGCTGGTTGGAACGAGCCTGGTGTTGTCGCTTATCGACAGTCCCGCGGCGTGGATGAATCCGCGCAATGCGGAGGAACCGAAGCTCATCAAGGCTCCTGCGCCGTTGTAATCCGGGCTTCATAGCAGTCATAAAGCTTAAAATGGGGCGGGGAGCCAATGCTACCGGAAGCGGGCGCGTCCCGCGACGCCAACAGACCCTCGTGGTTTCCGCTAAGGGCGCTGCCGCGCATTTGCCGGCAGGCGTCGAGCGATTGGATTAGCGACGACATTCCGCGCCTTGGCGCCGCCGTCGCATTCTATACGCTCCTGTCGCTCGCTCCCGTCGTTGTGATCACGGTCGCCCTGGCCTCCGTCTTCTATGGGCAAGAGGCTGCCGAAGGAAGGCTGGCGGCGGAGATCCGTGGAGCCGGCGGTCCGGAGCTGGCACGGACCATTCAGGAAATCGTCAAGGGCGGTCATCAGCCTGGGATCGGCGCGATCGCAACCTTGTTCGGACTGGCGACGCTGGCCTTCGGGGCCTCTTCCGTCTTTGTGGAGTTGCGGGATGCGATGAACACAATCTGGCATGTGTCGCTTCCCCCCTACCGGAACAATGCCGCGAGTGTCTTTCGGCTGATCAGGGTTCGCTTCTATTCGTTCGCGACGGTGCTGGGCACAGGTCTCGTACTGCTGGTTTCTTTGGTGTTGCAGGCCTGGACGGCGGCGATGCGGATCTCCGTGCCGCCGGCCGCTACATCGATCATTCTGTATCTGCTGGTGGCGGCGCTGTTTGCAGCCCTATACAGAATCGTTCCGGACGTTGAACTGGAATGGAAGGACGTCGCACTCGCGGCTATCATCACCGCCTTGCTCTTCATGACCGGCAAGGCGCTTATGGGGCTGTACTTCGCGCAGGCCAGCTTCGGTTCTATGTACAGCGCCGCCGGCGCGCCGATGGTAGTGTTGCTCTGGGTATACTACTCGGCGCAACTGGTGTTTTGGGGCGCCGAGTTCACCAAGGTATACGCGAAGACGGTGGGGTCTCAACGCGGCGGGAATGTTGGGGAGGGTTGACGCCGCGCCGGCGCAGCATCCATCGCGGGGCGGCGCCGGTATGCCGGCGCCGAGTTACAAGTTCCGGATCCGCAAGCGCCGCCTACGGGTTGCGCTGGGCGGAGTGCCGATTCAACGCCGCTTCGAACTTTGCCGCGGACGCAGGAGTTCTGAAGTCGCCGGTAAGGATCTCACGATTGGTTGTATCGTGGCCGTAGAGTTCCCTGTTGGTCGGCCCATCCGGGCGAACCGTCACGCCGTCGAGAGCGATGCCCGCGAATAGACCACGCGACCGCGAGTACGACAGGATCTCCGCGTTCATCATGGCGTCCGTTCGAGCGCTCGCGTCGCGGCCAACCGGGCCCGCCGCCGCGGAGGCGTCTCCGCCGATAGTAAACCTGTCGGCCAAGAGGTGTTTCATGCCGCCATCGTTCATCACGAGCAGTACAACGTCGGTTTCCGAAGCGCCAATCTGAAACCCGATGCTTCCACCTTCAGACCGCATCGCGGCCGGAGCGCTCCAGCCCGAGCCACCGGACTGGCGGCATACTTCAAACCCGCGGCCATAATCCGCGCCGAAGATGAATCCGGCCTTTTTCATGCCCGGCACGATGACGACGCAGCGCGCCTTATCGAGCAGGTCCTGGGGGATGCCTCTATCGAAAGCCCTCATCATGTCGGTCAGGGCGTCGGCCGAAGCGTCGAGCCTGTCATCGACCTTGATGGCTCTGTCCGCCGCGTAAGCGACAGTACTAATTGTGCCGGCAATTGCGAATATTGTTGCGAGTGTCTTGTGCATTCAAATTGTCTCCTCTTCGACCTCAAACAAGAGCACGGCGCCTTCCAATGTTCCGGGAGGCGGGTGAACTGAAGCAACACTTAGAACCACCAGCTTCGGCGTTGCCCAAAGCGCCGCTTTGCGACGTGGCGCATGACGTCCGCCGCGAGAACCACATGCAGGATCTGCCTAAATCGTGCAGGATTTGTTACGCCAGGGCACTGGGCGGGATGGCGGAGTTCTGCGCGCCACGTTCGTGCCGGAGATCACTGGACGCTGCGAGGAAGCGCGGCGCGCGCGGGACGCGCCAACGCTGCACGCGCACGGCATCGTTCACCATGGGACTGATTGGAACCGTCATGCCGGGCGTTCCGGCGCTGGCTGGCGCGAGCGCCTATGACATGGGCGAAGCGATGCTGCGCCGGCTCGGCTGGACGGCCGCGGCGGCGATGACGGACGGTTGCCGCCGCGGCCATGTTCATCGCGGGATAAGACCCGTGATCATTCGGGAAGCACACATCCCGATGCTAAGCGTCTTAAGACGATTACCGCCGTCCGCCGCCACCGCCACGAGATGCGCCGCCAACCGACTGTCTCTGCTGCATCTGCTGCATCTGCTGCTGGTGGCCTTGTTGCATTTGCTGCGTCTGTTGCTGGTGCTGCTGTTCTACCTGCTGCATTCTGGCCGGAGCGGCATTCTGTCTCGCCAGTTGCTGGTGTTCCTGGTCCTGCTTCTGCTGGAGTTTCTGCCGGTCCTGGTTTTGCTGTGCGACCAGCTTGTCCTGCTGCTTCTGGTTCTGCTGGTCCAGTTTGGCGTTCCCTGTCTTAGAAGGACCGGGTTGTTCGACGGGCGGCAGTTCCTTAGGATGGACCGCGGTGTTGGGGCGAGCAGTGGCGGCAACCGGCGGCGCGCCGTGGTTCGTGGCTAGCCGTTGCTGGGGGTTGTTCTTAGCCGCCCAGGCATGTTGAGTTTGAGCGGACGCCGGCCCGATGTGGGCGCCATTCCTGGCAGCCTCTTCCTGCGAGCTAGCGCGCGCCTCGATTCCGCCGTTACCGCCGTTGTAGCTCACGCGGTTGGCCGGGTCGTTCACTCGTGTGTTGTAAACGTTATGGATGGCGTTGCCGTCTACGCGATTGACCGCGGTGTTGTAGAAGAAACGACCGTTGTCCCAGTGTCCGCCTTCATAGCCATGACCGAAGTAACCAAAGCCGTAATCGATGCCGCCATAGAAACCTACCGACATGCCCCAGTAGCCTTCATTGAACATGAATCCGCCACCGCCCCAACCCCAATAGCCGGGAGTCCATAGGTATCCGATTTGAGGGGCCAGCACCCATGTGCCCGGCACCCAGTAGTAGGCGCCATCCCACGCCCAATAGCCGGGCGTCCAGATATAACCGTCGCCGGGGCACATAGGCTGCTCGTAGGCGGGCAGCGGAGGCGGCGCCATGTTGGGCGCGTCCGTAGGGGGCGCAACTTGCGCGAAAGACAACGTCGACAGGATTAGCGCTCCTCCTGCCAATAACAGCGATTGAAGTAAGTGATTACGCATGATTTCTCCTCTAATCGATGATCCTGTGCACGGGGCGTGCCATCCTCTTATAGATCGGAGTCTGCGCTGTCGCGGCCGGATCGCCGACTGAGACCCGACGTGAAGGCAATTCTTGCCTGATGACGGCAAGAAGTGCATTTCAGTAACAACTCGCAAGGTGCAAGCAAGCGCGCCGTCCACCTATAATCGGATTCCATGGACCAAGCAAAGACGCTGACAGGCAAGACAGCTATCGTGACCGGCGCCAGCCGGGGTATCGGGCGCGCCATTGCCGTGCGGTTGGCGAGCGAGGGCGCGCGCGTGACGCGAAAGTGACTCGCATTGGCGAACCCGAGGATGTGGCGGCGGTGGCGGCGTTCGTGCTCGGCCCGGAGGGGAGCTTGCTGCACGGCGCGATCCTCGATTTGGACGGGGGCGCTACCAAAACGATCTGAAGGTGGATCGGCCGCGAGCGGCAGCGCAGGCGATTGAAAAGGAATGGCGGGGACGACGGGGCTCGAACCCGCGACCTCCGACGTGACAGGTTTGCCGCCTGGGCCTGTCAAATCAATGATTTACGTTTGCTTTCAGTAGCTTGGAGGCGTCATGGTCCGACACGGATCGCCATAAAACGCCCCAAAACGATACATTTAGTGCACGCCCACTGCACACAGATTTTCATACCTGCATACCTTAATAAAACCATTCTCCGATACCTCCAATTCCTCTAATAACTTCCGCGCAATCGCTCCTTTTGGCGGACAACGAGCTTCAGTCAACGAATTGTGGCCGGTCGATGGTCGTTTGCAAGCGTTCCTGGACAGGACGCCGATTTCGACTCGGTTCGCATCTTGAGACACCGCGACCCTTTGACGGGATTGGACACACCTCTTCCGGTCTGAAGCCACATCGGTATTGTGCAGCGACCACGCCATATCGCCAAGAACTCGGCCCGGCTTCCGACCACTGGCGATCATGCCGAAAGCAGTCGCCGCGGCAGGTATCGGCTCGCGCCCCCTCTGCACAGTTTGGGCTTCCGTCGAGGCACTACCGTTACGGCTCGGCCGTTCATGCTTATTGTGTAGCCCCATCCGATAATCAAGAACGGTGTGGCACTCCAAAGACGCGACGACAGGTCGAAGGTAAACTCGGTTTCTTATTGGCTAGGCAGCCTCTTGAAGCGCTTGTGCATTTGGGCGACGGTCACCCAGAGTGCAGGTACAAATTCTCCCCAGACGAGCATCGGTCCATTCCAGGTATCGGTATTTTCAGTGACAACTTGGTGCACAATCCAGAAGCGGGGGGCGACAATTCTCGGTATTTCCCCTCCTGGAATGCCAGTGGCACCCGCCGACCGTTGCGACATGGGGGCAACGATCCCCGGACTTTCTAGAATGTCGCACAGGCCCTAGTGGCCTGTCTCTGAGAAACTATTAGCATGGTGGCGGCATCTAATGTGATATGCCATTCGCAGCTGAGGCGATCACATTGACAGGGGAGGAGCGGGCCGAATTGGAGCAAATGACCCAGT